>Ga0209777_10000264_pt1 | contig 90386 bp, 80 predicted proteins | sample FrelakmetHBP12HB_FD_187147 | JGI IMG/M metagenome (GOLD analysis project Ga0209777, IMG submission 187147) | Freshwater lake sediment microbial communities from the University of Notre Dame, USA, for methane emissions studies -HBP12 HB (SPAdes)... | ecosystem: Environmental > Aquatic >...
CTATACTTTATATAAACAGGAGACCACCATGAGTATCTTTAAGAATCTTTTCTCCCATCCCCACCCTACAGGAACGTTTTATCCTTTTTCTGTCAAATGCAAGCGCTGCGGAGAAACCATCCAGGGGCAGGTCAATGTAAATAACGAACCCAGCCTGGAACTGGACGATAACGGCAAACCCTATTACAAATGCCGCAAGGTTCTAATCGGCAATGGGTACTGTTTCCAGCAGATTGAAGTGGTGTTCAAATTCGATGAAGGCCGGCGTGTGCTCGACCGGAAGATCAGCGGTGGAGAGTTCGTCGAAGACTGATCTTAGAACCAAAGCCTGACTTTTACACACCAAGAGAAATAAGTAAAAAATGTTCAACCGGATCGCAGAAACAATGCTTCGTCCTATCGCCAGGAGACCCTGGCAGATGCAATAAGCGAATGGGTCCAAGTGCGATTCCCGATTTCGAGGGTACCAGATCTGAAAGACCACTTCGGCAGGGATTATACGGTGTATGCACGCGCCTCAGGTGTTTCGGCTGGTGACCTAGAGATCACCATCCGCTTCGAAGACGGTTACACCGTCACCTGTCTCGTGCCGATAGAAAGTGGTTATGCAACATTCTTGCAAGACTGTAACGAGGGCATAGTAATCGTTTCTCCATAATCGTGAAGATAATGCCACTCAATTCCATGAAATCATCCCGGCGATAACTCGTCGGGATGATTTCATGATTCAAAATTTATGCATCGTATCACGCGTACAACAGCTGCCGGATCTGCACCACCTGCCGGCGCACCTTGTCATCGCGTTCGAGAAGATCAGCCACTTTCTCGCAAGCGTACATGACCGTGGTATGGTCGCGGCCTCCCAGAGCCTGCCCAATTTGCGGCAGGGAAATATTGGTCTCACGCATCAAGTACATGGCGATCTGGCGTGGTAGGGCCACATCCCGCGACCGGTCGGGACTTAGCAGACGGTCCACAGACAGGTTGAAGGTCTTGGCAACCATATCCACCACTGCAGCTGGTTTTACGTCGCCTCGCTGGGGCAGGAGGTCGGCCAGAGCCACATCGGCCAGTTGAGGGGTCAGAGCCATACCACTCAGGTCAGCAAAAGCCACAATACGATTAAGTGCCCCCTCCAGTTCGCGGATGTTGGATTGGACTCTGCGGGCGATCAAGTCCATGATCTCGGCAGGCACAGCATGTCCCAGGCGATCGGCCTTCGAGCGCAGGATTGCCAAGCGTGTTTCCAGGTCTGGCAGTTGGATATCGGCGGTCAGACCCCATTCAAACCGAGAACGCAAACGTTCTTCGAGCGTCACCAGCGATTTAGGCGGGCGGTCTGATGAAATAATGATCTGCTTGTTTTGACCATGTAAAGTATTGAAGGTGTGGAAGAATTCTTCCTGCGTGGATTCCTTCCCGGCAATGAACTGGATATCATCCACCAACAGGACATCCGCTGAGCGATACTTGTCCCGAAAGGCCTGGGTGGCATGCGACCGGATGGCGTTGATCATATCATTGGTAAATTCTTCGGAAGAGACATAAAGCACATGCAAACCGTGCTCCTGACAATAATTCCCGATAGCATGTAATAAATGAGTCTTTCCCAGACCTACGCCCCCATACAGGAATAGTGGATTATAAGCCGTGGCTGGGCTTTCGGCGACAGCTTGTGAGGCGGCATGCGCCAGGCGGTTATTCGGACCGACGATGAAATTATCAAAAGTATAACGGGGATTAAGGGTGACGCTGCGAGGACCCTGCGACATGTTTTGCGTAACGCTGGGGATATCATCACCCGCAGCGGGTTCCGCTATCGTTTCACCATTCCCGTTGGGATTGACAATGAAAACCACATCCACAGTACGGTTCATGATACCCATCAACAGGCGTGTCACTGTACTGGATAGACGGCTTTCCAGCCAATCGCGGGCATAGGCGTTGTGTACGCCGATTGTAAACAACCCATCTTCATAAGAAAAGATCTGGGTATCGCGCACCCAGGTGTCAAAAGATGCCTTCGGCATCTCCATTTGGAGTTGCCCCAGTGCTGACTGCCAGGCTTGCTCGGCGTCCATTTCTTCCTCCAAACATGCTGATTTTCGGCGTTTTGGTACAGGGTTAGAAGCCCGCTGCTCACTCAGTGGGGAAGCTATCATATTCAGTTCTTTCCATCTTACTTCTTAGGGGAGAGGATAGTACCCTCTATCCTTCGCGGGTTCATTCTAGCAGAAAAAGCGGGTTTGTTCCATACGCCAAACCTACGCTATCTTAAAAACTTTCAAATCTTTAAGGTATCTCCAACCTTAACACGAGTTTCGGACAAATACATCATCCTGCGCGATTTCTGCAAATCACACACCCCCACAGCCGCCGGTGGAAGATCATTTATCGCCATAGCTTGGGTTTTATGAGGGGCACTTACAGGGCTACTGAAAGGCCGCTGCCAAACCTTAAGAAATCCTGCTCAAAATTCCATTCGGGTGTGGAAAACGTGAAACGCACAATCCGGCGTTTCGTTGGATGAAAAATGGAGATTCAAGCATCTGGCTGGCCCGGGAGGCGCGGCACCCAGGCAAGAATGGACGTTCCTTCGCCAGGGGAAGAAGTGATATCCACATCCCCGCCCACATTCTGGACGCGTGTCAGCATGTTGGCCAGGCCATGGCCGACAGTCTTACTGGTTTTATCCACATCAAAACCTTGCCCATCATCCGAGACTTCCAACAGGACGCGGTCGGAAGTGGTCCACAAATCTATCGTGACCTTGGAGGCTTTGGCATGTTTGGCGATATTTGCCAGGGCCTCCTGGCAAATGTGGAAGAGGGACATGGCGTACATCTGCGGCAGGTCGGATAAAGATTCTTTTGGTCCAGCTAGGCTGACCTCCACCTTGGTATTTTGGCGGAACTCTGAGATCAACCGTCCCAGACCCTCGATAAGACTCTCACCCTGCAACTGGCGGGGTCGCAGGTCTAGGATATAGCTGCGAATATCGCGGATGGTATGGTTCAGGTCTTCCACCGCCTTCTGCAGGCGGTCATCGGCAAATGTTGGATTTTCACGTAACAATATGCGCGCGTTTTCCAGTGCCAGACCAACGCCATAGATGGATTGGATGGTACCATCATGCAGGTCCATGCCAATGCGTTCGCGCTCTTCCAGCACAGCCAGGCGGCGGACATTGGAATGCAGGCGGGCATTCTCGATCGCCGTCCCGGCGCCGGCAGCCACCGAAACCAGCAACTGGAGCTCGCTCTTGGAGATTGTCTTGCGGCTACGTGTGGCGATGGTCAACACACCAACCACTTCACCGCGCGCTGTCAGCGGTATACAGGCGATCTGCTTGAACCCGGCCTCCACTACCGCCCTGCGAGTGCCTTGCTCATCCCTGTCGAGATGGTGACTGATGACCGGTTGGAGCGTCTGTGCAGCCTGACCAACCATCCCTTCGCCGATCTTGAATCGGTTACGGGTCCAGAAGGCTTCAGCGGCTTCGCCTCGGTGCAGTACCAGACGCAAAGTCTCGCCATCTTCTTCTTTCAGGAAAATTTCACCGGCTTCCACTTGAAAGTGTGCCATCAGCAGAGCGAGTGTTTTATTCAGGATTTCTTCGAGTTCCAATGAGGATGCCAGCGCCGTTCCGATCTGATTGAGTAGAGCCAGTTGGTTATTGCGGCTGGTAAGGGTCGCCTCACGTTCCTGCAAGCGTTCATAGAGACGGGCATTTTCAATGGCAGCACCTGCATAAGCAGCCAGTATTTCAATTATCTTTTCGTCATCCGGATTGAATTCGGAATCGCCAATTTTTTCAGTCAGGTAAATCTGACCTAGCTGCCTTCCCCCGATGCGGATGGGTACACCCAACAGTGCATGCATTTCAGCGTGGCCGGTTGGGAAGCCAACCGAGCGCGGGTCGTCTTCAATCTCCGCGATGCGGATGTTCCCGCTATCGCCGCGCATCAGCGCGCCAATCAGACCAAGTCCGCGCGGCGGGTGGGGGATCTGTTTGATTTCTTCGGCTGTCATGCCCACGGTAATGAATTGCTTAAGTTTTCCCTCATCGTCCAACACGCCCAGCGCGGCGTATTTTGCTCCGGCCTGTTCACAGGCCAGAGAGGCAATACGCTCCAATAAAGTTTCGAGCGAGACATCCTTGACCAGTTCCAGGCTCGCCCGGTGTAACGCTATCAACCTGTCTTGCAGCTCTTCACGCGTCAGGAGCATTCGGGTACCTCAATACAGATAATTTTACTCTACATATCCACTTAATGACAAGTTTGATAGATTTTGCCAGCCCACCCTGATAAAATGGGTGCATGACAACATCCCGAATTCCTGGATTTTATAATTTACCATTGGGCGAACGGCTGGATAAACTGGCTGAAGCTGCTGGACTCACTGCTGCTGAACTTGCCGCGTTCTGCACCCTTCAACAGCCTCAAGGCGACGCCTACGGCCTGTCCGCGGACCAAGCTGACCACATGGTTGAGAATGCCATCGGGACTTTCGGCCTGCCGCTCGGCATCGGGTTGAATTTCATTATCAATGGGCGCGAGGTGCTCGTCCCGATGGCGATAGAAGAGCCTTCGGTGGTGGCCGGGGTCTCGTTCATGGCCAAACTGGCGCGCGGCGGAGGCGGGTTCTCAGTTATCACTTCCGCGCCGGAGATGATCGGGCAGATACAGGTACTGGATGTCAGAGATCTGATGGCAGCCAGTATGGAATTGCATCGACACAAAGCTGAACTGCTCGCTGAGGTTGACTCGATTGATCCGGTGCTGAAGAAATTTGGCGGCGGGGCGCGCGATCTGGAAGTTCGCATCATCGAGGACTCTCCCATCGGGCCGTTCCTGGTAGTTCATCTAATCTATGACGTGCGGGACGCCATGGGCGCCAATGCCGTTAACACCGCCTGCGAAAAACTGGCCCCCCATATCGAGCAGGTCACCGGAGGACGTGTCCACTTACGTATCCTGTCCAACCTGGCTGACCGCCGGTTGGCAAAAGCCAGCTGCATTATCCTGCTCAAGGATCTGGCTTTCACGAATGCAGACGGCCGCACTTTCACCGGCGAACAGGTTCGGAATGGGGTCATCGAAGCATGGGCCTTCGCCGCGGCAGATCCGTACCGCGCTACAACGCACAACAAAGGGATTATGAACGGCGTGGATGCAGTCGTCATCGCCACCGGTAACGACTGGCGCGCCATAGAAGCCGGGGCGCACGCTTACGCCGCCCGTGATGGTCACTACACCAGCCTCAGCACCTGGGGCAAGGATGCGGAAGGAAATCTCACCGGCGAACTGGAAATGCCGATGGCAGTTGGCATCCTTGGCGGGGCGACCAAAGTACACCCGGCAGCCAAAGCCGCGTTAAAATTGATGGGCGTCAAGACTGCCGCTGATCTGGCTGGGATCATCACATCGGTCGGGCTGGCGCAGAACCTGGCGGCCCTGCGAGCACTGGCAACTGAGGGCATCCAGCGTGGACACATGTCCCTGCATGCCCGGCAGGTGGCGATAGCCGCCGGAGCCACTGGCGACCAGATAGAGATAGTCGCCGCACAGATGGCGGCGGAGATGATAGTGAGGATTGACCGCGCTGAGAAAATTCTGAAATCATTGAATTCGTAGGGGCAGGGATTGTCCCCGCCCTGGGCGATAATAAGGGTTGCCCCTACAGGAGAACAACATGACCGAAAACAATACTCTCTTAAAAACCTCCCGTCCCGTAGGCATCATCGGCTATGGCGCCTATATACCGCGTTACCGCTTACCAGCCAGGGAAGTCGCCCGTATCTGGACAGGTGGGCGTGTCACCGGACTACCCATCAAGGAAAAAGCTGTTCCCGGGCAGGACGAGGATGTAGTCACCATGTCACTCGAAGCGGTGCGGAACGCGCTGAAACGCGCCGGGATTGACCCGGCTGAGATCCGGGCGGTTTGGATCGGGTCCGAATCGCACCCTTACGCCGTAAAACCAACTTCGACGATTGTCGCCGAGGCCATCGGGGCTGCGCCCCACGTGCAGGCAGCGGATATGGAGTTCGCCTGCAAAGCTGGCACCGAGGCCATGGTCGTGGCGATGGGGCTGGTCGGCTCCGGAATGGCGCGCTATGCCGTGGCCGGCGGTCTCGATACCGCCCAGGGCAAGCCCGGCGACGCCCTGGAATACACCGCCGCAGCCGGTGGGGCAGCATTTGTTATCGGCCCGGCTGAGGAAAGCCTGGCAACCCTCAACGCCTCATACTCCTACGTGACCGATACGCCCGACTTCTGGAGGCGCGAATACCAGCGCTACCCAGAGCACGGTAACCGCTTCACTGGCGAACCGGCTTACTTCAAACACAGTACCACCGCTGGGAAAACCATGATGGAAGCGCTGGGGACCAAGCCCTCGGACTATACCTGGGCCATCTTCCACCAGCCGAATGCCAAGTTCCCGCAGCGCACCGCTTCCCTGCTTGGATTCACGCCAGAGCAAATAAAACCCGGACTCCTTTCGCCGGTCATCGGCAACACATACGCCGGGGCAGCCATCATCGGTCTGACCGCCACACTGGACGTAGCCCGACCCGGCGACCGCATCCTGATGGTCTCGTTCGGATCCGGTGCAGGGTCGGATGCATTCGACATCACCGTCACCGACAAACTGCTCGAGCGGCGCGACAAGGCTCTTAAGACCCAGGACTATATCGCCCGTCGCACCGAGATTGACTATGCCATGTACGCCCGCATGCGCGGGAAGCTAGCCATGAAGTGATCAGGTAATTAGTGATCAGGAATCGGGTGAGTGGCCTCGCTCAATAAACTACTCGCTGATTACCACCTTTGGAGAATCTATGACTGATATCATCATCGCCGGAGTTGGACAAACCCCCGTCGGCGAGCGTTGGGATACATCCCTCCGCTCACTGGCAGCGCAAGCTATTCAGGCTGCCATCCAGGATTCAGGTGGGCTGAAACCACAGGCGCTCTTCGTCGGTAATATGCTGGCCGTCAACCTGTCCCGCCAGGCACACCTGGGGGCGCTGTTGGCCGACTATGTCGGTTTGACAGGAATCGAAGCCGAGACCCTCGAGGCGGGAGGTGCTTCCGGCGGCGCAGCTCTGCGACAGGGCTATCTGGCTGTAGCCAGCAGGATGGTGGACGTAGCACTGGTTGTCGGCGTGGAGAAATACACCGATGTGATCGGACCGGACCTGGAAGCCGCTCTTGCCACTTTGACCGATGCAGACTACGAGTCTATCCATGGGCTGACGCCTACCGCCCAGGCTGCGCTCCTCGTCCGCCGCTACATGCACGAGAACCAAGTCCCGGCAGATGGGTTGGCAGGTTTTCCGCTGACCGCCCATTCAAACGGAGCCGGGAATAAGAACTCCATGTACCGTAAGGCGATTGACCTGGAGACCTACCAGAAAGCCGACACCGTCTGCGAACCGCTGAATATCTTCGACGTGGCTCCCAACGCCGACGGTGCGGCCGCGCTGGTTTTGACTCGGGGCGAATTGCTCCCGAATGATTTTCCCCACCCGATTGTCCGTCTGGCAGCCTCGAGTATCGGCTCTGACACGCTAGCTCTGGCCGAACGAAGCGATCCGCTGTTGTTCGCCGCTGCCCAAGTCTCGATCGAGCAGGCACTCCAGAAAGCCGGTATAACCCGCGAGCAAGTGGACCTGTTTGAATACTACGACGCTTTTTCAATTTTCGCGGTACTGTCGCTGGAAGCGGCTGGATTCGCCAAACGCGGCGAAGGCTGGAAACTGGCCGGGGACGGATTCATTGCGCTGACAGGCCAACTCCCTTGCGCAACCCTGGGCGGACTCAAGGCGCGCGGCAACCCCGGCGGCGCGACCGGCGTGTACCAGGCCGTGGAAGCGGTGGCGCAGTTACGAGGTCAAGCCGGGGCGAACCAGGTTGCCGAGGCTCGCTACGCCCTCATTCAATGTCTGGGGGGGCCTGCCTCCATCGCCGTATCGCATATTCTGGAAAGCATTGCGTAGGTTGCTGAAAAGAAGGAAGCTTGATAGTTCCTGATAGACTGGCCGGATAGAATCTTAATTGATGTTAAGCAAGGAGTAAGATAAATGGAAATTCCCCGCCACTGGCGACTTAAGCAACAACGCTATGGACTGATCGGTGAAATATGCCCGCACTGCGATGCCAAAATTTTCCCGCCGCGCGATATCTGTCCGCACTGCGGAAGTGAGGCCAAGACCAGCTATGCTTTCAGTGGGCGCGGCGAAGTATTTTCATTTACCACAATTTATGAAGCCCCAACCGGCTTCGACGAAACAGCCCCCTACACGGTGGCTCTGGTCAAGCTGGAGGAAGGTCCGCTGGTAACGGCACAACTAACTGATCTTGGCGAAACCCGGCCCGAAATCGGCATGCCAGTCGAGATGGTCACCCGCCGCCTGCGGTCGGACGGTGACGAGCGCGGGATGTTGATTTATGGCTATAAATTCAGGCCAGTGCTGCACTAAAATTCCTCATAATTTCAAACGATAGCCCTATCGGTGGTATGTAGTTTGTATCTTTTTACCGGCCTATTAAAATAGGCCTGAACAGATACCTGGTTTATCACTGACCGTAGGTCGAATCCGCTTGAGAGACCTTGAAATCTCGGAATTACTCTCCTAAATCTTGTGCTATTCGGTAAGTCTTCAACACCTGCTTTATTCCCTTTCCCCGCTCACTTCCATCCACAACTCCTTGAATTTCAGCGCGTCTACTTCAAGAACCGGGCTTTCGCACATGATGCGACCTTTCACGGTCGAAGCGTGCAGGGCGCACATCAAGTTCCTGAAATCCAGGTCGGCCTCTTCCATTACAAGGTGGTTCTTCTCCCCTTTCGGACCATAATTGATCCCCGACAGGTGAATGTGGATATGCTGCGTGGCCTCGTCGCCAAGCGACTTGCAATAGAAATCCAACGCAGACATCCACTCATCATAAGTGTTCATCGCCCCGTCACCCAGACGGGCGTGCAGGTGGGCGAAGTCAATGCATGGGACCACACCTGGGATGGCCTTCGCCATCTCCAACACATCAGATAGTGAACCCAGCATGGCTGCCTTGCCACTTATCTCCGGTCGCAGCGTGACCTGGTTACCTGCCTTACGCAGTTCGTCCACACAGCCCTGCAAGCGCGGGATGGTCACCCTGAGCACCTCATCCGCCGGGCGGCCAAAGTATGTGCCGGGATGAAAAATGATGTCGGTCGCTCCAGCCAGGTTACCGAAGTGGGCCGCGTCTATAAGATAATGGCGCAGGCGCGGCCATTTCTCGTCGTCTCCGTTCAGATTGATGTAATATGGCGCATGGACAGAGAGCGCCACGCCGGTCTCCTCAGCCGCCTGCTTGATGGCCGCGCAGGCCGTCTCGCCGATGCGCACTCCCTGCACCCAAGCCAGTTCCAAGGCGTCCAAGCCAATGGAAGCCGCATATCGAATTCCGCCCACCGTCCCACCGGGTTTGGGCGGGGTGGCTTCGGGGGAACCGACAGTACCGAAACGAAATGAAAGAGTCATATTTCCTCTATTTACCATAAAGATCACGTTGGACACGAAGCCAATCCATTTACCTCGCCTGTCCCTTTCTTTACGGGATTATATCCGACCGCGTTTAATAACCGAAAAGTACTTTCAATTTCTCCCATATAGGCGGCCCCAGGATGAGCAGACCGATCAAAATCGAAGTCAGTGCTGTGATAAGCACCGCCGCCGCGCCCACATCCTTGCCCACCTTCGCCAAGGGGTGGTGTTGCGGACTGGCCAGGTCCACAACTGCCTCCAGGGCTGTATTGATGAACTCCGCCGTCCAGACCATTGTAATGGTCAGCAGCAGCACTGCCCAATCGCGCATCGGTAAGCGCAACCAGAATCCCACCAGCACTACCAGGGTTGTGACAACAGCATGAAGCCAGGCATTGCGCTGGGTGTGGATAACATACCACCACCCCCGAAAAGCATGCCGGAAAGCTTGTGCGCGTGAGATAAAAAAGTTCCAGATTCTATTCATGCACAATCGTTGGAGAAATACCAAGCCGCGTCAGGATTTCGGATTGGGCTGCCCACATGCGGGCTTTTTCTTCCGCCCCGGCATGGTCGTGACCCAACAGGTGCAGCACACCATGGACAACCAACAACGACAATTCTTCTTCCAGAGAATGCCCCGCAGCAATGGATTGGGTCTCGGCGCAAGGGACGGAAATGATAATATCACCCAAGTAACGGCGGCCCGTTTCCGGGTCCGTTTCGCCGGCAGGAAATGACAGCACATCGGTCGGCGCATCCTTACCCAAGAATTCCCGGTTTAGAGCTTGTATCTGGGCATCGCCGGTCAGAACCAACGTCAGGTCAATATCGGGAGTAGACTGGTGAAGCAATGACGCCTTAGCAGCCCGTTCCAGGATGTCGGGCATAAAGACACGCCTGAAGTCAGGAAGAATATCTATATTTATCATTTGCGCTTCTTCGAGAGAGGTGGTCTGGGTGTAGTCGGAACTTCCACCACGGCAGAGGGCTGCAAAGCAATTTGTTCCTGCGGATATTCCAGGCGCGGGTGGTAGGTAACGCGCAAGGTGGAGATAAAGGACTCGATAATGCTGGCCAGGTCACGCTGGGAGAGAGGGGTGTTGTCCAACTGGCCGTCCTTCTGGCAGCGGTCAATCACATTGCGGACAAGGGTACGCATTTCGTCATCGTTGTGCGGACGTTCGGCGCGTGCCCGTGCTTCAACGCCATCGGCGAACATCAGGATGGCCGTCTCTTTCGAGCGCGGAGACGGACCGGGATAGCGGAACCGGCTCTCTTCCACTTTGGATGCATCACCCTTCGCAGCCTGGACGGCACGGTTGAACTGGTATCGGGTGACAAGCGTGCCATGATGTTCGGCGATGAAATCGTACAAGCGGCGCGGCAGGTGGTATTTGCGTGCTAATTCCAACCCATCCGGTACGTGGCGGATGATGGCTTCAGCGCTGATTTCGGGAGCCAGGTCATCATGGGAATCAATCTGGCTGGGTGGCTGGTTTTCGATGAAGAAAAGCGGGTTGGTCGATTTTCCTACGTCATGGAAAAGTGCGCCCACTCGTATCAGTAGAGTATCGGCGTGGATGCGTTCGGCGGCCTGCTCAGCTAGGTTGGCCACTTGCAGGCTATGCTGGTAGGTCCCCGGAGCATGCTGAAGGAAGTAGTTCAGCAGGGTCGAATCGGGGCGGGAAATTTCAAGCAATTGCAGGGCGGTTGTCAGGCCCAAGAATTGAGCCAAAAAATACTGCATTGGCAGAGCAATGCTGGTGGATGCAATCCCTGCCAAGACTGCCGCGCCCATCAAAGTAGCCAAACCAACCCAATCCAAATCGGTAAAGGGCAGGCGGTAAGCCACCACCATGGCCGCGCCGGCCACTGCAATAGCAATGGCAGCATATAGGAACTGCCCCACCCGGCGTGCCTGTCCCAATGCCAGTACGCCACACAGGCTGCTCAACGTGTAATAAGGCAATAGGCCAAGCGTATCCGGCATCCCATAAGCAGCCAGCAGACTCATCAGCAAGCCAAAGACCAGGCCGGGCTCCATTCCAAAGAGTGCCGAGACCAGCAATGCAAACGCCGGGACAGGGAAGATATAGGGTACGATTGTGCGGTTTGGATTAATGACGCGCGTCCCAACCAGAAAGATAATGAAAAGCAGGGCCAGCAGAATCATGCTGCGCAAGTCAGAAATTGCATCCAGTTTCCGGCGGAAGAAATACAGGGCTGTAAATATGGCCGAAAGTGCCACCAGAGCCACCGTACCTGCATAGTTAAAAGCCGGGTTCTGGGACTGCACCAGGCCGAGAGCAGTCAAGGCCTCCAAGTCAGCGGCTGAAATAACCTGCCCACGCGTGACAACTGTCTGGCCTGCGATATAAGACTGGATCACCGGCTCAACGGCTTCGCCCGCCGCCTGGCGCGCTGTATCGGTAAGTTCAGGGCTATAGAAACTGTTCGCCACAACCAGAGGCGCAACGATTTCGACAACCAGTGCGGCTTCCTTCTCGGTTAGCGTGAAGCTGACCAGCGAGGTGAGATTCTGACGGGCGGAATCCAGGTCTTCGGTCCGCACGGGGTTCTGCATCGCCTGCTCAAGCACCTTTAATGCTTCGGGCTGCACCATTTCCCAACGCGTGTCGGTTAATGCCAGTAAAGTATCCTGCGAGCCGGACTGAAGAGTGAGACCCTGAATTGCGATCAGTTCACTTTTCTTCTGCTCAAGCGTAGCTATCTGGTCTGTTCGGATAGAGGAGATTGAGATGAGGATGGCATTAAGCGCCTCGCTTTGAGTGCGAGCGATCGTAGTATCCGGTGGAAGATAGACGGGGGCCACGGCGCGCTCGGCTTCAGTGCGCGCCGCTTCGGTTAATACATCACTGGCATATTGGATGTTGCGCGGGGCGCGCAAATCCTGAGGAGCCACATCCCCCACTGAAAGCGGAAGGCTGATCTGGCGTAAAGACCAAGGCTGGACAATGGCAATATATGCCAGAATGCCAGTGCATATTAGCACGAGAGTGGAAAGAAAGGTTCGGCGCGAGAAAAATCGTGAGGAGCGGGGGGAATCCATCCAATTTTCCGGTCGGAGGCAGCCAACAGCTGTCCCCACACACCTTATTTATTCAGCAATTGACGGACAACGGCGCTAACCTGGTCGCCGAGAGCGCGACCCGCCACGCGCGGCAAAAGTAGCCTCATCACGTTGCCCATGTCTGCCGGGGAGGCAGCGCCTGCCTCTAATATGGCCGCTTCGGCCAGTGCCTTAAGCTCATCTGCACTCATCGCCTGCGGGAGGTAAGCCTGAAGAACTACAATCTCAGCTTCCGTGGCTGCTATAATATCCGGGCGGTTGGCGCGGCCCGCTTCTTCGACCGCATCCCTGCAAGTCTTGATTTCCTTCTGGATGATCGCCAGCACGGCACCTTCATCCAGTTTGACCTGCCGATCGATTTCCACCTGGCGGACCGCCGTCAGTACCATGCGGACGGTACGCTTGCGCACATCATCCCCGGCTTTCATGGCTTCTTTCAAAGCAATTTCGAGTTGAACTTTGGTTTCCATGGTTTCATTATACCTCGTGCGATGGAATGTTCCTGCCGTGGAAAAGGAACCTGAGTTTCGGGATTATGCCGCGAACTGTCTGTTCGAGCTACTAGAAGATGCGTTTGACAGTCGCTGCAACCGGCCTTGATGCCTGCACCGGAATGGCGCGGTGATAGACTGTATGCGCTCCATTCTTCCGTTGTTATATTTCAAACCTTTGAGAACGTAATTCATCGCCAGCCGGGATTTCTCCTTGACCTGCACCGGTTCGAGTGGCAGCGCATTCACTTTATCTGCCACGATTGTGAAGATCAGCACAACATGAGAAAACCAGTAAACTGGAGAGGGTCTGGATCTCAAAGGGTTTATTCCATCAAATATCAACTTTAGGATTGTACGCTTAGAGTCTGCATTTTCTTCCAATATGGTTATAATTCCAGTATGTCCCCTTTCTACACCCGTACGGGCGACGACGGCAGCACTGGTCTACTTGGTGAGGGTCGTCTGCCAAAATACCACCCCCGCATTGAAACACTTGGTGCTCTGGATGAAGCCTCCGCTGCCTTGGGTCTCGCCCGGGCCCTAAGCCAGGACCCACAGACCAAACCAATCCTGCTGGAGGTGCAACGCGACTTGTATGCGTTGATGGCTGAAGTCGCCGCTACGCCTGAAAATGCGGAACGCTTCCGGACTCTGGGTTTACCGCGCGTCCAATGGCTGGAATCCCAGTCTGACCACCTCTCCGAGATGGTCTCCCTCCCGGCTGAATTCATCCTGCCCGGCGACTCGCTTTCCGGTGCAGCCCTGGCGCTTTCGCGGACAATTGTCCGCCGCGCCGAACGGCGTGTGGCTGAACTCCTCGATAGAGGTGAAATCAGGAACCCGATCCTGCTGCAATATTTGAACCGGCTCTCATCCCTGTGCTTTGCACTGGAATTACTCGAGAACCAGTCTGTTGGTCACGATACCACCCTGGCGAAGAAATGATTGGAACCCTGCTCAACATTGCAACTGTCCTGGTTGGTGGGATGCTCGGCCTGCTTTTCGGCTCACGCCTGCCTGACCACCTGCGCAAGACCGTTATCGCCGGACTGGGGCTGTTCACATTGGCCTACGGCTTGTATAACTTCCTGAAAACGCAAAATCCGCTCATTGTTTTAGGCAGTCTGTTAATCGGCGCAATGCTCGGCGAATGGTGGAAGATCGAGCAGGGTCTGCAAAACATCGGAAAATGGCTGGAGTCCCATTTTTATGGTAAACAGGCTGACGATCCCGAAAGCGATCCCAGCGGTCCGAAAGCACCCGCTCGAGGTAATCGCGCCGCCCACCCCAGGGACTTCGTCCGCGGCTTCCTGACGGCTTCGATTGTATTCTGCGTTGGTCCGATGACTATTCTCGGCTCCATCCAGGACGGCCTGAAAGGTGATTACAGCCTGCTGGCGATAAAGTCGGTTTTAGATGGATTTGCAGCGCTGGCATTTGCGTCTACGCTGGGGGTGGGGGTTCTGTTCTCGGTGATTGTCATCCTGTTCTTTCAGGGAGGCATCACCCTGCTGGCAGCCCAGTTAAGCGCAGTTATTACTCCGGCGATGATGTCTGAAATGACCGCCACGGGCGGGGTGCTCCTGCTCGGTATTGCCATCAGCAGTCTGCTGGAAATCAAACCCATTCGGGTGGGAAATTTCCTGCCTTCGCTTGCCATCGCCCCGCTGATTGTGGCAATCCTGGCATTCCTTGGTGTTAAATAATAACCCAGGTTGGCTATCCATCCATGGGTTAATGCGGATAACTATTTGCCCACCAGCGCGGTGTCAATGGCCGTAGACACTTGATCAAAGGATTGGATTTGTAAAAGTGTACCATCAACCAGGATGCTTGGCGTGAAAGTAAGATTTAATGAATGAGCCTGGGCAATATCATTCTGGATATCAGGAGCATATCGTTTTGCCTGGTAACACTGGTTGAAAGCCGTCATATCCAGATTGAGATTCTGGGCCATGGTCACTAGGCGTTCATCGGTAAAAAGGGAGGCATCTTCGGTGACTTGGTTGGTATAAAGTGTGTCATGATAATCCCAGAAATGTCCCTTTTCTCCGGCACACATGGCAGCGTTAGCGGCACGATAGGATGCATCCGAGCCATCACCCCCGTCAATAACAATGAAAGAATGAAAGGTGTAATATACCTTGCCCGTGTCCACATAGGTCTGGATAACCTGGGGTTCATAATTCAGCGTGTAAGCCCTGCAGGCTGAACATCGAAAATCCTCGTAGACATCCACTTTAACCGGAGCGTTTGGGTCTCCGAGGTGAACACCATTCACCTGTACAGTGATCGCTTTCGGGGTAATGGCTATAACCGGGCTTTGATCCGCGTTGGCAGTAGCTTGAGTTTTCAATACCATCGGTCTGATAAATGCAAATGCGATCAGCAAGGCGCCCGCCGCCACCAAAATAATGACCAGGTTACGATTGCGGGTTCTCTCCCGCTGGCGGCGTTGGCGGATTTCTTGGCGTTTACTCATTTCTAATCTCCTTTAAGTTCAGGGTTCAAATTTTCCCATAATCAGAGAGGTTTGTCCAGACACAACCCCGCCTTTTCCAAAGAAAACGGGGCTGTTCTAATCTAATTCTCATGCAAGCAAGGTTAGTTTTTACCGGGTTTAACTTGGTATCGTAGGGCAGGAAATTGCTTATTAAACGTTCTAATCCGATGCTGTGTAATACCGCGTTCAGTCTGTTCTCGCCCATTACTTCCTGGGCGGAAAAAACGCCTGTCGTACCAGGGCATTGACGATGAAAGCCTCTTCTGGATTAACACAAATATCTCCTGCCTATGATATTTGCATCTGGTACACTGGGTAACGTTCCCCGGTTTCTCGGAAGCTCATCCGCTGGTAAAGAGCCAATGACGCGGCATTATCACTCTGGGTGTTGACCGTCAGATGGGAGACGCCGTGCCGCAGAGCCTGCTGAATCAGGTTTACAACCAGGGCATATCCTAATCCTTTTCCCTGCAAAGCCGGCCGGACCGCGAGCCTGGCAAGATGCAATCCGAGAGGATTGCGAGTACTGAGCTGGTAGCCTATCACATGACCATTCGCTATAGCCACAGTTGGCCATACAGCCTGTGGATAGGCTCGCTCCAATACTGGGAGTGTATTCTGCCAGAGTAGTTCGAACGCAGAAGCATCCACTTCGGCAACGACAGGCAAGTCGAACTGCATCATCGGCCGCATGGAAATCCCTAACGGCAAAGCCATCTCGGCTGGATCTCCACCGCCACGATCGAGCATGACTATGGATTGGTAACTGGTAAACCCGCTAAAAAGGAGTAAGTCGTGAAGCCATTCCTGTAAAACAATGGCAGCAGCGACAAATTGGCTTCTATGAGCCAGTTCAGTACGTGCTCTTTCCCAGAGCATCTGCCAGGATTCCCGAACAGGAATCTTGCCAGAGTTTACAAACAGCCGAACCCAGGCCACAGACGGCGGGTCCGGCGGACAGCCCAGAGCAGCGACCACCTCTCCCTGGCTTTCAAGAACGTAGAAAGGCGGCGAACCGATCCAATCGAGCGGATTACGCCAATCCAGATGGCGGTGAACATGCGAACTAAAATGAATCAGATTGGCAATCTGGCGCTGGTCGGTCAAAACAGCCGGGCGCAACTTGAGATCCACACTAACAATCATAGACGGAAGAACAGGAGCTTCTTCATGAACCGCTGTTTTGGGGTCGGGTTCTTGACAGCTGCCAACCCGGACTGTAAAGCGATGACCGCGTCAAATAATTTGAAGCGGCGCAGATATAGTGCGGAGAGCAATTGCATCACTTCGAGGTGTAAATCTACTTCACCCGCTTTCTCGAGCGCATCACCGGCTCTGGTGTAAAAGTCAATTGCTTCCTTTAAGCGCTTGAGAGCTTCCAGGGCCGAAGCCTGATTGGCCAGCGCCATCCCCTGACGCCGAGTATCACCGGCTTCCGCAAAAATTGCATCCGTTCCTTGGGCCGCTTCCAAAGCGGGTTGAGCCAGTTTATCGCGCAGCAGGGCCACGGATTGGTTATTCTTCATCTCGGCCGACATGAGCACATCACCCGCGTCCGCATAAGCCGACGCGGCTTCAGCAAAGGCCTGTACTGCGGCTGGATAATCACCGGCTTGATAAGTGAGTTTGGCTTGGTCTGCAATCTCTTGGGGGGATTTTTTATCCGCCATGTCAGAATGTAATATCCAGTAAATCTTCGGCCACAGAGCGCAATTTATCGGTAGACATGCCGCTCAATTTCATCGCCAGTTCCAAGTATGGACGGTTGACGGGCTTGCAAACGAAATTCTGCAATTCAGGCGGAAGTTGCAAAAAATCCTGGATGGCTTTTTGCTGGACCATCCACAAACCGATAGGACCGGTCTGATCAAAGAGCAATTCAATCTGACCACCCAATAAGGCAGTTAAACCTTCCAGTTCTGGCAAAGGAATGGGACGTTCACCCAACTCATAGGCCTTGAGTCGCATGGTTGGGATACCCGATAGCTCCGAGAGTGAGCGTGGCGAAATACTAGCCTTCTCACGCATCTGACGCAGGAGTGCCCCAATCAGGCGTTGACGGATACCAACAAATGCAGGCAGGTTCATGGTCTCAGTAGGAGACACATTATCCGAAGTGGTATCCTTGCTCCAAAAACGGCGCAAGGGCAGGTTCAATGCATAGGACAGCACTTCCAATTCCGGGAGGGAAGGTGATCTGCGGCCTTCCTCCCAAGCTCGGAATATACCTGCTGTCACTCCGACAATGTGCGCACATTCAGAAATGGTCTTACGCGCCGCCAGGCGCGCATCCCGGATCAAGACTCCTAATTTTCTTGAACGAAGATTAACCTGGGCGTGTATGCTCATTAGATTTCCTCACATAATAAATGGAAGAGATACAAACATTATAGCAGAAAGCCACACAACAGTTAACGGCGTTGACGGGCTGCCAGGATATCGGCGGCTGTGGCGCCAAAAATTTCCGCACCGAGTTTGAATCCAGCCGCTTCCAAGCGCGGACCGAACAAAGGACGGATGCCTGTTGGCTTTACCTGACCGATAATTTTGCCATCTTTATCCACGCCGGTCTGGTTGAATTTGAAAATGTCACTCAATACAACCACATCACCTTCCATACCAGCAACTTCAGTAATGGCAGTAAGTTTGCGCGTACCGTCACGCAAGCGCGACACCTGGACAATGACATCCACCGCAGATGAAATCTGCTGCCGTACGATTTTTATCGGCAGCTCCATCCCAGCCATCAGCACCAGCGTTTCAAGACGCGAAAGCGCGTCGCGTGGCGAATTGGCATGAATTGTGGTCAGCGAACCGTCATGTCCGGTGTTCATAGCCTGGAGCATATCTAGGGCTTCGCCGCCGCGGCATTCCCCAACAACAATGCGATCAGGACGCATGCGCAGAGAGTTGCGTACCAATTCGCGGACGTTCACCACACCATGTCCTTCCACATTGGCCAACTTGGTTTCCAGGCGAACAACATGATCCTGCTGAAGCTGTAATTCAGCAGCATCCTCAATAGTAACGATCCGTTCTTCTTCCGGGATAAAACCCGACAGCGCATTCAGGAGCGTGGTCTTGCCAGATCCGGTGCCGCCGGAAATAATGATGTTCAAGCGACCGAGGACGCAGGCGCGCAAGAAATCAGCCATCCCTTGTGTCAGCGAATTCAATTCAATCAATTGCACGATTGAATATTTTTCTTTTCGGAATTTTCGAATAGTAATAGAAGGGCCATCAACAGCACAAGGGGGAATGACTGCATTAACACGCGATCCGTCCGGCAGACGGGCATCCACCATGGGACTATCGGAGTCAATGTGGCGACCCAATGGCAAAACAATCCGGTCAATTATTTTCAGGATGTGAAGATTGTCCTCAAAGACTACTTGCGTTCGTTCCAACCGTCCGTTCTTTTCGATATAAATGTTTCTGGGTCCATTGACCATGATCTCGGTGATATCCGGGTCATCGAGCAGCGATTGGAGTGGACCATAACCCGTGATCTCATCAAGAACATCCTGGAGAAGGCGATTCCGGCCAGCATCAGAGAAGTTTAATTTTGTCTGTGCCAAGACTTCTACTAAACGATTTTGAACCGCTTGCTGGTCCTTTTCCACTGTGAGGTCACCCGCATCGAGGTCCTGCGTGACTGCTGCAATGAGATACTCGCGCAGTTTTGAGTAATCCGGAGCAGATTGACCAGTTGAACCATTCATACCCGAGGCAGTCATTTTATGCTTCCCTTCGTTGCATCGGTTATCTCGCTATCAGGTATTACCCAAATTATCTCGTTTCGCTGCAATGCCACAAAATTAGCCTGAAATAGCACCTGGCCGTCAGATAAATAGATTACAGCATCTGTGATGGCGATAAACTTTTCCGGAAGGTCCAACTCATCTTTGAGACGTCGGTCTTGACCGACATGGATATTCCCATGGATTCGATGGGTGACCGTCTGGATCATGGCAGGAATAGGTGTCTTGGAAATAATATCCGTAAAGAATTTTCCATTATCGTCAAATTCAATTGTCACTGGATCCTCCGGGTAATTGTCAGGGCTTTCGTTATTTACCCTCTTCTATCACTAGCCGTGCGACTGATGGCCCAATTCGGCAATTTGAATCGCAGCTTGCTTAAGAGTGAACGTAGACGATTCATTCGGAAATTTGGCGATGACAGGCTCGTGGCGATTATTGGCAACTGTAAAACTACCACTCATATACGGCATGGTCAACCGGATTTGCAGACCGGTCATCTGCTCGAGTTCGGCCTTCGTTAAACCTTCTAGACCAACCGCACGGTTTTGAAGAGTATATAACCGTCTTGGGTCAATACCCTGATTCTTTAAATATTCCCAAACCGTCTGGGTCAGGATAGCAGTAGACAAGTCGGTACCTACAATTAGAACAACCACATCCGCCTTCTGAATGATTGGCAGGCTGATTCGCGAAAGGGCACGGCCCATATCCACAAGGATGTAATCATAGGATTCTATGATCGCGTTTAATATCCCTTCAATGTGATTCACCTCCAGCTTATTGGCTGAATCGGGATCGGGTGAACCCGCCAGCAGGTGGAAGTACCAATTTGACACACGCGGGAGATTATCCTTGAAAAAGGCAGCGGTGGCCTGGGTTGGATCCAGCATAGCCGCAGTAACCAGGTTTAAGTGGTCGTTATAACCGACAATACCGGCAATTGAACCGATCGGCAGCACCATATCCACCACTGAAACGCGAGTTTCGATTTTTTCGCTGCCCAGGCACATGGCAATATTGGAACATAAGGAAGATGTTCCCACTCCGCCTTTGGCGCTTAAGAAGGCCATAAGAATCCCGCGTTTCTTTGGAGCTGTTGATTCTCCCTTTAATAAGCGCGGGATTAGTTCCAGAAGACGCGCTAAAGCTTGGCTGGATTTAGCCATATATTCATTACAACCAGCCGAAAGAAGGTCATTCATATCGCGCGAATCTTGCCGGCTGCTGAGTGCCAAGCACGGGACATTGGATGTACGTCGGTCCTGGCGAAGACGTTTCACCAGATCCACACCGGATAAATCAAGCAGCACTGGATCCAGAATGATGATATCCGGCAGGTCTTTCCAGGCTGATATCAGGCCTTCACGGCCCAATGATGCCGTGAGGACTATATAGCCGCTCTTCTGCATCATGACTGTAAGATAGTTGCGGCTGGCCGCATCTCCGTCGATGACCAAGATTGAAATCGGTTTTGTATTCATCAGCACCTGTTGAAAATTACTCTTCAATCGGAGTCATCAGGTACCCAAGCCCGGAGCGGGTGGCAATATGTTTCGGCATATGCGGATCATCTTCCACTTTCTGGCGCAGGCGGGCAATGGTTACCCAGAGGATTTCCTTATCGTCACGATATTCCGGCCCCCACACACCGGTCAGCAGCTCCTCTGCTGAAAGGACTTTCCCAATATTGTGTGTAAACTGCAACAGGAGTCGGTATTCTGTCGCTGAAAGATAGACCGGCTGATCTCCTTGCCAGACTTCGGCGCGGGCAAAATCAATGCGCAGGTTGCCATGCGTGAAAAAGCGATCCTGTCCAGTCTCGGTGACCTGAGCGCGACGCAACACCGCCCTTACCCGGGCAAGTAATTCCATCACCGAGAATGGCTTAACCAGATAATCATCAGCACCCACATCCAAGCCTCTGACCCGATCGTGCTCTTCACCTTTTGCAGTCAGCATGATAATAGGCACATTAGAGAACTGACGGATACGCTGGCAGACAGCAAAGCCATCCATACGGGGTAACATTACATCCAGCAGGACCAAGTCCACCGGGTTGGCCGAAAAGGATTCAAGCGCTTCCTCGCCATCCGTGGCAGTGAATACCTCATAGTCTTTCGTGAGCAGATTAGCTTCGAGCAAGCGGAGGTAGCGCGGTTCGTCGTCAACAACCAGGATGCGCGTGGACAAGGCTTATACCTCCTTTGCAACTTTCTCCGGACTAACGGGAAGTTCGATACGAAACGCAGTCCCTTTACCGGGAGTAGTAATGACCGAAATTCGGCCATGATGAGCTTGAACAATTTGCTTGCAGATAAATAACCCCAAGCCTGTTCCGCTCTTGCTGAATTGGCCAGGCACACGATAGAACCGTTCGAAGAGAAATGGGATGTGCTCGACCGGAATACCAGGACCCAAATCTGCAAAGGTAACAATCTGCCAGTTTTCTTTCACCTGGAGCGATATGGTTATTTTCGTACCGGGGGCATATTTGAGGGCATTATCAAACAAGTTGTCGAAAACCTCAACCAGACGAACGGTATCTGCCTGGATAGGCGGGGCAGCCACCAGGTCCAAGATAACTTCCAGATCTTCGTGCCTCCCATGGATGTGCTGGTCCACGTCCCGCAGAAGCGAGTCCAGGCGAACAGGCTGGAAGTCCATGCTCATATTTCCACTCTGCAGACGGGCAGAGTCAAGCATACGGTCAATCAAGGTGATCAGGTGGTCGGATTCTTCGTCTATGATGGTCAGAAATTCCTGTTGTGTTGCTGTGTCCCAGGTGGTGTCGGAGCGCAGAAGAGATGTGGTGTATCCTTTGATGAAACCAAGCGGGGTATGCAACTCATGGGAAATCGTGGCAATAAAATCATCCTGGAGTTGGGAACGGTGACGGGCATGTTCCAACTGGTTCAGGCTTTCCTGGAGAATGTTTTGTTCGAGCGCCCGGGCCGACTGGACGGCTGCCAGGGTTGCCAGCGGCATCTGCTCAGTGGTAAATTCTGGCCCTCCGAAGCGGACAAAGACCAGCGCGCCGCGCCGGTCAGGAAGTGTCAGCGGAAGGCCAAGCAAATGAGGCATGGCAACCCGGTCAGCAGAAGGTTGATCCCCGGGGATGAATTCAGCGGCTTTATCTGTGCTGATAACCAGGTTGGCGATTTCCTCCCCCCAAGAAGCTTCGGCCTCCTTTTTGCGTCCCCGCCCTGCAGCACGTGCAAAGACCACTTCCGGTGCGATATTGTTTCCTTCAACTAAGTAGATCGCCAGGTTATCAAAAACGAATTGCCTGCGGAGCAAGATAAACATTGCATCCAGGGATTTCTTCCAATCAGCCCTGACACTGAAATTGCTCAAGCGAGTGAAGATTTCAAGCGTTTCGCTGTCCATTGTCCACCATCCAAATCAAGGACCTTTGTTGACCGCAAGCAACGGGAAACGGAATATAGTACCCTTTCCATCTTCTGACTTCACTTCAATCACCGAACCGTGTGCGTTGACAATATCTCGCACCAGAGCCAATCCCAAGCCGGTACCACCATAATGCCGGGTAGATGACGCATCCAATTGGTGGAAAGGTTCAAAAATCTCGTTCAGCCGGCTGGCTGGAATACCAATACCAGTATCAGAGACTGAAACCATGATCAGTGTATCCGATTCCGGCTGAACAGACAGCGTTACTTCGCCGCCAGAGGGCGTGAATTTAATGGCATTATCAATCAACTGGAGAATTGCCCAGGATATTTTCTCGTCATCTGCCTGAACATAAGGAGTATCGGGTTGCAGGTTAGAATGTAGAGCCACATTTCGATCATCTGCTTTGCCGCGTGAATAATTGATAATCTCCCCAGCCACTTTATTTAGATTGACCGGCGCCAGGCGCAGGGTCATCTCGCCGCGCGCCGCTAGCGAGAAGAGGATGAGATTGTCAATCAGGTTTTCCAACCGTCCCGCTGCGCGCTGGCTGATCTGTAAAGCGTTCTTCTGTTCAGCACTCAGGGGACCAAGCGATTCAGTTGTCAGTAACTCCAGGTATCCCTTAACGTGAGTCAGCGGTGTCCGCAACTCATGCGAAACATTTGCAATGAAATTGGCCTTCATTTGGCTCAGTTCGGAGAGCTTGCGGAGTGCTTCCTTCAATTCCGCAGTACGTTCTGCCACGCGGTGCTCCAGAAAACGATTGGCGTCCTCAAGCGCATTCCGCAATTGGATGATCTGCTCAGTTACAGCATGATCAATTTGCTGACGGTTAAGTAAGTTGAGGTCCAAAAGTGCTTGCCCCAGCAGGAGGTGTTCCCCGGTCCGCTGTTTCTCATCCTGGTAAGCCAGTGCTTTCTGCAAATCCGTTTCGGAAAGTAAACCTCTCTGGACAAGGTATTCTCCCAGACGTGGGACAAGGACTTCGGGGGTCAAAGGGGTTGTCATCGCATGTTCCTCATGACTGCCAGACCCATTCACCACCGACCATCGTTGCTGTTGGTTGGATACTATACAAATCTGAAGGATCGCAGGTGAACGGGTCCGTCTCGACGACAGTCAAATCAGCAAGAAAGCCAGCAGACAACCGCCCGAGGCGGTTTTCCATGCCCGCCGCGAAAGCCGGCCCAAGCGTAAATCCTTCGAGCGCTTCGCGGACTGTCAACCGCTGCTCCGGGAACCAGCCCTCCGGCCCCGGAGAACCATCCATACGGCGTCTGGTAACGGCGGCATGCAAACCCCGGAACGGGTTCGGGTTTTCAACTGGCGCATCTGATCCAAAGGCCAGCCGCGCCCCGTGCTGAGTCTGCGTCCGCCAGGCATAAGAGAACGCTGCCCGCCCACCCAAGAGGTGGTCCGCCACCAGCATATCAGACAAGGCATGGACCGGCTGCATCGAGGCAATAAGATCCAACTCTGCTAACCGCCCAGCATCACCTGGGTGAATCGTCTGGACATGCTCAATGCGATGGCGCAAGGTAGACTGTGCATGCTTATGCTCGTAAGTGCGCAGCCGCGCGAAAGCTTCCAGTGCTTCATGGACAGCCCGGTCACCAATGGCATGGACAGCCAAACTGAGACCATTTTCGGTTGCGAGACGACCAATCTCGAAAAGATGTTCATTATCCAGGAATAGAATACCACGATTTTGCGGTTCGTCAACATATGGTTCGAACATTGCCCCGGTATGCGGGCCAAGAGCACCATCTGCAAATAACTTAACCGAACCAATGCGCAGAAAATCGTCCCCGAACCCGCTGCGAAGTCCGAGAGCCACTGCCTGGGAGAGCAGTTCAATTGGGATGGACTTAACCACGCGTAAATGCAAGTCGCCGCGCTCATGGAGGAGTTGCAAAGCCTGGAAGCAGGTGCGCTTATCGAAATCGTGGACACCGGTCAACCCCATTCGCCACATGCTGGCAATAATCTGCTGGAAGTTCTTTGCCAGCACGTCAGGAGATGGCTCCGGGATGACCAACTCAATTAATTTAACTGCCTCTTCGAACAGGATGCCAGTCGGGACACCTCGTGCATCCCGCTGGATACTTCCATTAGGCGGGTCCGGGGTGGAGAGATTAATTCCCGCCAGCTTCAGAGCAGTGCTGTTGGCCCACGCGACATGCAGGGATTTGGCTGTCAGATAGGCCGGGTTTTCCGGTGCAACCGCCTCCAGCTCAGTGGCAGTTGGCCACTTACCACCCCAGGTATTTTGGTTCCAGCCATGCCCGCGCACCCATTCCCCGCGCGGTGTCTGGCGGAGGCGATCCGCAACCCGGCCCAAGATTTCTTCTTTGGTTTCCACCTCACAATCCACGATCTGCAGACTAAGTGCATACTCCTGGAGGTGGATATGTGCATCGATCAAACCGGGGAGTATGACCCGGCCTCCCATATCTTCACAATTGGCACGGTCGCATTCAACAAGGAGCTCGTCACCACCCACTGCAAGAATAGTTCCGGAATCAATAGCAATGACCGAGGCGATGGGATGAACCGTGTCGAGGGTATGGATGCGAGCGTTGTGGAGTAGTCTCATATCAATCTCGCGGAAACGCGTCATGCGCGTCCATGCCAATTATTCTTTCAATAACCGCCCCGTCAGGGTTTCCAATTCCTCATTGGAATAATAATGGATGGTTAGCGTCCCGCCCTTCCGTCCGGAGCGCAATGTAACCTTCGTCCCCAGACTGGAGCGAAGGCGGTCCTCGAGTTCGACAATATCAGGCGAAACAGCCGGTTTTGGTTTGCGGACCGGTTTTTCCCCGGAGAGTTTACGCACCAGTTCTTCGGTCTGGCGGACACTGAGCTCCTGCGCCAGAACAGTACGCAGGGCTGCGGTTTGGGCCTCCGGTGTAGAAAGAGCCAGCAAGGCACGCGCATGTCCTTCGGAAATGCGCTTCTCGATCAGGGCATTCTTGACCGAGTCAGGTAGTCTGAGCAGGCGCAGGGTATTCGTCACCGCCACGCGACTCTTGCCAACGCGAGCGGCGATGCTTTCGTGGGAAAGGTCAAAATCCTCAGCCAACTGACGGTACGCCTCGGCCTCTTCGAGCGCAGACAAGTCAGAACGTTGGACATTTTCGATGATTGCCAGTTCCAACCTTTGTTGATCGGTGGCCTGACGGACAAGCACCGGCACCGAGGCTAGACCTGCCATGCGAGCCGCCTGGAGGCGTCGTTCCCCGGCAATCAGGATGTATTTCCCCGCGGACTCCCCCAATGTGACAATCAAAGGCTGGAGCACACCGTGTTCACGCACCGAAATGGTCAGTTCTTCCAGCCCTTCGGGATGCATCATATTACGCGGTTGACGCGGGTTCGGTGAAACCATTTCCACCGGGACCAGAATAACGCCGTTTTCCATCTGAAAATTATCCCCACCGGGGATCAACGCTCCCAATCCACGACCAAGTCCTGTTTTTTGTGGCATAGGCTCCTCCTATTCTGAACTATCCAAAACGGCAACGCCATCGCCTGACAGCAGTTCGCGCGCTAGCGATTCATAGGACTTGGCTGCATTCGATTCCGGGGCATAGGCCGAGATTGGCAGCCCGTACGAGGGGGCTTCTGCGAGCCGGATGCTGCGCGGGATGATGGTTTCGAAGACTTGCTCGCTGAAATACTTTTGTACTTCAGCCACCACGTCACTGGAAAGGTGAGTGCGGCCATCATACATCGTCAGGATGAGGCCCCGCACCTTGAGCATAGGGAATAGTGCCGAACGGACACGCTGGATGGTACGGGTAAGTTCGCCCAACCCTTCCAGCGCCAGGTACTCACACTGCACAGGGATGAGTACGCCATCCTGTGCGGCCACCAATCCATTGACAGTCAACATACCGAGAGAGGGCGGGCAGTCAATCAGTATGTAATCATAACGGTCTATCAGCGGGGCAATCACCTGGCGAAGTTTGCCTTCCCTCCCCAGTTCATTGACCAATTCCACTTCCGCCCCGGCCAGAGAGGGCGAGGACGGCAGAATAGCCAGTTTCAGGCGCGGGTTCTGCAACACCAACGCCGGAGCGGGTGCCCCGCCCAGCAATGCCTCATAGGTTCCACCTTTGACAGTATGTTTGTCCACACCGAGTGAAGATGTGGCATTGGCCTGCGGGTCAATATCCACAATCAAGACGCGTTGGCCTAACTGCACGAGGTAGGCACCGAGATTGATGGCTGTGGTGGTCTTCCCCACCCCCCCCTTTTGATTCACCAGTGTGTAAACACGTCCCACTACAAAACCTCCACTAAGCAGGTTTGGATTTCTTCCTGCGTTGGGATGCCATCCAGGCCACGCCGCCTTACTGAGAAGGATGCTAAGTGAGTAGCGAACCGGCCAGCCGCCCATGGGTCACGAGTCATATACAGCCGCCAAAAAAAGGCGGCTGCAAAAATATCACCCGCGCCGGTGGCATCCACTTCCTCCAAGGACGGTGCACGGAAGCGGCGCAGATCACCGTTCCAGTAAAGCCTTGCCCCGGCCGGACCCTCAGTCACAGCGAGCACCCGGCAGGCAGCAGCCATCGTCTCAATGAAATCCTCATCTCCGCCAACATCATCGATACTGAGCACCGCGGCGCCAGCCCTAGCTAACATCTCGGGGGCTTCAGGCCATCTACCAGGTCCAACCCGCCCGGCACTGTCCCACCTGCGCAGCCAGCCCTGGGGGGTCAGTCCCAGCAAAGAAGACGGAAATTTTCCGTCCACCAGCGATTTTGCTTCGCCGGCTATCGGCCCTATATGTACAATCGGTGCATGTCGCCAAGCTTCGGGAACATTTTCGAACGTCAGGTCCGGTGCGATGTGATGGATATGTTGGATGCGTCCCGCGGGCGTGTACTTGTTCTCGAAGATTGTACTTTGCCGGGCTGGAACACTCACAACGTTGATCCCGTCCAGAATGTCGAGCAACACTTCTCCGCCCCATGCTGTAACAACACCCACGCGCAAACCCAAGGCACGGCCTGTCAAGGCAGCATAAGCTGCCGTCCCGCCCAGGCGAGGACCATCGGGTGTAATGTCGCAAGAGAGATGACCGATGACGAGATAATCCACCGGCTCGAGTGGAACGAGCAAAGGCATGGATACATTATACCTGAGGAGGAATAAAGGAAAACCCTATTGTGGACCCCCAAAACTGGACATTACCATTAGGGGTAGTGTCCAGTTTTGGGGGTCCAATAGAAACAACTCTTTATATAGCTATTTTATCCGGGATAGCCAGCCCTACCAAATCTAAGCTGCACTTGTGTTTAACTCAGATGGATTGGCTCCTGTAAGGCGCACATTTATGATCTTTTTTAACAAATCAAACCAGAAGGATGAGCCCGGGCTGGCGGCAATCCCGGAAATTAAAATTCCGACAAACTTTATAAGCCAGCCCGTCAGATCGGTTAATTTGGGGGAGTTAATAATCGGATAACATTCACCTGAAATTAAAATGCCGTAGGTTTCATTTTCTTGTTGGGGAAAAAGCGTGCAAACCCCTGAAAGGTTTGTTTCCTGGTCACTTTTTGGAGAAATAGGTGATCCCAACCAGCCTACCGGGAGATTGATCTCTGAAAATTGTTGTTGAATCGTGGATAATTGTCCAACATCTAAAGTTGTTGTATTATTTTGTGTCAGAATGTTTTCGATATTGCTCAGGATTGCGATACGTAAATCGGGTTCTCTCCACAAGCGGCTGATGAGATTTATTGAGTCAACATTGACTATGGATGCCAATAGAATTCCCACAAGGAGGGTTGTAATGAGGCTACGTCGTTTGTACCAACCGGTCAAACGATCCATGGCATTATTAAACCATTCTTCGATGTTACTGCGAACGAATTCCAATTCGTTTTCTTTTTGCACGATTGACTGGGGTACAGTATTCATAATGGCGTACAAAGTCTGTTTTAACTGTGGGTGGGTGATACTTAGCGCAGTGACGCCGGCTCTGATTCTGTTGATCGTTTCATCTTCGGAAGGACTTGCCTTGAAAGATAGTTTTACCAACGCGTCGTTAATCTGCTGCTTCTGAACTCGAATGGTATCAAACAAGGAATCCACCGACCCTTGAAGCCGGGGAATATCCTGTCCCATTGTGAGGAGATCGTTTTTTACTGTATCCAAAATTTCCGCGCAAGCCTCTTCCCCCGTTTCAGATACCAATGCTTTGCGGATCATACCAAGCATCAGACTTATTCTCCGGCGCGCTTCGATACGGTTCCTTTTTGGCAGCCTCTGGGTTTCGCTGAATAATTTGTAGAGTTGTAGTTGGATGAGAGAGGCTTCTGTTCCAGTAGCCGATAGAATATCAATCATAGCCTGGGAAAATTGGCCCGCGGGTATATACGAAGGTTTGTCACAATTATCCTTACCAGTATACAGGCTACGGATCAATGGATGGTTATAGAATTGATTTTCGAGCGTGAAGTCTGTCAGCATTTTCCCGAGCGTTTTCTCCAGCATTCGAGAACGCCATTTTAATCTTGCAGCTATCCATTCCTGTATTTGCATGGATGCGAGGCTCAGTAAAGACCAGGTAAGAAAAAGACCGAGTAAGACATTGAGTAATATTGTAATAGACATTTTATTCACCTCGTTAAGGAATGATTCAACACAGGTAGAAGCCGATTTTTCGTTCCTTCTAACTCAGAGGAAAAGTAATTTTCTTTATTACTCCCTGGAGCAGGTTGGTCTGTCTCAGAAATCAATTCCTGATAGCGTTGGTCAGTTCGAATGGGATCCAAGTCAGGATCAGATTTTATCCACTCAATGGTTGTATCTTTGTTCATAAGTGCAAGCCGGAGGAATTCAAAAGCGAGTTCTGTATCTCCACAAATTGCATAAAAACATGCACGATTATATGCGCTCTCATTATTCATTTTAGGCAACGCAGTAGCGATATGATGGTTGGCTTTGTTTTCAAGCCCCATCCGGTGATAGACACCTGCAAGAGCGCTATGTGCCAGAACATAATCCGGATTCTTATATAGAACAAACTGAAAAGCCCGAACTGCCTCATCATGTTGTTGTTCAACCGAATAGAGTAACCCCAGATAATAATAATAAACTTCTCTTTCAGGAGCTATCTCAATTGCCTTCTGGTACGCACCAATGGCATCCTTATACCTACCCAGAGACTTATATAATTTTCCCAATGTATCCCAGGCCCGGTCACTGGTCTGATTGACCCTGGTAATATTTTCATAGATTTTCACTTTGGCAAGGATTTCTTCCAAATTATCAATACCAGTTTTTTTATTGGGTGTATCCTTTGACTTTTCCTCTCGGATTTCATTTTGCAGACTTTCCATAATAGGCTTTCTTATTTGTTCGGTTTCTTCCTCGGTTGTTCCTTCATTCGAAAGGGGTTCAACCGTTTCGCGTGAATTAGGAAAGACGATAAAGGGTTTTTCCTTGGGAAGAGAGGGTTTTTCTGCGTTACCGACGATGTGAGGTGTGTTTTGATTGTTACCAACCGTTGAAGTAGTAATACTTTGATTCATCATCCAATTCGGCTTAGGGGATAAGGGGACCTTTGTTTCTGGCTGATCAAGTTGTAAATAACTCTCTCCAAAACCTTTTCCAACCTTTGCAGATTGAGAACCATCCGAAAGATCCTGACTATTTAATAATGATGACTCGCTGTGCATTGCCGTTTTTTGAAGGCCTAATTGGGAACGCTTCGTCTCAGAAACGTTTTTTTCTGACTTAATTATTTCCCGAAAAGTGGAGAGATTTCTATAATGTCTACTTGCATTCGGCTCTGAAGGCGACGCTCCCATATCCAAAGCATCGGCTTTTTTATAAGCCTGGATTGCATTTTCTATATCTTTCAACGCCCGATAAGCATCTCCGATCTTATTCCAGACTACTGCCTGTTTTTCAGGCGCATCCATTAATTGAATACTTTTCCGAAAATGGAAAAGTGCTTGACCGAAATCTCCCATCTGAAAATATGCGTGTCCAAGGTTACAGTAAGGCCATCCTGAATCGGGATTTAATTCAATTGCTTTTGCATAAGCAGCAATTGCTTCCTCGGGGGATCCGATTTTTAGATATATATTACCTAACTCATTCCAGAGAATTGCTTCGCTCATTTCAACCTCATAACTAACCTGTAACAGCATTCTCCAACAAAGTAGCCCTAGCGCGGGCCATTAATGGCGTCGCCGTGGGTGATATTTCACTGGCATTTTGATATGCAACCAAAGCATTTCCATAATCTCCTAACCGTCTATAAGCGTCGCCTAACCGGTTCCAGGAAATGGCTTTATCATCCTGGGTATCTAGGAGGTCAATGCTTTTCTTGAAGAGATGAATTGCTACTTCATACTTTCCCAAGCGATAGTAGATAAAACCAAGGTTGCTATACGGCCGCCCATATTTTGGATTCATCTCAATAGCTTTTTTATACGCCTCGATCGCATTGTCAAATTTCTTTAGATTGGTATAGGAATTGCCTAATTCATTCCAGTCGATGGAATTTTGTGGGGTACATTCAACGAGTTGAGGTGTAATGGGATTTACAATTTGGGTACTCCCTCCGGTTTCCATCTCTTGTGGGATCTCTTTATTATTGCAGTTATTATCTATAGGTAAATGAATCGCCTCTTTCTTTGTTTCCAAATCAGCTTCGTTTTGCAGTTTTGAGCAATTTTCGACAGCTTCGGATTTATTCGAGCGTGCCTTACCAGGATCTACACTTGCTGTGGGTTGATCCAATGGATAATTCCTGCTTGATTTTTCAAGTCCCGGTTCTTCGTTAGCACCACTTTGATCTGGATTAGTAATTGCACCATAACCGATGAGCGATGCCGAATCTGCATCATCGTCTCCTTCCCAGATATCGGGGCCTTCAATTTTCCCAATAGTAAGTTTGCCTTTCGCCTTGCCTTTTTGATAATGTACATAAGCCAGATTCTGGATATAGGGCCAACATGCATCAGGAGCCAATTCAATTGCTTTGGTGTAGGCAACGATAGCATCGTTGTAGGCACCTGCTTTTAAGTGGGAATTCCCGTGTTCATTCCATTCCTTTGCGGTTTTTAAGTCGAATACTTTATTGGCCTCATTCATCTTTTCACCTCTTTCCATGCCGGAACCGTCTTCTTCCATTTTTTGATCGTTGTTGAGATGGGTGCTGTTGGTTTCATTGAGTGAATCATTCTTATTATCACCAATTTTCTTAAGCTCATTTTGCAGTTTATCCGACTGCTCGTAGGCTGCAATGGCTTTTTCATAATCTTTCATTTGCAGGTAAGTATCTCCCAATCGATTTAAAAGAGCTGAACGGGTTACATTATCATCAAATAACGGAATACCATCTTCATATATTGATGCGGATGTTTCATAGTCGCCTATTTGAAATAGAGCATAGGCCAATCTAATATAAGTTTCGCCGTATTGAGGATTTTGAGAAATTGCTTTTTCAAATGCTGTAATACTTTCTGAGTAGTTTTGCCTTTGCAGATAAAGTCTTCCCAATTCGTCCCATAAATCAGGATTTTGGGGGTTGAATTCAATCGCCTTATTTAATACGGCAATAGCACCGAGTTCATATTTTTGTTGTGCGAAACATTTTCCTAAATTTATCCAGGCATCAATTATGTGGGAATTTATTTCAACAGCCTTACGAAGGGGTGTTATCGCTTTTTCCAAGTGACCAGATTCCAAGTATGCTCTTCCGATCCCTGCCCAGGAAAATTCATAGAACGGAGCAATTTCAAGAGCTTTTTCAAATGCTGAGATGGCATTTTGATATATTCCAAGTTTGATGAAAATATGACCAAGGCCATCCCAACTTAGAAAATCTTGAGGAGAACAAGTAAGAGCTTTTGTATAGGCATTGATCGCCTCTTCGTTCCTCTCGTTTTTCGCGAGTAATTGTCCCAGATTGTTCCATAGGAATCCTGATTCTGGCGAGAGAGAGAGGGCGCGCTGGTAGGCAGAGACGGCATCATCAATGTTTCCTAAATCTGTATGAACTAGTGCAAGCGCATTTTGACATTGAGCTTGTAGGGATTGGTTGACAAGTAGTATGGATATATCTGAAGCTTTTTTTAAGTACTTGAGAGACCTTTGTAGGTTACCTTTCCTCCAAAAAAGGATACCCAGACTTAATAACGCATTTGCATGTGATGTGGTACCTTTTTCATTATCCCGTAAATTCAATGTCTTCTCAGGGGAATCATTTGATACAGATCCATTAGATGGAGAGTCATCTGTGCATTTACAATCTGACTCTAATGATTGGATTAAACCCTGGTTTTTAGGAGGAATATCGACAAATTCGACTACGCGATGGCGAAGGATCCAACACTCGGTTGCATTCGCCGCAAATTCCGATACTTTATTTTCATATAACCAGAATATTGCGCGGATGTTATTGTCAATGAAGAATTCTCGATGTTCATTAAACTCTGTAAGAACGCGCACACCTTCCGCCCCACACTCCCAATTAAAACCATCAATGAGCAAAACTGTTCGCGACAGATCTGGCAGTAGAGAAATTTGTGAAAGAAAATCAAATTGATCTGTATCGTTTGTTCTTATGGTGTGTGTTTTCTGGGCAATGTTCTGTAATTTTCCTTTCAGTAGATAATTAACTTCATCCCGGATGAGTTCGGACTTGTAAATAGCAAATAATATTGATGGCCGCTCCCATTTCACAGCCAATTCAATCTCATGGAAAAGAATGTCTATCCGGTCCTGGAACGAGAGGTCAAAGTCAGGTTCCAGATGAAGAGGATCACTGTTCATTTATAAGTCTCTTTAGGGCAGGATGGACATCGCACCAGTTTTCGCTATCGCGATATTCAAGGATGGCCAGTAGTTGCAGCAAGGGCCTCAGGCGTTCGTTATACTCCAGACGATTATGCTCAGAAATCTTCTTTAAATAGGCCAAATCGTTTTTATCTAAAATACGCCGATATTCGTTACGAATTTCAATCGCTGCCCATTCAATGTCATCTACCATTATCTTCTCAGCTTTGCGGCGTCTGGCACTACCGATTGCAGAACGCATAATTCTTGCCATTTCCCGGAAAACCCCTCCGCTATAAGTAATCGCGTCTTCCAGCGCTTGTCCATCAATCAAGGATTGATCCATTCTGACATAAACGAACCGACGCAGTGCATCATATCCTTCTATAATGTGCCTTTCAGGCTCGCCTAACGGATGCAAGTTAATGTTCGGTAAAAAGATTGCCTGGTCTCGAATGGCATCAAATTCCTTGCTGTAGAACAATGCGCTTGAGACTGTATAAATGATGGCACAATTCGGCTGCATCATGATTTCACGTCTATCATGGAATATTGCAGTAGCTTTATTAAGATCGGGTTTATCCATATCATCGATCAGTATTAGCGGTACTCGTTTCTCTTTTGTATAAATTGCTGCGGAGATCATATTAATTACATCAATCAACCCAGTTATATCTTTCTCAAAAACCTGACGTAATTCAATACGTGTTTTGGGCTCCAGTTTCATTTTCATACCGGCATTAATAAAAAATGCATCAAGAGATCCACCAAACTCATAGGAGGAGTTACCTGACAATACTGTTTTAACTTCCTGTTCAACTCTGCCTTTCCAACTGTTTAATTGTTTTAACAATTGTTCCGGGATCTCACCACCATTTTTTCTAAAATTCCGATACATTTGGCTGCCAATAGCCAATAAAACATCGTGGAAATCAAGGTCAACGATGTCTGTTTCACTTCTAATGCTGAAATTGATCGGCCAGAATTTTTTATGAATCTCTGTATGGGACAGGATATGCAGGAGTTCTGTACTCTTTCCACAACCGCGATGGCCGGAAAAAAAGAACTTGGGGGGGCGGAAGAAAGGCGCCAGAATCGCATCAACAAGTTCATTAATTGGATTACCTGGCCTAGAGATATAAAATGGATTCGGCTGACCATTTTTCCCGGGGGCCAGGGGAAGGTCTAGTTCAAAATTCAACCAAGCCCGGTCGAAATCCTTTGCTTTTATATATTCATAAGTAGTCATTTCTATTCCTGGCTCATATTGTTGGGAATGATTCGGTATGTTTGGCAACATAACCACAAGAATGATGGTGGATTGATGATACTAGGCGAAGCTTAGATAGCTTTCATTACACCAACCAGATGGTGGTTCGATTTGCGCCCATCCGTTTTTGTGGCTGAGGATCTTAATCCGTTGACCATAGGTTAAGCCTCCAACAATCGGATTCGTGACCCCGGGTCCACTACGAACATTCAGTCCACTTGTGTTGCAAATCCCATAGCTGGCGGGCGTGGTTGGCAGTTGGGTACTAACTGTTGGATCAAGCGAATTGCTTTGTTCAAAAGAAAGATAAGCCTCACTACTCCAACCAGCAGGATTCTCAAGTTGTGCCCAGCCATTCAGACGTTTAATGACCTTCACCCGTTGCCCATATCGTAACCCCGCTACCATTGGATAAGATGCAGCTGGACCACTGCGCACATTTAGAGCACTTGTGATGCAAGTGGCATAAGTAATACCATTTGAAGGGGGATTGTCCGGAATGGGCGAGTCCAATGGGGAAGTGGTCGGAACTGGCGAGTCTGAAGGGGAAGTAGTCGCAACAGGCGGGTCCGAGGGGGGAGTGGTCGGAACTGGCGAGTCTGAAGGGGAAGTTGTCACAACAGCCGGGTCCGAGGGGATTGCAGTCGGAATTGGCGAGTCTGAAGGAGGAGTAGTCCCAAGAGGCGTGTACGAGGGGGGAGTGCTCGGAACTGTCGGGTTCGATGGGGGAGCGGCTGGAACCGGCGGGTTCGAAGGGGTATTTTCGAGGTCGGTTATTTTCTGCTCAGCCGCAGCGATACGCTGCATAAGCGTAGTTGTTAGAGTGGTGAAAGATCCGTCAAGGCTTGAAATTTGCCCTTCCAGTTTATCAACCCGGCCAGATAGATCGGACGCCGAAACATCTCCGGTCTGATTGATTGCTGTAACAACACCTTCCAAGTTCGTAACTTTTTCATCCAATGTGTCAAATAATTCACTAAGATTTGAAACCGGAATCCTGATTCCGGCAAACTCCATTAGCTCATTTAGCGTTCCGTTAAACCGGTTCATGTCCATAGTAAGACATTCAGAACCAAACGCTTCGCCCGGACCTTTTGAAGTAAATTGCCAGAATTGCCACATGGTCCATGGCGGCGGAATTATTGGGGTGCTGGAGGTTATCCAATTGGCATTCCAAAGGGGAAATTGGATCCAATAGTCGCTTTTTGTCAGGTCACCATACTCGGTCCAAAACCCAGGTCCTGTGTATATCATCGGTCGTTTGATGGTTGCATCCGCAAACAATTCCGATCGTTTGATCAATTGGTCCAGGCAATCCCGTAAAAATCCTAGCGCAGCCGATGGATTATTATCCGTCCGGCGTAGTTCATAGTCAATTGCGGGTGGAAGCTCTCCCGGGTCATTTTTCAACAGATCAGCAAAGTAATTAGCCTGGTCAATACCGGGTTTGGTGTAATCCAGATAATGGTATGCTCCCCGTAATAACCCCGCATCTTTGGCTTTTTGCCAATTGGCGAGGAATTGAGGATCAGTAAACGTGGCCTGTGATGCTTTTATAAAGACAAAAGTTGCCCCTGCCTGTTTTGCTTTAGTTGCATCCCAATCGCCATCCCATTTTGAAATATCAATGCCAAGAATAGTCATAGTATCTCTCCGTGATTTTCTTACCGGTGAATTTCAGCATAGTTCCATATTTAAGAAAATCAAGTAAGGGAAACATGGAATTTCTCAAAACGTTGAGCGTTTGCCTCGAAATCATTCAAACTGTCGATTTGTTTTTGCCAGAGGGCAGGGGACCATATTTCTAAATACTCACCTTGCCCAACAATTATTATTTCATTGCTTAACCCAGCGTACTCACACAAGTTCAACGGGAGTTCGATCTGCCCTAAACCATCAATCGTAATTTCTACAGCACCTCCCAGGAATAGTCTGCCTAAAAGACGAGCAAGGGGGTCGGAAATGCTGGTCGCTCTTACATGTGAATATATTGCATTAAATGCCTGTTGAGAAAGGAGAAAAAGATTCCGGTCGAATCCTTGTGTTACATAGGCAGTATTACTCATCGCTTCACGATAATTCAATGGCAAGGTGAGCTGACTTTTTTCACTCAACGGTAGAGTACATTTTCCGAAGAACATCGTTTTCCTCAAAGCCGCGAACCAAATTCCTCTTGACAGCATCCGTTTCGCCGGAGATTACGAAGGGAGCAGAATCAGGCATTTTGAAGCGGTATATTTTCAATTGGAATAATCATATTTTCTCGCTTTTCTAGTAAACAGGAAACCGCAGAAACCCGTTTATTTCTTTAGACGATATGAGTATGTGAATTGGGAAGTAATATATATAAAGGAATCACCATGTTATTACGGTGTCCCCCCGTATAATTTTAGGCGCGAAAGTGGGGAGTTCAAGAAAATTGACCCGGTAGGAACCCCATAAAGCAATCGATGTTCAGTGAAATATAGCTCATCAATATATTGAAGGAAGCCGAACCAGGCATAGCGGCGAAGAACTGAGCCAGGATCATGGCTTCAGCGAGAGTGCCATCTTTAAGCTGTGCATCTCGGAGAATAACGCAAAGGACATTTTTATAAATAATTAGAGCCCCAATAACCATACGGGGCTCTAATGTGGAAATGCTTAGAATTATTTCCTACTCAGTTATACCTTTCCGGACTGCATAGAGAGCCGCCTGAGTACGGTTGGCCAGATGAAGTTTGTCTAAAATGTTGCTGACATATTTTGCCACTGTAGATTCTTGAACGTATAATTTCTGGCTGATTTCCTGGTTACTCATGCCACTCGATATCAGGCGCAATGTCTCAAGTTCGCGAGGGGTTAGAGGTTCGGTTGTATATGTTTGTTCTGTCGGGTTATTTAGCTCGCGAATAACTCGCATAGCAATAGACGGGTACAAAGTTGCCTGCCCCTGGGCTACATCGCGAATCCCCTGTAATAATTGAATATGGGTTGCATCCTTCAACATATATCCTTGCGCCCCAAACTTAATAGCCTGGTAAACTCGATCGTTATCAGCAAAACTTGTTAGCACCAGGATGTGTACACCAGGCAGTTTCTCTTTTAGAAGAGGGATTGTCGTAAGTCCATCCTGTCGCGGCATAACGAGATCGAGCAGGATCACGTCTGGTTGGACTCCCTCCACCATTTCCACGGCTTCAATCCCATCTTTTGCCTGTCCAACTACTTCAATATCGGTCTGATACGATAATATTGCTGCCAAGCCCTCTCTTACCACAGCTTGATCTTCGACAATTAGAACACGGATTTTTTTCATGAGAGATCCTTCCTTGTTTCAATTATTGTGGAACAACCAATGAAATCTTCGTTCCATTCTTGGGAGAAGAAACTATATTAAGCTTGCCTTTAATTCGTGTCGCTCGATCTTTAATATTTCCCAAACCTTTACCGCCGAACTTGACGATATCAGGATCAAAACCACATCCATTATCAGCGACCTCAAGATATATTGATGCTTTCCTTTGTTTCAATTTCACAAGCACCGATTTGGCATTGGCGTGTTTGAGGATGTTATTCAAAGCCTCTTCCACAATATAGAAAACTTCTGTTTCCTTTTCTTTTGATAATAGTATCTCACCATCCGCATCCATTCGCGCTTGAATACCGGAACGTCCCTCAACAGAGTCTAAACGTTGTTGTATGGTGGAAACCAGACCATCTCTCTCAATATCCACAGGTTCAAGCTCGAAAAGAAACAGCCGCATCTCTCTGAGCGCCTGACGGGCATTATCACTAATTTTTTCCACCATTCCATTCTCGTCGACCGGTGCTCCTGATTCTAATCCTAACTTGACAGCTTCTGTCAATGTTACCAGGCCATATAACTTCTGAGTAATTGAATCATGCAGATCCTGGGAAAGGCGGTGGCGTTCAGCCAGGGCAATATCAGATTTTCTTTTACGATCGGAATATAAAAAGGATGCCAGCTCTTCGGTGACAACACCTAAACGGACAATTTCATCAGAGTTAAAACCGGTCACCTCGGTTCGTGCAAGCATAAGCACACCCATCAATTGTTTATTATAAACCATGGAAAAAACTGTAATTGAGTGATCCCTGATTTTTTGTGAAATATAGGCAAACTCTTGGTTTTGGCTTACATCTGAAATCATAAGTGGTTCTTTGTTTCCAAATATCCACTTAGAGTCAACCAAGCCTTTCTGAAGGTTTGATAGAGTTTCTTTGTCCTCCATAAGTGCGCCATGTTTCGCCATTACTGAAAATATGAATTTCCGGGAATCTGGAATGGAATCGACCAAACAAATGGCTCCGCTTTCGGCATGGAAAGTATATGCTATTTGAAAAAGTACATCTCTAAAAAAATCATTGGATGATTGCGATGTGTTGGCTGATGTAAATAACGACCTCAAGAGGTTGAACATTTCTTCCCGAGCATGTTGGCGTATCTCGTCTGTACTCCTTTGAGCCGTTATATCCCGCAGGATTATAACTTTACCCCTTTCATCATCCAATTTATTGATACGAACATCGAATTGGTGCCATTGTTTATTTAGATTTATGCTCCCTCTAAATTCTTTTTCCTTGGCATCGTTGGATCCGGAGATACTATTCCAATTTATCAAATATTTCTCGACAGAATCTCCATAAGCCTGATGGGTTGGAATGCCAATCAATTGTTCCGCAGCGGGATTCAGATCCAATATTTTATCTTCATTATTAATAATAATTATGCCATCGTTGATGCTTTCAAATAATTCATTGCGGGTGATCAAATTCGTTTGGGGGATTTTTAGATTGATAAAAAGAAGGGCCACCCCAATCAAGATAAAACCGATCAGCATCAGATCGTATTCGGTAATCATCGGTACAAGGTTTGTAAAACTGATGCTATCCAGAATAATGCTGGCGAGTATCGCGCTGTTAATTGCAATCAATGGCCAAGCTTTTAGGGGCTTCAGATTATTATCACTCGATGCGGAAACAGTCAGGATTATTGAGGCGACCAGCATACCAATGGAATAAACCAACATCAGCCATCCCCATACATCTATCGGGGAAATAACCATGAAATTCTGGGAATGCGATCCTGAAAACAAGAAGCCCGGGATTGATTGAACGATAAATACGACCAAGAAAAAAACAGGGATAAATGCCAGAACAAAAAAGATCCGGTAAGATAATTGCTGACTCTGGATTATGGTTCCAAGAACATAAGTAAAAACAAATGCGGGTAAATAACAAATAATCAACGCCGTGATAATCTTCAATGCAATTGTGACTTGAGGGTTATTGACATGGGAGATGGCAAAAAAGGAAATTGAGCCCAGGCTGAGACAAACAGAATATGCAATCGTGCTGGCATAGCCAAATCCCCTTCGGCGGCGAAGGGTAATCAGAAATACGCCAACAACAAGAGCGCTCAGAGAAATCATTAATTCTATCGCAACTGACTGAATCATTTTATTCTCAAGTTGTTTGTTCCAAGAAGCCACCGTCAGTTGGTTGCAATGAGACTGCAACCTGGTTTAGGCGATTCAATTCTTTTAAAAAATCAGCCTTATCAGTTTTTACCTTGTTTAGCTTTTTTAAAATACGGCCAGCTGAAGGAAGCCATCCCATGTAAAGATAGATTTCCGCAATCTGCAGATATACGGCTATCTCGTGCGGGTATTTACGAAGAGCCTTATGGAAATTCAAGATGGCATCATCAATGCAACCCAAGGCATGATAAACCTCAGCGGTATTTATTAAAATTTGAAAATCATGGTCGTTCTTTGTGTACAGATTATGAAATGAGCCATAAAATGGTTCGAGGAGTTTATTCTTTCTTATTGAAGGAAGATCAAAAAATTCAACGACTTTGTGCCGGAAGGCCCAGAAATCTGGAGAAAAGCGAGTTAATTGTTTTAATTCATTTTTTGTAAGCCAGAATACAGCTCTGATATTTCCTTCAATTAGATATTCTCTATGCATATTCAAAGCACGATAAGCCTTGGAATATCCTCGCCCCCCTCCCCAGCGCAATCCACTTACGAAATAAATAGCTTGCTTATTTCCGGGGTGATTCAGTAATTCGAGAGGTATATCGTAATGTACCTTGTTAACTGAATAATGTAAAACAGCCTGTCCTGATTTTCCCAGAGGCTTCGCGAGAAGGGCTTGAACATTGTATTTGACATACTCTGAGCGATAGACTACTATAATGATACTTGGCCGTCCCCACTGAATCCCCAACTTTAATTCATCGAGAACGATATTAACACGATCATCAAACCTATCCTTCCGGTTGATCTCTAGCATTATTCCACCGTTCTAAGAAGGTTTTTATAGAGAGACAATGCTTAAGATTATATCATGCTCCTTGAAGGTGATATGGAAAGTAGTTGCCATCGCCAAAGGATATTCACCTGGGTGTTCGACAGCATCTAACGGTTCACGATATTTTCTTGGATGGTTTTTTTGCCTCATCCAATAATCAATTGCATTGCCCCTTCCGATGGAGGAAGGGGCAATGGGTTTAGAGAGATACTTTCCATAAATTTAATTATTCTTTTGGCACTATCGTCACTTTACGCGTTGGCTCTTCTCCTACAGATTGAGTGGTCACGCTGGGATGATCGCGCAGTTCCAGATGAATGATGCGGCGGTCACTGGCCGACATCGGTTCGAGCACTTGACGGCGACCAGCCTTCATGGCCTGGTCGGCCATACGCTGCGCCATCTGGCGTAACTGGTGTTCGTGACGTGCCCGGTAACCCTGCACATCAATAATCACCTGCACCCAGTGTTCCACCTGCTTGCTGACGATCAAATTAACGACATATTGCAAGGCATTCAAGATTTCGGCCCGACGGCCAATCAGCACACCCAGGTCATCGCCCTGAACATCTACCAGGATAGGGCGCAGGCCTTCCTCGTCAAGGTCGCCATAGCGGACTTCGATATGCGCTGGGACTTTCATCTTTTCCAGCAGTTCGGCGACGGTCTGTCGGGAAATGAACAGGAGGTTGTCGTCCAGTATATTGAAAGCCTCTTCCGAGATTTCCGCCGATTCATTTTTATCTCGTCCCGTAGGAGATTCGGGATGATATTCTGAAACCGGGGCTACCATATCCGCCTGTGAAGAGGCGGTTGCCCCGGTTGTTTCCGGCTTTTCGGCACTGATTTCAGATCCGGAAGGAAGCACCTTAACCATCAGGCGGACGCGCGCCTGACGGCTGCCGACTCCAAAAAGTCCGCGGCTGCCGTTATCCAAGACTTCCACATCCACAGCCTCAGCGGTCAGACCGAGTTCGGTCAATCCTTCCGCGACGGCTTCTTCAACAGTTGGTGCTATTTTTTCGAGTGTTGTGCGTTCGTTCATTTGTTCCTCGCCAGTGCTGTTGTTTCAGGTTTATAACCTGGTATTAAAGCACGCCAATTGACTTTGCCCAACAGGGCATACTGTGCAACGCCGATCACGTTACCTGTGATAAAGTAAACAGACAGACCGGAGGCAAAGGTCAGGGCAAAATAACCCAGCAGGAGCGGCATGTAGAGCGCCATCATTTTGTTCATCATGGCACCCTGGTCGTTGGGGTTGGTGGAGGCCGGCATGGTCACTTTGGACTGTACGTAAGTGGTGAGCGCCACGATGATGGCCAGAAACGGGATGCCCACCCCGAACATGTAGACGCGCTCCGGCTGGCCCAGATTCATCCACAGGAATTTGCTATTGAGCGGCACGAGGTTGGAAATGTTGAAGAAAGGATACACGACCCGGGTGAGAATAAGCAACTGGCCGGGTGTGGGAGCCAGTGAACGCATGATGCTCTGGTAGAGGCCGAAGATGAGCGGGATCTGGATAATCGACGGCAGGCAGGAGGCAAATGGACTGATGCCAAGTTCCTTGTACAGGTTCATCTGCTCCTGAGCCAGCTTCTCCTTATCGCCCTTATACTTCTTCTGAATATCCTGCCACTGCTTCGACTGCTGGAACGCCGTCATCTTGGTGGTGGATTTGATCTGCGATGCCATCAATGGATGGGTGATCAGGCGGATCAGGATGGTGAACAGGATGATCGCAATCCCGAAGTTCCCGCCGATCATTTTATAGATTAGCAGCAATACATTCGTAAAGGGGTTGACAATAATGGTTTCCCACATGGTTCAATTCCTTATTTAGCCGGTGTGAACGACCACTTGGTGGTCCCGTTCACATCGAGGGCTACCAGCAGGTTACTTCCGCCGGTCGGCGCAACCAGGACCAGGGTCCCGGCTACAACAGGGGTGGCGTATATTTTCCCGGAGATCGATACAGGCCGGACGTTCTGGCCGGTATTGTCCATGAAGTAGACATTTCCCGTTTCAGTCCCGACGACGATGGTACTACCACTAACCAGCGGAGAGCCAACAATGGAACCGCTCAACTGCTGGGTCCAGGGCTGTCCCGTACCGGTCATCGGAAAAGCGTAAAACATGCCATTGGCATCGCCCACGTAAACATTTGTGCCGTCCTGCGCCGGGCCGGACCAGATCCAGGAGGATGTCGTTTCCTGCTGAATGATCTTACCATCGACTGTACTCAATGATACCAGCGCTCCGCCATACGTGCCGACGTAGAGGGTGTTGTTGGACCCCAGAACCGGCGAACCAAGGATGGCTCCGTTCACAGTCTGCACCCAGGTCTGCCTGCCGGTCTGGGCATTCACCGCGTAGACTTGCCGTCCCAATGTGCCAAAATAGACATTCGTACCATCCGAAACCGGGCTGCCCCAGATGGCCTGGTCTGCCTGGAAAGGAGCGACCCACTTAAGCGTGCCAGTGAAGGTCAGGGCATACAGGTTGTAATCGGCATTGGTTGCATAGATCGCATCACTGGTGGCCAGCACACCACCGATCCAGCGATCCTTGGCCTGATCAAAAACCCAATTCTGAGCGCCGCTCTGCGGGTTGAGACTGTAGAGTTTGTGGTCAAAACTGCCAACGATCAACTGTCCGTCGGGAGTCAACCTCGGCGTGGCATAGTAGGGTGTAGAAGTGGCTGCCTTGGCCGGGAAGCGCCAGACTTCCACGCCGGTCTGCAGGTTGACGGCATAAACATACGGGCCGCCGGCAATATAGGCATTGTTTGCATCAGCAGTTATGCCGGGCCAGGAAGAGGCCGTCAATCCTGTTGCGCACCCGCCCAGGACCACGGCCAGGGCCAGCATTAAAACAATCAAAACCAGATATTTCGTCTTCATGGAGTCGTGTCTCTCCTAATGAACGGGGTCGTAGCCCCCGGGATTGAACGGGTTACAGCGCAAAACGCGCCAGATTGCCAGCGCGGCACCCTTGAACACACCGTACTTGTAAATCGCCTGATACCCATAATGCGAGCAGGACGGGTAGAAACGGCAGGTGTCGGGCGGCTGGGTTTTGGCAAAACTCGCCTGGTAAAGACGGATGAGTCCCAACAAAACCAGGCGCGGCCAATTCCAGATCGTGCGGGGCAGATCGCGCAGGCGTGGTTCGTGAGAATAATCGTGAGGCAGATACTCAAATGTCATGGTCTTGGAAAAGGAGACCAGCGCGTTTTAGTAAAACGGACAGCGCTTCACGTGTCTGGAAGACATTTGCAGCGGGGAGCGGGGAACGGGCTATCAGCAGCAGGTCGGACCCGGGAACTGTGATAAGGATAAGATCATTCATGGCCGCCCGCAGAAGACGCTTGGCCCGGTTGCGTTTAACCGCATTCCCGACCGCCAACCCTGCGCTCACCCCTACGTGCGTTCCAGACAGTTCAGATTTGAGCACATATAAAACAACAAGCGGGTGGGCATACGACTTGCCGGAACGCCGCACCCTCTTGATATCGGTTGACCGGGTCAGGCGAAAACATCGTTTCACCTGCGCCTCACCTTCGTCCGCGCGGAAGAAAACTCCGCGCTGCCAAATTCCTACCAGCGGACGTGCTTGACGTGCGCGTTGCTGCGGACGGTCAGGCGGATGCGGCCCTTCAGTCGCCGCCGCTTGAGCACCTGGCGGCCATCTGCAGTGGACATGCGCTGGCGGAAGCCGTGCACACGCACGCGCCGCCGGATCTTGGGTTGATAAGTACGCTTGGGCATTTCCTTACTCCGAATAAAAGAATTAAAACACCAAACAGCGGTTTTTCCGCCGGGGTTTTCATGGACGGGTGGCAATTATACCCGAGGGGGGTGATTCGGTCAAAGGAATATCATGTTGGAAATCCAGCATAATCATGGGACTTTAGGCGATCCTGAAGGGCAGAGTCTGAAAGGCTGATAGACTGATAGTCAAATAGTTACACAGGCTCCCAGGTGATCCAACTCAAGGTTGAGCCAAGAGGCGGAAAGAACCGGGAGCTTTCATCGAAAGCTTTTGCCTTCGATGTGGCGCACTCCCGGAAGAGCACCGGGACGGTGTGCGACTTGCCCTCCTAGGGGGTGCTTCGCGAAGGCCGCAGTGCGCGCATGACCCGCCTCGACTCGTGGCGGGGAAGGCGAATTGTTTGTTTCCTCTTAAAAGAGGAAACAAACAAATGGGCGTTGAGAAGGGATTCTCCAGTGAGAGGTTATTCATTATATTATTACCGTGTGAGTGTGAAAATTTGACAGGAATTGTTTTTATGCAAAACAAACAAATCTATAAGGAGATCTGATAGTTTTCCATGGAATACTGAATAAGCATGGCAGTCCCATTCGCCGGGGATTTAAATCCCCGGCTCAGAACCAAAGCCCGCTAAAGCGGGCTGCTTCCTTCATATTCATTTTCTGACAGAACTACGGATAAAATCAGTCTTTTCGCTCGAAAGGAATGCCATGGTGCGGTATAACCTGCGCAAGGGTGAGCACTGGCCAGGCCAGATTTGTTAGGCGAGTTAAAAATTTTGTCAAAACAACGAGGAACAACCCTTCCTCCCCAAGCGGATGGGAGCATCGAAAGCTCGTCCCACGGGGATACCCTCCGTGTACAATATCCCGAAAAAACATCGGGATAATATCCCCTTGCGGGGATGATATACCCTGCGGGTACAATGTGCTGCGCGAACGCCCCCTCGGCTAGTCGTTCCTGAGGAACAAGTATGGAACGAATCACTCGTTATTTCTCTCGATAAAAGTACCATGCCGGGTACTCGTTCCTCAAAACGAGCCCCAAACGAATATGGATCGCATCGAAGGCTCATCCCACGGGGATGCTTCGCAATGCCTTCGACACCTGCACTGCACCAAACGCAGTGCGGTGCAAGTGTATGGCGCACTCCCGGAAGGACACTTCGGTGCACCGTGGCACCGAAACAGCCGATGGCGGCTTGAAGCCGCCTCAGCTAGGGGACGATGTGCGACTTGCCATCCAAGGTGGTGCTTCGCGAAGGCCGCAGTGCGCGCATCGAAAGCGTTCATTGATTCTTCTGTTGGTTGAGGTAATCGACGAAGTCCCGATAGAACCGGGATAATATGACCACCAGAAGGCATAGGGGGTAGGCAGGAGGCAGAAGTTGCAGGTATTCTGAATTAAAGTGCCTTAATGTGCAAATTTCGAGGAACGAATGCCCCAACCAATGGTGGATTTCTTTGGAATATTCGGTTGTAAAGGTACAAAATTACAAGCGGTAAGGGCGACCCAATACCCTTGCCGCGTATATTATTATAGCACATATGTACTAATTAACAACCTACATTTGGGAAAATCTATCACGCTGGAAGCGTGACTACGAGGTTCGGCGGCATGGCAAGCGAATCCTAAGGCAAACAAATCACCTTGTACCGACCGCAAAACCATTGTCGACCGCGGCGTGGATACCATCATCGGCCCCCGGCCCAACACACACACCCGCAAACTAACCAATCACCACCGACGAACTATATCCCCCGCCCTATTGGGGCGGGTATGTTTCATTTTCCTTCGATCAACGACCGAGCAACCTTGACCGCCAGGCTTGCATCGTTGCCAAATCCATCTGCCCCGATCCTCCTGGCAAACTCTTCTGTGACCGGCGCTCCGCCAATGATTACTTTGACTTCCTTGCGGAGTCCGGCTTCCACCAACGCCTGGATGGTTGCTTCCATGTTCAACATGGTGGTAGTTAGCAGGGCAGACATTGCGACAATATCCGGCTGGTGCTCACGCACGGCGTTAACATAGGCTTCCGGCTTGACATCTGTGCCCAGGTCAATGACCTCGAACCCGGCCCCTTCCAACATCATGCCGACCAGGTTCTTGCCGATGTCGTGCAAGTCCCCAGACACGGTCCCGATTATGACACGTCCGGCTGCTTTGACGCCGGTATCTGCCAGGCCTGGCTTGAGCAGTTTTAGCCCGGCCTGCATGGCACGTGCCGCGATCAACATTTCGGGTACATAATATTCACCACTTTCAAACAACCGCCCTACCTCGCCCATGGCGGCGACCAGGCCATTCTTCAAGATCAGATCCGGCGATAGCCCGGCATTAAGCGCTTCCGTCACCTGCTCTGCGACCAGGTTCTGGTTACCGTCCAAGATGCCTTTGTATATAGCATCAATTGTTTTACTCATATTATTTCTCCTTATTGTTTCAAATCGAACCAACGCGGCCGTACTTGTTTACCACGGCAACCTATGAAAGAATGCAACAGTAAACGAAACAGAAACCCTACCAGGCAAGGTTCCTGTCCGGGTGAACCATAGAGGGGTATTCATGTTTTGTGTCTCGTCTACAGGGTGCAGTTCACTTTTGTAGGTCTTTTCAACAAGAAGCTACGGTTCCAATGCAAAGATCGTATTGGGTCGCAAAAAGAACGGTGGGACAATCGCAGGGATATTCGACAGAGGTAAAACCTGCTCGGGTACCTCAAACCCCAATACCCGGCTCATAAAATCCCGCCGCATCTGGCAACGTGAATAACACTCAGGAAACCTTTCACGAAGATGCCTGCGCAAATCATCGTCAGCAATTACAATACCATCTTCCATACGGGTAGAGAAGTATACAGGAGAGGAAGGGATCACATCCACTTGAATCGCCATGCCGGAATGAATACGATCCTTTGAACCAGGGTAAATAGGAGAGCTTAGCCATTCATCCAAATGAATGAGATGGCCCGGGTTGAAAAAAATTCCGAATCGGTCGTATGGCAGGTTCTCTTTAATCAATTGATCGAACTTATCGCCCGGTGTTCCTATCTTCATAATACTAAACCAACTATTCATTACCTCGAAATAAACGCCGGCGAAGTTTTCCACATAATCTTGCGCTGTCGGCAGCAAATCTTTTGATGATGATATTACCCATCCGGCGCGAGCAATATTACTGCCCCAATAGCAAACATTTGCCGCCAAAGGATCCCCTCGGCGAATCACCGCACCAATAGGCCCCGATAAAGACCGGTCTTTGTTTTGAGCTGTAATAAGCGTGGGATGGCACCCGAGGGGTATTCCGTTGTATTCCATGAGTTTCGCAAATTCATAATCGACCATCCCTTCTCGAAGACCAAACAGCATCCGTTTCATCCCTTCGGAGGCAAGAATATTGGTATATTCAAAGTAAGCAATATCAAAGATCGAGCAAAAAGTTCTAAGACCGTGATCGGGATTATTAAATATTCCCGTTGCATTCACCACGTTCTCCCGGCTCGCCAACTGGCGCAATGTATCCACCAGATATGCAGGCACGTCGATGGCGTGAGCACCGTCAGGTTGTTCAGAGTCAGCGAAGTATTTCCATCCGACACATCCGATAATGGCTTTCTCGTTAATTCCTTCTCCGGCAAAAATATCCTTTATAAGTCGACTATTTCCACGCGGCATATTTAGAAGCGAAAAGGGCTGAAAAGTTTCACTCCTAAGCCTGCCTTCAGTATACAATGGACTGACGTTGAGATATCCAGCACATTCATTCCCGACCAATATAAGCGGATGGGATTGTAAACCGATGATCAGCACGGCTTCTTCGAACCTGGGATCGAATCCGGTCAAATAGGCAAGATTAGCAAAATGCTCCCGGTCGCCATATACAACGAGATGTGTCAGACCAAGTTTTTCCATTTCAGTTTTGGCCAACTCGATCCTGGATGCAAATTCATCAGCAGCCGGCTGTAAAGGTGGAACACCATGGCCAAACTCAGGCCATTCGATTTCAATCAGTCGATGTTTCCTTCGCATTTTCATGGTTTTCTCCTTAAATGATCTTTTGCCTTTGTAAAAATTGCGTTTAAAGAGACCTGGTTTATTTCTTTACTATCTGATCATACCGGCCCCATTCGCGTACGGCCTCAATCATTGTGCGTACATTTTCGGGTGGAGTGGTTGGGGGAAGAGCGCAGCCAGGCCCGAGAATGAACCCTCCTCCAGGAGCCAGAATATCAATCGCTTCCCTGCATTTTTCCTCAACCAATTCAGGAGTTCCCAGAGCCATTACTCCACTCGGATCGATCTGCCCGAGGAATGTAGCTTTGCCTTGCATGGCCTGCTTAGCCTTTATCAGATCGACTTTGTAGTCCAATTCCAACACGGCTGCACCGGTTTGAACCATATTGGGGATGATTCGGGTAGAATCACCACATATATGATATGCCAATAAAATATCTTTTGCTTTCAAACGATCCACCAATCGTTTTACGTAACCCCACGCGTATTCCACGTAAACCTTAGGAGAACATACATCCGGTCCGGCAAGCGATTCACCGACAGATGTCATGTGAGCACCCTGTTCCATCTGGGCAATGGTATAACGGTAATCTACTTCAAGGCAAAACTCTAATAATTGGTGGAGTTGGTCTGGTTTCTCATTGAGGGCAATCTGTAACAAATATTCTTCCATGCCCAACAAAAGCCCGGCCAGCGAAAATGGCCCCTGGTCGCCGCGCCCGATAATAAAGGCCTGATCTCCAATCTCTTGCCCGATGACCCGGGTGGCTTTAAGCAATTCCGGCAATGGATGGCTTCGATAGGGATCAGGCATGCGCAGCTGATCGAGGTCATCCAACGATTTCAAGACCGGCTTTACCACGACTGGTGACCCGTCAGGTAAATACTCAACTTCACAGCCACAAGCTTCTGCCAACGCGGCAGTGCCATTCTCCAGCAGGAGCACATCTTGACCAAACTCGTGCCAAGCTTTGACCTGGCCTTCAGCCATCGCTTCACCATTTTGCAGAAATTCCGGGAAAGGCAGCCCTGAGGCCTGCGCAACCATCAGGAAATTATGCAGATCTACTGGAACACGGTCAGGAATACCTCCTCGCAAGACAGTCCAAGTTCGTTCCAATGAATTCATACTAGCAGACATCTGACTCCTCAATGATTAATTCTCTGGCGGGTGGTTCACCCGCCAGAGAATAGATACAAACCCATCTATTTATTTAGCATGCCATTTACGCAGGTACTCATGCCCTTCATGGTCTCTGCCACAGGCTTCAGGTTCTGGAGAACCAAACTCATATCTGGAGTGATGCACTTATCACTGATTTCCTGCCAGTTAAGCGCATAGGGTGCGAATATAACATACTTCAGCGCATCTTCATCCGGCTGTATAGTATCTATATAACCAACTTTTTGTGTCAAATACCAGTTAAAGGATGGAATATGGGCTGGCGGATACATAGCACCCAAGGTTGATGCTCTAAAAGCCTCTTGATAACCAACCTGACCAAGGAAATACTGGATGAATTCCCAAGCAAGCTCCTGGTTTTTCGATGACTTTAGGATGGAATAAGCTGTACCGCCGGTTGCATATAATCGGTTACCATCCGGGCCGGTTGGGCCCATCACCACTTTGGCGCCAATTTTATTGAAGCCTACCGGGTTCTCTACAGCACTCCAGAAACCACCGTACATCATTGCCACTTTGCCAGAGGTAAACATGTCGACATCTGCCGTTCCCCCAAGAGATTCCAAGGTTGCTGGGGTTATCACCGACTTGTCCTTGTACATCATATCCACCAAGAATTGGACGCCGTCAATGGCTGCCTGTTGGTCCAACATACTTTTAGTCGGGTTTCGTAAATCGTCTACGTATCGGCCATTCCAGGCATAGATCATGGTAGTTTCGCCAGTAGGAGAGCCCGTAAATGGTATCACCAGGCCGTATTGCGTGACAGCGCCACTAGCATCGATCTTGGTCAATTTTTTAGCAGCGTCCCGGGCATCATTCCAAGTCCATTGATCGGTCGGATAGGCAACACCAGCCTCATCAAAGAGTTTGGGGTTGTAAAACAGCATGGCGAACGGCTGGGCGTCGTATGGAATACCATAAACTTCGCCATTATAGGTGTAGCGGTCCAACAGATTAGGAAAAAAGTCTTTGGTGGAGAAACCTTCGGTCTTGGCCAGGAGAGGGTTTAGATCCAGCAACATATTCTCCTGGACAAATTGGGGGAAGGGAGTGTTTTCTACACCCACCACATCCGGTGCATCTCCACCTGCGATTTGGGTTAATAGTTTTGGCATATATTGATCGAAGGGGGTGACTTGAACTTCGACCTCAACACCGGGATGATCCTGCTTGAATTTTGCCAGCATGCCATCCCAACCCGAAACTTGATCGAGAGGATAGAAAGACGCTACAACGAGCTTGGTAGATGTTGCCGCTGGAGCAGTGGTTGGTGCGGCAGCAGCCGTGGTTGGTGCAGCAGCAGCCGTGGTTGGTGCGGGAGTAGCGGCAGGTTGGCAAGCACTCAGAACCATCGCCATAAACATTAGTCCTGAGATCAACACAAATGGACTCAAATTACTTTTCTTGAACATTCCTGTTTCTCCTTATGTTTGATCTATATGAATTTGTAACACGCCTGATGATTTGAGAGATAAAATCACTTGTGTTTGCTTTTCAGGTGCCTCCTTTCTCCTCTTACAATATTACCTAATCCAACTCATACGTAACCCGTCCCCCGATTAATTTCAACTGGATAAATGTAACTGCCATAATGATTAAGAACAAAATATAAGCCAACGCCGAAGCGTAGCCCATTTTGAACCATTTGAAGGCGTTCTGCCACAGGTAGTAAACGTAAACCAAGGTGGCATTGCCCGGACCAGCATTTGTAGTCATCACATAAACCTGACTGAATACCTGGAATGATCCAATAACTGACATCACCAGTACAAAAAAGAGAGTCGGTGTTAGCAGTGGCAGGGTGATGTACCAAAATTGTTGTAGCTTAACTGCCCCATCGATAGCAGCCGCCTCATACAGATGAGATGGAATACCTTTTAATCCGGCAAGAAAAATGACCATGTTATAACCCATCCCCAACCAGATCGCCACAATCGCCACCGATATCAAAGCTGTCTTTGGATCCCCCAGCCAGCCGATTGGTTTAATCCCCATGAACTTTAAAAGAGCGTTGAGAGGGCCCATATCAGGTTGGAAAATCCATTTCCAGACCAGGCCAGCTGCCACTGTTGAAACAACAACCGGAATAAAATAAATGGTACGAAAGATCGAGGTGCCTTTTATTTTCGAATTGACTGCCAAAGCCAGGCCAAGGGAGATTGGGATTCCAACCAAAATAACCATAGCAGAAAACAAAAGCGTATTTTTCAGGCTGATCCAGAAGAGCGGGTCTGCTGTGAAGATGGTAATATAGTTGTTCAATCCAACCCATTTAGGTGGAGTGAGCATGTCCCATTCAGTAAAACTAAGACCAAAGCCTCCCAAGACTGGCAAGAAAATAAACACAAAAAAACCGATCAGGCTGGGAGCAAGGAATACCAGCGCAACCAGCCACTCTTCTTTTTGCCTCCTGGAAAAGCGACTATGTTTCGCAGACAAGGATAAATTATTCTGTGCCATGGCTGTGTTCTGACTCCTCGAATGAAAAATCTCGTCAGCCTTTCAGACCCGACATAACAATACCCTCTACAAATGCGCGCTGTGCAACAAAGAACAGGATCAGTAAAGGAATAATTGACAACGTCGCTCCTGCCATAAGAGAAGCCCAATCGGTAAAATAACCGCCAGTAGCCAATGTAGCAATGGCGGTTGTCAGCACTTTCATCTTTTCAGAATTAATCGCCACCAACGGCCAGATAAAATCATTCCAGAAGTAAACAAATGCGAAAACTCCAAATGTCGCTAATGCTGGGTGGACTAATGGGAGCATTATTGAAAAGAAGATGCGAAAATCGCCAGCGCCATCCAAGCGGGCAGCGTCTGTCAAATCATCGGGGATAGTCATGAAGAACTGGCGCATTAGAAAGGTGCCATAGGCGCTGAACAAGAGCGGAGGCATGATCAAAGCCCAATATGTATTAATCCAGCCAAAGGTTCTGATCAAAATGAACAAGGGGATCATCGTTACCTGGGTTGGGATCATCATTGAAGCCAGGTAAAGTAGGAATAATTGATCCCGTCCAGGGAAATGCAAGCGGGCAAAGGCGTAAGCGCCCATTGAGTTAAATAGCAACTGGCCAATCACAACCACTACACACACCAATACTGTATTAAAGAAATTATGCCAGAATGGGATCATGCGGAACAAATTGATGTATCCTTCAAACGAGACTGGGCTAGGAATCCACTCCGGCGGGATGATGAATATGTGACCTTTCTGCTTCAAGGATGTTGCAACTGTCCAATACAAAGGAAAAAGACTCACGACAGCGATCAAGCTAAGGCCGATATAAGCTGAAAGACGTTTGATGATGTTTATCAACTTGTGGCTACTCATCTGACCTCTATAAAACTGTAGGTTTCTTTATTTTTAGATACTGCAATTGAAGAATATGCCACCAAATAAAAATAAACATGATTTAGATATGGAGGGGTTATTCGCATTGATTGCATGGGCTAGTTGAATTACGCAAAACGAGTGTGGAAGGAACTTTTATCTGAAGGATTTCCTGAGATTGGTTATTCATCAGCCCAACCAAAAGTGTGATGGCCTGTCTGGCGATTTCATCCACAGGCTGGTGAACTGTAGTCAATGAAGGCCATGTTCTTTCGGAGATAGAAAAATCATCAAAGCCAGCTACAGATAGTTCTTCTGGAACCTTTACCCCCATCTCGTGAGCAGCAAATAGAACTCCGCTAGCAGATTCATCGTTGCTGGCAAAGATAGCGGTTACTTTTGGATGGATTTGTAACAGTTCCTTCCCAGCTTCAATACCCCGATCAAACTGAAAATACCCCTGCCTGACCCAATTTGGATCAAAGGGGATTTCATGTGCCCCCAAAGCTGCCTGGTAGCCTGCAAATCGGTCATAGCTGGCTTGGTGTTTTGGATCCCCGAAAACAAACCCGATCCGTCGATGGCCCAAGCTGATAAGATATTCAGCCATATCATATGCACCACGCCAGTCATCCGTAGAAACGCAAGGTAATTGCAACGAATGATCCGAAGGGGTTAACCTCACCAATGGAACACGATTAACCTCCAAATTTTGCAGGAGTATTTGGTCATTATCACAAGGGGGGGTGAAGATCAAGCCATCCACGCTCTTCTGGGCGACCAGGTGCAGGATTTCAGCCCTGGATTCTGGATTAAAGGGGTCAAAAGCATATACGATACATGCATACCCCTTCTCCGAACTCAACTTCAAAGAAGTCTTGATGATGTTATAGAAGTATTCACCTGGTGCTCCCCCAAACAATAAACCAATCACAAAAGACCGAGCGCTGGCCAGTCGTTTGGCAGAGATATTTGGTGAATACCCCATCTCAACCATTGTCTTCTGCACTCTTGTGCGAGTAGAGTCCCGAACGAATGGCTCGTTATTGATAACCCGTGAGACGGTTTTTATGGAAACGCCAGCGTATTTTGCAATTTCATGAATGGTAACTGCCATCATCAGCACCTTATTATTGCTTTATCTAAGTATAGACAAATTAATTGGCTAAACCAGATACCGATAATGGGTCCAAGTCGAAACTACTAAAAACGATAAAACGCCATATGTAAAAAATCTCACCCTGACAGCGCTGTCATGACAGCGTTGTCATATCCCAACCACAGAATACTATAAAATAGGGGCTCTGTCAAGGATTCTGATGTGGATTCTGAAATGGGTTGATAGAGGCTGAGGGGGTGGTTAACAAAGTGTGAAGAGTGACCGCTGATCCGTGATGGATAGATTATAAAGTAGCGGTGTAATTTACGATTTAGATAATTGTAGTTATATCACGAGGTTGAAGCACCATTAATCCTCTACATACCCATAAACGCCGCGATACTCAGGCGGGAGTTGACGGGCGAGTGTCTCCATGATGAGACGCGTCCCCTCCCGCAGTGAATCCTGACCCCGGGCGGGCTGCGATAAAACGAATGGTTTTCCCACCGTCACCATAACCCGGGTCCTGTGCAACTTTTTCAGGTTGTCCTCGATGTGGCGGAACTCGCTGCCGGTAATGGTTACCGGCACCACCGGTACCCCAGCCTTGAGCGCCAGGAAAGCAGCCCCCTCCGTACCCTCTTCCAGCGCGCCGCTGACCGACTCGCGTCCCTCCGGAGCGATGAGCATGCGCCGTCCCTGGCGGAACGCCTGCAGCGCGGCGGAAAGTGCACGCCGGTCCGGCTGGCCGCGGTGGATCCAGATGACACCATATAATTCCGCCAGCAAGCGGAGCATGGGGATGTCGCGCAATTCGATCTTTCCAATAAATTCGGGGATATCCGGCAAAGCCGCAAGCACCAGGATTGCATCCGGGTCGCCCAGGTGGTTGATGACGACCAGCGCCGGGCCGCGAGGGGGATAATTTTCCAAGCCGCATATCGTCGTTTTGGTGCACACGAAGACGACGACCCGGCAGAGGAGTTGGAAAAAACGCCGGAAGAGACGCCGGCCGCGGGTCAAAACAGGCAGGCGGGTAATGTCCAGGTGATAAACCTGGTTAATGGGCTTCGGATTCTGGGAAGATGGCGTTATCGGCGTAGGCACCGCGATAATCCTCGGGCAGCAATCCGGCAATGGCGCGCATCACCAGGTCGGCATTTCGCTGTCGGGATTCGCGGCGTGCCAGCCCTTTTCCTTCAACCGGAGGCAACAGGACAGGCTGGCCGATGCGCATTTCCACATGGGGTCGTTTGCCTTTAATGGCCTTCTGCCAGAAATCGTCGGTTGTACCAACGATGGCTACCGGCATAACCGGCACGCCAGACTGCTCGACAAGATAAGCGATCCCGGGCTTGGCAACCTGCATCCCCGGCGCATGGGAGCGCTCGCCTTCCGGGGCAATCAGCAGCGGGTATCCCGTACGCAGTACCGCCAGGACGGTATCAAACATGGCCCGGTCATAATCGCCGCGATGGACAGGAATGCCACCCCACAGGATGGCAAGGATGTTCTGCCCCGGCCTGCTCCAGACATCCACCGCGCCCATGGCCTCCAATTGCTCCGGCCAGAACACGCCGATAAAGGGTGGGTCAAAAAGCGAGACATGATTAATGGCGGCAATATACGGTTTGCCAAATGGGATGTTTTTCCTGCCGGTAATCTTCACCAACGCAAGAATATGGAAAACTGTCCGCAAAGCCACCCTCAGGATCGGGCGGGCCAACCAACGCCGCCACCAGGCAAGGTGATATTCTGTTACCGGCATAATGCCTCCACTTTGGAAAAGACTTCGTCTGCGTTCAATTTATCAGAATCTATGATGACGGCATCCCCGGCTGCACGCAAAGGTGAGAATGCCCGCGTCGAGTCGATCTCGTCCCGTCTACGGACACCCGCCAGGACCTGCTGGTAATCGGCCTGACCACCGCGATCGAGGACTTCCTTATACCGCCTGCGAGCGCGTTCCTCCGCCGAGGCGTCGAGGTAGATTTTCAGGCTGGCTTCAGGGAGGACAACTGTGCCGATATCGCGTCCCACCATGATCACGCGCCCGCGCAGACCAATACGCCGCTGCTGGGAAGCCAAAGCCTGGCGAACCCCGCGGTAGACCGAAACGGGTGAAACATTGGCTTCAACGTCAGAGCGACGTATCTCCCAGGTAATGTCCACGCCATCGAGGAGGACATCACAGGCGCGGCCATCTTCCTTCGATGGCGGGCGTACGTCAATCTGGGCCGTTTCGGCCAGATTCGTGACAGCTGCTTCATCGTTTATTTCCAGGCCGTGTTGGAGGGCGGCCCAGGTCACGGCCCGATACATGACGCCGGTATCGAAGAACAGATAGCCCAATGAATCGGCCAGCCGCCGTCCCAGGGTGGACTTCCCCGACGCGGCCGGACCGTCAATTGCAATAATGTTGGGGATAGGCATAGGGATCAGGAACCAAGGAATCAGGGGGTAGGAAGGCCCTGGCTGTCGAGCATCAGGTCAGACCGCACCCACAGGATAACGTCCTCGCGCAGGATGGGCATCTGGCGATAGACGAACCACTTCAACCAGTTGGATGAGGTGGCATGATCCCAGTCCGCGACCTCGCTCAGCGGGAGAGGCTCACCGCTATATTTCGCCGCCAAGCTCAACTTGTCAACGGTTGAGATAACCATTTCGGGGGTCGCATCAGGAGTCAGCGCACTGACATCGTGCACCTGCCAGTCGCGAAACAGCCATTGTAAAGCCGGGGAGTTCACGCCTAGCACAGTCAGGGGTAATTGACCCACATAGCCGGTATTCAAGTCCGAGATTTGGTTGGCAACTTTCAACAGCACGTCCACGCGACCAGTGCGCGGCTCCGGCGACCAGAGTTCAACTGTCAACGGTTCACGCACGCCTGCCGCGCCGGTGCTCATTGCCAGGGTGAAAGCCGTCAGGGCGAGCACACACCCCCACACCCCGCCCAGGCGGGCTATGTCTGACGACCAGCCCGCCCTCGCCAAGAGCAGGCTTAAGCTGATTAAAAGTACCACCGCAAGCAGCAGATACAAACGCATATGCGCCTGTTGCGTGCCCAGGTCCATCGTCGTAGTGCCTGCCAGATCGAGCCAGCCAAAGACCAACAGCGAGTCGACGAGCGTTATCACGCCAGCCAACTGCCAGCGGTTGCGACCTTCAAAATCGAAGTGATGACCCAATTCGATGGCTGCCAAAGTCCATAAGGGCAGTAACGCCCAGGTCAGGTCACTGGTCTGCTTGCCGGGATAGATGAGCGCCAGCACCAGAGCCACCAGCGCCCAGACCCCCAGGCAGATCGAGGCGGTGTCCCGCTTCAGGATGCCGCGCACTGCGCCGGCGAGGCCTAATCCCAGCGGCATGATTTCGTAAGCGGGCAGGGCCAGCAAAGGCCGCCACAGCGGGACATCTGAAAGGGTCCACCAGCCACGCAGGGATTCCACGAACGACATGACAAAAGCGGACAATCCTTTTGGAGAAAGGAGGAACAGGCTACCCACCACGAGCAGAGTTCCCAAGCCCCAGGCGAGGGCAACCCGTCCCGGGCCCCGTCCCGTACGAGATTCGGGATGATATCCGGAAACCGAGACTTCCCCGCCGGAAGCAGGACTACCTCGTAAATCTTCCGGGCTGACACTTCGACCTAGCTCAGCGCCAGCGCTTCGAATTCGCTCAGCGCGAGCGCTTCGAATTCTATCAGCTCTAGTGGGCGCGGGACTGACACCTGTCCCTTCATCACCGGTTTTTTCCTGCGCCTTGGCGGGGAGGCGCCTCCCGAACACTGTGATAAACGCCCAAGCCAGCGCCAGCCCAAGCAGACCGAACCATACCGAAGGTCCGGAGAGCAGCGCCAACCCGGCGAAGAAACCAGCGGCAGCGCGGTGATTGTCCAGCCACATCAACCCGGTCAGGACAAGGCAGGTGACCGCCAGGATCGGTCCGCCCGCGAGGCGCGACATTGCCACCAGCCCGGGGTCCAGCGCCAGCCCAAAGGCAAGTACAAGCGCGGGAATACGGCCCAAGCGGCTACGCAAAAACCACGGGGCGAGGACGAGGATACAACCAGCCAATGCCGGCCAGAAGCGGGCCAGGAAATTCGTGGCACCGAAAATGTAGAAGAGAATGGCAGTCAGGTGGACGTAGGCCGGGTTGGGACCGAGGGCGGGTTTCAAACCCTGGGTCACCTGTAAAGCCTGGAGCGCCCAGTTCGCTTCGAAATCGGAGAGCGGCAGCGCCCCGAGGTGCAGGAAACGCAATCCGACGGCAATTGCAAGCGCCAGGGTGTAGAGTGCGTGTTCGAGGGTGGGTTGGAAGTTTTTCATTGGCGTTATTTTACTGCTTCTTCCATAATTATACGTACTTTTCTGTAGCAAAAGACTCCGAAATAACGGGGTTTTACTGCTTCTTGCATAAGACCGTGAACCGTGATCAATCAAAATTCAGGTAATTGCCGCGAGATTGGTTTACATCTTAACGCAGTACCCTGTGGTTCAGTTATTTACGCAATACCCTAGAAAATGATAGTAATGACTTACCATAAAGGGTGCTTCGCGAAGTTGATACTACGGAACTTGATAAATTACCACCTGCCCCTGTTGAAAGACAGGCGTGAGGTGCTGCTGGAATTTGGTCATATTGACATGATACGTACTCCGCTCCAATGTGCCGACGCAGACATAGCGAATTCCATACTGCGAGAGAATTGCCTGGGCATCCTCCCAACTGGACGTTTCGTACAGACGGCGAATATCATCCTGGCGGGTGCCTTGAGGTGCATAGCTGCCGCGCCATTGACTTTCGTGCATCGGCCAACCCAGGACAGTCGGCAATCCGCTGTAAGTGGAAATGAAGCTGTAGTCCGTGTAGCTGGCGTCGGGTTTGCTGGCCTCCACGATAATACCGTAGGGTGCAGAGTTCAGCCAGGCCACTGCGGCCATGTCGTCGGGATAAATTCGATCGAAGAACGCGCCTCCGTCCAGGTTCCAGACTTGCGCCGCTGTCCGCCCTGGAGATTTGTCACCGGCTGCTTGCGCAGCTTTCAGGTTTTGATTGAACGCGGGGATCTGGAAATTATTGGTCCTGGTAAGCAGGCCAATGATCGGGTAGACCAGCGCCATGAAAAGAACTAGTGTCAGGCCAATACGGTAAATCCACTTCCAGGCGCCGTGCAGGTTCTGCAGCAATACTGCAACCCCAAACGCGGCTGCCAGGCTCCACAACATCCAGGCCTGGTAATAGAACTTGAAGATGGTGTTCATGCGGTTGTTGAACTGGTCGCGCAGGAAAACGAAATCAGGGACCAAAACGAGAAGTGCGCCGAGAAGAATCAGGAAAAGGATAAAGGATGAAGGATGAAGGGTTAAAGGAGGTGGAAGTTCCATTTTTTCTTCAACCGCCGCTGACTTGTGTCTACCCCTTTCCGAGTTTATGAGAAATGCCAGCGCCGTGCCGAGCAGGACAAGCATTGTCAACAAACCACCAATATATGAGAGCCGTCGGAGCGTAGCTGCTGAGAAATACAATGCCGCGCCCAAGAAGCCCTCATTAGCCAGATAACTTGCCACAAAATCGGGCATCTTTAGTTTTGCCAGCAAACCAAGCAGCCAGGAGAAAATCCACAGGAGCACAATCAAAATAGCCGCCAAGCTAAAACCGAGCCTCCAGTTTGCGGGACGCTTTTCAGCATGCCAGAGATAGATCAGAAAAGCAATCATTGGAAGGAACAGCGGACCAAACATTACCCATAATTGGGCAGCGCGGGTCGGGTTTTCCAGGTTGGGCAGGATACCACCGGCCTGGGACGAGAAGCTTACGTAAAACGGCAGATATAGCAGGACCGCCAGCAAACCGAGGGGTACACCCAACGCAAAAATGTCCTCCAACCGTTTCCAGACCCAACCGGATTCCAATGCCCGCATCAGTGCGTAGGCGCCAACGAGCAGGGCAAAACCGAACAGGATATCCCAAGTATTCAGGAAAGCCAATCCACCCAACACAAGCCCACCGAAGAACAGAGCCATCGGACGGACCGGCAGGCGGTAAAAGCCCAGATTCGTTTCCCCCTTCCAGCCACCCAGGAATAGGTTGAGCGCCACCCCAACAGCCAGCAGACCAAAAGGCATTGCCAGGACATGCGGGTGCAGGTCACCCAGCAGGTAAGAAAAGAAGGGGAATTCGTCAATGATCTCGACGTGTACGTTGGCCAGGGTGTAGTCCGTGACGACACGCGAGGCGCGCCACCACCACCAGTTACGCTCCGGAATCAAGCCCAATGGCTGTGCAGGTGCCTGGTTCAGATCCAGAATTCCAAGCCAGTTCCAAAAAGTGGATGTCGCTGAACCATCCGCACCAAATTTCCAGAACAAGCCAAGGTTATGAAGAACATCAAGAAAACCTTCGAAATTGCTGACAATCAGCAGGAAGAATGGGCCAAGCAAAGGCAACCCTGTCAACGGGCAACGTTGGGCGGGTGACGGGTCTTTCTTCCGCCAGGCAGCCAACAGGTTATAGAGCACCCCATACGCCCCCACTGCGCTCAATGCGAAAACCATCGACAGCATCAGGTTGAAAGCTACACTACCCAGCGTCCCGGTCGCTTTGGCCAGCATGGCGGTCATCACATAACCAAAGTAATAGTACGAGATGGCAAAGCCGGAAAGCCATGGATCGTGCGGCGGGAAAGTTGGCGAGTGCAGGATGGAATTAATGAAGGCCAGCTCCATCGGTTTTTCGGTGCCGACGATCTCCGGGCTCCCGGCGCGGACAAAGGCCAGGAAGGCAAAAGCCAGGAAAAACAAGATTTCAACCGTGATGATTACGCGACCATTGGATCCAATCCATTCCCCCAGCGACTTGCGTGTTTCCTTGCGCACCAAACCGGATCCGGAAATTACCGCCAAAACCACCAGAGCCAGCAGTAACCCGCCGCTGTCATTCTGGACGATTCCAAGGGAAGCCATCAGCCAGAAGACGTAGCCCCACACCAGCAGCCCCAAGGCGCGCGCCAGGCTGAAGCCCCGGTCGGCCAGTGCCGGGAAAAGACGAAAGGCCAGAGGGAAAGTCAGCCAGCCGAGGGCGGAAACGAGCAGGTACCAGGCCAGGAAAGATAGCATAGGAATCTTCCTTCAATCATCCAATATCTGGGCTCGGTGCAAGTATTTTTACCATCCGATGGTACCCGCCGCTGCCTTCGGCAATCTTCGGATGGTCGATTAAAAAGGAATGAACAACCTTGTAACCCAGATGCTCATACAAATGGCGGGCATTCTCATGACCAAAAGCAACTATCAATGAACTCTTCTCGTACCCAGACTCGCGTGTCATCTCTTCGGCGTAGGCCATCAACATTGTGCCAATCCCCTGTCCCTGAAACTCAGGGAATACAGCCAGGTTGCTGATATAGAATTCATCAGCTTCGGTCTCCTTTAAATCGCCATAAACAGATTGCAGTCTCAACAAATGGACGGTTGCAGCCAAGCCAAATGCTTGCAACATGTGCCAGGCTGTCATCCAATTCAATCGGGATAGGAGCTTACCCGGATAGGCCAGTAGAAGACCAGACACCTGCCCGGCTTGTTCCGACAGATAAGCCAGGTTAAAACCCACCCGGTTATCCCGGTGCAGGAAGAGAGTGGCCAGAACCTGTAAAGTGGAATATCCTTTTACCTGGCCGAACAGCCAATCCGCTTCGATACCCATGGACAAATAAATGAGCCGGGCGGCTAATTCCGAATCATTCCGCCGTGCAGGACGGATATTGATGGATGATATCATTCCAATCCCGTAGGCAGGGAAAACGTCCCGCCTGACCCTGGTTCGAAGTCATGTACCCGCACTACGGCTTCCAAGTTGAGCGGACCATAAACGTGGGGGAACAACTCGTCAGCTTTATCCGTGCCCGCTTCCCAGCGGATCTCGGATTTAAGTTGTGACTGGTCAATCACCAAGATCACCAGTCCGTGATGGTTGGCATAGTAATTATTGGCTACGCGCAGCAATTGATCCACTTTTGAACAATGGCTAAAACCATCGGATGGCAACGAATCAGGGGAATACAAGCCTTTTTTTTGCGCGGCAGACCAGGAGGCCCGGGAAGTGATATGAAAGATGAAATCGGTCACGGGGTCACCTCGTAGATCACCGTCTGCCCATCACGGTATACCTCGTGCCAGAGAATGTTGTCATTCGCCTCGAACTTGAGCAAACCATCCGGAGCCCCCGCCGGGACAGGCCCTCCTGGAGCGCCGGGAGCATATTTGGCGCGTTCCAACTGGCCGACAATAATGTAACGAACATTGTACTTTTGCAGGAAGTCACTCACTGTAGCGAGGTCTGTGGTCGCATAAAACGCATCCACTTCCCTGCCGCGTGCAATCACTGTGGCTGAATCCAGAACGCGTTGCTGTGACTCGTGCCATTCCCAGCCGACCACATCGGTCAGGCCAGTGTATATCGAGAAGCGGTTGAGCCAGGTATATTGGACTCCGGCAGAGGGGGCTTCCACAATCACCGGAGAACCCTGGACGTTAGCCTGCATCCAGCGAATGGCGCGGTAATCTTCACTCAAGTCCATATTAACACCATACTCTGAATAGTGGGCATAGGCCATATAGGTCATACTGTCTAGAGTATGTGGAGCTGACACGGTCATACGGTCACGGATTTTGTCTGCACCACCGATCAGCAAGACCAGCGCCGCACCAGCGACCAGTATGGTGGCCACTATCTGCCAGAGGGCGCGCCAGCCCGGCAACCACTTGCGGATTTCAGTCAGAAGCCAGCCAAAAGAGGCCGCGGCACAGATCCCCAATATGACCCAGCTCTGAACCCCAAATTTGAAGACGGTGTTAAACCGCCCGATATCGCCGGTTATGACAATCAATTCAACCATCATTGTCAACAGTAAGCCGGTCCCGGTCATGAACAAAACCAGCCGTTTTAAGTCGGAAATACCGGGACGAAAAAGCAGAACTGCCGCCCAAATTGCCAACGGAAGCGCCAGCCAGAGAATAGTGATCCCTTTCCAGGGAACATTCTGGAAGGAACTCATCACCCAGGCTTGCTGGGCTACCAATACAAGAATAATGATCACCAATACGGCTATAATCAGATCCCGGTAGGGACGCAGTTTACGCAATGCGGAGAAAGGCGTCTCAGCCAGCCATTGACGCGTCTCCCAGGTCATCCAGGAGACGATAAAGAACAGGAACACACCCCATTGGGTCAGATAGGTGGACAGGGATGTGCGCGGACCCTTCCATAATTGGAAAGAAGAGTACGCCTGCCCAAACCAATGGGAGAATGGCTGATACAACAATACGGAAAGTCCCGTCAGAGCTGCCAGTGCACCGACCGCCAGCAGAAGGCGCTTTCCCCATCCCGGTAACGGCAAGCGCAGTTTTTCTGTATTGCTGTAACGCAGAACTGAGTAGGCCAGGACAACCGCACCGAGGACAATGTAAGTGTAGAAATCCCAGGTATTGGTTGGCTTCAACGATCCGATGATCAACCCACCTATGAAAAAACCGATTACAGCGTTGAGGGGATTGTCCCACCTGGCTTTTGAAAGCAACACGGAAAGCACCCAGGAAATGACCAGGACGGTCAGCATGAGAGCAATCATGTGGGCATGCAGGTCTGAATAAATAAAGGTAAATACGGGAAATTCATAGAACTCGTTAAAGCCAGGCGGGAAGATCCGGCTGGCATACCAGTACCAGTCTCCGGGACCATAGGGCAGCTGCTGCCCGGCCAGTACCATCAAGAATCCTTTGAGGGACCACCAAACGCGCTGGATGAGATTGGCCCCCACAGATGCACCGGCAGGAGCCGCCACCCTCTGGAAACCCTGATACAACATCCGGACGATACCCAGGTTACCAAGCAGGACCATCGCAGAGGAGGCCGAAATACCTGTGATAAAGCGCGAGTCAAAAAGGCTGTTTCGGGATTCGGTTTTTGCACTCCGAATCCCGTGCATGATATTCCAGCCCACGGAAAAAGCTCCCACTGCCAGACAGGCAAACAATGTCGGCAGAATGAAATTGTAGGCGATGGATGGCACGATACCCAGCAGTTTGACCGGCGTGCCGACAATTACGTAGCCGTAATAATAGTAGTTGATGTAGCCGCCGGCGAACCATGGGTCGTAAGGCGGGAAAGTACTGCTTTTCAATATGGCGTTGAAGTAGGCGAAATCCATCGGACGTTCGCCACCCTTGGACGGATGCCAGAGGTCCGGGTTTCCCAGACGGATGAACAAATCGATCAAGAAAAACGCCAGGAAGATCACTTCGACCATCAGGAAGTATTTCCAGCGCTCGCGGAATTCCTGTGCCAGCGCCTGGCGTTGACGCCAGGCCTGCCACAGGCCAACCAGGACAATGACCCCTAGAGCAATCCCGATGGTCAGCTTGCTGTAAGAGAGACCAATCGAACCAGCCATCCAGGCCAACCACGCCCAGAGCAACATGCCGACGATTCGCGCAAGCGGGTAGCCGTGATCAGCGAGGCCGGGGAAGGTTGCCCGCACCAATGGGTAGACAAAAAGCCCAAGGGCAAAGATGACCAGATACCAGATGATCAGGCCAAGGACCGGATAACGGTTATAAAGTGCATCGGGATTAAACAGGTCCGACCATGTCCCGCCCGCCTGCTGGGTCGCCAACTGGTCCGTGGGAAGCTGCAGACTCTTGTAAGTATCAGCCTGGCCAGGTGTCAGGTGTATAGCCTGGCTGTAATCCACTTTTCCGAGTACAGATTGTACGATAGCTGGAGTGTAATTGGCGTTCTTCTCGAAAATAAATACTTTCGGATGATCGTAAAAGGTAAATGCTTCTTCAGCGGACTGGTCATTGATGGCCAAGGGACCGATGCTCGGATAGGATTCGAAAGTAGCAACCAGATCAAAGCCCAGATTTCCGTGGAACATACCGGGTTCGGCTACACGATAGCACCAGATAATGTCTTTATCCGCCGGGCAACCGATCAATTGGCGATAATACTCGGTTGTCAGCGGGTAGCGTTCGGGAATACGTGTGATCTGGGCATACTGGTGGTTGGTGGGAATAAAGATGTAATCGGCCTGGTCCAGAACACTCTGGAAGCGGGCCAGTTTGAGGGCGTTATCATCCCAGTAGACCTGCAAGTTCAGACCACCGGGGTAGATACCACCAAAGGGGTCATAGGACGCAGTGCGGAAAGGTAGGGGGTAATCGTAGTCAGTCTCGTTGGCGACGGAGGAACCAACCAGGGCCAGCACTCCACCTGTCGTTTGGATTTGCAGGTAATAGGTAATGCCTCGTTGGATGTTGACAGGACTGTCGGGCGTCAGTGTAACCGGAAACCCGCGCGGGTCATTAGTGGGGGTAAAGTCAGCCGTAACGGCAAGGTTGGCCAGAACCTGTCCCGGTTGCTGGTCAGGTGAAGTGGAGAGGATGACGCGCAGGGTCTGTACGCCAGAAGCGGAAGAATCGGCCACATGGCCGAGCAGGATCGAGCTGAGCACCCCCTCGCTTTGGGAGACAAAAACCGTCTGGTAGGGCATACCGGATTGGATGAGGTTGCCAGTGAAAAACGGCAGCGGCTGCTGGTAAGTAGTGCTATCGGCGGTTTGGACCAGCAAATTGATCGGGCCGGGGACATTTTGAAAGATCCAATCCGACGCAGCGATGCGCGGCTCAGGACGAACATAGATGCGGCTAAAAGCATAGGCATAGGCTGTGGTTGCAATCAGTACCAAAACGCCGGCCGAAGCGGCCAGAATGACCAGACCGTTGAGGCGCTTCAGCTTCGACAATCGAGACTGTGCCCAATCGAAGACCACCCAAGCCGCCATCATCGCCAGCAGTGGATATATGGGCAGTTGGTAACGCATAGTTGGGTTAAATTGCAACGACTGCCAAGCAAAATAGATCGCCGTCCAACTCCAAAGCAGGATGTGCTGCCGCCATTCGCCTTTCAACGAACGCCAGCCCATCCACAAGAACCCAACCCAGGCCAGGATTCCAAGCGGCAGGCCAAGGCCCCAGACGGTCAGATTCTGAAAAGAGTAAAGGTGGGTGCGCCGCGCCCATTGCAAAGCCCAAGGCAGGTCAGCATTGGGGCTGGCCTGGAGAAGCTGCTCATGGACTTTTTGGAGCCATAGAGGATCGAGCTTGACGCTTAGGAATCCCGGGCCGTTGAAGGCATAAGGTTGGAAAACGCGGAAAGACAGCAGGGAGAAGACCGCTCCGAGCATCAGGAAGACAATGGCTTTGGCGATGAAATCTTCTACCGGTGTCCGGTACAGCTGCTCTCTATCTAAATCAGATGCTGGGACAGTTTTTTGCTCCCCTCTGGGAGCTGGGACTACTTCGTGGCGTGACCTGAAATAACGGACCGCCAGTGCAATCGGAAGCACCACAGCGATAGCAACCGCATTAAGCTTGGAGGCAACCGCCATGCCCAAGGTAATCCCAAAAGCGATCGTCAAATATATCAGCGGATCATTCAGAAGGTGCAACAAGAAATGCCAGACGCGAGAAATGAATGAGGCCTTCTTTATATCCGTGCCTGGCTCACCCTCCGGCTCCTTCCATTCCCCGGTGGCAATAACCGCCGCGACGGATAAGGTCAGGAACATAAAGAAAGTGGAGAAATTATCCGTGGTGTAAAAGTGGCTCTGCTGGATTTGCATGACGGTCACTGCCGAGAATGCGGCTGCCAGCAATGCTACGCGCGCCTTATAAAAACGCTTCACGATAAAATATAAAAGTGCAATCGTGCCCAAATCTGCCACTGCAGAAAGCTGCCGTCCGAATAACGTCACTGAGTTCAATTTTCCAAACGATTGGGCCAGGTATCGGACGATAAAAAGCGGGAGTGTGCCATACACATAAGCCGGATAGCCAACAACGGACGGATTAAGTGTTGATTGGGCGGTATTAAAGTAGTCCGCCAGACTATGCACCGGTTGGATGGCGAGGGTGACCGAGGTCATGAAGTTTTCATCCGGGTGCTGGATATTAAGCTGGCCCCAATCACTTCCGGTCAGGCGGAAATACGCCGCCGCCAGCAGGACGACGATCAGCAACACATCGAAGAGCCAGTCAAATTTCCTTTTGCGGGCAGGATCGGCAGCTTCCATCATAGAACCTCAATCATTGCTCCGGTGGGACTAAGAAAACCATAAAGTCTTTGCCTACCATTTTGGTCTTGGAAACATAACGGCTCCAGACGCCTTGCGGGTACAACGCTTTTAATTGGTCTATTGATGCCGTATCTACCACATTGACAATAAATAGTTTCGGCCCATGTACATCCAATGTGGTATTAAAGCTATCCGGCCAGATTGCAAAGTCGCGGTTCGGAATTCCCGCCCAAACACCCGGTAGGCGGGTATCCACCCAGTAGGGATACGGAACGATCCAGGCATTATCGGTCGATCCGTTAGTTTGTCCGAACTGCTTGATGACCGCACCCATCTCGGACGAATTCCAGGCTCCCGCGGTATATTGGCTGGAAAATTGGTTGAAGACCAGGTCAAAGTTCTGATAGGATGACCATCCCACCAAGAGAAGCACCAGACCCCAGGTCAGGGCAATTCCAACCCGGCGGCTCCTCCCGGACGCTTCCCGCTTCGGGGATGATACGGCAGGTTCAAGGCGGTGTTCTATGCCTGCCAGCCCTGTGTTGAGCAAAGCCGAAACAAGTCCATCCAGCGCAACTGCCACGAGCAGGAATGTGGGCACCATTGCCCCGGAAGCCCGATTCAAGGCTGGGTTCTCCGCAGGAAAAGCCAGCGAAAGGGTCGATGGTAGTTGCAACAGGGGAACGGCGAGCAGCAGGAACAGGTCCTGCCAGTGGCGCTGGCGGAGGTAGCGAATCAGGACCAGCACCACGCCGATCAGAAACAGCGCCCCGGAGACCACATCCAACACCGGGCGATTCGTCACTGAGACGACCCAGATTTGGCCATCATCCCAATTGAACATGCGCAGGGCATTCCAGGTATTCGATAGGAAGATCTGCCAGGCTGGGCCATGCAAAGGTGACTCAATGGAGCCAAGACGCGAAAAGGCCCGGTAACTGAATGTCTGCGGGTTATCAAACCAGTAGCGCGCCAGCGGCAGAAAAACGATCAGCGATAGTAGAGCCAGAATAGACAACCAGATAATGACTTGCTTGCGGCTGCCTTTGGACTGGGCGTGGAGCAGGTACAACCCGACGGCAATCACCACCACGAACGGCATAATCCGAAAAGGAGTATAACCATGCAAGCCGAAGCCCAGAAAAAGGCCGGAGATGATGAAGTCATTACGGTTGCGGGTCCGCAGGCCGCGCAGGAGATAGTAAAGCGTGGGAGCCGCAAACAGCGCGTAGAGCGGGAAGCGCAGCCCGGCCCGGCTGATGACGTTTGGCCAGTAGGCGATCCCAGCAAAGAACATCGCCAGGAGACCAATCCGCTTGCCTCCAAATTCCTTGCCAAGCAGGTACATATAAGGCAGCGTTACCAGCCCACAGAAGACCGTCCCAATTTTCAGGCTCATAAACGACAGTCCCGTGCCAAAAATCCACGAGACAATTAGAGTGAGATACATCTGTATGGCCTCGCGGCCGGTGTTGCGCGGGAAGAAGATATGTGTCTGACCCTGGGATACATCGTAAACATCCAGGATTTTCTCGGCATGATCGCTGAATGGCTCGGACGGGACTCCTCCAAGGTTGTAAACGCGGAAGAAAACAATTATAGCGACCACCGCCAGTACAAGCAGGGTCCAGCGGGTGACTTTTAACTGCCAGCTATCGCGGTTAAAAAAGTCTTTTACCCTGGACCAGAACGGCAAGCGGTTTTCACGCGGCAACCAGAAAGCCCAGACGAAGAATATAATCGCAAGAACCCATAACGTTACATTCAACAGTGTGAACAGGTTGTTACCGAGGGTCAGAAAAGCCGCCACAGACAACACAATCCCCAAGATGAGCGGCAACCGCCGTACCTGCAGTGGGTCCGACCCGGTACCTGTTTCCAGGTAAGGTGTGAGAATCCACTCTTTGCGCAGATAGGCCAGAATGAGCCAGGCGAGGCTAAACCCATAAAAAACCAGCCCAGCGACAACCATACGGCTGGGAGATGGCTCAAAAGCCCTCTGCCCAAGAAGGGCAAAGACAAGGGCAAGCAGGGAACGCCAGAGCCAGCGACTCGCTTGTGCGCTATTTTGGGGCAACTTTCCTGCCATCTCCGGCGTCTCTGGCTGCCTTAACAAATACCCTTCTTCGCCCGGATGAGTCGGTGCCGGTTCTAATTCGAATAATTTAACTTTCTGGCCGCGTTCCCAAAACCTTAGCTTTGACTTCAGGTAATCCAGTACGCTGGGTTCTCCATCAGGACGTTTATCATCTGTGTTCATGGTTTTATTGTCCGGGTTAATTTTCTGGCGACAACGATGATACTCTCACCCCAGCGCATTGGCAAGAAGGGTATACCAACGATTGCCTGAAAGCCGCCCAGGGAACCGAAGACCAATTTCTGCAAAATATCTGGAACCACCGGGACATAAGGCACATCCCAAAAACCATCCGAAAATACCTTTAACAGACTGAAACCTGCGTTCCGGATCATGTCCAGCCATTCAGCAGGCGGTTTTAGTGAAATATGGGTAGGGTCCTGGTAGCCGATCCATCTGTCCTTTTTCCAAGGTTTGAGCAGGGATGAGAGGTTCGGGGTGGATAGAATGAGGATCCCGCCCGGCGTGACGACGCGTCCGATATCGGCGATGGCACTCTCAGGGCGCGGGAGATGCTCCACCACATGTTTGATGATGACGACACCAAACGTACCATCGTTAAAAGGAAGTTCTTCCGCGCTCGATGCGACGTGTGAGGTTTGATGTGCAATACCCTGTGATTGCCGGAGCGCCCAAAGATTCACATCCACCGCAACCGTTTCAAAAGCATCTTCCAATTGCCCAACCAGATGCCCCAATCCAGAGCCTATTTCCAACAGGCGTGTGTCTGGCTTGCCATAACGGCAGGCAAGGATGGCATAAAAACGGTTCGACCACCAATATTGGCTGTATCTGGTAAACGAAATATCCTTGTAAGTGTGGGTGCTGAAATATTTTTCGTCGAAGGCCATGTTATGCGCAGCAGTTACGACTTAAGTCGTAACTACATCCTTCTGGCAATATAAAACGTGAACGTGCCATCTTCGACCGGCTTTGTGGATCCATACCGCCGGATATATTTTTCCGTAAGCCAAAGATTCCATTTGGCGGGAGCAATCACCCATTTACCGGTCAGTCTGCGGGCCACCAGCGACGGCAGGCCGAAATAATGCCCCCATTCTAACACGCGCATGGCTGACGGGGAAAAGTAATGCCACCATCGCTCCAATGTGAACCCTGCCTGCCTTAACCGCTCCTGCCAGACCTGCGGCCCGTCGGCATGCTCGACGCGCGAGATACGCCGGAACCAATCGGTGTAACCCTTCCCCAGCCAGCGGGAGATGGACAATTCTGAAAGATAACGTTCATTCGGTACGCAAAAGTAGAACGGCGCACCAGGCTTGAGCACTCGGGATGTGTCCGCCAGAACAGCATCAATATGCTGGATGTGTTCCAGCACCGAGTTGCTGTACGCGCTAGCAAAATATCCATCCGGAAATGGCGACTGCGCCCCATCCGCTTGAACGAGCAGACGATAACAGCCGCGTCGCCCGGCCTCGTGGATGGGGCCGGCCCAGGGATCGAGGCCAACGTCAATCTTGTGGTCGAAGATCAGGGAAGCAAAATGCCCGTCGCCGCAGCCTACATCAAGAATCGGCGCGGGCAGGTCGAAAGTCTGGTAATAGGTCGCCTCCACGCCCCGGACTAAAGCGCGGAAGTAAGGCAGGTCACGCAGGTGGAGATATAGGTAATCTTTCATGCTTCCTCAGTAGGGTGACCATTTCACTTCCTGTGTACACCGGTCGCCGCTACCCATTATTTTTTATTCAAAAGTTGTTCGAACAATTTCACGTATTCGTCTGCGACGGTATCCGGATCGTACATGCGGGTCAGCGCCGCCGGGTTACAGCAGTATTTTCCCTTGTCGGCAAAGATTGCCAGCAATGCCTCAGCCAGAGCGGATGAGTCACCGATCGGAACAACCTTGCCCATATTATGCATCTGCACTGGACGGCGGACCCCCGGCAAGGCTGAAGCCACGCATGGGACGTTGTTCATCATCGCTTCCACCTGCACCAGCCCGAAGGCCTCGGTCGAGTTTAAGGATGGAACAACCAGCACATCTATATTGGGATAAAAAGCGGCGAGTTGCTTCTGGTTGAGATTACCCAGGAATTTCCAGCAGCCCATCTCATCGTATTTCTTGATACGCGGCATCAGCCGGTCGGCGTACACCTGTTCACCTATCACATTCTGGTACTGACCGGCGAACAGCACCTGCGCCTGGGGGTATTTCTCCAGCACGGCAGGCAGCGCGTCGAGCAGGACCTCCACCCCTTTCTCCGCGGCAAAACGCGTTACCATCCCAATCACAGGAAACCTTTGTCGTGTCCGATAAGTTCCAGCAAAGGTTTCGACGGCATCAGGTTCAGCAGGCGGGATTACTACCGGCGGGAGCAAGGGAGTCAGTTTGCGACGGTAACGGGAAAGATAGGCGGAATTATCGGCGTAATCCTGGGTATACGTGACAAGATGGTCCGCCAGCAACGCCGCCAGGTTATTCTGAAACTGCACCACCAGATTGACGAAGCGATTGAAGATTCCGGGCGGTAAGAGCAGGTCGCAGTGATAGGTGAGGACAACAGGTTTGCCAAACAGACGGGCACGCAGGGCCACACCGGGGGCATCGAACTGCGGCAGGTGCAACTGGACCACATCATTCCTGGCGACCAGTCTGGTAGCGACTAGACCAAAGGTCGGGGCTATAACGCCCTTGCTGATACGAAGCGCCACCGGGACACGGATCACCCGGATACCATCCATCATCTCTTCGCGCGGCAGCGATTTCTCGTACCGAGTGGTCATCACGGTCACCTGATGGCCGCGTCTGGCAAATGCACGGGCCAGTCTTTCGGCGTAGATGGTCAGACCGGAAGTGTGGGGACGGTAGTAGGTTAGGACGATAAGAATACGCATGGTTAATGGTCGTGGTTGTTGTAAGTAATATCGCAATACAAGCCAGAAGGGGCACAATCAATACATTCCAATTGAAGTGTAGCATGGGTGATACCGTAAAGATGTGCCAGCATCTCCCCCACCGCCGCCTGGACCTTCACCCCAACGCTCACCGGCACATCGTCAGTGATCAGGTGCGCAGAGAGTGTGCGCAGCGAGCGGGTGATGCTCCAGACATGCAGGTCATGGACGCCGCGCACGCCTTCGACAGCCAGGATGTCATGTCGGAGAGCATCTATGTCAATATCTGCAGGAGTAGATTCCATCAATATTTGCACCGACTCGCGCAGGATGCCCCAGGCATTCCATAAGATGAGGGAACCAATCAGCACACTGGCCAACGCATCGACCCAATTCCAGCCGGTGAAACGGATGATGATACCGGCAATCACAGCCCCCAGCGTGGACAGTACGTCGCCCATCAGGTGCAGGAAGGCGCTGCGCAGGTTCAGGTCATGTTCACTGCCGCGCCGGACCAGCAGGGCTGTCACCAGGTTAACGATGACCGCTGCCGCCCCGACGCCGATGAGGATGTCTGCCTGTACTTCCGGCGGGGAGGTGAAGCGTTTCCACGCTTCGTAGAAAACCCCCAAGGCGATAAGCGCCAGCGTGGTCGAGTTGACCAGCGCTACAAGGATTCCGGCACGGTGGTAACCGTAGGTCTTGCTTGAATTGGCCGGTTTGGCCGTAACCCACAATGCCCACCAGGTCAGCGCCAGCGCCAGCACATCGGTGAGGTTGTGCGCCGCATCGGTTAGCAGAGCCAGGGAGTTTGCGAATACCCCGGCAAAGACTTCAATAATGACAAACGCCAGCGTAATGCCCAGCGAAAGCACCAGCCGGCGGACGGTGGAATGGGAAAGGTTGGAAGTGTGTTCGTGTGCCATAGGTCAGGACGGCCCGATTATAACCCAGGGGAATAAATGCTTCCGGAGGGTTCAGATTCGGAAATCTGATCGCTAGAACAAATGCTTATTCTCCCTCACCCATTTGAACAATCTCCCCACCCCCTCCTCCACCCCCACCTTTGGCTTCCAACCTAATTCCCGCCCTGCCTTGCGGATATCGGCAACGAATACTTTCTGGTCACCGGGACGCCAGTCGCCGTGTGCCACGGAGACGGTCTTCCCCAGCAATTTTTCCAGCAGCGGCCCGAACTCGGTCCAGATAGACATCGTATTTTCCGGCCCACCACCCAAGTTGTAGACCTGACCCCGCAGCATGTCTATCTTTGTGATGGCAGCGTCATAGGCATTCAGCAAATCTTCCACGTAGAGGATATCCCGGATCTGTTTACCGTCGCCATAGATTGTCAGCAGGCGACCGGTGATGGTCGCGATGATCATCCACGCCACCCAGCCCTGGTCCTCCACACCGAACTGGCGCGGCCCATAGATGCAGGATTGACGGAGGACAACAGTCGGTAAATCGTAAATTCTTGCATAATCACGTACATATTGGTCGCCGGTCCCTTTGGAGCAGCCGTACGGGGAATGGAAATCCAGCGGCTGGGTTTCCGGGCAGCCCAGCGGCAAATCTGCATAGCGCCAGCGGGTGGCATCTTCCACCACTTTCACATCTTCCATCCCACCGTAAACCTTATTCGTGGAGGCGTACAGGATGACCGGCTTGCGCTCGTTTAGGCGTGCTGCTTCCAGCACATTGAACGTACCCTGGGCATTGATCTCGAAGTCTTCCCTGGGTTTAACGACAGAGGTCGTGACTGCGACCTGCGCGGCCAGATGGACAATGACATCAGCTTTACGGCTGGAAAACGTTAATTGGGCTGCGTCGCGCACATCCCCAACTATAAGCTGGAACGCATTTTGTCCATATTTTTCCTGCAACCAGACCAGATTGCGCGAAGCACCAGCCCGGCTGAGATTATCGTAGATGGTAACCTTTTCACCGCGTTCGAGCAGGCGGCTGACGAAGTTGGAACCGATGAACCCGGCTCCACCGGTGATGAAGTAATTTTTAAACATGGCTCTCCCAATTATTGAAAACTGATCACTTCTCACTCTGCACTGGCTTTTCCTGCCATTTCCGCAACCGATGGTAGATGCCCATCAGTGTCTCCCCTTCACTGGACAGCGCGTACAGGCCGATGATTCCGGTAGTAAGATAATTGAAAAGGTGCGCCGTCAGTGCGGCAGCTAGCGCTGTAGACTGGTCACCGCTCAAAAGCGTAATCGCCCCGCCGAGAGCGCCTTCGAATGTGCCTACTGCGCCGGGTAGGGACGGGATGGCATTGCCAAAGGCGACCGCACCCAACCCAAACAGGGCCCAGATCGGTGTTGCCAGTGGGAAAAAAGCCAGAACTAATATATAAAATTGAATGATGGCAATCACCCAGTTGAGAGTCATCCAGAGTAAAACCCGGACAAACAGCCAGCCGTCAGTCAGGATGGAAAGACCGGAGAAAAGAGAAGCCAGAATGTCCCCGCCTTGTTTCTGCAATCCGGGCCAATGAGCACAGAGGCGCTGGAACAAACCCAACGCCCAGTCCTGGTTGCGGGCCAGGAGATAGAGTACCACCAATCCAACCACCACCACACCGCCGATGATGATCGCAATTTTCCCCGCCCCGGCTGCGCCGACCACGAACGGGATGGCACTCAGCAGAATGGCCGCGGCAAATGCCAGGTCGAGGATGCGCTCGATGATAATCGTCGGAAGGACTTCCATGAAGCCCAATTTGGATTTGCGTCCCAGCAAAAAGGCACGGCCAATTTCTCCAAGTCGAAACGGCAGGAAATTGTTCAGCAGATAGCCTTCACACAAGGTCAGGAAAACGTCCCGGTAAGAGGCTCGCCCCCGGAGGATTGTGCGCCAGACGATGCCGCGTACAGCCAGCCAGATCATTGAGGTGGCAAAAACCGTCAGCAGCAACCAATAGTTCGCCGAGCGGATCGCATCCACAAAACGCCGCAGGTCGACAAAGTAGAGGATGGCAGCGATGGCAACCAGGCTGATGATCACCCCGGGCAACCAGCGGCGGGCGGATTTCCAGAAATTTGCCATAAGGGATTCTCACCACATAGCCCGTAGATAGCACAGAGAATTCATTTCTCTCACAGAGAAAAAACTCTATGTGCTCTGTGCTCTCTCTGGTGAATTACTCCTCTTCCAACCGCAAAACGGCCATGAAGGCTTCCTGCGGGATTTCCACGTTTCCAATCATTTTCAGGCGCTTCTTGCCTTTCTTCTGCTTTTCGAGCAGTTTCTTCTTGCGAGTGATATCCCCGCCATAGCATTTGGCGAGTACATCCTTGCGGGTGGCTTTGACATTGGCCCGGCTGATGATACGTCCCCCCGAGGAGGCCTGAATGGCCACATCGAACAGCTGGCGCGGGATGAGTTCCTTTAGTTTGGTAATAAAACGCTGGCCCTTGTGATAGGCATCCTTCTCGTGAACAATCGCCGCCAGCGCGTCCACCGGCTCGCCATTGACCAGGATTTCGAGTTTCTGCAACTGGTCGGCGCGGTACTCGGCAAACTGGTAATCCAACGAGGCGTAACCGCGCGTGCGGCTCTTGAGTTCGTCGAAAAAGTCAATGATGATTTCTGAAAGAGGGATTTCGAAATTTAGCTGGACGCGATGCGGTGCAGGATATTCCTGGCTTTTGTAAATGCCGCGTCGTTTGGTCACCAGGTCCATGATCGGGCCGTAGAAATCCGTAGGCGTGATGATTTCAATATTCATCCATGGTTCGCGGATTTCGGCGATCAAACCTTCGTTGGGCAGATCCGCTGGGGAGGCCACGATTTTGGTCGTGCCGTCGTGCATCAACACTTCGTAAGCCACCGTCGGGGCAGTGAAGACCATGTCCAGGTCGTACTCGCGTTCCAGGCGTTCCTGGATGATTTCCATGTGGAACAAGCCCAGGAACCCGGCCCGGAAGCCGAACCCCAGCGCCTGGGAGGTCTCCGGCTGGAAGGTCAGTGAAGCATCGTTGAGTTGCAGTTTATCCAGTGCCTCGCGCAGGGACTGGTAATCATCGGCTTCGGCGGGGTAAATCCCGGCGAAGACCATCGGCTTGGGGGTACGGTAACCCGGTAAAGGCTCCGGGGCTGGACGGGCGGCGTTGGTAATCGTATCACCGACGCGTGCATCATGAACGGTCTTCAGCCCGGTGGCCACATAGCCAACCTCCCCCGCCGCCAGGCTCGGAACCGGTTTCAGCATGGGAGCGAAAATCCCCACCTCGATTGGTTTTACATCCACGCCAGTGGACATCAGGTGGATGCTTTCGTTGGCGGTCAGCTTTCCTTCCACCACGCGTACGTAGGTGATGACACCCTTATAAGAGTCGTAGTGTGAGTCGAAGACCAGGGCGCGCAGGGGCGCATCCTCATCCGCTTTGGGCGGTGGGATTTTCTGTACGATGGCCTCGAGGACCGCAGCGATGTTCGTCCCGTCTTTGGCTGAAACGCGAATCACCGTTTCGGGCGGAACCCCGAGCAGGCTGCCGATATCCTCAGCCACCTCGTCGGGACGGGCGGTGGCGAGGTCAATCTTGTTGATGACCGGGACGATGACCAGGTCCGCTTCGAGGGCGGAATACAGGTTGGCGAGAGTCTGTGCTTCGATGCCCTGGGTGGCGTCCACCACCAGCACTGCGCCTTCGCAGGCATTGAGGGCGCGCGAGACTTCGTAACCAAAGTCCACATGCCCAGGGGTGTCGATCAGGTTCAGTTCGTAGGTCTGGTCGTCGCCGGCAGTATATTTCATGCGCACTGCGGAAGCCTTGATGGTGACTCCCTTTTCGCGTTCCAGGTCCATCGTATCCAATATTTGCTCGGTGGTGTCACGGTCGGGGACTGTGCCGGTGAGATGCAGCAACCGGTCAGCCAGGGTGGATTTGCCGTGGTCAATGTGAGCGATGATGCAGAAGTTGCGGATTTTCTCAGACATAATGACAGCGGGGAGAGTATAACCGATTTTCCTTCCTGAAAAATATGGTTGAATATTGAGTAGGAATATGGGACACAAGGAACGGGAGATATACTTGGAATTTGAACCAACATTCGGAAATATGGATACCTGGAAACAAATTATGAACACAATTTTTAAACCTTACTCTACTTTGGCCAGCTCAGTTGCCCCTAAATCGCTGAAAGAACACAAGCGCAAAACCTTGAATGCAATGCTATGGGGATCTGCTTTTGTCGCGATATTCATGCTGGGAATCGTGTTCATTTTGAGATTCACTGCTCCCAATCTGGTGACGCATCAAGATCAACAGCTTTTTATCCGCGCCTGCATCGTCGTCGTGCTAGGCATTCTGGGCATTATGCTCTTGGAATATTACCTTTCATATGAAGCAGCAAGTCTTGCATTCAACTTGCTGATCATCGTCGCAATCCTCTTCGGTGATACCCCGCAGCAGCTTGCCTTTGGACGCTCCCTGATCTTTCTGATCCTGCCGGTAGTAATGGCCAGTATCCTCCTGCGTCCATGGGCAGGCCTGGTGGTTGCAGCATTTTCCTGTACTTTCATCGTCGCTGTCCCACTTGTTCTTCATACCGGGTTGCCTAATTTTTCAGCAATCATCATCCTGATCCTTGTCGCTGTGATCATCCAGCAAGCCACGTCCAATCTGGAGCGGGCAGTGGCACAAGAGCTAAAAACAAATCATTCCCTGCTTGAAAGCCAGGATCGTTATCGAAAGATTACCGAATCATTGTCAAATGGCATCTTCATTGTCGATCTGGCAGGGACCATCACGGACCGTAATAGCGCGGCATTAAAGATGCTTGGGATCTCTTCAAAACAGGATCTCCTTGTTGGCGTGCATGGTTCTTCGTTGGTTCACCCTGACGAGAAGGTTCTAATACCAGAGATCAATGCGCAGATGCTCCAGAAAGGCTCCTTTAAGGGAACAGATTTCAAAAGCCTGAGAAAAGATGGTTCCACCTTCATCACAGATATCTCTGCGGCGACTATCACGGATTGGGAGGGGAAGCCATCCTCATTTGTTTTCATGCTGCAGGATATTACCGAGCGGAAACAGGCGGAAACTGCACTGCGCGAGAGTGAAGAAAAATATCGTCGCCTCATCGAAACACTGCCCATCGGTGTGATCGTCCATCAGGGCAGGCCGATCCAGCTCATTAACCCGACCGGCGTAATAATCATGGGGGGAAAAACCTAGGAGGAACTCATTGGCACATCCGTCCTGGATCTGGTTCACCCCGATTATCAACAGGTGGTTCGAAAACGAATCCAGGCCACACTGACCCATGGTTTGAATGCCGAGCCGATCGAAGAAAAACTGATGCGCATCGATGGAACAACCTTCGATGCAGAAGTTGTGGCCCTGCCGATTAATTTTAAGGACAAAGCAACCATGCTTGTCATGTTCGCTGACATCACCGAACGCAAACAGGCGGAAGCGGCATTGAGAAAGAGCGAGGAGAATTTCCGGAATCTTTCCGAGAACACAGTGGATGGTATTTCCATCGTTGCGCCCAACGGTAGGCATGTCTACGCCAATCGCCATGCTTGCGAATTTTTAGGATACTCGCCCGAGGAAATCCTTCAGACATCGTTGATCGACTTGGCAGATCCGGTGGCATATCCACAACTGCAACAGCGGCTGCAAGACCGGCTCGTGGGGCGACCCGTACCGACGGGGGATGCCCGTGAACTGGTGTCTGAATTGATGGGCAAGGTGCGCAACCTTTCCCTGGACCTGCGGCCGGCCATGCTCGACGACTTCGGGCTGTTCGCGGCGCTCCGCTGGCTGTTCGAACGGTTCCATGGTCAAACCGGTATCTTAATACAATGCAACTACAAGGTAACCAGCAATCAGCATTTTCCTCCGTCTGTGGAGACAGCCGCCTTCCGCATCGTCCAGGAGTCGCTCACCAACATTGCGCGCCATGCAGGCGTACAGGAGGCACAGGTGAACCTTGAAATCGGCAAGACCCTGTCCATCGAGATCACCGACAAAGGCACAGGCTTCGATCCCGTGCACAATGTCAAAATTACAGCAGATTCAGGCGGACTTTCAGGGATGCAGGAACGGGCACGACTTCTTGGTGGGATAGTGCAGATTTATTCCGAAAAAGGGTCCGGCACGCGTGTTGTCGCCGAGATCCCCCTGATGGGAGGTGCGGAGTGATCAGGATTAGAATCATTCTGGCTGATGACCATGTCGTAGTGCGCAAGGGCTTGCGCTCCTTGATTGACCAGGAACCAGATATGATCGTAGTTGGCGAGGCAGGTGATGGTTTGGAATTACTGGATTCGGTCGAGAAACTTCGTCCCGATGTGGTGCTGGTCGATCTGAAAATGCCAAACATGAACGGGATTGATGCAACCGAGGAGATCCAGAGACATTTCCCCAACACCCATACTGTCATCCTGACCATGCATGCTGACCGCTCCTACATTGAGCGCGCCATGCAAGCCGGAGTATGTGGCTATGTCCTTAAGGAAGAAGATATCTGGGAAATGTGCACTGCCATCCGCCACGCTGCACAGGGTTATCGTTACCTAAGCGCGGGGGTTTCACAACAAATCCCGGATGCACTAAATGCAGGAGAAACACATTCCAACACGCTACTTCTATTAACCCTGAGGGAACGTCAGGTATTTCAACTTATGGCCGAAGGAAAGACGAACGGTGAAATTGCCAGTATCCTGGGCATTAGCGTGCGAACAGTGGAGGGACACCGCGCCCATTTGATGTCAAAATTGAATCTGAAAACCCATATTGACTTTGTCCGATTCGCGCTGGAACATGGCATTTTCATGGAGCAATAAGAGCTCATGGCACAACCCCCCTCCAGATAGCATCCTTACAACGGGGACAGGTGGTGGAACCAGATTTACTTCAACTCCATGCAAAACTGGAGTTTATCGGTTCCACCATGAATCCATCTTTTTAATGCGTCACCGGAGCTTCTCGATCCCCGCAAGAAGCTCCGGCGACGTTTGACGGTTCCCTAGTCCGTCGGGGAAAAAGGTGTTATAACACCACCCCGGCGCACCTTGTATAGTATAAACAACCACCATATCGTATGCATTATCCATCGAACAAAAGATTTCTACAATACGTAGTACTACCTGTTTTTTGTTGATAAAACCATATCATTTAGTGGTGGGCGGGATTCCCTGGACCTCCATTTCCATCTTCCACCAATAATTTTCACCATTCTGACCCAAATCCAGTCAGGTTAAAAACGCAATTTCCCCTTCAATCCCGGCAACTAGCTCCCTGATAGTCCACTCACGACGTAAGAAAGGACCATGATATTTAGATGGGAAACGCCAAAGGAGGTTAATCTACACGAAGAAAGCCGAGGGTACGCCACAGCCCGTGCATTATGCCGTGACCGAAATCTGGCTTTAAAAACTGGTTCGGGCACGAACCGGGGATGACCGCGATCCCGTTTTCGTGGCACAAGCGCACCGCCTCAGTAGAGACGCTGGACATGCCAGCCGCAAGGCCGGGCCTGGTGCCAAGCATGCAGTGCATCCAGACGTGTTTGATACCCAGTTCCACACACTGCCGGACGATCTGCTCGGTTACACCGGGGTTGGCCAGGATAAAGACAGCATCGGGCTTCTCCGGCAGGGATTTCAAATCCGGGTAGCACGGATCGCCATCATAAGTAGTGATGCGCGGATTGATCGCGTAAACCTGGTAACCAGTCGACTTGAACTTTTTATAGTTCAGGTTACAACCGGTCTCGCGCTGGTCGGACACACCGACCACGGCGATCTTTTTTTGCGCCAGGAAATCCTGGACGAGTGGGTCTATTTTTGCCATAATGTTTCTCCTATCGTAGAATAATATCACGCTACCCAAAAAGAACAACGAAGAAAACGCATCGAATCATTTTCCCAGGATTGTTTGGACCAGTTCAGGGAGATCGGTTTGCCGTGGATCGTCAACACCCAGCCATGCTAAAAATTCAACATTACCCTTCGGCCCCAGCAGCGGGCTGCGAATCAGTCCGCGTACTGAGAAGTCCTGCCTTTGAGCGAAGGTCAGCACATCCATCACCACCGCTTTATGAACTTCCGGGTCGCGGATGATGCCTTTGTTGCGGGCTGTCTCTTTGCGTCCGGCTTCGAATTGAGGTTTGATGAGGGCAATGACGACCCCCATGCCCTCCTCTGTCTCTCCCCCCATTTCTTCGTAATGGGGGGCCAAATTTACCCGAAGCGCAGAGGGTTGGTAGCCGGAGGGGTGCCTAAACCACCCATTCACTACCGGCAGTAAGATCTTCAACGAAATAAACGAAGCATCCACCGTGACCAGGCTGACCGGCTCCGGTAGTTTCTCCACAAGCCGGGCATTGGTTTCTTCCATGATCACCAGGCGCGGGTCCGTCCGCAGTTTCCAATGCAGCAAGCCCTTGCCCACGTCAATCGCATAGATCTTGGCCGCCCCATGTTGGAGCAGGCAGTCCGTGAACCCGCCCGTGGACGAACCCACGTCCGCACAGACGCGGCCGGTCACATCCACTGGGAAATTCACCAGCGCGGCTTCGAGCTTGTCACCGCCGCGCGAGACGAAGCGCGGACCTGCTTCCAAGTCCAGTCGCGCATCGGGAGAGACTGCGGAGGAGGCTTTGAGTTCCACCTGCCCTTCCACGCGCACCTGCCCCGCCATGATCAGGGCCTGGGCCTTGGCGCGGCTTTCAGCCAGTCCGCGTTCGACCAGCATGAGGTCCAAACGTACTTTCGGCACAGGCTGATTATATCGCTCCAGCGGGAGATTAATCCCCGCCAAAGTAGAGAATAATCATGTAAAATAGAACCATGCTACGCGCCTTGCTAAAAACCATTCGCCCTCGCCAGTGGACAAAGAACGTTTTCGTCTTCGCTGCACTGGTCTTCGACGGCAAATTGTTCCACCTGCACGACTTCCTGCGAACGCTGGCCGGGTTCGGATTGTTCTGTCTCATCTCCAGCGCAGTCTACATTTTCAACGACCTGCTGGATGTGGAAGCCGACCGCCAGCACCCGGTGAAGAAAAACCGCCCCATCGCTTCTGGAAAACTATCCGTACCGGTGGCCATCACAGCAGGAGCAATCTTGAGTCTGCTCACTTTTACGCTCGGCTATCTACTGGCCTGGCAGTTCGCCCTGACCACCCTGGTCTACTTCGTCATTATGCTGGTCTATTCAAAGTGGCTCAAGCATGTGCCCATCCTGGATGTTCTCATTCTATCTGCAGGGTTCGTCCTGCGTGTCCATGCCGGGACGACGCTCATCACAGTCGAGCGCTTCTCACCCTGGCTGTACGTGTTGATGACACTCCTTGCCCTCTACCTCGGCTTTGGCAAGCGCCGCGCCGAACTGGCCCTGCTCACAGATGACGCCACCAATCACCGCAAAGTGCTCGATGGTTATACCATCCCCCTACTCGACCAGTTCATCACCATTGTCTCTGGAACGACCATCGTGGCTTACTCGCTCTATACATTCTTCCGACCAGGTGCACCTGACGACCATGCCCTGATGCTGACCATACCGTTCGTCATCTACGCCATCTTCCGCTATCTCTACCTCATCCAGGTCAAGCAGATTGGCGGCGAACCGGAAGAGATCCTGCTCTCCGACCGACCCTTCCAAATCTCCATTTTCATGTGGGGGTTGGCCGTACTGGCAGTCTTCTATCTGACATAGGCCGGACGCTGTCCGCACACCAACCTATGACAACCTCTTCTGCTCCCGGAAAAATCATTCTGTTTGGCGAACACGCTGTTGTTTACGGTCAGCCGGCGCTGGCGGTACCAGTGACTCAGGTGCAGGCGACCGCGACGGTCAGCGAAAATTCGCGCGGCGGGATCATGATTGAGGCTCCAAATATCAACCTTTCCGCTGACCTTTCCAACCTCGCCCCGGATCACCCACTGGCCGCAGTTATAAACAGTGTTTTCACTACCCTGAGTATTTCGCACCCGCCTGCCTGCACGGTATATCTCCAATCTACCATCCCAGTCGCTTCCGGGCTTGGGTCCAGTGCGGCAGTATCAGTTGCCATCATCCGGGCACTTTCAACCTTTCTTGGCCAACCCCTGTCGGACGAACAGGTTAATGCGCTGACTTTCGAAGTTGAGAAACTCCATCACGGTACACCTTCCGGGATTGACAACACTGTCGTTACTTACGCCAAGCCGGTTTATTTCATCAAAAGAAAGGCCATCAAAACATTCTATGTTGGGGCACCATTCACGATCATGATTGGCGGTACGGGCATCTCCGCCCCGACAAAAGAATCCGTGGGCGCTGTACGAAAACTCTGGGAAGCAGATAAACCTCGCTGGGAAAAAATCTTCAACAGAGTGGGGGAGATCGTCTGGAATGCACGCCAAGCCATCGAGCGGGGAGACCCTATTGAATTGGGCAGGTTGATGAATGCCAATCACGCCCTCTTGCAAGTAATGACCGTCTCCTGCGAAGAATTGGATCAATTGGTGGATGCTGCGCGCAAGTCTGGGGCGCTTGGGGCCAAGTTATCGGGGGGCGGTCGCGGCGGGAATATGATTGCACTGGTTGAGAAAGAAAACGCCCCGGCCGTAGCCAGGGCGCTTAGTTCCGCTGGGGCAAAGCGGACAATTTTCACGCAGGTGGGATAGTTACGGCTGGATGGTAATGCTGGAGACCAAGGTTTTCAGAACTCCGAGACCCGGAGTAAACGATTGAGGCGGCTGGGCTTCCAGGTCGCTGGTAATCCCAGCAATATACGAGTTAAAGTTATTGCCGAAATCTTCCACGCTCTGCCCACCCGGCGGGTTATTGCCGTTCTCGGGCAGGCTCGGATGGGAGACCGGGAAGATGAGTGAGATCCAGTACTTCCCATCCGTGGTCAGACCCTGGTAAGTATAGAACATATCATGGTTATTGATCGGATCGTAGAATTGAGCATACTCGGTGAGGAAGCGAATCCCTTCCCCACTGACGAAGGGCAGGACCTCATACTTGACGTAGAATTCCTGTGCAGCATTGAAAACCGGCAGGAGCGGCATAGAATCACCAGGTGCCCCACCACCGATCAGGGCTTGCAGGTCGGATATGCGACCGGGTATGACATCCGGGAGGAGTTCGTTGTAACGCTGAACAGGGAAAACTGAAATGTGAGGGTTGAAGAATTTATCGGAAAGTACGTACCCCTGGAGGGTGAGCTTGGTGCATTGAGGGTAAACTTCCATCCCTTCGGGGCTCTCAGGGATGGTTTCGCAGGTGTAACCAGAGGCCAGCGCCGGGTCGAGGTATAGTGACAGTTCATGGCATGTGACGTTGGTGGCGATGGATGGTATCGTCACGACCGGCGACGTGGTATCAACCGGCGACAGAGAAACAACCGGCAGCTCGGTATCAATAGGTGTCGCGGTAACAACAAGCGGCGCAGTTCCCACAGGCGGAGTTCCAGTCGTCGAGATGGTACAGGCGAATAGCAGGATAGATAGGATGACGAGGGAATAGATAAGTCGTTTCATGGTCTCTCCTTAAGCTGGGTAACTCACTTACCTGAAGGAACTCCCCGGACAAGTACAGTCCATTAGGGGGAATTTAAAATCCCTGGTGCTCCGTCCTTGCAATTATTTCTTCCTGTAGAGCCTCGCTCAGATCGCAGAAATAATCACTGTACCCGGCGACGCGCACGATCAGATCGCGATATTGTTCCGGGTTCTTCTGTGCGTTTCGCAAGGTCCCGGCGTCTACCACGTTGAACTGGATGTGGTGCCCATCCAGCTTGAAATAGGAGCGGATCAACTGCACCAGCGCCTCGAGACCAGTCTCGTCGGCCAGCAGGGCAGGCGTGAACTTCTGGTTTAGCAGCGTCCCGCCGGTACGGACGTGGTCCATCTTCGCTGCAGACTTGAGCACTGCGGTTGGTCCGTGCCGGTCTGCACCCTGCACCGGGGAAATACCTTCTGAAAGCGGAGCCCAGGCACGGCGCCCGTCAGGGGTGGCCCCGGTTACAGAACCGAAATAGATGTGGCAGGTTGTGGGTAGCAAGTTAATGTGGTATGTCCCGCCGCGCGTATTCTTCCGCCCGTCAATGGCATTGAAATAGGCCTCGAAGACCCGCACCAACAGTTCATCGGCGGCATCGTTATCGTTACCGTAGCGGGGGGTTTTGTTGACCAGCGCAAGGCGTTCGCGTTCGTGACCGACGAAGTCGGTATCCATGATCGCAAGTAGCTCGCTCATGGTCATCGTCTTCTGCTCGAACACATGCGTTTTAATGGCTGACAGGCAATCGGTGATGGTTCCCATGCCCACGCCCTGGATATAGGAAGAATCATAGCGCGGACCACCGTCGTGATAGTCCCTGCCTTTCAGGATACAGTCGTCCACCAATAGCGACAGGAACGGCGCCGGCATGTAGGCTGCGTACAACCTCTCGATGACGTTGTTGCCGCGCACTTTGATGTCTAGGAAGTGCAGCATCTGTTTCTCGAAGGCGGTGAACAGGTCATCGAAGGTGGCGAAGGCTCTGGGGTCACCGGTGTGAGGTCCGGGTTGCTTGCCAGTGCGCGGGTCAAGGCCGTCATGCAGGGCCAGTTCCAAGATTTTCGGGATGTTGAAATAACCGGTCAGGATATAGGCTTCCTTGCCAAACGCGCCGGTCTCCACGCAGCCGCTCGTCCCGCCGTCGCGCGCATCCGCCAGGGATTTTCCCACCCTCACCATCTCCTGCACCACCAGGTCAGCGTTGAAGACCGAGGGCTGTCCAAACCCGGTGCGTATGATCCTGGCTGCTCGTTTGATAAAACGGTCGGGATTCTTCTTGCTCACCTGAATGGATGAAGATGGCTGCAGCAGGCGCATCTCCTCGATCACGTCGAGCAGCAGGTATGTCACATCGTTGACGCCGTCCGATCCGTCAGCCAGCAGCCCGCCCAGGTTGATCTGTGCAAAGTCAGTGTAGGTGCCGCTTTCAGCCGCTGTCACACCTACTTTGGGCGGGGCAGGCTGGTTGTTGAACTTGATCCAGAAACACTGGAGCAGTTCCTCGTAGTATTCCCGCCCGTTTTGGCTCCGGTCATAGAAAGGGACCAGGTGCCGGTCAAGGTGACCTGGGCAGAACGAGTCCCAGGTGTTGAGTTCGGTGGTCACGCCCAGGTGCACGAACCAGTAATATTGCAGCGCTTCGTGAAAGTCGCGCGGCGAATGACCCGGGATGTGGGTGCAGACCTCAGCAATTTTTTCCAATTCGGTACGACGCCTCGGGTCTTTCTCCAATTGGGCCTGTTTGTGTGCTTCGTCGGCATACCTCTCCCCAAAGCGGATTAACGCCGCCGCGCAAATCCGCATGGCTTTCAACTCTTCCTGTTTGGCATAGGCCTCGGCGTCGTGGAGGAAATCAAGCCCGGCGAGGCGGGCGTCGATCTCGACGATGAAATCGAGCATACCCTTGCGGTAGATCTTTCCATCCAGAACGGTATGACCGGGGGCGCGCTGCTCCATGAATTCGGTGAAGATACCTGCCTCATAGGCTGCTTTCCATTCATCAGTCATTTCGCGGAAGAGCAGGTCGCGCAGCGATTTGCCACCCCAGAACGGGATTACCTGTGTTTCATAGGCGCGGCGGGTTTCGGGTTCAACCTTGAACGAAGTCTTGGGACGCGAGTCCAGGATGTCAAGGTCATCGAGGCTGTGGCAGCACAGTTCCGGGTAGGTCGGGGCGACCTTGGGTGCGGGTCCCTTCTCGCCCACGATGAGTTCGCCTTCTCCGATGGTAATGGTCTTTTTCTCCATCAGGGTTGCAAAGGCCATCGCCCGCTGCACCGGGACGGAGGTATAGGAGCGCAAGGCTTGCGCCATGTAGAATTCGGTCAGCAGTTCTGCGCGCTCGCTGGAGAGCGCCTCTCGAGCATCGAGGGATTGCTGGCGGAGTTTGCGGACACGATCGGTTATGGACATGGGTGCCTCACAAGTTTATTTTATCTCGATAATTGAAGCTTAGCCGCAGAACAATGGCGGCAGGCATCTGGTCGACTGGGAAATTCCAAGTAAAAGATCATCACATTACTTTATCAAACCGCCGTGATAAACCAGCTCGTACACGCGGACGCCATCCCGTTCGATCCATTCCTTGCCTGCGAACGTGGTAATATCGCCTTCATTGGTGTCATTGTACATGTCTCTCCCATCGGCGTATTCAAAGCCGCCGAGAAAACGGTTTTGCTGGTAGAGCTGTGAAAGACTTTTCTTGAGTAGCTGTCCGGTTTCTTCGGCAGTGATCCTGTCAGGGGCAAGGATATGGCCGTAATAATTCATTGCCCAGATTGGCTTATCTTCAAAATAAACCACTTCTTCACCGATGAAGTCTGCACCACCGAAATAACTGTCCAAATAGTGGAACGCCCCATTACGGAACTCGAGATCGTGTGAGCCAGGGCGGCACGATATGCTCTCCCTGCCGCTGCCAACATATGTCGCCGCTTTGGCTCGCACCAAGAAATCATTCAGCCGATCAATCATTTCCGTCATGACTTTTTTCCTCGGATTGTATTTCCAGTCCATACGTATGTAAAATGGTAGCGATTTCCTCCATCCGTTCCGGGGTAGGAGAGAGGATTTTTGGTAAAGCGTACTCCCGCCCCAACCCGGCATATTTCCCCTCAGCGATATTGTGGTAGGGGAGCAGTTCCACTGGCGGGACATTTGGCAAAGAGGCCAGAAACGCACCGGTCTGCCGCAGGTTCTCCTCGTCGTCATTGATACCTGGGATGATCGGGATGCGGATAATGATATTATCCCCCAATTCTGAAAGCTTCCGCAAGTTGGACAGGATCATTTCGTTCGAAACGCCTGTCCACTGGCGATGACGGGTGTCATCCATCCGTTTCAGGTCGTATAGGAACAGGTCCACGAGCGGGCGGATTTCGTCAAGGACACGCCAGGGGATGTAGCCAGAGGTATCCACAGCGGTGGGAATGCCCCGGTCGCGGCAGGCTGACAGGAGGCCCAGCAGGAAGCGGGGCTGAGCGAGCGGTTCGCCGCCGGTGAAGGTCACACCGCCGCCAGACTGTTCATAAAATACAGTATCGTCTTCGATTTCGGTAACGACCTGCTCGACAGTCATTTCCTGCCCGACCACCTGCAAGGCTTCGGCGTTACAGACCGCCGCACACTCTCCGCTGACTTTGCAGAGCGTCCGGTCAATCTGGATGGTATCGCCTTGGCGCGTGACCGCTTCGTTCGGGCATACCCTCAGGCAATCGTCACACAGTATGCAGCGGGCGGGCCGGAAGATTAACTCAGGCTGGTAGGCGCGCCCTTCGGGGTTGTGGCACCAGCGGCATTCCAACGGGCAGCCCTTAAAGAACACCGCCGTGCGGATGCCGGGACCGTCGTGAATGGAATATTTACGGATATCAAAGACTATACCGGTAATCATCCCATCCATTGTACCAAGAAGGTTGACAGTAGCAAAGTACGGGAGGAACATAGAGAATTCTATTGTAGAATTCCATATAGAGAAAAATGGAGGCTTTTATGTCTAACCTGGATAAAATTGCTTTCTTCCAAAACCGGCGCGACGAAATCCCCAACCAGTTGCTGGCGAAAGAACTGGCTGAGACAAAGAACAGGGATGGGATCCGGGAAATCGCTGAAAATCTGGAGAACAAAAATAAAAACGTCCGCAGCGACTGCCTGAAGGTGCTCTACGAAATAGGCTACCTTGACCCCGGCCTGATTGCTGATTACGGGAACGATTTCCTCAAACTGCTCAAGAGCAAAGACAACCGCATGGTCTGGGGTGCCATGATCGGGCTTGGAACGATTGCTGACCTGCGCCCAGGAGAAATTTGGGACCAAATTGACGATATCCTCCGCACCACCGAAAACGGCACGGTCATCACAATGCTCTGGGGGATGCGAGCATTAGCCAAAGTCGCGGCTACCGATGAAAAGTATAAAGAGAAAATCTTTCCGTTCCTGTTGAAACAAATACGGGCCTGCATCCCGCGGGATGTGCCAACGCACGCCGAAAGCATCCTTTGTGCGGTGGACAAGCAAAACAAAGCGGAATTGCTGTCCATCCTGGAAGCACGCCAGGCAGAGTTGACACCCGCGCAATTGACCAGGTTCAAAAGAGTCTTGAAACAGATCGACCAGATATAAAAATCAGCCCTGCGAAGAAAGGACGGTCGCAGGGCTGATCCAATTTCCGGTAATTTATTTTTGCGCGGCCACCGGGTTGACCAGTTTGCCAAGGCCTTCGATCTCGACCTCGACACTGTCGCCCGGCTTCAGGAGTCCAATCCCGGCTGGAGTGCCGGTGAAAATGATATCACCCGGTTCGAGCGTCATCACGGACGAGATGAATGCGATTAAACTGTTCACGTTGAAGACCATGTCACGCGTGGACGCCATCTGGCGGGGCTGTCCGCTTACTCGACAGGTGATGACCGCGTCGGAGGGATCGAACTCGGTGTCGATCCACGGCCCGAAGGGGCAGAAGGTGTCGAAGCCTTTGGCGCGCGTCCACTGGCCATCCAGCTTTTGCAGGTCGCGGGCAGTGACGTCGTTACCGGCAGTGTAGCCGTAAATATAATTCTGCGCTTCCCCGGCGATGATATTCCGCCCGCGCTTGCCAATAACAATC
>Ga0209777_10000265_pt1 | contig 90371 bp, 82 predicted proteins | sample FrelakmetHBP12HB_FD_187147 | JGI IMG/M metagenome (GOLD analysis project Ga0209777, IMG submission 187147) | Freshwater lake sediment microbial communities from the University of Notre Dame, USA, for methane emissions studies -HBP12 HB (SPAdes)... | ecosystem: Environmental > Aquatic >...
GAGGTCCGATTTCGTCCGTTTTGTGAGGCAAACTCCGGCACGCCATGCGTTGGAATTGGAACAAATTGGAACAAAACCGGGGCTTGGGATGTCTGTAAACTGTTGAAAGGAAGGTGGCCAGGGACGGAATCGAACCGCCGACGCCGGCCTTTTCAGGGCCGCGCTCTACCAGCTGAGCTACCTGGCCAACAGATTGACATTGTAGCAAAGCGGTGGAACGAGCGGGGCAAAACGCCTACACAAAACGCCTACGAGTAAAGTACGGTACAGCTCGTGGGCAGAGGGCCGCGGCGCTGGGGCAGTAAAGAACAAGCGTGGCCCGCGCGCTCGAGCGCAGGCCGCGGACCACACCGCGGTTCGTTGCCGCTCGGGTCAGATTGCGGGGCTTCATGCCGATGTTCTCCAGGCGCCACTCGCGGCGCCTGAAGAAGGGCGGGATCCCGCGCCAGTTCCGCAGGGCGGCCGCGCGAACGCAGCATTGATCCTGGAGTAATCTTGTTATTCATGGCTGCTCCGCCGGTACCGCCGGGGTTCGATGCGCTCGCCCGGCGGCCGTTCGCCTTCTACCCTTCGATCCTCAACGTGGAACACAACGAGTGGTTGTTCCGAAAGGCGAACTGGTCAGAGGTTCTGGTAGTGAACTCGAAGAGCGGCGTCGAGATCTGGATCCCGCGCCGGCTCGTCGGCGAAGTGTCGCAAGTAGACGAGCCGGTGATGATCGTAGGCCTGCTGAAAGAGCTCGAATACAAAGCGGGCACGGTATGGCCGCACGAGCGGCGCATCCTCGAGATGCCGCGCGTCCCGGAGGTAGCGCCCGAAGCAAGCAGGCCTGAACCTGCGAAACCGGAGCGCGCCAGGCTTCTCGGGATGAGCTCGGCGGCCTCGACAGAATCCCGAATCGGACGCCTGATCGGCGGCGTGCTGCTCGTGTTTCTCGCCGCCGGACTGCTGTTCACACTGATTCTGCGCCTGGGGCCGATGCGCCCGGTCAAGTTCACTTCAGCCGACCAGGACTTTCTCGGCCTCTCGCGGACGGACGACTACTTCGATGTCGTGCGCAAGCTGGGGCCGCCGGCGTCGGACCGCTGGCGCTCGGAGAGCGGCGAGCTGCAATACCGCGCGCTGTGGTACCCGCAGCGATCCTACTACATCATCCTGCTGGGCACGGATCGCAGAGATGCGCATTATATCGGCGCGCTGGACAGCAACTGGAGAATGATCCACTCCGTTTCGACTCCCGCAGGCGCCGACACCGCCTCCATGTTGCGGGCCCTGCCGCGCTTCTGAGCATGGAGTGCCTGGCATGAAGCGCATACTCGGAACGCTGGCCTGGACCGGAGTGTCGGTGCTCGGCGCGGCGGCGCTCGCCGGCATTGCACTGCGGCGAGGCGAACCGGTAAACAGCATTTGGCTGGTGCTCGCGGCGGCGTGTGTGTTCGCTGTCGGGTACCGGTTTTACTCGAAGTTCATCGCGGCGCACCTCATGGCGCTTGACGCGACGCGCGCGACCCCGGCCGAGCGGTTCCGCAATGGGCACGATTTCGAGCCGACCAACAAGTGGATCCTGTTCGGCCATCACTTCGCGGCGATCGCCGGACCCGGCCCGCTGGTGGGCCCGGTGCTGGCCGCGCAGTTCGGGTACCTGCCCGGCACGCTTTGGATCATCGCAGGAGCCGTTTTCGCGGGCGCGGTGCAGGACTTCGTGATCCTGTTCGCCTCCGTGCGCCGGGACGGGAAGTCGCTTGGCGAGATGGCGCGAAACGAGATCGGCAAGGTGGGAGGGTTCACGGCGCTGCTGACGCTGCTGCTGATCATGGTCATCCTGCTTGCGGTGATCGGGCTGGTGGTGGTGAACGCGTTGCGAGCCAGTCCCTGGGGCACGTTCACCATTGCCGCGACCATGCCGATTGCGGTGTTCATGGGGGTGTACCTACGTTTCCTCCGTCCCGGGAAGGTGCTGGAGTGTTCCGTGATCGGGTTTGTGCTGGTGATGGCGGCGATTTTCGGCGGGCAGGCGGTGGCCGCTTCCCCGGCGCTCGCCCCGGTGTTCACGCTGTCCGGCGCGGCGCTGGCGGTCGCCATCATCGGTTACGGCTTCCTGGCGAGCGCGCTCCCCGTGTGGCTGCTGCTCGCGCCGCGCGATTACCTGAGCACCTTCGTGAAACTCGGAGTGGTGCTGATGCTGGCCGCGGGCATCCTCCTGGTGCGACCGGGCCTCGAGTTGCCGGCGCTGACGCGTTTCACGGACGGCAGCGGACCCATCTTTGCCGGAAAGATCTTCCCGTTCTGCTTCATCACCATCGCCTGTGGGGCGGTTTCGGGATTCCATTCGTTGATCGCCTCCGGGACGACGCCGAAGATGATCGCCTGCGAGAGGCACGCGCGGCCCATCGGTTACGGCTCGATGTTGCTCGAGGGCTTCGTGGCGGTGATGGCCATGGTGGCTGCCTGCGTTCTGCAGCCCGGAGTCTACTTTGCAGTGAATTCCCCTGCGGGCATTGCCGGAGCAACTCCGGCCGCGGCGGCAGCCACCATCAGCTCGTGGGGCTTTCCAGTCACTGCGGAGCAGATGGCGGCGCTGGCCAGGGAGGTCGGCGAGAAGACGCTATTCGCAAGGACGGGCGGCGCGCCGTCGCTCGCGCTCGGTATGGCTCAGATATTTGCGAAGACAGGCGGCGGGAGGGCCATCATCGCTTTCTGGTATCACTTCGCGATCATGTTCGAGGCGCTGTTCATTCTGACGCTTATCGATGCGGGTACCCGGGTGGGGCGGTTCATGCTGCAGGATCTGCTGGGGCACGTGTGGAAGCCCGCCGGGCGGACGAGTTGGATGCCGGGCGTGCTCGGGACGAGCGCCGCAATCGTACTCGCGTGGGGCTATTTCCTCTATCAGGGCGTGCTCGATCCGCTCGGCGGGATCAACTCATTGTGGCCGCTGTTCGGCATCGCCAACCAGTTGCTGGCTGCCGTGGCGCTGTGCGTGGCCACAACGATAGTTCTCAAGATGCGTGGCCTGAAGTACACCTGGGTGACCGGCGTGCCGCTCGCCTGGCTGGTAATCGTCACGTTCACGGCGGGATGGCAGAAGATCTTCTCTCCCCTGCCCCGGGTCGGCTTCCTGGCGCACGCGGCGTTGCTCGACCGCGGGGCGCGCACAGCCGAGAGCGCGCGGCTGGCCTTCAACGACAGGCTCGACGCCGTGGTTTGCGGGTTGTTTGTGGTCCTGGTGGCGGCCATCCTGGCCGATTCGATACGGGTGTGGGCGGGGATTCTGCGGGGCGCCCGCGACGTGCGCGTGACCGAGGCGCCGTACATGGCATCGCACCTGCGCCCGGAGGAGATATGAAGACCCTGGCGCGAGCGGCCGCACTCCTGGTCGCAGTGTTACGCGAGCTGGCCGACGAGAGCGCGTACCGGCGGCACCTCAAAGCACATGGAGTGCCGCACTCGGGCGACGAGTGGCGGCGCTTCTGCGACGAGCGGCTGCTCGCGAAGTACACACGGCCGAAGTGCTGCTGAGTAGGCGTCGCCGCAAGTTGCAGCCGGCGTCAATGCGCCCGACGATCTGGCCGCTATTCGCCTCATGGTGAAACAAGGCGTGTAACTGGAGGTAATTCCGCGAAGGCGCCGTAGCGTGATTCGTCTTCTATCTCGGTAACTATCTTGACGAGACCCGAGCGGCGATTGTCACACCTGTTCCCTACTTACATTTGGTTTGCGGTAGCGGCAGCCGCACTCTAAAATGACTTTGATGCGACTCTCCATTGCTGCCGTTTTGCTTGCCTCGGCCGTCGCCCTCACCGGAAGCGCGCCGCCGCGCGATGCCGATGTCGAGGCGGTGCGCCGCTCGGCCCTGCTGATCGACACACACAACGACGTCCCGTCCTTCACCGTGGACGGGTATGACATAGGAAAGGGCGGGCCGAAGCGGCACACGGATACCGCGCGGCTGCGGCAGGGCGGCGTGGGCGCCGTGTTCTTCTCCGCCTATGTCGATCCCAGCTACGTGAAGGGCAACCGCTCGGCGCACCGCACGCTGGAGATGCTGGACACGATTGTCACTGATATTGCTGGGCGCTACCCGCAGGACTACGTATTCGCGCGGACCGCCGCGGACGTCGAGGCAGCCCACCGGCGCGGGAAGATCGCGGCTCTGATCGGCATCGAAGGCGGCCACGCCATCGAAGACAGCCTGCGCCTGCTGCGGCGTTATTACGTGCTCGGAGCCCGGTACATGACTCTGACGCACATGAACACGAACAACTGGGCGGATGCGTGCTGCGACCTGGATGACGCCAAGGTGAAGCATCACAATGGCCTGACGGATTTCGGAAAGCAGGTCGTCAGGGAGATGAACCGGCTGGGGATGATGGTGGACATTTCCCATGTGTCGGATAAGACCTTCTGGGACGTGCTCGAGATCAGTCGGACGCCGGTGATTGCCTCCCATTCCTCCTGCCGGGCGCTATGCAATGTTCCCCGGGACATGACCGACGACATGATCCGGGCTCTTGCCAGGAAAGGCGGGGTCATCCAGATCAATTTCAATCCCGGGTTCCTGACGACGCGCAAGTCTCCTCCGGCGAACGTCGAGGACGCGGCGGCACACATCGACCACGCCGCAAAGATCGGCGGAATCGACGCGGTGGGGATCGGCAGCGATTTCGACGGGATCGAGAACGTGCCGGTGGGGCTCGAGGACGTTTCCAGGTTCCCCAACCTCACCCGCGCACTGCTTGCCCGGGGATACACGGTTTCCGACATCCGGAAGATCTACGGCGGGAACCTGCTTCGGGTGATGCGCGCCGTCGAGGCCGCCGCGCAGAGCCATAGCGAGAAGTAGCACGCCTGTTGCGCGACGGGCGGAGCGTCTGCGGGCTGAGGGCCTCAACTCGCACCGTGCGCCGCTAACTTCAACTGCGCTATGCTCTTGTCGGATGTTCAGCGGGCATCATCGCAAGGCCAGGCTTCTGTTCGGCCTTTCGGACGTCATTCTCGCCACAGTCGCCTTCGAAGCCGCCTATCAGAGCCGGGTGTGGCTGCAATTCGAGCATGTCTTCTACCTGAACCTGCCGGCGAAGGCCCTGTTGCTGGGCTTCTCGGTGCTCGTGTGGGTGGGCCTGGGCATGTGGCTCGAGGTGTACGACAAGCTCGATTCCGGACGGCCAGCCGTAATCCTGCGCGACAGCTTCCGCCAGTGTTTCCTGGGCCTGGCGGCGGTTGTGATCTTCGAATACCTCTTCCGCCTGGATCTCAGCCGCGCTTTCTTGCTGCTCTTCGGCGTGTACAGTTGGGTTCTCCTCTGCGTGTTTCGCCTGCTCGCGGGCAACCTGGTCGGGTATGTGCGCCGCGAATTCGGCGGTGAGCGATACGTGGTGGTCGTGGGAACGGGCGAGAGCGCGCTGCAATTGGCGGGAGCGCTGGAGGAAGCGGCGCGGTACGGCGTCAAGCTGCTGGCATTCCTGGCGGAGGATCCGGCCGCGGCGCCCGCGCGCATCACCCTTCAGAAGCAGTACGAAGTCCTGCCGGTGGCGGAACTCCCGGCACTGCTGCGGAAACAGGTCATCGACGAGGTGCTCTTCGCCGTGGGACGGGGCCCCTTCGCAGGCATGGAAGACATCCTGATGCTGTGCGACGAAGAGGGCGTCCGGACGCGCGTGGTCGTCGATCTTTTCCCGCACGTCAACAGCGAGATCTACCTGGACCGGCTGGGCTCGCTGCCCTTGCTCACGTTCGCGGCCACGCCGCACGACGAAATTCGCCTGCTCGCCAAGCGGGTGATCGACGTAGTGCTTGCCGGAGCCGCCCTGGTGCTCCTGTTCCCGTTGTTGGCGGCGGTAGCCGCTCTGATCCGGCTCACGTCGCCCGGGCCCGCTATTTTCCGCCAGGTCCGCTGCGGGCTCAACGGGCGGCGCTTCACTTTGTACAAATTCCGCTCGATGTGCGAGAACGCGGAGGCGATGAAGCCGGCGCTGGAGCATATGAACCGGAAGGACACGGCGTTCAAAATCCCGAATGATCCGCGGCTGACGCCCCTCGGCCGCTACCTGCGCAAGTTCTCCATCGACGAGTTCCCCCAACTGTGGAACGTGCTGAAGGGCGACATGTCCCTGGTGGGGCCGCGGCCGGCGGTGCCGAACGAGGTGGACAATTACAAAGGCTGGCAGCGGCGGCGGCTCCGGATGCGTCCCGGGCTCACGTGCCTGTGGGCGGTGGAAGGCCGCGACAGCCTCGATTTTGACACTTGGATGAGAATGGACATGCGGTACATAGACAGTTGGTCGCTGGCACTCGATTGGAAGATACTGTTCCTTACGATTCCTCGAGTACTGACCGGGAAAGGGGCTCACTGAACCATGCATCTGGTACCCACACAGGAAGAAGTGGTCGATCTGCTGCGCCGCACCGGAGCGTTACGCCAGGGTCACTTCGAATACCCGAACGGGCTTCACTCCAACGAGTACCTGCAGGTGGCGCTCGCCATGCGCTACTACCAGCACGCGAAGGTTTTGAGCGTTGGCCTGAGCCGTCTGTTGCGGGCGAACCAGGAGATCCGCGCGATCATTCCGCAGATTTCGATTGTGGCTCCCGCAACGGGAGGCCTGCCCGTGGCCTACGGCGTCTGCGAGGCGCTCCGTGCCCACCAGGTCTACTGGGCCGAGCAGGATCTGTGCAACAGCCGTCTGCGCTTCCGCCAATACCTGGAGCAGGTGCCGGGTGAACAAGTGATCCTCGTGGACGACATCCTGCGCACGGGAAGCAAGCTTGTCGAATTGAAAGCTATGGTGGAAGGCAACGGAGCGCAGGTTGTCGGCATGGCCGTCGTGGTTTACCAGCCGACGCCGAAAACGCCGGACTTCAGCCCGCTCCCGCTCTACTATCTCGCCAAGTTGGACGCGAGGTACTACGCGAGCGCAGATAGCTGCGACCTTTGCCGGCGCGGGGTTCCGATCGAAAAGGTCCTCGTGTAGCGGTGGACGATCGGCCGGGAATCGCGCGCCTACGCCTGAGATTCCTCCAGCACGCAGACGTCGGGGACGTTTCGGAACATTTCGGCGAAGTCCAGGCCGTAGCCGACGACAAACTCGTCCGGGATTACGAATCCGACGTAGGCGGCCTCCACCGGCCGCAAGCGGCGGCTGGGTTTGTCGAGCAACGCGGCGATCCGCAGAGACCGCGGCCGGCGCTGATCGAGAACGTGCACCAGGTAATTGAGGGTGATGCCGCTATCGATGATGTCCTCCACGATCAGCACGTCGGCTCCCTCGATCGACAGGTCCAGGTCCTTGGTGAGCTTCACTTCGCCGGAGCTTGTCTTTCCCTTGCCGTAGCTCGAGATGCCGATAAAGTCGATCTTGGCCGGGCGGGTGACGGCACGCGCCAGGTCCGCGAGGAAGAAACACGCACCCTTGAGGATCGCTATCAGATGCACGCCGTCAGGGTAGTCGCGGTCGATCTCGGAACCCAGCTCCCTGACCCGGGCCTGAATCGTTTCGGCGGGGAGCAGGACACGCATCGACGTTCGGGAGGGGATGATTCCGGCGTGCATAGGGCTATTCTCCCGGCTCGGCCGCTGGGCCGGAGGTAATTCCCGATTGTAGTACGATGAGCCTGAGGAATCGATTGCGAGCCGATCAGCCCGGACCAGATCCTGCGGCAGAAGAAACCACTGAGGCGCCGCTCGTTGCCGCCGACGCCGCCGGATCGAAAAAAGCCATCGACATCCGCGTCTTGGATCTTCGCGGCGTCAGCTCCTTCACGGATTTTTTCGTCGTCTGCTCCGGGGCAAACGCCCGCCAGATCCAGACGATAGCTGACGAGGTGGGCCAGCAGCTCAAGCATCAAGGCCGAACGCCGCTCGGCGTTGAAGGCTACGACAAAGCCGAATGGGTGCTGGCCGACTACGGCGACTTTATTGTGCACGTCTTCTCGCAGGCCGCCCGCAAATTCTACGATCTCGAGAGGCTCTGGAGGACCGCGAAGGAGATCCCGCTGCCTGAGCGCGATTCCGGCGGCGCGTGAAGCCGGTTTCTCCGGTGGTCACTCGCGCGTCCTGGTCGCGATGATTGCGGGTGAGGGACCCCCGATCTCGGCGGTGTCCACGTGAGTGAGGCCGGCCTCCTCGAAGGCCGGGCGATCGCGGACTATACCGATTCGGCAGCGTGGTAGGAGCTGCGGACCAGCGGGCCGGCCTCCACGTGCCGGAAGCCCATCTCGCGGCCGGCGCGGCGGAGTTCGTCGAATTCAGCGGGGGTCGCATATCGCAGGATCGGAAGATGTCCCGGCGACGGCCGGAGGTATTGCCCGAGCGTGAGGAGGTCGACCCGGTGCGCACGCAGATCGCGCATGACCTGCAGTACTTCCTCGCGCGTTTCGCCGAGGCCGAGCATGAGACCGGACTTGGTGGGGATCTCGGGGCGGGCCGATTTGGAGTAATTCAGAATGTCGAGTGACCGTTCGTACCGCGCACCGAGGCGCACCTGCCTGTACAGCCGGGGCACGGTCTCCGTATTGTGGTTCAGCACGCCGGGCGAGGCGTCGAGAACGATGTCCACCGCCGCGTGCGAGCCCTGAAAATCGGGGATCAGCACCTCGACCCGGCATCCGGGGATGCGATCCCGAATGGCGCGTATCGTGAGCGCGAACAGCTCGGCGCCGCCGTCCCTCCGGTCGTCGCGGTTGACGCTGGTAATGACCGCGTACCGCAGGCCGAGCGCCTCGCCAGCCTCCGCTACCCTCCTCGGCTCGTCGTAATCCACGGCGAGCGGCGCACCCTTCTGCACCGCGCAGAAGCCGCAGCGCCGCGTGCACACGTTGCCGAGGATCATGAACGTGGCGGTGCGGCGATTCCAGCACTCGCCGACGTTAGGGCAGGCAGCGCTCTCGCAGACCGTATGCAGCCGCAGTCGCGTGACCAGCGCTTTCAGATCGTGGTAGTTGCTGCCGCCCGGCGCGGGTGCGCGGAGCCACTCCGGCCGCTGCTGCGGGGGCGATGAGATGCTTACCAGCACTTCCCCATTCTACCGGCCGGAAGCGGGCGCCGGACGTTTCAGCACAAACCTCCGGACGTTTTCCGCCGCACCTACACGCTCCAGCTATGGCCCGCGTATTCCAGTTCGTCCGCAACCGGCGGCCGCTGCGCCGCAACTGGCGCCGGACGGTTGACCGTCTTCAAACCCAGCCAACCTTCGAGCAGGATCGAAAGGAGTCTCGAAGCTTCGGCCAGTGGCTCCCCGGCCTGTCGCATGTTGGCGTCCAACAGAAGGCGCGACAGGTAATCGTAAAGCTCCACCAGGTTGCGCGCCAGTTCGGGGCCGGCGTCGTGCCGCACGGCGGTGGCCAGTTCCGCAATCATCGAACAGGCCCGCGATATTTCCTTCGACCGGCCTGCGATATCACCTTGGCACAGGTTACGGCGGGCGGACTCCACGGCTTCGATCGCCGCCTGGTACAGAATCTGGATCAGCTCGAGAGGAGTAGCGGAAAGCACGCGGCTTTCCAGATAGGCATCGTACGCATTGGTCGCCATTGGTCTCCCGTGCCGGCCGGCGCCTCAGCGCGCGCCCCGGCTCACCTGGCAGGTCCTGTAAACATGCCTGCCCCACCAACCATATCGGCAGCGCACCGCAGACCTTAGCCCGCATCTCTACCACGCTGTCTGTTGCGACGCACGATATGCTCATGTCTACTTCGTTGCGCTCGGTCGCCGTCCTCGACGTACTGTTCTAGTACGCCTCCGGTCGTCGGCCTTCGCGCGCCTCGTATCCATGGCATCTCCTGCGTCTCACGACGAAACCGTGGCAGGGAAGCGGGCTAGCCGTCCGAATGCTCTTTCGCTCGCAGTTCCTCTGCTATGCGCAGGACATACTCCGGTGGAATCTGCCGGATCACCTCGTTCGTCTTACGGTCCACGATCTTCATCACGGGCCGCTTACTCTCGCGATCCAGGGCAAACGTGAGCTCGCTGTCGTTCCCCAGGTACTCCACCGCGTTCAGGGCCTTCACCGCGCGGACCAGTTCACGTCGTTCAGGGAGCTTGTCATCCGGAACCGGCGAGGGGGCAGGCGCCGCCAATTGCCCTATGCTTTGCACTCCATCTACTCTGCTCATGAGTCCTCCTCGGACCTCACCTGTTTCGCTTATCGGTCAAAGCGGTAGACAAAGTGGCAGTTTCTTGCCACGGCAAGAATTCGCCGGTGGAAAGAGCCGGGCCGAGCGCCCCCGGCTCCAGATCAATCGCGGGCGATCCGAGCCTGGGGGTCTTCGATACAAGTCAACACGGCCCGGACCGACTCGGAGATGGGGGCCGTTCCGCTCACCTCGACATCGGCGTACCGGCGAGCCGGCTGGATGTAGAGCGCGGCCATAGGCCGCACAGTGGCCGCGTACTGGACCATGACGCTTTCCGGCGTGCGGCCGCGCTCCCGGACATCCCGATCCAGCCGCCGTGCGAAGCAGACCTCGTCGGCGGCGTCGACGTATACGCGCGTGCCGAGAAGGTCTCGCACTTCTTCCCAGTAGAGAGTCCACAACCCCTCAATGACTCCGAAGCGCGCCGGGGGAATGCGCTCGACCGCGGCGGACCGTAGGTGACGGGTGAAATCGTAGACTGGAACGGCGGTCTCGAGGCCGGAGGAGAGCCTCGCCAGATGCTCGCGCAGCAACTCATGGTCGAGCGAGGCCGGGTCGTCGAAATTATGATGTGCCCTCGCCTCAAAGTCGATGTGAGCCAGGTCGCGGTAGTACGAATCCAGCGAGATCAATGGGGCATCGAGAGCTCGGCAGAGCGCGCGCGCCAGCTCCGTCTTCCCGGCGCCCGACGGCCCGGCGATCCCGATGAGATACATGGATCCTCATCATCTCACGGCTGTGGCGGCGCTCAGCAATGCGCCGGCCTGTGATGGATATGCGGGGCGGGTTACTGGTCCGCATCTCTCCCACGCTGTCTGTTACGACGCACGATATGCCCATGTCTACTTCGTTGCGCTCGGTCGCCGTCCTCGCCGTACTGTTCAAGTACGCCTCCGGGCGGCTCCCTTCGCGCGCCTCGTATCCACGGCCATCTCCTCGGTCTCACGACGAAACCGTGTGAGAGAAGCGGACCTGCTCACGTGCGCCGCGCGTCGAAGAAAGCTCGAAGGAGGGCGAGACACTCATGCGACAGAACGCCCTCAGTGACTTCGACCTGGTGATTGAGCAGCTCCGAGTCGGCGACGCGGAATTTGCTGCGCACGCCCCCGAAGCGCAAGTCCCGGGATCCGAACACGAGGCGTGAGATGCGGGCCGCGACGAGCGCGCCGGCGCACATCACGCAGGGCTCGAGTGTGACGTAAAGTGAGGCATTCTCCAGCCGGTAATTTCCCAGAGATGCGGCGGCCTCGCGAAGCGCGAGAATCTCGGCGTGCGCGGTAGGATCTGAACGCTCAACGGGCGAATTGCGGCCCCGCCCCACTACGGTCCCGCCGGCGATGACCACCGCACCCACCGGCACTTCGCCCGCCTCACCGGCCTCGCGGGCCAGATCGAGCGCGATGCGCATAAACCGTTCGTCGTCCACTCGCGGCTAGTGTACCCCGAAGCGCCTTCGCTGTTGGCCGGTTGCCGCCCGGTATTGGTCGGCGCCCCCGTGGGTCCCGCCGATCATGATTTCAAGCAACGTCGCGAGGGTGGGTAGAATCGATTTAATGGTGCGGTTCTTCTCGTTCATTTTGAAAAACAGTTGGCGGAACCGGCGCAGGACGTTCCTGACCGTGGCGAGCATCGGAGCGTCGCTCTGCCTGCTGGGGGTCATGATGGCCCTCTACGCGGCGCTCTACCATTCAAAACCCTCGGCATATCAGGCACTTCGGCTGATGACGCGGAACCGCGTCTCGCTGACCCTGCCGATGCCGATCTACTACGGAGAGCGCATCCGGCAAATTGCGGGCGTCCGCGAGGTGGCCGCCTCACAGTGGTTCGGCGGGGCGTACAAGGACAGCCGTGATCCGAAGAACTTCTTTGCCCGCATCGCCATCGATCCGGAGAAGATCCTGGCGCTGCGGGGCGAGATGTCTGTTCCGGCCGACCAGAGCCGCACATTTGTAAGCGACCGCACGGCATGTCTGGTGGGGCGCTCTCTCGCGAACCGGTTGAACTTCAAAATCGGTGACCGTATCACGCTGGTGGGTGACATCTTCCCCGTGAACCTCGACCTCACCGTTCGCGCCATCTACGACGCGCCCGAAAACGATGAGGTCCTGTACTTCCACTGGAAATACCTGGAAGAGAGCATCTCGTTGGGACGCCGCTCGCTCGCCGGAACATTCGCGATTCTGGTGGACAGTCCGGAGTCGGTGGCCCGCGTCGCCGCTGCGGTCGATGACACTTTCCACAACGCGCCGGTCGAGACCAAGACCGAGTCCGAGCAGCAATTCGCACTCAGTTTCCTCTCCTTCCTCGGCAATCTGAAAGCCTTTCTGTTCAGCGTTTCCGCCGCGGTGACGTTTACGATTCTCCTGGTCTCGGCAAACACCATGGCCATGTCGGTCCGCGAGCGCGTGCGCGAGGTCGGCATTTTGAAGACGCTCGGGTTCACGACGCGCGAAGTGCTGAGCGTCATTCTCGGTGAGGCGGTGGTGATCGCGTTGCTCGGCGGAGTCGTGGGCCTGCTGCTGGCGAGCGGCCTCTGCCACGTGGTGAGCCAGAACGCCTTCGGGTTCGACCAGATCCGCCGCCTCGCCGTTGGCCCCGCGGTTTCCGTAATGGCTCTCGCGCTGGCCGCGTTCGTCGGCCTGGCGAGTTCGGTCGTTCCTGCCTATGCCGCGGCGCGCACACCGATCGTGGAGGCCGTCCGCGACAGCGGCTGAGGACCAACTCATGGCGATCCCGATTTCCTACAACCTCCGCAATCTGGCTGTTCGCAAAACCACAACCGCGATGACGGCGCTCGGCATTGCGCTCACGGTGGCCGTCCTGACGGCGGTTCTCGCGCTCGTCCACGGCCTCGACACGGCGTTTGAAGCCACGGGGCACCCGCTGAACGTTCTCGTCATGCGCAAGGGCTCCGACTCGGAACTGGCGAGCAATTTCACCCGCACCGCTTATCAGGACCTGAAGGTGAAGCCGGGAATCGCCGTCAGCAGCCGCGGAGAACCGATGGCGTCGCTCGAGATGGTCACCGTCATCAACCTGCCCGATGGCGGCAACCCGGACGGCAAGAACGTGACGCTGCGCGGGATTTCGCCGCTGGGGATCCAGATGAGAGACCAGGTGAAGCTCGCCAGCGGCCGGTGGTTCCAAACAGGGCGCCGCGAGGTGGTCGTCGGCCGCTCCATTGCCGGGCGCTACCCGGCTGCCCGTCCGGGGAAACTCCTTCGTTTCGGCCGGGGAGAATGGCTCGTCGTCGGGGTCATGGACGCGGGCAGGACCGCCGCAAACAGCGAGATTTTCCTGGACATTAACCAGGCTGGCTCGGACTTCAATCGCTCGGAGGTCCTCAGTTCCGCGCTCGTGCGCGCCGCCGATGCCGTGGCCGTCCAGTCGCTGATCAATGACATCAACGACGACCGCCGTCTGAACTGCACGGCGCAGGCCGAAAGGCAATATTACGCGTCCCAGACCGCCTCGGGAAAGCCCATCCAGTACGCCGGCATCGGCATCGCCATCATCATGGCGATCGGCTCCAGCTTCGCCGCCATGAACACGATGTACGCCGCGGTGGCACGGCGCGCGCGCGAAATCGGCACCCTGCGTGTGCTGGGCTTCTCGCGCGGCGGGATTCTGCTCAGTTTCCTGCTCGAGTCGCTTCTGCTGTCGGGAATAGGCGGTGCGCTCGGCTGCCTGCTGGTGCTGCCGCTGAACGGCGTGACCACCGGCATCGGAAACTTCGTGACGTTCAGCGAGATCGCCTTCGACTTCCGCATCAGCCCGCAGATCATGGCAGTGGGGGTTGGTTTCTCGCTGCTGATGGGGGCTCTCGGAGGTTTCTTCCCCGCGCGCATGGCCGCCAAGAAGGAAATCCTCAATGCCCTGAGGGAGGCTTGAGATGGGCACTGACCTGAAAGACCTCCGTATCGACCGCCAGGCGCGCTCATCGTCCGGGACCGGGCGCCGCGCGGCGGTATGGGTCGGGCTCGGCGCCGTGCTTCTGCTGCTGGCCGGAGGCGGGTATCTTTATAGTGTCCGCGGCACCGTCGTTGCCGTCGAGACAGCACGAGTGAAGACATCTTCGGCCGCCGGCGCCGGCCCCGGAGTGATCCTGAATGCAACCGGCTACATTGTCGCGGCCCACAAAATCGAAGTGGGCTCGAAGGTGATGGGCAAAGTCGCCTGGATCGCAGTGGACAAGGGCGACCGCGTGCGGCAGGGCGATGTCATCGTCCGCCTCGAGGACGAGGAGTACAGGGCACAGCTCGAGCAGGCTCGCGGGCAGTACGAAAGCCTGCTGGCCCATCTCCGCGAGATGGAAGCCGGGTCGCGCCCCGAGGAGATCGCGGAAGCGAAGGCGAATCTGGAGCAGGCGCGGGCAGACCAGGAAAACGCGCGTGTCACGCTGGATCGCACTCGCCGGCTGGTAGCCGAGCGCGTGCTCGCGCAGCAGACCCTCGATGACGCTCAGGCCAAGTTCGATTCCGCTGCGGCGCGCACCAATTCGCTCGGGAAGCGCTTTGACTTGGTGCGTCTCGGTCCCAGGAGGGAACAGATCGACGCCGCCCGCGGCCAGGTGGTGCAGGCGAAGGGCATGGTGGATTTCTACGAAACGCAGCTCGCCAACACCGTCATTCGGGCTCCCGTCACCGGCACCATCCTCGAGCGCGCGGTAGAAAAGGGCGAGTTCGTCACTACCAGTTTTGTCGGTGAGCGCGGCGCGAAGGGGTACGTGGTTTCGCTGGCTGACCTGAACGACCTCGAGGTGGAGCTGGATATCAGCCAGAACGACTTCGCCAGGCTCGGCCCGCGCCAGCGCGGTTGGGTTACCACCGATGCGTACCCGGACCGGCGATACGACGGCTTTATCCGCCAGATTTCGCCCGAGGCCAACCGGCAGAAAGCGACCGTGCAGGTGAAAGTGAAAATCGTGCGGCCCGACGCTTACCTGCGGCCGGACATGAACGCCACAGTGGCATTCGTCTCCGCTGATAAGCCGGAGGTGGCTGGCTCCGCGGCCCGCGTGATTTCGGTGCCCCCGAACGCAGTGCGCGACGGCGCCGTATTTGTAGTGCTCGACGGCAGAGCCGTGCGCCGCCCCGTGAAGACCGGAGCGCCGGCGGGCCAGGGCATTCGAATTGAACAGGGTCTGAACGGCGGCGAGGATTTGATTACGAACCCGCCCGCGACGCTCAAGGACGGCGATCGCGTGCGGACGGGGAAGACGGAATCATGACCGACATTGTCATCCGGACAAGCAGACTTGAGAAGACCTTCGGCCACGACGGCATGCGAGTGGCGGCCCTCAGGAACATCGACCTCGCCGTGGCTCGCGGAGAGTTCATCGCGCTCATGGGGCCCTCGGGCTCCGGGAAATCCACCCTGCTGCACCTCATCGCGGCGATGGACCGCCCCAGCGGCGGAGAAATCGTAGTCCTGGGCCACGACCTGCTGCAGTTGAACGACCGCCAGATCGCGCGCTGGCGGAATGAGCACATCGGGTTCGTCTTTCAATCGTTCAACCTCATTCCTGTGCTCACGGCACTGGAAAACGTAGAGCTTCCGTTGAAACTCACACGGCTGAACAAGAAGGAGCGCATCGACCACGCGATGACCGCGCTGAAGCTGGTCGGCCTCGAAGACCGCGTGAGCCACCTCCCGCGCGAGTTGTCGGGCGGGGAGGAGCAGCGTGTTGCGATCGCCCGCGCCATTGTCACCGACCCCGACCTGATCCTCGCCGACGAGCCCACCGGAAACCTGGACGCCGCGTCGGCACAGGAGGTGCTCGCGTTGCTCGCGCGCCTGAATCAGGAGTTCCACAAGACGATTCTGGTGGTGACGCACGACCCGCATGCGGCGCATTTCGCCCGCAAGATCCGCCACCTCGACAAGGGCGAATTGCTCCCCGAGGGTGAAGTTCCCCCGGATTGGAAGTCCTTGGAGGCCGCGGGCGGGCGCTAGCCCTGACACTGTTCACTTGAAACGCCAGCGACAGGCCAGGAGGCCTCTCCCACTTCGCAGTGCGCTTAAGTGAACGGTATTGCCCCCGTTCCGGCCAACGGCGCAATTGGAATCAGAGACGGCGGCTCCCATCACGCAGGCCGCGCGCTTCGAGAAACGCGATCAGGCCCGCGGGATCGTCGGTAATGATGCCATCTACGCCGGCGCGCACGAGCCGCCTCCAGTCAGCGGGCCGGTTTGCGGTCCACGGCACCACCGCAATTCCAGCCGCGTGCGCCCGCTCGACCCTGCGCCGCGTGGCCATGCGGTGGTATGGCCCTACGGAAGCAGCGCCTGTTTCCGCCGCCGCCCGTACGAAGTCCGGATGGCCGAGGTCGCACAGTGCGGCGAGCGGGATGCGGGCGGCCGCACGGCGCACCTCGCGAAGCACGTCGAAATCGAACGACTGCACCCGATGCTCCAGCCCGCGGGGCCTGATCGCGTCCGCCAGCAACGTCGCGTAGACGTCCGCCGGCGGGCTCAGCTCCGGCCGCGCGGGGATGCTCTTCACTTCTATGTTGAAGCGGAATGCGCCGCGGCCCGCCAGCCCGAAGACTTCGTCGAGCGTTGGAATCCGTGCGCCAGGGACAGCCGCTTGCCGCCGGAAGAGCCTGTTACGGCGCGAGCCGCAGTCGAACGCCCGCAGCCGTTCGAGGGTGAGCTGGCGAACGACGCGGGTGCCGGGAGGCCCGATCGAGCGCCGGCGCAGCACCGGGTCGTGGCAGGCCACCAGGACGTCGTCGCGCGTCGCGAGCACGTCAAGTTCGATGTAATCCGCGCCGGCCTCAATCGCATACGCGAAGGCCTCGATCGTGTTTTCCGGAAATGCGGCACGGGCGCCACGGTGGCCGTGTACGGCGATGAAGCGCGCGGACATCGCCTCCATTGTCGGCCATCGCCTTGACCGATGCGTGACGGAGAGCTCCTCCCTATTCCGCTGTGAGAAAGCGCCGGTAGATCTCCTCCATCCTGGCGGCCGAGCGGGCGAGTGGAAATTGCTCCCTGATGCGGGCGGCGGCACGCGTGCCGTAGCAGGCCCGCAAGTCGGGCCGGTCGAATAGCAACCGCAATTTCTCGGCCAGGTCGCGCGCATTCCCCTTTTCAAAGAGCACCCCGTTCACGCCGTCCTCGATCAGCTCCGGATTGCCGCCAACCCTGCTCGCAATGCAGGCGCAGCCACACGCCATCGCCTCCATCAGCGAGTTGGACAACGCCTCGGAATACGACGGCAGGACGAAGATGTCGAGTTCGCGCAGCCGGCGGGCCACCTCGCTCGTGGCGGGCTCGAATGTGCACGCCTCGCGAACCCCCGACGACTCCGCCTCTCCGATAATCTCCCCACTGCACGGACCGCTGCCGACCACGAGAAGGCGCGAATCGGGCCGGGCTGCGTGAACCTGCGCGAACGCCTCGACGAGCAGCCGGACGCCCTTTTCCGGACGGAGCACGGAAACCGTGCCGGCCGTTTCGCTGTCGCGCCGCGCCGCGGTCCCACGGCCGCCGCCGGGGTAAAAAACCGAGGTATCGATGCCGTTATAGCAGAGGTGAATCTTGCGCTCCGGCACCGCGTAGTCTTCCACCAGGTGCCGCCGCATGGCTTCGCAGTTCACCACAATGCCGTGGGCCAGCTTGTCGCTCAGGCGCAGCAGCCGGCGATACTTGGCCGCGTACATCGTGCGGTAGCCGCGCTGGCTCGAGAGCACACGCACGCCGGCGAACCTCGCCGCGGGAACGCCGAAGATGTTGGCCGGATAGTCGAACGTGTGCACCAGGCGGATGCCGTGCTGCCGGATGTACCGCCCGAGCCGGCGGGCCGCGGCGAGCGCGTGGGGCTTCATGAACGAACGAAGCTGAATCTCGACGATCGGAACGCCGCACGCCCGGAGTTCTTCCGCGCGGAACCCGCTTTCGACAAAACAGGCCACGTGCGGCTGGAAGGCCGCGCGGTCGAGGGAGCGGGCCAGCTCGGTCATCTGCCGCTCCGTGCCGCCCGCGGTCAGCGTGCGCACCATGAGCAGGACCGGAATCGGGCTCTCCTCCGGCGCTGTCATGATTCAGAGCCGCACAAACGCCGGCTCGGGCCGGACCACGAGGATGCCGTCAAAGTTCCCCGATGCCTTTAATGCGCCGGCCTCGGCCGCGCTGCCGTAACCACGAACCGCCGTGTCCGGAAAATAGAATTGAAGAGTCGGCGCCAGAGTCGCAGGCACCAGTACCCGTCGGCCCTTGATGTCCTCCGCCCGCAGAAGATCGATCACCGCCCACGCCCGCCGGTGGTCCTCTGCGGTCCACGGCCGAACCTGCCGGTTCGAATTCCACAGCAGCACGGCGCACGCGAGCGCTACGGCGGCCCCGGCGCGGCGCGGGCCGAGTCGCAGGGCCGCCTGCGCCAGCACGATGCTGCCGAACAGATGAAACGCCGGAAGGTACACGGTCATATACCGGTAGTCCGTGCTCACCACGCGCAACACGGAAGCGAGCATGACCGCGCCCACCAGCAGGGCGGGCACCGCCACGCTCAGCTTGCTGCGCCAGCGGAAGAACGCCGCCAGGGCGGCTGCCAGAAGCAGCCACTCGGCGGGGGACGCCGCCAGGCGCTCGACCCACGAGTCCGCGAACGTGACATCGCCCCACGCCGCCTTGCGAAACGCCGACAGGTAAGCCATGAACGCCCAGGCCTTCATCACCGAGAGCTTGAAGATCGCCGCGGGCCAGACTGCGGTGAGCACGGCAACGAACAGTCCTGCCGATTGCGCGGTGAACCGGAGCCATTCGTCCCTGTGCCAATCGCGGAACACACGCGCGCGTTCCAGCAGGCATACACCGGCCATCACCGCCACAAGCGGCACTCCGACCTCCAACGTTGCGAGTGCGAGCGCACAGCCGGCCACCGCGCCATACCAGTATCGGAGCCGTCCAGTGTCCACAAACTTCGCAAGCAGGATGGCGACAGCCAGGCACCACAGCACGAACAACGAGTGTGGGGCTAACATCGGGGCGGTGCGCAGGCTCGAGTAGCTGAACAGGTAGAAGAACCCGAACAGGCCGCCGGCCAGGTACCCCCACGCCCCGGAGAGCAGGGAGCGGAGGCCGAACCACACGAGCAGAAAAGTCAGTGCGGGAATCCCCAGCAGGAGGCGGCGCATCGCCTGCTCATCGCGGGTAAGCCGGCCCTCGGCGGCAATAATGCCGAAGTAGTACAGGGGACCGTGCCAGTGCCTCAGGAACAACACATCTCCGCGCTTCCTGATCGATGAGGAGAGCTCGCTCTTCCGCGCTGCGTCCCGCCCCGCGCCAAGTCCGATTTCAGTGAACTCGCCCATCGAGATCGAGCGGGCGTCCGTGTAATTGGCGGCGAAGCCCATGGAGGCGGCGCGCAGGTAATCCGCCTCGTCGTACCCATATGGGACGGGGTGGATCAGCCGGCCCGCCCACGTCCAATAGCCCGCCACCAGGGCCGCCAGCGCGAGTATTTCCAGCCACCGCCAACGGCGCAAAGTCATACGCCATAGTATACGCTTGCGTCTGTTGGACTCCCCGGCGCGCGGCGCCAAATCCACGCGAACCCCGGCGGGGTTCATGCTACGCTGAGTCTTTCGTCCGATTCCGGTGACCGCACTCGACCGTCACAGAATGATACCTGTAGCCAGCCCGCAAGGATCGATCGATCTACGCCGGTACCTGATCAACATCGGCTGGAGCTGGGCCGGCGTCGCCGTCACACTGGTGGTCGGTTTCTTTCTCTCCCCTTTCATAATTCACAGGATCGGAGACAGTCACTTCGGCCTCTGGAGCCTAACGCTTTCGTTTGTCGAGTACTACTGGCTGATCGACCTCGGCTTTCGGTCTGCCACGTTGAAGTATTCGGCCAAGTACCAGGCCGAGGGGAACACGGCCAGACTCAATGAACTCCTCAGCACGGGGCTGACCTATTCCGCGGTCGCGGGCGTCCTCGTCCTGGCGCTTACGCTCGCCCTTGCACCGTATCTCGGACGGGTGCTGCACACGAACGATCCGGTGTTTGCGACTCTCATCCGGATCGTCGGCCTTAGCTGGGCTCTCGGCCTGGTTTTCAACCGGTACAGTGCGTTCCTCGAGGGCTTCCAGCGATTCGACATCACCAGCCGGATCTGGATCGCCAGCATGATCGCCCGCACAATGGCTACCGTGGCGGTGCTCATGGCCGGCCAGGGCCTGGTGTCGATGGCGCTCGTACTCATGGCGAGCCAACTCTTGGCTTACCTGCTCAGCTATGCGGAACTTCGGAGGGTTTTCCGCGCTCACGATGTCGGCTGGCGCAAGGCGACCGTGCGGATGCTCAGGGAGATGGCCAGCTACGGCGTGCACTCGCTCACGATCGGGATCGGCAGCCGGCTGCTCGCCCAAATTGCCCCGTTCCTGATCGCGATACTGCTGCCGGTGCGGTACGTAGCCTATTGGGCGGTTCCTTACCGGCTTCTGGATTACGCGATGGAGGGTGTTGGGCGAATCGGCATGGTTACGACGCCGAATGCCGCCAGGCTGCAAGCCAAAGGCGGATCGGACAGCCTGATCCGGCTTGGCATCTACTCCAATCGTTACTGCCTCACGCTCTACATGCCGCTCACGGTCATGCTGTGCGTGTACGGCTACGAGTTCATGGCCTTGTGGATCCGCCCTGATTTTGCCGCCACGAGCGCACCGCTGTTCCGCGTTCTGCTCCTCGGAACCACCGCCGTCGCCGGCCAGTTCAACTCGAATTCCATATTGTGCGGTCTCGGCACGCACAAGATCTACGCCAGAAGTCTGCTCGCCGAGGCGCTGCTGGCCGTTGCCGGCATGGCCTTCGCGATCCCGCGGTACGGCATTCTCGGCGCCGCCGTGGTCACGGCGACCCTGGCTTTCCTGAACCGCGGCGTCATCTGCGGCATTCTGGCTGCTCGCGAGCTCAAGACCCCGGCGTTGACTTACCTCGCGCAGATCTACATCCGCCCGCTCGTCGCCGGGTCGGTCGCGGCTGCCGCGCTGTTGTGGCTCAAGCTTCATTCCATCGCGGGGCGAAGCTGGCTCCAACTGGGCGCGGCCGGCACCGTGCTGGTGGTGCTGTACGGCATCCTGGCGTTTGCCATTTGCCTCAATCCCCAGCACCGCCGCCTCGTCTTGCTGAAGCTGAGATCCGGCGCCCGGCAGGCCGCCTCCGGCGCGTAGCCCGTCTTTCGGGCGCGACCCCGGCACGGCGGAACATCACGTTTTTTCGGCTACACTCAGACTTTGCGAGGGGGTCAGTGTGTGCGGAATCGCCGGGTTCTACCTGCTTGACGGGGCGGCCGACGAGGCCACGGTCCGTGCAATGTGCGATCAGATCCGGCACCGCGGCCCCGATGATGAGGGCTTCCACGTAGATGGCGGCTGCGCGATCGGTATGCGCAGGCTCTCGATCATCGACCTCAGCACCGGCCACCAGCCGATGTCCAACGAAGATGGCTCCGTATGGGTCGTCTTCAACGGCGAAATTTACGAATACCGGGAACTCCGCCGCGACCTCGTCGCGCGCGGCCACAACCTCGTCACCACCAGCGACACCGAGGTCCTGGTCCACCTGTACGAGCAGGAGGGCATCGAAGGCCCCGCTCATCTACGCGGCATGTTCGCGTTCGCCATCTGGGACGCGCGCCGCAGCCGGCTCTTCATCGCACGCGACCGCTTCGGCAAGAAGCCGCTCTATTACGCGCAGCTTCCGGGAGGGCTTTACTTCGCGAGCGAGATCAAGTGCCTGCGCGCCGCCGGTGTTCCGCTCGAGCCGGACCACGACGCCCTGCGCCTGTACCTTCAACTCGGGTACATCCCGGATCCATACGCGGCGTTCCGGGCAGTCCGAAAGCTGCCCCCGGGATGCTGGCTCACCTACGACGCGGGCGGCACGTTGCGGACCGGACGGTATTGGAAGCCCCCAGTGGCGCGCGCCGAAGCCGATGCCGGCCTGGACCCTGCGCAGGCCCGCGAACGCCTCCGCGCCGCGTTCGATGAAGCCGTCCGCATAAGGATGATTGCCGATGTCCCGCTCGGGGCTTTTCTCAGCGGCGGTGTCGATTCCAGCTCCGTAGTCGCCTCAATGTCGCTTTCGAGTGCCGAGCCGGTGAAGACGTTCTCCATCGGTTTTGAGGAAGCCGGGTACAACGAGCTCGAATGGGCCAGGCTGGTGGCGGACACATTCCGCACGGACCATCACGAGATCATCGTCAGACCGGACGCCATCGCTCTGATCGGCAAGCTCGTCGCCTCTTTCGACGAACCGTTCGCCGACTCCTCCGCCATCCCCACCTACATCGTTTCCGAATTCGCCGCCCGCTACGTCAAAGTGGCGCTCACCGGCGACGGAGGAGACGAATTATTCGCCGGCTATGACCGCTTCGTTATCGCGCAGAAAATGCGCCGCGCGGACCGCATCCCGCAAGCCATCCGCCGCCTTTGTTCCTGGGCCGCCGACCGCCTGCCCTACTCGGCTTACGCCAAGAACTACCTCCGGATGATCAGCCGCGACACGGCCCTGCGGCGCTATTTCGAGGACAACTTCACGCCGTACTACTTGTGCCGGGAGCTGCTCCGGCCCGAATGGACGCCGCCCGCCGACGGCGCCTGGCTGGAGCGCGAACTGGCGGACTCCCTGCTGCCCGGAGAGCCGGACATTCTCACGGCGGCCATGTACTTCGAGAGCGCCGTCAACCTCCCCGGCGACATGCTCGTGAAAGTGGATCGCATGTCGATGGCGAACTCCCTCGAGGTTCGCTGCCCCATGCTGGACCATCACCTCGCCGAGGTCGCCGCGGCCGTGCCGCACTCCTGGCGGATTCGCGGCGGCAAGGGCAAACGGTTCTTCGTCGATGCTTTGGGCGATCGGCTTCCTCCCCAGGTCCTCGGCCACCGGAAGATGGGTTTTACCGTGCCGTTGCCCGCCTGGTTCCGCGGAGCGCTGCGCGAGTTTCTTCGCGACCACTTGCTCGGCCGGCGCTTCCTCGACCGTGGCATCGTGACACCCTCGTTCCTCGAGCACCTGCTGGACGAGCACGACAGGGGCAGGCGCGACAACTCGCCCTGGCTCTACGCCTTGCTCATCCTCGAGTTGTGGTTCCGCCACATCGAAGAGGCCTCGGCCGCTCATCCGCGCCCCTCATAGTTTCTGCGCACAGCGTCGGACTGGTAGAATACACCTGCCATGGCAGCCGTCCCCGGCAAAAGGGTTTCTTTGTCAGCGAAGCACGGCGCCGGTGAGGGCGGCATGGGCGCCTTCTCCGCCGGCCTCGGATGCCCGGCGGCCGGGCTCTCCCTTCGGCCGGGAGCGGGATCGAGCCGGCCGGAGCCCTTTCGCGGCCGGTCCCGCAGGACGGTCCGGCTCCGATGAGAACCGTCTTCTGGGTCTCTACAGCCCTGGTCTTCTACACTTATCTCGGGTACGCCGTCGTGCTGCTCTTGCTGGCCGGCGTATGGCAGGTCTGGCACGACCTGAAATTTGGCCTCGGGCGCGGCAACCGGCGTCGCGTGCCCTCTCCCGAACTGCCGTTCGTGTCCCTGGTGTTTGCCGCCCACAACGAAGAAAAGGTAATCGGCGACAAGATCCGGAATTGCCTCGCGATCGACTACCCGGCCGGCAAGCTCGAGATTGTCGTCGGCTGCGACGGCTGCGAAGACCGCACTTCGGACATCCTGTCCGCCATGCGCTCACCGAACTTGCGGATCTTCAATTACCGCGGCCGCTCCGGCAAGCCGCGCACGCTGAACCGGCTCGTGCCGGAGGCGCGCGGCGGCATCATCGTCTTCTCGGATGCAAACACGATGTTCACTCCGGGCGCGGTTCGCGCCCTGGTGCGCCACTTCTCCGACGAAAGCGCCGGCTGCGTATGCGGCGCGCTTCACCTGGAGCCGCCCGGAGGCGGCGATGAGAGCGAAGGCGCCTATTGGCGCTACGAGAGCTTCCTCAAATTCCTCGAGAGCCGCCTCAACATGATGGTCGGGGCCAATGGCGGCATCTTTGCCATCCGGCACGACCTCTACACCCCGCTCCCCGACGGCACCGTCACCGATGATTTCCTCATCTCGATGCAGATCCGCCAGAAAGGCTGGCTGGTGCGGTACGATCCAGAGGCGGTCGCCTGGGAAGAGACCTCGTCACTCGGCCAGGAGTTCCGGCGCCGGGTGCGCATCGGCGCGGGCAATGTCCACGCGCTGCGGCACACCTGGAAACTACTGAGCCCGGCCGCGGGACTGGTGTCGCTGTCGTACTGGTCCCACAAGATCTTCCGATGGCTCGCGCCGTTCGCTATCATCGCCGCGTTCGTTTCGAGCGTCCTGCTTGCCCCGGGCGACCTGATTTACGCGTTCTTCGCGGGCGCGGCCGTGTGGTTCCTCCTGACGGGGCTGATCGGCTGGCGCCTGGAGCGGGGGCGCGTGCGCATCCGCCTGCTGAGCATCCCGTGTTACTTCCTATCCCTGAACCTCGCCCTGCTGTGCGGAGTGTTCCAGTATTTTTTCGGCGGCCAGCGCGGTGTGTGGAGACCAACCGCTCGCGCCGCCGCGGCCGCCGAGGCGAGCGACCCTCCCCAACCCGGCCCCGATTCCCGCCCCTGAGTTGAGTCACCCCTCGCTTCGGCGCAATGCGGGACCTCCGGGCGGCCCCCGTTGCCTCGAGTGTAATGTTCTCGTCACGCGGGTCGATAAGATCCCTATGGCTCCAGGCCCGGGGATCGGACTGCTGGACCCGCGCGCTGTAGTGGAAAGCGTCGGCGGTGACATCTCGTTCCTCCAGGAAATCGTTGACCTGTTCTCGGAAGACTCTCCGAAGCTCCTCGCCGGCATCCGTGCCGCCATCGCGGCCAGCGATCGCCAGGCGCTCGAGCGGGCGGCCCACACGCTGAAGGGTTCCGTGTCGAACTTCGGCGCTGAGCGTGCTCGCGCCGCCGCACTTCAGCTCGAGATGCTCGGCCGCACCGGAGACCTCACCGGCGCCGCCGTTGCCTGCCGCTCGCTCGAGCGAGAGGTGGCGCAGTTCACCGAAGCGTTGCGCGCGCTTGCCCTCCACCTGTCCGGCACTGAGTCCTCGTAAGCCTGGCCCCCGCTCAGGGCGCCTCTTCGCGCGCAGCTTCTCTTGATTTCACGCCTCGCTCGCCGCCGGTCTGCTATAGTGAGAAGTCTCCGCCGTATGCCACTGGACACCCCCAGCGAAATCGTCTGCGCGCACAGCCCCGATTCAGACGACGCGTACATGTTCTACGCGCTCGCCACGAGGAAGATCCGCTCGCGCCTGGTCACATTCCGGCACGTCCTCGAAGAAATCGAATCGCTCAACCGCAAAGCCGAGGAAAGCTGCTACGGGCTGACGGCCATCTCCTATCACGCCTACCCGTATCTCTGCGACAAATACGCTCTCATGGCCAGCGGCTCGAGCGTCGGCGACGGCTACGGCCCCATCCTCACCGCGCTTCGCCCGTACACGGCCGCAGAAGTGAAAGGCAAGCGCATCGCCGTGCCGGGCAAACTCACCACCGCATACCTCGCCTTGCGCCTGTTCGAACCTGATTTTGAAGCGGTCGTGACACCTTTCGACAAGATTCTCGAAGCGGTGGCCGAGCATTCCGTGGACCTTGGCCTGGTGATCCACGAAGGACAGCTCACTTACGCGCGCGCAGGCTTCCACAAGGTCGCCGACCTCGGCGCGTGGTGGAAGGCGCTCTACGGACTGCCCTTGCCGCTCGGGGCCAACGCACTGCTCAGGTCCTATCCTCCCGAACTTCAGGCCGAGTGCTGCCGGCTGATGCGGGACAGCATCCAGTACGCGCTCGACAATCACGAAGAGGCTCTGAATTATGCGATGCAGTTCGCGCGCGACATGGAGCCCCGCCTGGCCGAGAAATTCATCGGGATGTACGTCAACCACTTCACCGTGGATGGCGGCGACGTGATCGTGCACGCGGCGCAAAAACTGTTCGACGTCGGCTTTGAGGCCGGGCTGTTGCCCCGCCATGTCACCGCCGATTTCATCCGGTAGCGCAAACCGGATTCTCCCATCCTGCGATAATCGAAACATGCAGTGCCGAGTCCTCATCTCTTGTGTGCTGGCTTGTGCGTGTCTGTACGCGCAGGAGTCGTCCGACCCCAAGCAGCGTGTCAAAGCGGCGCGTGACCTCGCCAAGCAGGGGTCCGCTGCCGTCCCGAGCCTGCGGCCGATGCTCTCCGATCCCGTCCTCGACGTGCGCGTCGAGGCCGTCAAGTCGCTGGTCGAGATCGGAACAGCGTACAGTCTCGATCCGCTGGTCGTCGCCACCCGCGACAACGATCCCGAGGTTCAGATCCGTGCCACGGACGGCTTGGTGAATTTCTACCTTCCCGGCTACGTTAAACACGGGCTCAGCGCCTCATTCCGCCGCGCCGGCAATGCGATGAAGGCGAAGTTCACCGACACCAACGACCAGGTCATCGACGGCTACGTCCGCGTTCGGCCCGAGGTGATTGAGGCGCTCGGAAAACTCGCGCGCGGAGGTGCGTCCATGGACTCCCGCGCCAACGCCGCTCGCGCCATAGGTGTCCTGAGGGGGCAAGCCGCAGTCCCCGATCTCATCGAGGCTCTCCGCTCGAAAGATGACCAGGTCATCTACGAGAGCCTGAACGCCCTGCAGAAAATCAAGGACCCTTCGGCGGCGCCCCGCATCGCGTTCCTGCTGCGTGATCTGAACGAGAAGGTGCAGCTTGCCGCCATCGAGACCACCGGGCTCCTCCGCAATCGCGAGGCCCTCCCACAGCTCCGCGCCGTGTTCAACGATAGCCGCAGCGCCAAGGTCCGCCGCGCCGCCCTCGGCGCCATGGCCATGATTCCGGATGAGGCCAGCCGGCCGCTCTACGAGAAGTACCTTTCCGATAAAGACGACGGACTCCGCGCCGCCGCTGCCGAAGGCTTCGCTCGCCTCCGCAACCCCGCGGACCTCCCGCTGGTCGAGAAGGCTTACACGGCCGAGCAGAAGAAGTCGGCTCAGTTGTCAGGCGCGTTTGCGCTTGTCATGCTCGGCAAGACGGAGATGAAGGAACTCTCCCCGCTCCGCTACCTCATCGACACCTTGAACTCATCGTCCTGGCGCGGAGTCGCCCGCGCTTTTTTGATCGAGATTACGCGTGACGCAGCCGTGCGCGGGCAAGTGCAGCAGTCTGTGAAAGGCGCCACCAAACAGGAGAAGATCGAGCTGGCCCAGATTCTGGCCGTGAGCGGCGGCAAAGACACGGTTCCATATCTCGAGGAGCTTACGAGAGACGGCGACACGGATGTAGCCCAGGCCGCCCTCACGGCTTCTCAGAGTCTCAAAGCGCGCCTGCCATAGCCTCCCAAAACCCGAATGGCACCGGGCTGAGGCCGGCGCCATCGCAAGAAACGGTTCTGATCCGCCTACTTCGCCTTCCTCTGCTTCTGCTGGCCGACGCGGATCTTGAAGTGCGCCTGCTTGGACTCCTGGAAACCTTTGTGGTCGTGCCGCGCGACGGCATCAGAGAGGTACCGGTCCACGTCGGCGCCCTTCGGGAGCACCGCCATCAGCGTGAAGCTATCGTTGCACGTCGGGCAGAAGGGCCGGAATCGCTTGACATTCGGAATTGCCATACTCTTTGCATCCTAGCACATACGCCTGAGTCGTCGCCCCTGGTAGTGTCTGAAATCTGCAGAAGGTGAAGCGCGGCACAGCCCGGCCGAAGTCGCCTCCGTGGAGGTGGTCCCAGTTTCCGGCAATCCCGATCCCGAGCGCACCTGCACGTCGATTGTGGAGCGCCAGAACCTCACCATGCGGATGCAGATTCGCAGGTTGACGCGGTTGACGAATGCGTTCTCAAAGAAGTGGGAGAACCTCTGGGCGGCGCTGTGCCTCCACTTCGCTTATGACAACTTCTGCCGGATTCATCGAAGCCTGCGCGTTACGCCTGCGATGGAAGCCGCTATCACAGATCACGTCTGGATACTCCCTGAGCTGCTGGACGCACAGGCCGTCAAGTGATATGTTCGAGCTTTTTTTCTTGTGTTATCAATTAGATGGACAAGCGAAGATCCGGACTTTCGAATCTCGTCATATAATCCAATTGGTAGTTTTCGAAGCCGAAGCGGCGAGCAATCCGCCGCTCCAATTAGAAGCCGCCCGTGCGTCGCACGGGCTTTTTCATTTTACCCATTACCATTGGGGAGCGTATGCCGGCTCGTGTGCGGATCTTTGTGGATTTTTGGAATCTCCAACTCAACTGGAACGACTATCACGCTGGAATCGGGCGCCCCGGCATAGTGCAGATTCCATGGAGAGACCTCCCGACGATTCTGACGCCAGAAGGCTCAAAGGGGCAGCCTGCCCGATACACGGGAACGCATGTATACGCCTCTATTGACCCAAACAACCCCAAAGACAAGAAGCTCAACAACTGGCTCCATCATACACTGGCGAGCTTCACTGGTTACTCTATCGACGTTCGCGAAAGAAAGCCGCGCCGCACAATTCGCTGTCAAGAGGAATCGTGCAAATCCGCCATCACCACATGTCCGGTCTGCAAGCAGCGATTGAAGGGGACCGTTGAAAAGGGTGTAGACGCAGCCATCATTACAGACCTCATCAGCCTCGCGTTCGACGACAACTACGACATTGCGGTCCTGATCTCTGGTGACGCTGACCACGCGCCCGCCGTGCGATACATTCAGAGAAAGACTGATAAACAGGTTGTTCAGGCCTTCTTTAAGTCACATCGTGACGAGCTGCGCAACGCATGTTGGGATCACGTCTTTTTCGATGATCTAATGCCGAAACTCTGCGGCGCGGCTCCAACCGTATCGCCAGCGGCAACCAACCCATAGAAGCATCCTGTCCCCGCACCCGGAAGATCAGCGCGGATTTCAGACACTGCCTTTTGCCCCTCACGGCGCCCCTCACGAGTGCATCTGCCGCACCGTAATGCCGGCGAGCGCCAGCGTCAGGCCGATCAGGATCACCACCGAAGCCCAGGTGACCGTGTTGTAGAATCGCGAATTCGTCCACTCACCCATCAGGTCGCGCTTGTTCACCAGCACGATCATGAAGATCAGCACGACCGGCAGCAGCACGCCGTTCAGCACCTGTGAGAGCAGGATCATCTTCACGAGCGGGAACTTCGGGAGCAGCACCAGCCCCGCGCCGACGACGATTAACATCGTGTACAGCCAGTAAAACACCGGCGCCTCACGAAAGCCCTTGTTCACGCCGGATTCGAACCCGAGCCCCTCACAGACAGGGTACGCTGTCGAGAGTGGCAGAATACACGCCGCAAACAGGGATGCGTTGAAGAGCCCCGCGCTGAAAAGCACGAACGCGTACTTGCCGAATGGCTTCAGCGCCTGCGCGGCCACGGCCGCATCGTCGATGTCGCGCGGTCCATTCGCCCAGATCGCGCCGGCGCAGGCCACCACGATGAAAAACGCGATCACGCTCGTGGCGATAGAACTGACGATGACCTCGACCCGTGACGCGGGGTATTCCTTCTCCGTAATGCCCTTCTCCACCACCGCCGCCTGGAGGTAGAACTGCATCCAGGGCGCAATCGAGGTGCCTACCATGGCGATGAGCATCGTGATATATCCCGGGTCAAGCATGAGCACCGGGTGCACGCTGTTCACGGCCGCGGCCTTCCAGTTAGGACCAATCAGGATCGCGGAGATGATGTATGCCACATAAAGGACACACGCGCCCAGAAAAATCTTCTCGACGCTGCGGTACGTGCCCTTCACCACAAGGAGCCACACCGCCGCCGCCCCCAGCGGAACCGTGATATATCGCGTGAGCCCGAACAGCTCAAGCGATGTGGCGATACCCGCAAACTCGGCCATGATGTTGGTCAGGTTCGTGAGCACCAGCAGCGACATTAGCAAGAGGGTCTTGCGCAGGCCGAACTCCTCCCGGATGAGGTCCGACAGCCCCTTCCCGGTCACCGCGCCCATGCGCGAGTTCATCTCCTGCGTCACAATCAGCAGCACGGTGATGGGCAGCAGAGTCCAGAGCGGCAAATATCCGTATTTCGCACCGGCTTGCGAGTACGTGAGAATGCCGCCGGAGTCGTTGTCCACCATCGCGGTGATAAACCCCGGCCCCATCACGCCGAAAAACACCGCGATGTGATATCGAAAACGCTTCAGCATCTGGACCGCCGCCGTCACCGCTCATTTCTGCCTCAGAACGGAAATCACGTCATCCGCGGTGATCACTCCGGCGAGCCGGTCTTCCTCGTCCACCACCGGGAGCGTCAGGATGTTGTACTTGTCGAACAACTCCGTAACGCGATCCTGCTTCTCGTCCACCGGAACCTTGATCAGCGTGCCGCCGGCCAGCGGCTTCAGCGGGGCCGAGGAGTCCGCCACGAACAGCTTCGCCACCGGAATCGAACCGACGAGCCGCCCCGCCGCGTCAATCAGGAACAGCGTGTTCAGCACTTCGAGCAGGTCCTCGTTGCCTTTGATGGCCGCCATCGCGTCCGCCACAGACGCGTTCTCGTCGAGCGACACGTACTCCGTGTTCATCATGCCGCCGGCCGTGTCCTCTTTGTATTCCAGCAGTTCGCGGACCTCGGTCTTGGGCTCGGCGTCCATTTCCTCCAGGATTTCTTCGGACGTTTCCTCCTCGAGCTCGGCCATGACGTCGGCCGCTTCGTCCGGGGCCATTTCTTCGACGATGTCGGCCGCTGTCTCCGTGTCCAGCGACTCGAGAATGGAGACCTGCATCTTGGGATCGACTTCCGACAGCGCGTCGGCCGCCACCTCGCTGTCCAACGTCTCCATGACCGCGCTGCGCTCCTCCGGACTCAGTTCCTCGACGATGTCGGCGAGGTCGGCCGGGTGCAGGTATTCCAGCTTGCCGTAATCGATGTTGAGCCGCAGCCTGCGCTGCGGGTCCTGCTCGACGATATTGCAGAATTCCCACCGGATGGAGTTCGGCGGGATGGCCCTCTGCAACCGCCGCACCCACCTCCGCGGGATGACACCTTGCAGGATGCGGCGAACAATACTGCGAACCCCGATGTCTACTTCCAGGACGCGCAGCAGGTCGTTGCCGTCGTTGCTGATCAACTCGAAGCTGACGTCGTTAACGCGGACCACTTTGCGGCCGTTCACGTCGATAATCTGCTGGTCCAGCAGATCCCGTGCGATCCGCAGCATGTATTCGTCTTCGTGGTAAGGGGTGAGAACTTCTTCGCGCAGGTGAATGCCGTCCAGGGAGATGGAACGGATCTGATCGTAACGGATGGTCAGCCAGGTCCAGCCGCCGCCCACCAAGTAGCGGTCCACGCGGACGGGGTCCACCAGGGGAACCAGCGCGGCGTCCTCGATCCGGCCGATGCGCCGGCCTTTCAGGTCGTAAACCTTCAGACCCAGGATTTCGGTGAAGTAAAGCAGTTCCGGCATCGAAAACGTCCTGGCCCGACAGGGACCCCGAGCGCGCCAGGCGCGTTCATCGATTCACACGGCCACTGCGGTGCGCTCTACATCGCTGATCAGTTCCAATATGACCCATCGGCCGCCGCAGCCGCAACAAAAAATTCCAGAAATCTGCGCAGCCGCGCCTTCGGGCCACTCCCTTCGCGTCACAATCCGCAACAGCACGCCCCACCCGGCCTGGTCCGCATCTCTCACACGCTGTCTGCTACGACGCAACGATATGCCCATGTCTACTTCGTTGCGCTCGGTCGCCGTCCTCGACGCACTGTTCCAGCACGCCTCCGGTCATCGGGCGCGCAGTGGGACAGGCCTCCCGGCCTGTCCCTCCGAAATACCATAACGTCGCAGAGACAGTCCAGGACGCCTGTCCCCCATCTCCTGCATCTCGCGACGAAACCGTGCGAGAGAAGCGGACTAGAATGGAGTTTATGCCGGAGAAACTGAGCATCGCGGGGCGGGAATTCCGGTCACGCCTCATCGTTGGAACTGGAAAGTACCGGAGCTTTCAGGAGATGGCGCGGTGTCATGAGGCGGCCGGGGCCGAAATGGTGACCGTGGCCGTGCGCCGCGTGAACCTCACCGACCGCTCCAAGGAGTCTCTCCTCGACTACATCGACCGCGAAAAGATCTTCATCCTCCCGAACACCGCCGGCTGTTACACCGCTGACGAAGCGATCCGGACCGCCCGCCTGGCGCGCGAAGTGGGCCTCTCGAACTGGATTAAGCTCGAAGTCATCGGCGACCAGAAGACGCTGTTCCCCGATAACGCGGGCCTCCTCGAAGCCACACGGGTGCTGGTCCAGGAAGGCTTCGTCGTCCTCCCCTATACGAATGACGATCTGGTGAATGCCCGCAGGCTCATCGACGCGGGCGCCGCCGCCGTCATGCCCCTCGCCGCCCCGATCGGTTCAGGCATGGGCATTCAGAATGAGGCGAACCTCCGCATCATCCGCGAGATGATTACCGAGGTCCCGCTCATCGTCGATGCGGGGGTCGGCACCGCTTCCGATGCCAGCGTCGCGATGGAGCTGGGTTTCGACGGCATCCTTATGAACACGGCCATCGCCGAAGCGCAAGATGCCGGGAAGATGGCGGTCGCGATGAAACTGGCCGTCGAGGCCGGCCGTCTGGCTTACGAGGCCGGCAGAATGCCGAAGCGTCTTTACGCCGCGGCCAGCAGCCCGGTGGCGGGCGTCGTGCGCTGACTCCGGCTAAGCCGCAAGCTATCATAAGGTTTGCCGGGCTGGAGGCTTCCATGAAGGGCATCGTGTTGGCGGGCGGGACGGGCAGCCGCCTCTTCCCCCTCACCAAGATCACCAACAAACACCTGCTTCCCATCTACGACAAGCCCATGGTCTTCTACCCCATCCAGACATTGGTGGACGCGGGTATCCGGGACATCATGATCGTCACCGGCGGGCGAAATGCCGGTGACTTCCTCCGCCTGCTCGGCAACGGCAAAGAGTTCGGGCTGGCGCACCTGAACTACTCCTACCAGGAGGGCGAGGGCGGCATCGCGGAAGCTCTGGCGCTCGCCGAGCACTTCGCCGACGGCGACCCCATCTGTGTCATTCTCGGCGACAACATCATCGAGGGCTCCATCCGCCCGGCAGTCGAGGCCTTCGAGAAACAGGCGGCCGGCGCGCGCATTCTGCTCAAAAAAGTGCCTGACGCCGAACGCTTCGGCGTAGCGGAAATCCGCGGCGATCGAATCGTGGGGATCGAGGAGAAACCGAGGCATCCGAAGTCCGACTACGCCGTAACGGGCATCTACCTGTACGACCACACGGTGTTCCGGAAGATCGTCACGCTGGTGCCCTCCGAACGCGGTGAGCTCGAAATCACCGACGTCAACAACGCTTACATCCAGGAGGAAACGATGAGTTTCTCCTACCTGGAAGGTTGGTGGACGGACGCGGGGACCTTCGATTCGCTGCTTCGCGCTGGCAACCTCGTGGCGAACACGCGCCGCGCGGTGGTCTCCGCCGCCGAGGTGGCCCTATGACCGCCGGAGAGGCGCCCGCAGCCGGCGGCCGCATCGCCGCGTCGGATGGGCTGGAACTTGTTTGGCCGCAGTGCCAGGCCGGGATCGGATCCGTCATCCGGAGCCCCGATTCGCCCGAGTTGATCCAGGGTGTGCGCATTTCTTCGCACGCACTGTGGCCTGATGACCGCGGCTACTTCCTCGAAGTGATACGGATGGGCAAGGGGCTGCCCGCGGCGTTCCCCGCGGCCACAACCCAGGTCTCGGCCGCCTTCAGTTATCCCGGCACCATCAAAGCGTTCCACTATCATCTGCGTCAGACTGACTGCTGGACGCCGGCTGGGGGCATGTTCCAGGTCGGGCTAGTGGACCTCCGGGCCGGCTCTCCGACTTTCGGAAAGCGGAATACGCTTTACGCCGGGGCGCTGCGGCCATGGCAGATCCTGATTCCGCCAGGTGTCGGCCACGGTTACAAAGTTGTCGGCGATGCACCGGGAGTGCTGGTGTATGTGACCGACCGTTTTTACGATCCCTCCGACGAAGGGCGCCTGCCCTATGACGATCCGCGGATCGGGTACGACTGGCAGACGCAGCACAAGTAATACGCGGCCCAGGGACCGGCGCGGGCGCGCAAGCAGCCGTCCCGGGGGGCGGCGTGATGGAGTAAGAGCAATGCGGCTTCTGGTAACGGGCGGCGCGGGATTCATCGGATCGGCGTTCGTTCGCCTGGCGCTCTCCGGCGGGCGCTGCGCTTCGCTCGTGAATCTCGACAAGCTGACCTACGCGGGCAACCTCGAGAACCTCGAGCCGGTTGCAGGCGATCCCCACTACCGGTTCGTGCGCGGCGACATCTGTGACGCCGCCCTCGTGCGCGGCCTGGTTTCCGCGGAAAAGCCCGACGCCATCGTGCACTTCGCCGCCGAGTCGCACGTGGACCGCAGCATCTTCTCGCCCGAGCCCGTCTTCGAGACCAATTTGCGCGGCACCTTCACGCTGCTCGAAGCCGCGCGGGCAGCCGGTATCGCCCGTTTCCTGCACGTATCCACCGACGAGGTCTATGGCAGCATCCCCGAGCCGGCCGCTGCGGACGAATACGCTCCGCTGCGGCCCAGCAGCCCGTACTCCGCCTCCAAGGCCGGCTCGGACCTGCTGGCGCTCTCGTACTTCACCACCTACCGCGTTCCGGTAGTAGTCACACGCGCCTCGAACAACTACGGCCCGTACCAGTTTCCCGAGAAGCTCGTTCCGCTGATGATCTCGAACGCGCTCGAAGGCAAGCCGCTGCCGCTCTACGGAGACGGCATGCAGGTGCGCGACTGGCTCTTCGTGGACGATCATTGCCGCGCCATCCTCGCCATCCTCGAGCGGGGACGGGATGGCGAAATCTACAACATCGGGGGCAACCGCGCGCTCCCTAACCTGGAGGTGGTACGTGCGATCCTGCGTGCTACCGGCAGGCCGGAGACGCTCATCGAGCACGTCACCGACAGGCCGGGCCACGACCGGCGGTATGCCGTCACCTGCGAGAAGACCGTGCGCGAGACTGGCTGGAGTCCGCGGGTGGATTTCGACTCCGGCCTGGCTCTCACCGTCGATTGGTGCCGCTCGAACCCCGGCTGGGTGGAGAGGGTGAGATCGGGCGCCTACCAGACCTACTACGACCGGAACTATCGCGACCGTGAACTGGAAATCGAGCGTCTCCGTGCGCGCTAGCGTGCTGTCTCCTAAATGTCTTGACAATGTGGGTGGGGCGGGCGCCCTCGCCCGCGCCGGGCCCCCTGGCCCGGCCAGGCGGCGACCAGGGGGTCGCCCGCGCGGGAGTTTCGACATTTGGGAGTGCATCAGAAGATGATCGGCTTTGTATCAGGGCATAGCTTTAGCCGTGCCGCACCGGTACGGAAAGGAATAGGGCTTTAGCCCCCGGCGATGGCGAGACCCTCGCGCAATGCGCGCCCCGACGAGATCCTGAGTTCGACTCGAACGTTCTTCCTCACAAGGAAGACCAGCCAAGGCCCTCCCAGGTCGTTCGAAACGCAATGCCGTCTTGATGATCGACGTGCTTCGTTCGCCGTAGCGATGGAGGAATTCCGGCTGCCATGACTGCTTGGCGAGAAAGGCAACAGGGGCTGAAGCCCAGTGATTTGCCGGGCTTTGCGGCACGGCTGAAGCCATGCCCTGATACAAGCCGGGAATGTTGGGAGCGCGATACCACGCGGGCATGGTTGGGAGCGGGATGCAAGGCGGAAATGTTCGGTTGGGACCGCGCGCGGCAGCGGAACCCGAGGAATGCCGTGCTGGGATATAGAAACTCCAGACGGCGACCGGGGGGTCGCCGCGCAAACCAGGGGGGCCTCCCCCCGTTTCTCAACTTCTCGCCAACTCGATCGGAACGAGGCGGTCTCGACCGATGAGAATCGCTCTCGATGCGACGCCGCTCTGCCTTCCGGGCAGCGGTCTCCGCCGTTACGTCACGGAATTGAGCGGCGCTCTCGCGAATGAGTTCGCGGGGGACGAATTTGTCCTGGCTTCCGACCAGCCATTCCCACCGCCGCCGCGAGCGCCCGCGAACCTCTCCTGCCTTCCGGGTCCGCAAAACCGCGTGGAGCGCCGGTGGTGGTCCTTCGGCCTGAACCGCGCGCTGTCTCGTTGTTCGGTCGAGGTCTTTCACGGCTGCAACTTCGAGGTCCCCTACGTGCCGCTGCGGCCCTCCGTGCTCACGCTGCACGACCTTTCACCCTGGCTCGATCCCTCCTGGCACGACGGGGCGGACCGCGTGCGGTCGCGCGTGCCGCGACTGCTCCGTTCCGGCGCAGCCACGATGGTGATTACACCGACAGAAGCTGTCCGCCGGCACGCCATCGAGCATTTTCGTCTTGCGGCGGCGCGCGTCGTCGCCGTGCCCGAGGCTGCCGCCGCGCACCTGCAAGTCTGTAGCCCCCCGCCCGGCGCCGGCCGGTACTTCCTCTTCGTCGGCGCGCTCGAGCCGCGCAAGAACCTGGAGATGCTAGTGGAGGCGTGGCGTTCCGTGCGCGCCCGCTGCGGCGCTGATCTCGTCCTCGCCGGCTGCTGCCGCCCCGGCTACGTTGCGCCCGCACCGTGCGAAGGACTGAGGGTTCCCGGCGAAGTCCCGGACGACCAGCTCGCGGCGCTCTACTCGGGCGCTCTCGCATTTGTGTATCCTTCGCTTTACGAGGGCTTCGGTTTGCCGGTGATTGAAGCGATGCAGTGCGGCGCACCCGTGATCGCCTCGCGCGACCCGGCCATCGCCGAGGTCGCCGGCGGGGCAGCGGTGCTCGTGGACGCTCGAGATCCGCGCGCCTGGGCGGAGGCCATGCTCGCCGCCACATCCGGAAGCGAGTGGCCCAGCGCGTGGCGCTCGCGTTCCCTCGAGCGCTCGCGCCAGTTCTCCTGGGCGCGAACTGCCCGGCTCACGCGGGAGGTCTATGACGAAGCCGTCCGCCGGTTCTGAGTCCGGCGCGGGCGCTCTTTCGCGCTCGGCCCTCCTGCTCGCCCCGGAGCCGCCTTACCCCTGCTGCGGCGGCGGCCACTTCCGCACGGCTTCTCTGGTGGAGTACCTCGCCCGCCGCTATGCGCTCGATGTGATCACCTTCCGCCAGCCCGGCGAAGCGGATCCGCGCAAGGCGTTCCCCCGGGGTCTCGCGCGGCACGTGAGCGTGATCGATCTTCCGCACCATTCGAGGAAGGCCGTCTCTCGCGCGGCGCGCAACATTGCGCGCGTGATCCGCCGCGACCCTCCCCTGAACGACCGCTTCGCGGGCTTCGAGCGCGAGGTCGTCGAGCGCCTCGAGGGACGGCGCTACGACGTGGCCGTCATCGAGCACTTCTGGTGTGCTCCCTATTTCGAACAAGTCTCGCCGCACGCCGGCGCGGTCTACCTGGACCTCCACAACATCGAATCGGATTTCTACGCGCGCCAGGCCCGCTGCGAGAGCGGTCCGGCGGCGCCGGTCTACTCCACGTTCGCTCGCGCGGCTCTGCGCCTGGAGCGCAAGTGGCTGCCCCGTTTCTTTGCCGTGCTCGCCGCTTCGGAGGACGATGCCGCCACCCTCCGCCGCATCGCGCCGGACACGCCCGTGAGCGTGTTCCCCAACACGATTCCCTGCGTAGACCCGATCTCGGTCCCTGAAGAGAACGTTGTCGTGTTCTCCGGGAACCTGGAGTACCAGCCGAATATCTCGGCCGTCCGCTTCTTCCGGTCCGAGGTCTGGCCCCTCTTGCGGACCCGCTGGACCGGGTTACGGTGGCGCCTGGTCGGCAGAAATTCTCACGCCGTCGCCGGGCTCCTCCGCGGCGACGCGCGCATCGAGCTCACGGGCCCGGTGAACGACGCGTTATCCGAGCTCGCCGCGGCCCGCGTCGTCGTCGTCCCTTTGCTCTCCGGCAGCGGCACGCGCATCAAGATTCTCGAAGCCTGGGCGGCCGGCCGCGCGGTCGTCTCGACCCGCCTCGGCGCGGAAGGCTTGCCCGCGCGGGACGGTGAGCACTTATTGCTGGCCGATACCGCCCGCGAATTTGCCGCCGCCGTATCCCGTCTCCTCGCTTCACCCGATGAGCGCGCCCGCATCGGAGCCTCCGGGCGCCGGCTGTTTGAGTGCAACTTCACCTGGAACCACGCTTGGCAAACGCTCCAGTCCATCGGCCTGTAAGTCGGGCTTCGAGAGTTTACTGAATTCTGCAAAGGCTTTTACACCGTCCCGCGCCGCCCGTGGCTATACTGGACATAGACCCGAATGCGCTTTGCGGTAGACGCACACGCGATCGGTTGCCATCTCACCGGAAATGAGGTGTATGTTCGCAACCTTCTGGACGCGTTTGCGGAGATTGACAATCAATCCGAGTTCGTCGCTTACGTCTCGATGCCGGACGCTGCGGCCGTCGTGCCTCACCGCTTCACCGCCCATGCGGTGTCCCGCAATCCGTTTCTTCGGCTGGGCGTGCAACTGCCGTGGCGGTTGCTGCTCGACCGGCCGGACCTGATTCACGTCCAGTACACCGCCCCGCTGCCCTGCCCGGTGCCGATCGTCGTCAGCGTCCATGACGTGAGTTTTCTCGAGCACCCCGAATACTTCACACCGGTCCGCGCTCTGCAGCTCCGCAATACGGTCCGCCGGACGATCCGGAGCGCCGCACGGATCATCACGGTCAGCGAGTTCTCCCGGAAAGCCATCGCGCGCGCCTACGACCTCGACATAGAGAGCATCGTCGTCGCGCCGAACGCGGCCGCTTCGATCTTCCGGACTCTGTCCCGCCGCGATGCCGTGAGGTGGGTCGAGTCCCGCTTCGGAATCCCCGCGCCGTTCATCCTCACCGTCGGCAATCTGCAGTCGCGCAAGAACCAGGTGGGCCTCATCCGCGCCTTCACCGAGGCCGTGAAGATCCACCCGAAACTGCCCCATCACCTGGTGCTCGCGGGCAAAGAAAGCTGGCATGCGGATCAGGTCAGAAAGGCGGCCGCCGATTCCCGGCTCTCCGATCGCATCCATTTCACCGGATTCGTCACCGACGAAGACCTGCTGCAGCTCTATAACGGCTGTGACTTCTTCGTGTTCCCCTCTTTTTATGAAGGCTTCGGCCTTCCAGTTCTCGAAGCCATGGCCTGCGGCCGGCCCGTCGCCTGCTCGAACACTTCCGCCGTGCATGAGGTAGCGGATGCGGCCGCGGTCCTTTTCAATCCGCACTCGCTCCCGGAGATGACCAGGGCCATCCTCGACCTGGCTCTAGACCCCGACCTTCGCGCGCGCATGGGGAGGCTCGGGCTCGCGCGCTCGGCGCATTTCAGTTGGCGCAAATCCGCTGAGCAGACGCTGCAAGTTTATTACGAGGTGGCCCGCAGTGACAGGCTCGTGACGCCGCAACCGCGTCTGTCGGCCTCGGCCTCAAAACGATGAAGCCGGTCATTTTCTATGCGGCCGTCGCCGCCGCCGGCCTCTTCGCCGCAACTCCGCCCGCCGCGCAGTCGAAACCGGCGCCGCCGTTCGCGGGCGAGACGCTCCGCTACGCCGTGAATTGGCCGAGCGGCCTCGGCATCGGCGAAGCCGCGATGGAGGCCTCGCGCTCCGGAGACCGCTGGAGCTTTGCATTCTCGCTCGACGCCTCCGTCCCCGGGTTCGCCGCCAGCGACTCCTACCAGTCCCTCGCTTCAGCCGGTTTCTGCTCCTTGCGGTTGGAGAAGCAGTTCACGCATGGCAAGCGCAAGGGCGCCGAGCGCACCACGTTCGATCCCGAGTCGGGCACGGCCACGCGCGAAACTCTTAACGGAGGCGGTAAGTCCGAGTTCTCCATCGGGTCCTGCCCGCGCGATGCGCTGGCGTTTCTCTACTATCTCCGCCGCGAGCTCGCCGACGGCCGCGTCCCCGCCGCGCAGGACGTCTACTTCGGCGCGGTCTACCGCGTCCGCGTTTCCTTCACCGGCAGGCAGACCATCAGCGTGAACGATCAGCCGGCAGAATCGGATCGCGTCCTGGCCTCCATCAAGGGCCCGGCTTCGGATTCGAGCGTCGAGCTTTTCTTCGCGCGGGATGCCGCCCGCACGCCGCTGATGTTCCGCGTCCCCTTCAAGGCCGGCACATTTTCGCTCGAGCTGGTGCGCTGATGCGAATCGCGTTCTTCTCACCCATGCCGCCGGCCCGCAGCGGCATCGCCGATTACTCCGCCGCTCTTCTCGAACCGCTCGCCCGCGTCGCCTCCGTCGATGTTTTCGACAAAGCGCCAGGCTCATTCGACCCGTCATGCTACGACGCCGTGCTCTATCAACTGGGCAACAATCCCTATCACGGGTTCGTGTACGAGACGGCGCTGCGGCACCCCGGCATCATCGTTCTGCATGAAGCGAATCTCCACCACCTCCTCGCCGACCTCACCATCCGGCGCGGCGATTGGGATGCCTACCTCCGCGAAGTGGAGTACGATTCGGGACCCGCGGCGCTCGCCTTTGCGCTCCGCGCCCGCAAGCTCGAGGTCGGCCCGGACTACGAAGGCGTCCCCATGACGCACCGCATCCTCGCGAACGCGCGCGGCGTCATCGTCCACAGCATGGCCGTTCTGGAGCACGTCCGTCAGGCCGGATACACCGGCCCGGTGGCCCGCATCCCTCACGGCGCCTGGCTTCCCGATGCCGATCGCTGGTCTTACCGGCAGCGGCTCGGTCTGGAGGAGTCGGCCCCGCTCATCGGCGCCTTCGGCTTCCTCAAGCCGTACAAACGCCTCACGGAGTCCTTGCGCGCGTTCCGCCGGCTCCTTCGCCTCGAGCCCCGCGCCCGAATGATCCTCGGCGGCGAACCACACCCGGACTGCCCCGTCCAATCCCTCATCCGCACCCTCGGCCTCGACGGTCGCGCCCTGGTTCTCGGCTTCCTCGAGCCTGCCGACCTGACCGGCTTCGTCGCAGCCTGCGACATCGTGCTCAACCTGCGTTACCCTACCGTCGGCGAGACTTCGGGCAGCCTCTTGCGCGCGCTCGGGCTTGCCCGGCCGGTCCTGGTCTCCGACATCGGCGCCTTCCGCGATCTCCCTGGCGATATCTGTGTAAAGATCCCCGTAGCCGAAAGCGAGGAGGACGAAATCTTCGAGGCGCTCCGCCTCCTCACTTCGCGCCCTGACCTGGCGCGCGCACTCGGCGAGCGCGCCCGCGCCTGGGTCAAAAGAGAATGCACCTGGGACCTGTCGGCGCGGCGCTACGCCACATTCATCGAAACCGTTGCCGCCGGCCGGCCCTGGACTCAGGAAGACCTGCCCGCGCCCGCCGAGCCGCCCGCCCCGCCCGCGCCGGTGGAACCGGAGGTCCTTTTCAACTGGGCGCCGCCCGATCCACTCTTCCGCAACTACCTCGACACGCATCTGTCGCGTCTCACCAGAACACTCGAGATCACGCCGCCGGGTGGCGCCGGCGATCGCGTCCTCGAGATGGGCGCGTATCTTCAGATCACCCCGGCTCTCAGTTCCAAGCTCGGCTACGGCGAGGTACGCGGGTGTTACTACGGTGAGGCCGGAAAAGTGGACCGGCGCTCGGCGGTCTCCCTCGACGGCGATACCTTCGAGTGCGACCTCGACCTCTTCGACGCCGAGAAGGATCCGTTTCCCTACCCGGACGGCCACTTCGCCACCGTGCTTTGCTGCGAGCTGATCGAGCACCTGTTCGAGGATCCGATGCACATGATGGCGGAGATCAACCGCATCCTCCGCCCCGGCGGACACCTTGTGCTCACGACGCCGAACATCGCGTCTCTTCGCGCCATCGCGGCCGTCCTGCTCGGCTATCATCCGGGCCTGTTTCCGCAGTACATCAAGCCCTCCCCGGCGGGCGTCGTGGACCCGCGCCACAACCGCGAATACACCCCGCGCGAACTGCGCCAGCTTTTCGAGGATTCCGGTTTTGAACTCGCCAGGCTCGAGACGGGCCCTTTCCGCGAGCAGCCGCGCCCTGAACTCGCATGGGTGCGCCGCCTTCTCGAGCGCTACGAACTCGATCCGGGTCTCCGCGATGACGGCATCTTCGCGGTCGGCCGCAAAACCGGGCCCGTTCGCTCGCGCTACCCCGAATGGCTGTACGCTTGATGAGGCGATGAGTCCCTGCCAGGTCACTCTCGACGAACGCGCCCTCGCGGCCAGCATTCGCGCCAGCCTCGTCAACACGACTTCGGAGACCTGGGACACCGCCGCGGACTACTTCCTCTCCTATCAGATCTATGACGCCGCTTCCGGCGCCCTGGTAGTGGAAGGACCGCGCGTCCCCCTGCCCGCCCCGGTGCCTCCCGGCGCCGCCGCCGATGTTGACCTTACCTTCGAGTTGCCGCCGGAACCCGGGCGCTACCGCGTGTTCGTCTCGGCTGTGCGCGAGGGCGTCTGCTGGCTGTTCGACTGCGGCGTACCTTTCCTCGCTGTCGATGCCGAAGTCTCCGGCCTCGGCGCCCGCCTGCTTCGCGCCCGGCGCGTTACCATGAGCGCTCTCCGCCGCGAGCGCTTCGTGCGCGCGGTGGGCCGCGCTTTCACGTTTCCCGTTCGCACGCTTTGGAGCAACCGCAGCCTGATTCGCTCCATGGTCCGGCGGGACATCCTCGGCCGCTACCGCGGCTCCTTCGGCGGCGTGTTCTGGACGGTGCTGAACCCGCTGCTGCTGATGGCCACGTACTTCTTCGTGTTCGGCATCGTCCTGCGCGCCCGCTTCGGCAACGACCCGAGCCGCGCCGGCTTCGTCCTCTACTTCCTCTGCGGCATGCTTCCGTGGCTCGCCTTCAGCGAAGCTGCCGGGCGCGCTCCCTGGGTTGTCCTGGAGCACCGGAACTTCGTGAAGAAGCTGGTGTTCCCGCTCGAAACTCTGCCCGTGAACCTGGTGCTGGCCGGCCTGGTCACCGAGGTCTTCGCCCTCGGGATCTTCGCGGCCGCCCTGCTGCTGGCGCGCGGCGCCGTCCCCCTCACTGTGCTCTGGCTGCCCGTGCTCCTGGCGCCGCAGCTCCTGTTCACCCTGGGAGTTTCCTGGTTCCTCGCCGCCCTCGGCGTCTACGTGCGCGACCTCGGCCAGATCAACGGCTTCCTGCTCACGCTGTGGTTCTTTCTCACGCCCATCTGCTACCCGGTGACCTCGCTTCCGCCGGATGCGGTTCACCTCCTGGCGAAGAACCCGATGTTCGTACTGGTCTCCGGCTACCGCGCCATCTTCCTGGAGTCGCAGCCTCCCGCCTTCGGCCCCCTCTGGAAGTTTTGGGTGCTGTCGCTGGCCCTCTTCGTTCTCGGCCACGCCTGGTTCTACAAGCTCCGCAAGAACTTCGCCGACGTGATTTGAGCCTCGAGCGAAACTCATTTCCCGCGGGTGCGAGTGGGATTGGCGGCTCGTGCGTGAGCTCGTGAGTGGGAGTGCCTCCCACCCGGCGGCCGTCTTTGCCGAAGGCGCACATACGCTTCCGATTCCTGGTTTTGCGCCGGACGTGTGTGCGCGGGGGCGGGTGCGGCGGGGTGTTCATTTTTGGGATTAGGTTCGTTTTGCAGTGTCCTGATTTCGGCCCGGGAGAGGGCGCCATTGGCGCGGGAAGCGTGAATTCTGCGTTCAGAGGATATAAATGTTCCTTGGTCAGGCATTTCGTGCCGCAGGGCTGTCCGGGGGGCCGGTGATCGAGTTCAGGATCGTGCGGTCAGGGCGGTCCCTGCGAGCAGGTTAGCGGGTGGTGGTGCGCGGACGGGGGGGTCGCGAGGCAGAGCCTATTGAGAACGTGGGAAAAATATCGGTGTTCGGGACGTGACTGAAAAAGGTTGCATCGGCCGGGCGGCGGGGTGCGGGCGATCTTCGCGGCTACGGCCTCGGAAATGCGGAGACCGGCCTCGTAACACATCATCAGTGCGGCGAGATCAGGGCCGGTCGGTCCTGGGTGTTGGTTGGCGGACCGGGGTAGATTTCCTCTCAACTCAAGGCAGCTTGCGGCAGCCTCCGGAGGATTTCCGCCCGTACCTGTTCGGCGAGAGCCCGACCGCGGGCCGCTTCCTGGGCGTCCGGTTCATAGGGAGCACCGGGATACCGGAACTGCCATGCGTACTTCGAGAGCGCTTCAGCGGGAACGAGCACCGACTCGAAGTCTGCATCGACCAGAGCGCACGCGCCCGCCAGCTCCCGCAACTCGTGTGTCTTGCGGAAGGCCTTTTGGCTCCACGTCAGGTAAGCCTTCAGGTACTTTTCGGCGGCCTGCTGGCAGTGGAAGAGCGCCTCAGCAGGCAATTCGGCGGCGCAAAGCTCGGCCACGCGGAGGTCCTTCTCCGCGCGTTGCACCCACCCGCGCGTTTCGTCAAGCAGCCAATCGCCCGGCGTCATAGAGGAGCTTCCCCTCACGAAGGACGGTGGCAGGCAGGGATGCCACGACGTATGCGGCCCTACCCTCGAAATCTGTTTGGCGCCACGGAATGACATCTGCGGCCACAGGGACTCCCCGGAGAGCCCGGTACAGGCGCTCACCGCGGACGACGTCTTCGGCGGCGTCGTCAGGGACCACAACGAGGAAATCCAAGTCGCTGTCCGAGTCGTCGTCGCCTCGCGCGGCCGACCCGAAGAGGTAGATGCGGACCGGGTGGCACGTCTCGACAAGCCTGCGCGTAATGTCGGTGATGGCCTCTTCGCGACTCATGTCAATCCCTTGTTCTTATTGAAGCAGTTTCGGTTCCAAAATGGGGCCGCGACCGGCAATGCAGGTTGGGGAGGTCACGGCGGCTAGAAACCGCGCTACGACGCTGCGTTGGGGCAGACCGGTGACCCCCGGAGCGCTACAGGGATTTCGGCGTTGGATCGCTTGACGCCGCCGCCCTCGCTCGGATAGCGGAGAGAGAGTCAGCGAAACGGCGCGCGACGCGGCCCCGGAAGGAGCAGGGCGCAGACGACGGCAGCGCGGAACGCGCGATTCGGGTATGCTCTTCGCTGCGGGATGACGGGAAGAGGCGGTCAGCTGAGTTGAAGAATGCGTCCCGTTATTCCTCGTCATAGGCCGATTTCATATATAATCGCGTACGCGTTGCGAGCGCCGTGCCATTCAATCACCGTCACGATCTTGAGAGACATTTTGCCAGGCACGGGCAAGAATTTGGGGCGGCGAGTGCCGATGAGTATGAGATCCTAGCCGATGCCTTCATGATGGGACCTCTACCAGACGGAATTCTGGAGTGCTTTCGAGGCAATGGCGACGTGGTGCGCTTCGACCCAAGAACGAAGGAGTTTGGGATAATGGCAGCTGCTGGATACGTCGTGACGTTCATGATCGTACAGCCACTGCCAAGCTCCCGACAAACCCCATTGCAGTACTTCCGGTCAAATTGCCGGTGAAGGGCTGACTACTATGTACACGTGCCCGGTTTGCGGATATGACCGGCTCTCCGAGCCGCCGTCGAATTTTGCGATTTGTCCGTCTTGTGGGACAGAGTTTGAGTACGACGACGCTTTTGCGACCCACGCTCAATTGAGAGCCGCCTGGCTTCGAGATGGCGCCCGGTGGTGGAGTCCAGTGGATGCACGTCCGGACAACTGGGACCCATGGTTTCAGGTTGGTGCGGTTACCTCCTCCCTTTGGATGAAGCTCCGGCACTCAGAACAAAGCAGGCAGGGTTCGGCAGGCTTGGGAGATTTGGGTCGCTCCCAGGGGCAACAGACCCGCATTCCTGTGCCGGACCTTTTACGCACTGCTCCAAAACAGCCTCGCACGGCGGAGTTGGTTACCGCCGCAGTCGCGAAAGTCGATGTAATCGCAAAGCTAGCCGCGGCCTAAAATGGAACTCGTCTCAATCACTCTTGCTCGGGTAGTCGCGATGGTCCAGTTTCAGGAATGGGACCCATACGGTAAGGCCTTGACCTCGGAAGCGATAGCTACTGTCGGCAGTCGATATTCCTTCAAGAAGCGCCCCGCGACATTGGAGGACTTGGACCCTCAGAAGGGTATCGAACTCGCAGAGGGCAGGCTCGGAGATATCCGCATTGAGAGAATAAGCGTATTTCTGAACGGGATCGTAGTCGACACTCGATCATCGACCGACGATTCCGAGAAAGTCTTGAACGACATTTTGACACTTGCACAGGAGCTTTTCGGAGCCGCGGTCAATCCTGCGCGTCAGAGCTTCGCGAGCCAGTTCGTGTTTCGCAGCAATATGCGCCTGGGCGCGCTCAATCCGGTTCTCCCAAGAATTGCGGGCGTACTCTCAGAACGAGCCTCAGGGGATTTGAAGCATCCTTTTTCTTTCGAGCCCGTAGCGATCCTGCTAAATGTTGATACGTCTCAAGCCAAGACGACACCATATCTATTCACGATCGAGAGGCGTGCCGAGATACCCTTCGCAGAGAACACCTATTTCTCCAGTGCTCCGTTACGAACGGGCGAACATATCGAGATGGTCAAGATGTTCGAAGCATCCCTGCTCGGCGGGGCGCCCGACCAACCGACCTTGTGACCGTTGTCCCTTGGGTCGTCTCCCGCCTTTCGGCTGCAGCACCGCGGCGTGCGCCGGACGCTTACCAAGGTCCTTGTCCCCCTCTTTGCGGAAATCACATCTGTGCCTGGATCCCCCAAATGCTCAACCGGTTCCGATCAGTGTGCGTCGTAGGGTTCTGTTGGCGTCACCGCTGCGGAGGATGAGTCGGCGTCCTCCCAATTGTCGATCGCGGCAAACGCCATGAACTCCCGCACGAATCGGAAAACGTCTTCGGTGGGTACCAGCCCCTTCGCGGGATGCATGACGCAGTTCCGAATGTGGTTGATCTCCGTCAGGCCGGAGAGAAAGCGCCGACGGTCCGAGGCTGGCGCTGACGGGAGCAGTTTAGAGAAGATGGCCCAGCGCTTCTCGAAGATTTCCTTCAATTGGATGAATGTAATGTAGGAGTATGGTTCCTCGGCGCGCACTTTCTCGTAGTCACGTTCCCGCGCCGCGGCACATTCCGCGCGGATGTTCTCGGGGATACCTCGGAACCACCAGTCGGCGCCGAGACCGGCGACAAATGTGGATTTGACATAGCGATGCAAGAATGTTTCAAGGCTGTAGATCTGCCAGTACATGTCCAACAGGTAGACCTGGGGCTGCTTTAGGTCGAAGTAGAGCATGGCTTCTTCTGGGTCGATGTCAGGGCGGGACCCTCTGACTTTCGCCCGGACGAACCAGCGGTTCCATTCGAGCGGGGGCTCCATCGGTTCTTGCAGAATCTGCTCAACGGCCTCCCGCACCTCGGCTCCGATTGAGAACAGAATGCCCGACCGGGTGATCGCACCCTCTCCTACCTGGTTATGTAGATAGCCCACGACGCTGCCTGTGCTAATCCCCATCCGGCTCGCAATCTTGGAGGGCGACAGACCGCTGTGGAGCAGTTCTGCAGCTTCATGTTTCCTGGCCATGGCACGAGAATTATGGCAAAACGGGTCAGCCTGAACTGAGTGATTTATTCGAGAGCCCGGGCTGGGCGCTGCCACTCTTGGGTATATGCCCCGGCGTGACCGCTGTATCTTCGCTGGCGTCCCGTGCCACGTGACGCAGCGCGGAGTCGACCGGCGGGAGACGTTTTCGGCCGATGCTGACCGCTAGACTTACCTGGGGTTGACGCGGCGGAATCTCGAAGATGCCGGAGCCGGCCTGCTCGGCTGGTGTCTGATGACGAACCACGTCCATCTGGTGGTGATGCCGGAGCGGGAGGACTCCCTTGCGGTGCTGCTGCGGCGGGTCCACGGCCGGTACGCGCAGTATTACAACGCGCGGTACGGGCGGAGCGGGCACCTCTGGCAGAACCGGTATTTCGCCTGCCCGTTGGGGCCGGGCCACCTCTGGGCGGCGTTGGAGTATGTGGAGCGGAATCCGGTTCGGGCCGGACTGGTGCGATGGGCCGGCGACTACCGCTGGTCGAGCGCCGCCGCGCACCTGGAAGGGCATGACCCGGCCGGATTGGTGGACCTGGAGTGGTGGCGAAGAGAGTGCGAGGGCTTGGACTGGGGGCGAGTCCTTGGCGGCCCGGATGAGGAGCAATCCGCGCCGCTGCGGCGGTGCACCTACGCGGGGCGCCCGTTTGGGGATGAACAGTTCGTGAAAGCGGTATCGGAGCAGTTTGGCCGACATTGGACGCGCGGACGGCCCAGGAAGTCGCCCGCGGCCGAGCCGCATGCGACTGCCACAGACCAACTGGCGCTGTTTGCAGAACGGAGATGACCCCAGGGAAAATCGCGCAGTTCAGGCTGACCGGTTTTTCCCAGGCTGACCGGTTTTTCGTAAGGCCTAGCCGACTCCCTCACGGTCGCCGCTCCGTGCCGAGAGGGCATCGCGGCTCCGTACATCTCGGTGGATCCGCGGCCTAGCCGACTCCCTTACGGTCGTGGCTCGGAAACAGAATCGGTCGCGGCTCGGAAACAGAATTTACCGCGCTCCAGTTCGCCCGCACCCTCGAATTCAGTTCGCCCGCACCCACGATTTGCTGCGGAACAAACCATGGCCTCAACCGTATATGTCCTGTAGACCGGTCCGGAACCGGCGACGGTGACGGGAGCACATTTATGGCAAACGGCAACGGGAAGAAGAACGGCAAAACCCGAAAGCGCGTCATCTGGCTCGCTGTACTGGCTATCTTCCTCAGCGGGGCGTTCGCGGCCGTCAAAGCGGCGTTGAAGCCAAACAACCAGATCGATCCCTCGAAGCTCGCCCTCGTCGAGCGCGGCGACATCGCCCGCTCGGTGGTCGCCACCGGCAGAATCGAGCCGCTTGCGAAGGTGGAGGTCAAATCGAAGGCCAGCGGCATCGTGAAGCAGGTCTTCGTCCAGTACTCCGACTGGGTGAAAAAAGGCCAGGTCCTCGTTGAACTCGATAAGGAAGACCTCCAGGCCCACGTTCGCGAAGCCCGCGCGGCGCTCATGGCCGCCGAGGCCGCCGAGGAGGCCGCTACCGCCACTTACGAGAAGAACAAGGTGGAGGCCGAGGCGCCCGATCTGCCGTTCCTCAAATCCAACCAGGAGCGGGCACGCCAGCTCAAAGCCCAGGGTCTCATCGCGCAGGCCATCCTGGAAGATTCGGAGAAGGGTTTCGGACTCGCTCTGAACAAGCAGAGCACCGCCATCCGCAACATCGCCGTCAGCAAGGCCGACATTGCACGCGCCCGCGCCCAGGTCGCCCAGGCCCAGGCCACTCTCGACCGCGCCGATGAAGACCTGCGAAACTCCACCATCGTCAGTCCGATGGACGGCATCGTCCTCTCGCGGGACGTCGAGGTCGGCGACGCGGTCAGCTCCATCCTCGTGCTCGGCTCGCAGGCCACCAAGATCATGACGCTCGGCGACGTGAGCGATGTCTACGTTCTCGGCAAGGTGGATGAGGCGGATATCGGCAAGGTCTATCTCGGCCAGCCGGCCCGGATCGTCGTCGAGTCCTTCAAGGACCGCAAGTTCTCCGGCAAGGTGACAAAAATCTCGCCGCTCGGCGTCGAAAAGGACAACGTGACAACCTTTGAGGTTCGCGCGTCTATTAAGAATCCGACCGGCGAGTTGAAGGCCAACATGAGCGCCAACGCGGAGATCATCCTCGAGGAGAAGAAAGGCGTCCTGCTGGTCCCCGAATCGGCCGTCATCTACGACAAGGAGCGGCACACGTTCCTCGAGGTCCCCGATCCCGCTAAGGAAAAGGGCCGCAAACAGATGGCTGTGCGGCTCGGCATTTCGAACGGTGTGAAGACCGAGCTGCTCGAGGGCTCGAAGGAAAGCCAGCAAGTCATTCTGCAGTAGGAGCAGCCGCGACGCAGCCGCCGGGCGATTCATGCCTCCCGCCCGGCGGCCTTTTTTTTGCCTCCGGCCCACACACGCTTGGCCAGCTCTGTTCCCGCGCGAGCGCTGCGGTACGAATGAGGAAGACGGAGGTTATACTGCGATGTCCTCCGAACCGCCGCCTTGCTGCTCGCTCTGATGTCCTCCGCAAGCGCCCAATATTTCCGTGGCGTGAATCTTGCCGGCGCCGAATTCGGCTCGAACCAGCTCGCCTTCCAGTGAACCGGCTCTACCGGCCCAGAACGCGCGAGATCAACGACGGCTTCTGCTGCCGCGGTTTCGAATCCGACAGCGCTCGCGCGAGTGCGCTGATCGACTTCCCGAATGCGCTCGACGCCGGAGCGGGACGGCCCTCCATCAGCGCTTCACCGAGCGCCTCCGTGTCGGGCGGCACCGTCAGCAGCACGGGCGCGCCCAGCGCCAGCGATACCTCGGCCTCACTCAGGCCCAACCGCCGCGGCCGGTTCAGAACCACGTGAGCCTTCGGCCGCCCCGCCCCGTTCTGCTCGAGCGCCGCCAGGGCGCGCTGCGAGGCGTGCAGCGCCGGCAGCTCGTTCGTCGTCACCAGCACCAGGGAATCCGCGAGCCTGGCCAGCGCGCTGTTCCATTCGCCATGCGCGCCGCCGCAGTCCACCACGACTGCATCGTAAGAATGCCGGGCCGAGCTCAGCAGAATCGAGGGATCCATCGCTTCGTTGAAAGAGTCCACCGGGTTCTCCGGCGCCAGCAGCACGTCGATGCCCTGGCAGGGCATCGCCAGCGCCTTCCACACATCCTCCTCGAGCTCGCCCGTGTGGTTCACCGCGTCCACGTAGCTGTAGCTGGAGTTGAGCTTGAGGATGAATCCAATGGTCCCCGCCAGGCCGTCGAGGTCGGCCAACAGCACGCGCGACCTGCTCAGCCGCCGTAGCGCAAAGGCCAGGTTCGCCGCAATGGTGGTCGCCCCGCAGCCCCCCTGCGCCGGCATGAGGCAGCAGATCCGCCCCAGTACGCCGCCCTGAGTCTCCGCCGCTCGCCGTAGCCCGTCGAGTTTCCCGAGCACCGGCAGCACCTCGGCTCGTGTGAACGGGCGGATGAGGAAGTCCGTCGCGCCGCCGCGCAGGCACCTCAGGACCAGCTCCGGGTCGTTGTCGCGCAGAATCACTACGATGGCGCAGCCCGGTACCTCCGTCGATAACCAGGACATCAGCGCCTGGGCGGCCTGCTGGTCTGTCGCGAAGTCGAGAAAGCATGCCTGCGCGGCGGCGGCCAAGCTTGCGGCGGCCCCGCGGTCCGGGTACGCCCTCGCCGCGAGCAGCCTTGTGGCTGGCTGCTCGGTCGCCAGCGCCCCGGCCAGTTCTGCCGCCAGGCGCGCGTCCGGGCAGATCAGCAGCGCTCGCGAGCCGCCTTCTTTGCCGGTCTGGACGGAGTTCTGGCCCAAAGTGCGGATCCACAATCGCTTATCGGCCACCGGCCTCCCGCGTTTGAGCGACGCCCCCCGGAGCGCGTCCGCCGGCCGCCTCCTGGTATGCTGAATCCGTGTCCGTCCTGTTGAGAATAGCCCTGCTCGCGGCGTGTTCTTCCGCCACCTTCGCGCAGGCTCCCCCGCTGGTCCGCATCCTCTCCGATGAGCTGGATCGGAACTTCAAGATTCTCCGAGACAAGGGTGACCCCGCGCCGTATTACGTCTCCTATGAAGTCTTCGAGCAGGAAGCGTCTGCCGTCACGGCAACGCTCGGAGCGCTGAAAGGCACCCGCTCCGACCGCAGCCGTTTGCTGGACGTCACCGTCCGCGTGGGCAGCCCCAAGATCGACAACTATCACCACATCCGAGGCGAGCGCGCCCAGTTCAGCTCTCTTGTGGCTCTGCCTTTGGACGACGTGCCCGCCGCCATCCAGCGTTTCGTCTGGGCGGAAACCGACCGCGTTTACCGCCTCGCCGCCGAGCGCCTTATCAAAGTGAAGGCCAGCCGCGAGGTGAGCGTCGCCGACGAGGACACCTCGGACGACTTCTCTCCAGGCGAACCCGTCACCTCTTTTGAGCCAGCCGCCAGGCTGAATTTCCCCGTTGACCAGTCCGCAGCCCGCGTCAGGAAACTCTCCGCCGACTACGGCAGGTTCCCCGGCATCCTGACCTCCCACGTCACGCTGTCGGCGTTGCGCGATACCCGCTACCTCGTCGATACCGACGGTGTTCGCCTCCAGCACGGCCGCGGCTATGCCAACCTGCAATTCGGCGCTCGGACCAAGGCGGGGGATGGTTCGGACATCTTCGTTTCCGATAACGTCGACGGCGAGGACGTCACGGCTCTTCCCGCCGATGCCGTAGTGCAGCGGACTCTCCTCGGCACCGCTCAGCTCGCCACCGCCCTGCCGCGCGCACCCGTCGTGGACCCGTATGTCGGGCCCGCCATCCTTTCCGGACGCGCTGCCGCCGTGCTGTTTCACGAGATTTTCGGACACCGCATCGAGGGTCATCGCCAGAAGGATGAGACCGAAGGCCAGACGTTCACGAAGATGATCGGCTCCAAGGTACTGCCCGACTTTCTCTCCGTCGTGTTCGACGCGTCGCGGCGCAAGGCGGGCGGCATCTCTCTGAATGGCTACTACGCCTTCGACGACGAGGGCGTGAAGTCGCGTCCCGTCACCGTCGTGGATAAAGGCACCCTCAAGACCTTCCTGATGTCCCGCTCGCCGGTGCGCGGCTTCGAGCGCTCCAACGGCCACGGACGCCGGCAGGCCGGCTACGACGTGGTGTCGCGCCAGTCTAACCTCTTCGTTGAAGCGGCGCAGAGTGTGCCGGAGGCCAAGCTCCGTGAGCTGCTCATCGCCGAAGTGAAACGCCAGAATAAGCCCTACGGCCTGTATTTTCAGCAGGTCACCGGCGGCTTCACCAATACGGCCCGTCAGGGGATGCAGGCTTTCCAGGTCATCCCGGTGGTCGTGTTCCGCATCTTCCCGGACGGCCGCAGGGACGAGCTCGTGAGGGGCGCCGACATCGTCGGGACCCCGCTGGCCAGCTTCGCGAAGATCCTGGCCACCGCCGATCAGCCGGAGGTCTTCAACGGGTATTGCGGCGCCGAGTCCGGCAGTATTCCCGTCTCCGCCGTTTCACCCGCCATCCTTATTTCGGAGATCGAAATACAGAAGAAGTCCAAGTCGAACGACCGGCCGCCGCTGCTTCCCGCGCCGCTGGCCGCCGGAGGGGCGCAATGAGATCCTTACCGCTTCTGGCAGTGCTCGCGCTCGCGGCCTCCAACGCGCCTGCCCAGGACGACGTACTTCTGCGCGCCATGCGTGACGAGATGGAACGCACCCCGTCGCTCGCCATTGCCGGAGGCGCCCGCCCGTACTACATCGAGTACGCACTCCACGATTTCGATCAAGTCTCAACTTCCGCCACGCTCGGCGGCCTGCTCTATTCCCGGCGCGTGCGAACCCGCCTTCCCGTCCTCGATATACGAGTGGGCGGCTACGATTTCGACAACACCAACTTCGTTGCCGCCCGGTATTACACCGGCGCGCGCTACGACGTTGACGAGTTCCCGCTCGACGATGCGTACCCGGTTCTTCGCCAGCAATTGTGGCTTGCCACCGACATGGCTTACAAGGGCGCCCTCGAAGGATATTCCTTGAAGCGCGCAGCGTTGCGCAACGTCACGCAAAGTGAGGTTCTCGCCGATTTCTGGAAGGCAGAGCCGGTCGAGATGCTCCTCGACACCCGGATCCGCGCGCTTGACGAGAAGCCGTGGGCCTCTCGCACCCGCAGCCTCTCGGCGCTGTTCACCGCCTACCCGGCCCTGCTGGCCTCCTCCGTCAGCGCGTCCGTCACTCGCGGCAGCTTCTACCTCGTGACTTCCGAGGGTACCCGGGTTCGCATTCCCGAAACCAGCGTCTCGATCGTCGCCCGCGCCACCGCTCAGGCGCCGGACGGCATGACCCTGCACGATGCCGTCGCGTTTCACTCTCTCGACCCCGACCGCGTCGCCACCGATCCCGAAATGGAGCGGGGCGCCAGGCAAATGGCCGAGGACCTTTCTTCTCTCGTCAAGGCGCCGCCAGGCGAGGCCTACTCCGGCCCGGTTCTGTTCGAGGGCATCGCCGCGCCGCAGTTGTTCGCGGGACTGCTCGGCAGGAATCTCGCCGTTTCCCGCCGGCCCGTGCCTCTGCCCGGCCGCACGGCTCCCTTCCTCGCCAGCGAGCTCGAGAACCGCGCCGGCTCCCGAATCCTGCCCGAGTGGATGGATGTCGTTGACGACCCTTCACAACAGGAGTGGCACGGCCGCCGCTTGTTCGGCCACTACGACCTCGACCTCGAAGGTGTAAAACCTGAACGCGTAGCGCTGGTCGAAAAGGGAGTATTGAAGAGTTTCCTGCTTACGCGCCAGCCGCTCAAAGGCTTCGCGAAATCCAACGGCCACGCCCGCCTCCCCGGCCCGTTCGGAGCCAAGGCCGCCGGCATCGGCAACCTCTTCGTCCGCGCCTCGGGCGGCGTTACCGCCGCGCAACTCCGCGCCAAACTGCTGGACCTGTGCCGCGAGCGCGGCAAACCGTACGGCCTCATCGTGCGGCGGCTCGATTTTCCGAGCACCGCCTCGCCTGAGGAGGTGCGCCGGCTTCTCTCGGCCGCCGCGCAGTCGGGCGGCACTGCCCGCCCCGTGAGCCCGCCGGTGATGGTTTTCCGCCTGTATCCCGATGGCCGCGAGGAGCTCGTGCGAGGCCTCCGCTTCCGCGGCCTCGATACCCGTTCGCTGAAGGACATTGTCGCGGCGGGCGACGAAGATTTCCTCTTCGATTACGACGACAGCCTCGCCCCGCTCGCGCTGATGGGCGCTTCCGGCTTCGTTTCCGAAACTTCTGTGGTCGCACCGCCGGTCCTCCTTGAGGACGTGGAGCTCGAGCCCGGCCAGGAGGATCTGCCCAAGCCGCCGCTCGTTCCTCCGCCGGCCCTGAGCTTCCTCGGTCCGAAATCACCGGCGGTTTTGGCCGCCTGCCTTTCTGAGCAATGGGCATTCTAAGCCGCGCGATTTTCCGCGAGATCTTTTCGAGCGCCTTCCTCGGAACGACGCTCTTCACCTTCGTGCTGTTCCTGCAGCGCGCGGGCAAGAGCTTCGAGCTGCTGGTGCGCAGCTCGGCCACGCCCTCTACCGTCGCGTCTCTGTTCGGTCTCCTTCTCCCGTTCACGCTCACGTTCACGCTGCCCGTGGGCGCTCTCGTCGGGATCCTCATCGCGCTCAGCCGGATGTCGAGCGACGGCGAAATCGTCGGCATGCGCGCCGCCGGCGTGCCCAGCCGGCGGGTCCTCAGCCCCGTCCTTTCTGTCTCCGTGCTCTTCCTCATCGTCACCGCCACGTGCTCGCTCTGGCTGACGCCATGGTCGATCCGCCAAACCTTCAAGGTGCTCAACCGGCTCGCTGCCGAGGAACTCACGGCCGAGGTCCAGCCGCGCGTCTTCCAGGAACAGTTCCCGAACACCATCCTCTACGTCAGCGATGTCATCCCCGGCCCGATTGAACACTGGCGCGGCGTATTCATGATGGACACCCGCCCGCCCGAGCAGCGCGCCAATCAGCAGGACGAGGCGGAGGGGCCGCGCATTACCCTGGCTCGTGACGCGGTCGCCGTCCCCGACGTGAAGAACAACCGCATCCAGCTTCACATGGCGGACGCGAGCAACCACCAGGCCACGAAAGACCCGAACATCTACGTCAATTCTGCGTTCCCCGCCGGCGACCAGGTTCTGCAAGCGTCCAGAAGCTCGGAAGTGCGCACCGCGCGGCCGTTCAGCGAGATGGATACCGGCCCGCTCTTCCGCCAGGCCCGCCAGTCCCGCGATGCAGCCATCGAGTTGCACCAGCGCCTCGCCCTGCCCTTCGCCTGTGTGTTGCTCGCCCTCGTGGGCGTGCCTCTCGGCGTCTCCTCGCGCAAGGCGGGCAAGTCGGCTGCTTTCGTGCTGACGGTGGCGCTCGCCTTCTTCTACTACATGGGGCTCATCAGCCTGATCAGCCTGGCGCGCCAGGGCGCCCTGCCCGTCGCCGCGGCGGTCTGGGCGCCGAACGTCGTGTTTGCCATCGTCGGGCTCGTGCTCATGGCACGGCTGGAGCGCCCCGGCGACCGCGATCTCGTGGGCTCTGCCACCGGCCGGCTTGCCGTTTGGTGGGCGCCCATCCGGCGCCGTCTCGAAAAGGCTCCCGTCCGCGCCAAGGCCGGCCGCCTCGGCAGGCTCCATTTCCTCCCCCAGATTCTCGACACCTACATCCTCTCCAGCTTCCTGTTCTACTTCGCGCTCCTCCTGGCCAGTTTCGTCCTCCTCGCGCACGTCTACACGTTCTTCGAGCTCCTCGGCGACATCGTCAAGAACAAGATCCCGATGTCGAGGGTCCTCGCGTATTTGTTCTTCCTGACGCCGAAGCTGATCTACGACTACACCCCCATCAGCGTGCTCGTCGCCGTCCTGGTCACCTTCGGCATCATGGCGAAGAACAACGAGGTGACCGCCTTCAAAGCCACCGGCGTCAGCCTTCACCGCTTGAGCGTTCCCGTTCTGCTGGCGAGCGTCATCCTGAGTGCCGGTCTGTTCTTTTTCGATTACTCCAGCATCCTTCCCGAGGCCAATCGCCGCCAGGATGCCCTGCGCGACGAGATCAAGGGCCGCGCGCCCCAGACTTACCTGCGTCCCGACCGGAAATGCATTTACGCCAAGCCCGGCCGCATTTATTACTACAAGTACTTCGACCCGCGCGCCGAGGTGATGGCCGGCGTGCACGTCTTTGAACTGGACGACAAGCCTTTCCGCCTCAAGCGCCACATCGCCGCCGAGCGCGCGCATTGGGAACCCGCCATGCACGCCTGGATCTTCGAGAACGGCTGGAGCCGCGACCTCAAGTCGCGTGTTGAATCCACCGGACAGACCTTCCGCGTCGCCACATTCCCCGAGCTCGAGGAAACGCCCGGTTATTTCCTCAAGGAAGTCATCCAGGACAAGCAGATGAACTTCACGCAGCTCGCCTCTTACATCAAGGAGCTCGGCGAAAGCGGCTTCGATACGGTCCACCTCCGCATCCAGCTCCAGAAAAAGTTCTCGGTGCCGCTGTTCGCCTTCATCATGGCCCTCATCTCGATCCCGTTCGCGTTTCTCACCGGCTCGCGCGGCGCAATGGCCGGGGTCGGCGTGAGCCTCGGCATAGCAGTCGCCTATTGGGGCATCGGGCAGCTCTTTGAACAGATCGGGAACGTCAACCAGCTTCCCGCCGCTCTCGCGGCGTGGTCACCGGACCTGGTCTTCTCCCTCGCCGGCACCTACCTGCTCACGCGGCTGAGAACGTAGCGTGCAGTTCTGAGCGGCTCCGGCAGATCAATAGTGCGTGCGTCCGTGACCCGGAGTCGCGACGCACCACACGTATGCGGCGCGGCAGCTCTACTTGCGGGAGCCGCCCCCGATGCCGCCGAGCAGCATGGAGCGGGTGCGATACTCGCACGGGGGAAGGGAGGCCTGGCCCTCGAGCGACTCCACCGGCTCAGCCGCAGCCGTTTCCGCGGTGCGGCACGCTGATGCCGCGAGCTGAGCCTGCGCCAACGCGCGCGCCTGCACGAGCCCGCGCGGGCCTGGGAAAAACACCGGCACGGTGTGAGGCAGCGCCGTGCCGAGCCATTCGAGCGGATCGCTTTTCGGTGTGATCGACTGAGTTTCGATGCCGATGGTCTGAGCCTGCATGCTCACCGTCAGCGACGCCGCGACGCGCCCTGAAGGGCGCAGCCGTACGGCAGGAAACGATTCTTCCGACAATGTACCCGCTGCCGACGCAATCGCCGGCCTGCGCGAGATCCAACCGGCGGAGTTCGCCAGCGAAGGCATGCCCACCGGCGCCAGGCCTCTGTTCGGTTCGAGCGCCGGCGCGTCCGGTCCCGGCGCCGCGGCTCGCGATCCCGCTTGAAGCATTCGCTGGATCTCTGAATGAGGGCCACGGCTAAACTCCGGCACCAACACGGATATCCGGTCCGAACACCGCGGGAGGTAGTCACCAGTGTGCCGCGCGCTGCCGTTCTTTTCCGGCTGCGGACCCTTATCGCCCGGCGTGAACGGATCCTGGGCGAGTGCCTCGAGCACGCCAGGCGGCGCAAAGGCGACGGCCGGCCCGGGCATCAGCGGAGCGGCCTTGAAGACCCGCGGCACGGCCAGCTCGACCGCGAGCCGCGACATCACCGGCCTCATCGGGAGAGATGAATACGTGTCATCGAATCCAGTCGCCATGATCGTTCAGCTCGTCTCGGCTGTGGGCGCCTGCATCGGCCCGCCGCCCGGAATCGCAGGAAGTCTCTTTCTTTTTACTTCGAAACTCACTGATTTTCAAGCAAATACGGCCCACCCCCTGGCAAAACGGTACTCTATTTCAAAGCGACAGTACGTACGTGACCCCGGTAGTCGAACCTTCTCATGGGTCCCGGTACTGCCCCCTCCGCACGAGTATTTCGAGGTGAATTGACCGCGGCCGCAAGCAAAAAGGACGCTCTCGACATGTTCAAAACGCCGCGGAGTCGCGATGCGATCGAACATTTCCGAGAGAGCGCATAGACGGCGATGGCGTGCTCGGGGAGCCGGCACTTGCGCGCACGACCTTCACCTCGCGCTGGAACGGCCCCGGGGCGAAATCAGATTGCGGACGGCAGTTCCGTCCCTCTCTCGACAGGCAGGCAAAGGGCGCGCGTAGGCCGGCTCACTTCGCCGCGCCTGCCGGCGAGCCGAGCACTTCACGGACTTTCTTACCAAGCAATGAGGGCGTGAACGGCTTCTGGATATAGGCAGAGTCGAGCTGCGGGACGTTGCCGTCGCCGGCTCCGAGGTGCGCATATCCGGACATATAGAGGATTCGGATTTCCGGCCGCTTCGCACGCGCGTGCTGTGCCAGTTCGCGCCCGCTCATCTCCGGCATAACGATGTCGGTCAAGATCATCGACAGCGATTCATCGACGAATGCCAGCGCCTCCCGCCCGTTCGCCGCAGAGAGCACGTGATACCCGTACCCTCTCAGGATCTCCACGGTCGCCGCCCTGACCTCCGTCTGGTCTTCGACCACCAGAATGGTCTCCGTCCCGCCCAGTTGCGCCGCCGGCTGCGTGAGTTCGAATGCGTGTTCCGGCAAGGAGGCTTCAACGCTCGGCAGGTAAATGTCGAACCTGGTGCCGCGGCCGGGTTCACTCTCCACAGCGATGTGGCCGCCGCTCTGCTGCACGATGCCGTAGACCATCGCCAGGCCCAGACCCGTTCCTTTGCCCGGCTGCTTCGTAGTGAAAAACGGCTCGAAAATGTGGCTCGCGTCTTCAGGCCTGATGCCGACTCCGGTGTCTTGGACCGTGAGCACGGCATACGCTCCTGCCGGTACCGAACGCCCGGTGGGTACGGCGGCGTTCGATGTGGAGATGGTCAGCCTGCCGCCCGAGGGCATCGCGTCCCTCGCATTTACCGCCAGGTTGAGTAGCGCCTGGCTTAACTGGCCGGCGTCCGCGCGCACCCGTTTCAGGGCAGGCTCGAGGCACATGCGCAGCTCCACGTCCTCGCCGATGACCCTTTGCAGCATTCGTCCGGCCTCGGACACGACCGCGTTCAGATCGAGCACCTCCGGCTGCAGCACCTGCCTTCGGCCGAAAGCCAGCAGTTGTTGCGTGAGCGCCGCCGCCCTGTCGGATGCCTTGCGGATTTCAATCAGGTTGGCACGAGTCGGGTCTGATTCCTGCAGCGTTTCGAGCAGAAATTCGCTGTACGCGTTGATGATCGTCAGCAGGTTGTTGAAATCGTGCGCGACTCCACCGGCAAGCCTCCCGATGCTTTCCAGCTTCTGGGCCTGCCGGTATTGCTCTTCGAGGGCGCGGTGGTCCGTCACGTCCCTCCCGAGGCTCGCGACAGCAGAGGTGTCGCCCCCGGGAGTCCGCAGCAGCGTGTTGTCCCACTCCACCAGGCGGCGGCGTCCGTCGCGAGTGAGAATCGACCCTTCCGTGTGGCCGGGGACGTCCGATGCGGAAAGGGCCGCCGCGAAGGTTCTCCGCTCCGCATCGCGCTCTTCGACCGGCGTGAAGAGAGTGAACCAGTCCTTGCCGAGCACCTGCTCTCTGGAATGCCCGGTTACCCTGAGCATGTGATCGTTGCAGAAGATGACGCGGCCTTCCGTATCACGGATCACAGCCACCAGTTCCACGGTCTCCAGCAGCTTGCGGAACCGCCGGTCCGATTCCCTCAAAGCCTCTTCGGCCCGCTTGCGGTCCGTGATGTCGAGCGCGGTCCCCCACACCTGCCGGATGAAGCCGTCCTCGACGATCGCCGTGTGATTCCGCATGAAATAGCGCTGCGTGCCGTCGGGTTCGCGGCGCCTGTACTCGGCGCTGCCGGAGAGCCCGGTCTTTCTGACGGCCTGCTTGATGGCCCGCCACTCGACCGCGGACATCAGGTCTCTGAGCGAACGGCCGGTAACGTCTTCGCTGCTGTTGGATCCCCGGAGCCGCGCGAACGCATCGTTGCACTCCGAGACGTAGGCCGTCCGGAAGATCATGCGGAGCTGTTCATCGATGGGCCGCCCGGCAGAGATCGGCTCCTGAAACTCCAGACACCATACCCCTTCGTTACTGTGAGAGATGAAGTCGCGGTACCGCCGTTCACGCGCGCGAAGCGCCTGCTGCGCCGAGCGAAGCGCACTGATGTCGCGCACGAAGCCCAAGACGTGCCCGCCACCTCCGTCTCCGATGTGGTTGATGGTGATCTCGATTGGGAACACACGGCCTGTTCGCGTCCGGTGGCTGGATTCGAACACGAGCACCCCGGGGTCCTTCAGAGTCCTCCAACGCTTGCGCCATTCTTCAAGCTGCAGTTTCGGAGCGAACTCGAAGATGGTCATCGCCAGAAGCTCATCGCGGGAATACCCGAGGGATGTACACACCGCTTCGTTCACGTACGCGAAGCGACCGTCCGGCTCCGCCCAGAACACGCCATCGGAGGCGTGCTCCAGGGCGTAGCGTGTCACCGAGAGCTCGTGTTCCGGCCCGTCAAACAAACTTCGCCGTTCCAAGTCGCCGGCAGCCGAACTCGAGCATGGCCCTGGCGTGTGGCTCTGAATCGAGATGTAGAGCCGCCCGTTATGCACCCTGATTCTCCAAAGCAGCAGCCGCTGGGAAGAGCGGCTTCACTGCGCCTCATACGAACCCGCTCTCCCACTCCCAACATTTGAAATCCGGCCCTTTTATGCTTTTTCAGTCTTTACGTGACCGAACCTCAAACGTGGGTATTAATTGCTGCTCTACATGAGGATAACGGTAATCTTACGGTCTACGAGAGGATCCCTGCAAGAGACCAAGTTTCCACCCGCGTGTGAGGGTACGACGCTCTTGGCCGGCTTGAGCCGGACATGTGTCTGCACTTGCGGGGCGGCCCGCGTCAGGCGTTCTCGCCGGAGAAGTAACCGGCGGCGAGTTCGGGTCTCAACTCGAGCGCACTGCGCCAATACGCGATCGCATCGTCCGAACGGCCCAGTTCGTTGAGCACGTGCCCCATGTTCAGGCGAGCTTCGACGAAGTCGGGTTTTTCGGCCAGCGCCTGCTCATAGTAGCGCGCTGCTTCTTCGAGCATGCCCTGACGGTGGAGCAAGTAGCCGGCGTTGTAGAAGTGCTCCGCCGCCCTGTCGCCCAGTTCGACCAAACGGCGGTAGGCTGCCAGAGCCGCCGAATAATCCTCCGTGGCTGCAGCCGTCTCGGCGATGCCGCGCAGCGCTTCGACGCAATCCGGATGGAAGTCGGCCGCGGCTTCGAAGTGCTTCCGGGCAGCCCCCGAGTGGCCCATCATGGATTCTGCGCAGGCGAGGTTCAGCCGGGCTTCGAGCCAGTCGGGACGGGAGTTCAGGCAGCACTCGAAAGCCGCAGCGGCATCGCGGAAATCCTCGCGTTGCAGGCGAAGAGTCCCAAGCCGGAACCACGCGTCGTTGTAGCCGGGATTGCGTCCCAGCAGTTCGCGGTAGCGCTGCTCGGCTGCGTCCAGCCGGCCCTGCTGCTCTAGTGCGAGGGCCAGGTTCCACCTGGCGGCGTCCACCTCCGGCGAAAGCTCCAGGGCACGCTCGTAGGCGGTGCCGGCGTTCTCGAGGTCGCCCTGGCGCTGGTAAACGAGCCCCAGGTTGAATTGCACCTGGGCCGATCCTGGCTCCTGCTGTGCTGCGATCTGGTACGCATTGATCGCGTCTTCCCATTGTCCGAGTTTCTGGCAGGCGACGGCCAGGTTGAACCGAGCCTCGAAGTCTTCCGGCGAGATCTCGAGCAGGTCGCGAAGGTATCGGGCACCGGTTTCGAAGTCGCCTTTTGAAAACGAGCATGCAGCCAGGCCGGCCAGCGCCGTGCTCGACCGCGGCCGGATACGCAGCAGGTGCTCGGCGTTTTCGCGCACCATCTCGATGTCTTTGCGGCGGATGCCGATCGCCATGAGATTCGAGAGGGCGTCTTCGGAGTCCGGCTCTCGTGCCAGCACCTCGCTGTAGGCCGGCACCGCTTCGTCCAGACGATCTCCGAGGTGGAGCGCTACGGCCTTGCCGAGCAGCGCAGGCACATTGCCGGGCACCAGGGCCAGGCACCGGTCGAACGCCCCGAGAGCTTCCTCATGCCTGCCGAGGTGGAGCAAGCAGGAGGCAAACCCGACCACCGCTTCGGAGCGGTCCGGGTCGGTCTCCAGCACGGCGGCGTACGTGTCCCGGGCCTCGGTCCACCGGCCCAGGTGCTCCAGGCATACTGCCTGGTTGAAAAGGGCCGATTTCTGACGCGGCTGCAGGTCGTGCAGTCTGGAATACGATTCGAGCGCAGCTTCGTAATGCTTCAGCTCGAAATGCAGCAGCCCCATGGCGGCATGCAATTCCGGAAAGTCTCCGCTTTTCTCGGCTGTGCGTCCCAACGCCTCGAGGGCGGCTTCCCGCTTCCCTTCAAGATGGAGCACAACCGCTTCGGCAAGCAGGCGGTAGTTCTCCCGGTCACTCATCGAATGCTGCGGCGGAATCGCCATATTCTTATCACCAAACCAGACGCGGCATCATTGAGCCGCCGCGTAGCTCTCCTGCACCATAGAATCTAATGGCCGCCTGACGACCGCTGCCGCGAGCGGCCAGCGGACCAAAGCGGCACGGCCGATAGCGGCCTTTGGATGCTGTTGCGGACCTGAGGGGGGCACCATGACCACCCCCCCTTTCCAGTTTTCGGGCTCCCACTCGGAGAGCGGAGCAACACGAGCGGCCGCCTGAACTTCCGGATACCCCAGAATGCCGAGCCTCCATCTGTCCGCTGGCTCTGAAAGTGGCGGCGAATACGACCACACGCGGATAGCCGGGAGAGATTCGGAGGCCGGCACACTGTTGGCCGGCGCGATCGCAAGCGGAAGGGAAATGCGCCCCAGAACGCGCAGCGGCTCACTCTCACGCTTCCAGACGTCATTTGCGTATTCGAGCCGCGTGCGCACGCATGTCACGAGTTGGTTACCGATCCCTCGCCCGGCCTCGGAACCAGCCTCTGAGATTCGTACTTCGACTTGCGCCGGACCGCTTGCCGCCGCACGCCGGCGCGTAGCTTTAAGCAGCGTCGGCCGGTGCGGCGCTGGATTGCGCTCAGGCAGACGGATTTCAGCCGACGGCAGACCGAACCGGGTCTCCGGCGGTGCTTCGCTATTCTCCTCCCAGGGCGCGGGCTGGTCTTCGTCTGCCGCGGCGACTGACACACGCAGGGGGGGGCAGGCGGCCCGCCACAACCTCGGCCCCGTGACCTCGCGGCCCGCCGTGAGCCGTGACCATCTAGGCGCTAACATGGTGGAGTTGTCCTTTCTTGCTTCACACCCGTCGGCAGACCTCAGAAACATCCCGAACGGGCGGAGCAGTTTTCCCAGCAGACTCGCAACATCGGCCGGGCGAACACGCGTGTCAGGCATCCTGGGCAGTTGCAAAACCACGGGGCGATCCGCGACGGAGGCTGCCTCGGGTCGGGAAACTAGCGCTACCCGGCGGTAGCCCGTGACCCATCCTCGCGCTTCGAGCGCCATTTCCTTGAAACCGGGCCCAGGCGGCGCCGACCGGGACGCAGGCCGGAGCACTCGGGATGCAAAACGCGTTTGAACCGCGGATTCGCCTCGGCGCCTGCTGGCCCGGTCGCAGGCTCCGGGGCGGATTTCGATCAGCGGGGCAGAGGGCTCAGGACCAGTGACCAGCGGCAAACCGTGGTGGGGCTTGGCCTCGGCGCCCGTCCGGTGGCAGATGAGCGCCGCTTCACTGGCCGACCAGCGCACAATTTCACCCTCACCCGGATGGGCAAGGAGCAACGGTGCTAGGTCGGCGGGCATTCTCTCATCTACCTCTCATCTACCCCTGAACGCGGGGGGGCGTCGCGGGTTCGTGACGCGACCGTCTCCGCCCTCGGGCGCTTCCCTCGCCGGTCCTCGCAAACCGGCGCACCGTCCGGTGGTGCCACATCAGTTCGTTCGCCGCTGGACACCTTCCCACGTTCTGCTCTCGGAACAAGTGCTTGTATCTCCCGCTAAACTCAAAGTCTTTTATAACTCAACTTTCACTCTCATTCAACAAATCTGTTCCGTTTTCAGAACAACTTCGTACTTGGTACGTACCACGAACTAGCCGCTGGCAGATTCGTACGGACTCCGCGGGGTCATACTAGACTCAAGCAGAATCCCTCCGAGCAGGGCAGGTTTAACAAGATCGACCGGACACAGGCGCGGGGGCAGGGCGGAACTCGGAAGTCCCGGGGAGCAGAGCGCCCAACGCATGACGGCCGGATTCGCTCGGACTGACGCACGCTAGGACTCTTCTGACAACACCGACTCACGCTGCTGACCGCGCGGTCGGCCAGCCGGGCTGACGGACCAGTCCGGCGTGCAGTGGGTGAGTAGCGTGGCCATGGCGGGACGAACCGGCCCGCGGGGACATCGCCCGGAATCGCGGGCCCGCGCCAGACGGCCAGACGCGACGAACAGGGCTGAGCGCACCCGATCACTGGATGCTGAAGGGTGTTTCTGAATATGAGGCGACTGAGCGACAGGAATGCGCGAGATCTGCCCTCTCTCATCTAAGGCCATCTAAGGCCGGACGAGCGCGCCAAACGCCGTCGTACCCGCTACGCGAGCGGCCCGAGGCGCGCGCTGAACTGACGGTCTGTCTCCTCGATGCGGCGCCGCTCGTGATTCCACCTGGCAAGCGCACCAACCAGAATCGTAGTCGTGGCGATTATCAGAGTAATGGTCTGAATGTCGGTCATGTGTTTTCGAAGAACTGGTGCCGCTCTACGACACCGCGGTCTGCGCCTCCAACTCATCTGCGTTGCCGGCAAACATCTGAACCTGTTCCAGGATCAATGTCACCTGCATGCCGTCGCCCTTCCTCGAGCAGGTGCTGAAGACCCCGAGCAACTGCCACCGCCCGGCGCCATGGCGGGCCAGCTCTCGGTGCAGCTCCCCGGCGGAGTGGGCTTTCAAGACAACCTCTCTGTAGCGCTCTCCGAAGGAGGTGGAACTCGCTACATTCAAGTTCATTTGAGACCCCGAAAGGTTAGAACCCCACACAGCACGGAAGGGGGGAGCACATTACAGAATCTATAGTACGCCGGGAGTAGCCGTTTGTATCACCCTTGATGCGATTAATTCCGCTTAAGTGTGGATTACCATAGACTTCTACAGATGCGCACGCGGATGTCCTTGGTACTAGTCCCCGGCTACAATGGGGGGGGAGCGGTCCAGAATAGCCTCGGATGGCTACACCCGCGCCCCCTGCGCAGGGCGTGGACTGTCCGTCTCTCGAGTGGGGACCAGTCCGGCGTAAAGTGGGTGAGCAACGTGGCGCCTGCTGCGGGACGAACGGCCGCGCGAGGGCATCTCCCGGTATCGCCGCGAACACGCCGCGTGGCCAAGCGTGCCAAGTGCTCCCTCGTGTATACTCGGCGAAACGAGTGCAGGAGGTCCCCACCATCATGACGAACCGGTTCTCGAAAGTCGCCGTATTTGCTTTGCTCCTCAGCACTTTGGCTGCCGAGCCCATCCGCGTCCACCCCTCGAACCCGCATTACTTCCTCTTCGAAGGCAAACCCGCAGTCCTCATCACCTCGGCCGAGCACTACGGCGCCGTCGTCAATGGCGATTTCAACTATCTCGCTTACCTCGACGCGCTTAAGTCCTACGGGCTGAACTACACGCGCATCTACCCCGGCTTCCTGTTCGAGCCGATGGGCAAGTTCATCCGGGGCAATTCGCTCGGGGTGCGTCCTCCCAGCCTCGTGCTGCCCTGGGCGCGCAGCAACGTGCCCGGCTACCTGCTTGGCGGCAACAAATTCGATCTCGACCGCCCGAACCCCGCCTTCTACGCCCGCCTGAAGGACTTCGTGGCCCAGGCCGCCGCGCGCGGCATTGTGGTCGAGATCTGCTTCTACAACGCGCAGTACTCCGACACGTGGCCGATGTCTCCCCTCTATGCCGAAAACAACATCCAGGGCTCGGGCGACTGCGAGTACGAGGATGCGCAAACCTTGAAGCACCCCGACCTCGTCCGGCACGAGGACAACTACGTCGGCGAGATCACGCGCCAGGTGAACGCGTTCGACAACGTAATCCTCGAGATCTGCGACGAACCTTTCCTCACTGGCACGCCGATACAACTCGCCGGCGAGTGGATCGCGCACCAACTCGAGGTCATCCGCAAGACCGAGGCCGGCCTGCCGAAGAAGCATCTCGTCGCGCAGCAGGTGGAAGGTCCCGAGGACGGCCCGTGCGACTTCTCCCGCAACTCCGGCATCGGCATCATCACGACGCAGTATGTTTACGAATCCTCGGCCGAGCAGATGGGCGGCATGAAGGCGCTCGACGTGAAGTACGTCCTGAACAAGCCCATTGAACTGAACGAGACCGACTACTACCCCGCCTGGTACAGCGGCGACAAGATTGCCGATTCGCGCGTCGAGGCCTGGGAGTTCATCGTTGGCGGCGGCGCGGGATTCAATCACCTGAACGGCGTGTTCACCGTCAAGAACCCCGCCGGGAAGACGCCGGACAACGAGAAGGTCCTGCGCGCTCTTAGCAGCCTCACGCAATTCATCCACGGCTTCGACTTCGTCGCGATGCACAAGGACACGGCGCTCATCGCCTCCGGAATGCTGTCCGGAACGTATTCTCGTGCGATCAGCGAACCGGGCCGCCAGTATGCCGCCTATCACCACCACAGCACGGGCGGCAAGGGTGGTTCATACAAGGTCACGCCCGGACATTACCGGGAAGACCTTATTGTGACGCTACCGGCCGGCGCCTACGTGCTCTCGTGGGTCGATCCGGCAACAGGCGAAGTTCTCGGGACCTCGAAGTTCCAGCATGCGGGCGGCAACAGGGCCGTGACCACGCCCGAGCACTCCGTCGATCTCGCGCTCAGCATCAAGCGGAGTTGACCTGCGGTGCGGCGCGCCCCCGCGGCAAATGAACACGCCCGGCGGCGCCGCCGCACTCTCCTCGCTTCTCGCTGACCGCCTATCGCTGGCCGCTTCCCCATCCGCCCGCGCGGCGTTCGGACTACAATGGTCGGCTTATGACACGCCGTGATCTCATCGGAACCATTGCCGCCACCGGGGCTGCCGCGTTTGCCGCGAAAGCGCAGGCCGCGTCCTGGAAACCGAAGCTCGGGTTTCTCACCGGCTACTCGGAACCCAACATCGAGTTCGCCCGCCAGGAAGGCTTCACCTGCCTCACCGTGGGGACCAACGCCAAATTCGAAACCGACGAGGGCGCCGAGAAGTGCAAGGCCACGCTGCGCCGCGCCGGCCTCACCGTCACCTCGCTCGGTTGCATGGTCAACCACATCGACCCCGATCCCGCCAAGCGGCGCAAGGCCAACGACGAGTTCACCGGCGCCATCGGCCAGGCTGCCCGAATGGGCATCCCGCACCTCTCAGCCATGTCGGGCAGCATGCCCGGGAAGAAACTCGAGGATCAGGTGGACGAAATCGTCCGCGTGTACCACGAGAAGTACTTCCCGCTGCTCCAGCAGCACAACCTCCGCATCGTGTGGGAGCCGTGGCCGGAAGGCCCGAACGTGGCCACCGGTCCCGCCGGGTATGAAGTGCTCTTCAATGCGTTCGGCGACGTGCCGTATGTCGGCCTGCAGTTCGATCCGTCGCACTTCGTCCGGCAGTTCATGGATCCCATCCAGTGCGCGCGCGACTTCGCCCCGAAGATCTGGGACGTACACCTGAAGGACACCGAGATCTTCTGGCCCGTCCTGAAAAAGGTCGGCATCAAACCCATCAACGGAGCCCGGTGGTGGCGCTACCGCCTGCCCGGTTTCGGGGAGTTGGATTGGAAGGCCTTCTTCACCGTGCTCATGGACGCCGGGTACTCGGGCGGCATGAACATCGAGCACGAGGACGAGTTGTACGGGAACGGCCCCGGCGAACCCATCACGGAAGAAGCCAAGACGGGCCTGCACATCACTCACACGTTCCTGAAACAGTACCTCCCCGTGTAGCCGCGATGGGGGACGGAGCGATCGGCCGTCCCCGTTTCCGAGCCAGGAGCGTAAGCGACTGGTCTGCGTGCTGTTTGCCTGAATCGCCAGAACGCGTTCGGAGCGGCGCCGCACTCGCCGTCGCGTGCACGATCGGCGCTACGCGCGCCCGTCCTGCCATCACCGCTCACCGCGCACCGCCGCCACCTCACTATAATGAATTGACAGGAAAGGTAGGAACCAATGGATATCCGCCCACTTCATGACCGTGTGCTTGTGAAGAGAATTGAAGAGGAAGGGACCGTTCGCGGCGGCATCATCATCCCCGATACGGCAAAGGAAAAGCCGCAGCAGGGCGAGGTGGTCGGCGTCGGCAACGGCAAGCTGCTTGAAGACGGCGAACGCGCCCCGATCGACGTCAAAGTCGGCGACCGCATCCTCTTCGGCAAGTACTCCGGCTCGGAAGTCACCATCGAGGGTTCGGAATACCTCGTCGTCCGCGAGGACGAAATCCTCGCAGTCCTCAACAAGTAGGGCGGGCCGGCCTTCATTCCGCCCCCGCCCCGGGCCGCCCGCGGCCCTGTGGTAATCTTGAAAATGCATTTTCCCAAGTAAAGGAACGTTTTTCGCGATGCTTCGAAATGTGTTTGCGCGTTTGTTTATGATGGCTGCGGCTCTGGCCGTGGTCTCTGGAGTGGCGGCGGCTCAAATGAAGATCGCCATCGTCAGTATGCAGCAGGCTGTCCTGGATACGGCCGAGATCAGGAAGGCTTCCAGCGACATGGAGGCGAAGTACAAGCCGCGCCAGACCGATATCGAACGGATCCGCAAGGAACTCGAGGACATTCAGCAAAAGCTCCAGGCCGGCAGCGACAAGCTCGCCCCTCAGGCCGAAGCGGATCTGAACGGCCAGGCGCAGCGCAAACAGCGCGATCTGCAGCGCCTCTCCCAGGACCTCCAGGAAGAGGTGGACGCCGAGCGCAACGAGATCCTCACCAGGACCGGCCAGCGCATGTCGGCCGTTGTGAAAAAACTTGCTGAAGAGCGCGGCTTCGACGTGATCGTGGATGCCGGGAGCGCCCCGTATTTCAAGGCCGCCCTCGACGTCACCAAGGACCTCGTCGCGGCCTACAACCAGGCGTACCCGGTCAAGTAAGAAGCCGGCACGGCGACGGAGCGATGGTGGGCTTTCTCGATGGCTACGGCGTTGCCGACGCGCGGCGCGCCCGCGTAATTCGTTGGATCGTAATCTCGGTGGCGGTGGTCTCGGTCGTCGCCATCGTGCTCTTCTTTTACCTGCGCACCTGGCCCGCCAAGCGGCAGGTCAGCCGCCTCCTCGACGACTTGAAGCGCGGCGATTACCGCGCGGCTTACGCTGATTGGGGTTGCGCGCGGGGCTGCCCCGACTACAAGTTTGAGCAGTTCCTCGAGGATTGGGGCTCCAGGAGCAACTTCAAGGACGCCGCCGCGGCCCAAATCCGAAAGACCCGCTTCTGCGACACGGGCGTCATCGTGACGCTGGCGCCCGCCTCCGGGCCCGACGTGTCGCTGTGGTATCAGCGCGCCGACGGCACGCTCGGGTTCTCCCCATGGCCGGTCTGCGCGCCTCACATTCCCGCTCCCTCCGCGACACCGACGCCCTAGTCCGGCGCTAACCCGTTTCTGCGTGCTACAATACAGGTTCCGAGTAACACCCCAGGAGATTTGCGTTCATGGCGAGAGTATGTGAAGTCTGCGGTAGGGGCCCCTCTTTTGGAAACCGGATCAGCCACGCCCACAATGTCTCGAGCAGGCGCTGGAACATCAACCTCCAGACCGTTCGGGCCATCGTCAACGGCGCGGCCAAGCGGATCCGGGTGTGCACGTCCTGCCTGAGAAGCGGCAAGGTTCAGAAGGCCGCGTAAACCTCGTTTCAATCCCCGTTTTAGCGTGCAAAAATGCGCTAATTAGCGCGTTTTGCATGCTTTTTGGGCTTGTTTAGCGCGCTTTTGACGCACTTTACGCTGCTTTTGCGAGGGGTTCGGGCCTGACCTTCGCGAGGCCGAGCAACTCGAGCGTCCGGATGAACGGCCACGCCGGGTCGAACTCGAAGGGGCGCATTGAGAACCGCGCGGCGGTCGGGTACTCGTGGTGGTTGTTGTGCAGCCCTTCGCCGGCCGAGATCCATGCAAGCCATCGCAGGTTCGTCGCCTGGTTCTCATAGTTGCGGTAGCCCACCACGTGCCCCAGGCTGTTGATCATCGCGTTCACCAGGACGTAGGTGACGATGTGCGTGATCCACGCAGCCAGGCCCCACGCCCAACCGAACATCAGCATGAAAACGCCGAGCCCCAGAAAGACGCCGCAGGCGGCCAGCGGAAAGTGATCGATGAGGTCCGGCTTATAGTCCGGAGTGTACTTTTGCACGACGGCCGGGTTGTCCGCTTCCTTCTTGTAGAAGAAGTAGTTGCCGAAGAGCACCGTCCACATGCCATAGACCAGGGGGCTGTGCGGATCGCCCTCCTTGTCCGAGAAGTGGTGATGCTTGCGGTGGACCGCGGCCCACTCGCGCGGCTTCACGCCCGTGAAGACCATGAGGTGCAGGTGCATCAAGAACCGGATCACGGGGTGAAGCTCGAGAGCGCGGTGTGTCACCGATCGATGCAGATACACGGTAGTGCAGAGCGCCGAGATCTGCAGAATGGCAAAGGTGATCAGGCTGATGGCCAGGATATTCATCGACATTCCCACACGCGAGATTTCCGCCCCCTCTTCGACGCCGCGGGCGCGGCGCTGGGCGGAGCCGTAGGGCCGCCGGCCGGACGCGCCCTTTAATACCAGATGGGCGAGCGAGGCAACCCGATTCAGGAATTCGTAGAATAGACCTCTGATGTTCCGGGTATGGGCATTCGCTCTGGCTGCTCTGGCCGGAGCCGCGGTGGGGTTGGCCGGCTATACGTTCGTGTACGCTAAGGGCTACTCGTATTTCAGCAACGATCCCGAGGCATGCGCGAACTGCCACGTAATGCGGCAGTTCCGTGATTCCTGGCAGCGCTCGTCCCACCATGCCTACGCCGTGTGCAACGATTGCCACACTCCCCACGCGGTGGTTCCGAAATACTTCGCGAAGGCCCAAAACGGCTGGAACCACTCGCTGCACTTCACGCTCGCTGATTACCCGCAGCCGATTCGTATACGGACCCGCAACGCCGGCGTGCTCGAGGAGAACTGCCTGCGCTGTCACGGCGAGGCGGCGGGGGCGGCTGCGGGACTGCACTGTATCGCGTGCCACGCCGGAATCGGGCACGGGAGGTGACCCTTGAAGAACCCTCGCTGGATCTACGCCGCGCTGACCACCGCCGCCGCGGGCGCCACGGTCCTCGTCGCCGTGCTGCTGATGAATATCCGGGACAGGAAGATCGAGGGCCGGGTGAGCTACGTGGAGGTGGTCCACCTCACCGAGGACAGCCTCGATCCGGCGGACTGGGGCCGCAACTTCCCTCACGAGTACGACTCGTTCCAGCGCACGAAGGAGATGGCGCCCACCAGGTACGGCGGTAGCGTACCCTTTTCGCGCCTGGATCGCGACCCGCGGCTGAAACGCATCTTCGCGGGCTACGCGTTTGCGCTCGACTACAAAGAGGACCGGGGCCATGCGTACTCGTTGCAGGATCAGGACGAAACCAGGCGCACGAAGGAGCGGCCACAACCAGGAAGTTGCCTGCAGTGCCACGCCTCGATCCTGCCCGCATATCGCAAGGCGGGCGGCGGCGACGTGATGAAAGGCTTCGAGCTTGTTTCGTCGATGCCGTTCGCCGAGGCGCGCAAGCTCGTTGACCGGCCGGTGGGCTGCCTGGAGTGCCATGACCCCGCGACGATGAAGCTGCGTGTGACCCGCCCCGCGTTTCTGCGAGGCATCCGCGCGTTGAAGAAGAGCGAGGGCGTCGAGGACTACGACCCGAACACGATGGCGTCCCGCCAGGAGATGCGGACCTACGTGTGCGCGCAGTGCCACGTGGAATATTACTTCGCAGGCGAGCACAAGATCGTCACGTATCCGTGGGCGAAAGGTTTGAAGGCGGAACAGATCGAGGCCTACTACGACGAGGCGGCGTTCAGCGACTGGAAGCACGGCGAGACCGGAGCCGCTGTTCTGAAAGCACAACACCCCGAGTTCGAAACGCACAGCCAGGGACCGCATGCACGCGCGGGCGTGGCGTGCGCCGATTGCCACATGCCGTTCGAGCGCAAGGGCGCCGTGAAGGTGACCGACCACCACGTCCGCAGCCCGCTGCTCTCTGTTGAACGCTCGTGCGGCACCTGCCACCCGGCTGGCGGGGCCGAGATGAAGGCGAGGGCCGAGAGCATTCAGGACCGCCACGCGGCGCTGCTCGCGCGCGCCGAAGACGCGCTCCTGGCGCTCTACGATGAGATCAGGGCGGCACGGGCGGCGGGCGCCTCCGATGCTGCGCTCGAAGGAGCATTGAAGCTGCAACGCAAGGCGCAGTGGCGCGTCGATTTCGTCAGTGCGGAGAACTCGATGGGCTTTCACGCGCCGCAGGAATCCGCGCGGGTGCTTGCCGAGGCGATCGACTACGCCCGCCAGGGCCAAATCGTTGCGGCGAGAGCGGCGATTCCCGCCGCGAAGCGAAGGGGGTAGCCTGTCACTGGTTTTTTGAACCGGGGGTATAGTCATACGTGTGAAGACCGATGCCGCCATTCGCTGGCTCGATACCGCCTTATTTCTAGGCGCCGCGGCATTCGTGTTCACCAGGCGGCCGTGTGGTGCGCGGTCTGTCGCCGGTTTCGTAATAGCCTCGGCCGGTTTCGTGCTGTGGATGCTCGCGCGATCGCAACTGGGCCAATCGTTCAGCGTGAGAGCACGGGCCAAGGCGCTGGTCACACACGGGCTCTACTCCAAAGTTCGCCATCCGATCTATTTGTTCGGAGAGGTAGCGTTCCTCGGTCTGGCAGTCGCCTGGGGTCATTGGGCCGGCTTCCTGTATATCGCTCTCACTTGCGCATTGCAGTTGCGGCGAATCAGGAAGGAAGAGGCCGTTCTGGAAAGCGCCTTTGGCGAGGAGTATCGCCGGCATAAGGCGAGCACGTGGTTTTAGAGTGCCGTTCTGTCACCGGCTCGGCAGCATGCTCCGCCGCGCCGAGGAGATTGCGGAGGCGCAGATTGGCGGATTTGCAGAGCGCGGCCTGCCGAAAAGTCAGGCGGTCACCGTGGGGATGAAACGTTCCGTCTGTCCCCGGGTTTTCATTGCAACTCGCCTTTGGAGTCGAAGCGGAGTTTGCCGGCGAGAAGCGATCCGGAGGCGAGCACCTGGCGCACGCGGCCGCGGTTCGGGCCGGCTTTCTCCGCCGCATCGAGCATGCAGCGCAGCGCATCTTCCACCGGCGTGCCGGCGGGCATGCGGAAAATCCACGGGATGTTGACGTTTGTGAGGCTCTTGTCGGAAGAGACGGCAACGAGCGGCACGAACGCCTTGATGGCCAGTTGTTCCGCGAGGTGGCTGGAGTTGCGGTCCGTGGAGATCATGCCGATCGCGTTGCCCTGGTAAATCATTTCGACGAGCCGGCTCGATGCCTTGCCCCACGGTACGTCGGAGTTCACCGGAACGATCTCGTAGCGTCCCTTGTAGGGCGCGAGCGCCGGCGCGAGTTGCGCGGCAAGCTGGTCCGCGCCGGGCCCGAAGACCGGGATGCGAAGCGGACCCGGCGCAGCGTCCTCGATCGGCGGACCGTTGTACTCCACGCCGTTCTCGCCGACGCGCGCGTACTCCTTGCTCATCCCGTACCGGCGGAACTCGAGCTTGCCCTTCTTCACGGTGGCCAGATACATTGGAACGATGTTCTTGCAGTTCGGGTCGAAGTTCATTTCGCCTGTCACGCCCTTGTACTGCTCGGTGCCCGTGAGGGCGTCGCGAATCGCGCCGCGGTTCAGGCCGGCCTTGCAGATGGACTGCAAGAGGATATTCATGGTGTCGTAGGCGAGGGAGGCGAAGACCTCGGGCTCGCGATTATACTTCTTGCGGAAGCGCTCCTTGAACGCGACCCACCCAGGATCGTCGCGGGTCGGATCGAACGGATACACGGCCTCCATTCCTTCGGCGGCCGCTCCGGCGAACTCGAACAGCTCGTCGCTGACCGTGCGGAAGCTTCCGAAGACGCGCTGCTTCATGCCCATGCCGCGCATCTGCTTAATGATGAGCCCGGCGGGTTTCCCGTCGCCCCAGATGACAACGGCCTGAACTCTCGACTCGTTGATGATGCGGAGCTGGCGCCGGAAGTCGGTGTCGCCCTGGAAATACTTCTGCTCGATGACGACCGGGTGGCCGAGCCGCCGCGACGCGTCCTTGAACTTGAGGACGCCGAAGCGCCCGTAGCGATCGTTGATGCGGATAATGGCGACGCGCTCGAGCCCGAGATCGGTATAGATGCGGCGGGCGAGCGTGTAGGATTGCACGCGGTCATCCTGAATGGTAGTGAGGTACCAGGGGATGATGGTTTCGGGGATGGTGGGGTCGGTGGCGGCACTGTTGACGATGGGCACTTCGGTCTTGAGCGTGACGCGAAGGCCGATGTGGGTAGAATCGCCGCCGAGGGAGCCGTGCATGGCCCAGACCTTCTCGTCGTAAGCCATCTTGACGATTTCGTTCGACGAGGCTCCCCACACGGCCTGGTCGTTGTGCAGCATCAGCTTGAACGGCTTGCCGCCATAGCCGCCGGCAGCATTGGCTTCATCGATGGCCAACTGGGAGCCGTTCAGCATCAAGCGGCCGAGCTTCTCGTCCGGGTGGTTCTCGATGGGGCCGAGGAAGCCGATGCGGACCTCGTCCACGTCGGACGGCTTCAGGGTTTCCACATCGCGCGCCCCGCCGTTGTACTCGATGAGGTTGGTGTAGAACTCGTAGTATGGCTGGCCGAACTTCGAGTACGGGCGCATGTCCTCGGGAGCGTTTGCGTACGGACGAAGCTCGCGGTTCTTGGGCGGCCCCGGCGGGTTCGCACCGCACGAGCACGGGCCTGCGAGTCCCTGCCCCCACAACAGGCCGGCCGGGATCAAGACAACGAGCCAGCGGGCGCGCATAGGCTACTCCTTCCGGAAGATTGCGATCGCCTCGATCTCCACGAGCAGCTCGGGGCGGCACAGCTTCGCCTGAATGCCGGTGGAAGCAGGGAGCGGGTTCAGGTCCTGCTCCGCATAAAACCGCGTGCGCTCTTCGTTGAAGGCCTCGTAGTCGCGGTCGATGTCGCGCAGGTAGCACGTGGTCCGCACGATATCCTTCCAGGTGGCGCCTTCGCTCTCGAGCAGCTTCGTGATGTTGTAGAACGTCCGGCGGCACTGCGCCCGGAAATCGCCAACGTGAACGGTGCGGCCCTCGCTATCGATGCTCGCCGTACCCGAGATCAGCAGGAGAACGTAGTTGCCGAACTCGAGATGCAGGCCGCGTGAAAAAGAGCTGGGCTTGGCGTAGTCGTAAGCCTCGTTAAGCACATCGTAGTTGGTGATTGCCTTCCGCTCGATGGTGCGGGCGCTGGCCAGTTCGCTCAGTACGTCTGTGATGGTCATCTTAGGCCGTTCCTCCATGATCGCCTTCCGCGCGGGCCGCTACCGTTTCGGCGCCTGCGCCAGATTTTTCAGTTCTCCGGGCTTCAGCCGGATGCCGTGGCTCAGGCCGTGGGCCGTAGCCACCCAGATGTCGTCGCCCTGAAAATCCATGCCGAAAATGTAGTTGTGGGCCGGGGCGGAGTCCACATCCACTTTGGTCATGTTGCCGGCGGCGTCGCGCACCAGCATCTCGGGTTTCTTCGTGTCGAGCGCGGGGCGGTAAACCGCCCAGTTCGTGCCGTCGTAGTAAGCCAGGCCCTTGTCGGTGGAAAACCAGGCGCGGTCGTTGTCCACGGCCTTCACCTGGTTGGTGAAGTTGCTCGGCATGCCGCTGTCTTTGTCGAGGAAGCCCTTCCAATTGCGCCCGTCGTAGCGGCTGGCGCCGAAGTAGGTGGAGACCCACACGACGCCCTTGCCCGGGTAACTCACTGAGGTCGTGATCTCGTGGATGAGGCCCTGATCCTTCAGGACCACCATCTCGGTCTCACCATCGGGGTCGTTGTAATCCTTCCAGCGGCCGGTTTTCACGTCGTACTCGAGCATGCCGCCGCCCCACACGGCGTAGTAGACCTTGTCCTCGCCGGGGCTGACAGCGTAGGTCCAGATTTCGTACATGGGGGTGTTGCGCTCGTTGAACTGCTCCCACTGGCCGGTCTTCACGTTCATGCGCCCGCCGCCCGCGGCCGTGGCCACCCAAACCCAGTCGCCGTAGACAGCGACGCCGTAGACCACGTCGTTCGGCAGGCCGCTGTTCAACTGCGTGAAGTTGTCGAAGCGCCCTGCCGAGAGGCGGCTGAGGCCGCCCATGGTGGCCGCCCAGACGTCCCCCGTCCGCCGGTCCACGTCGATGTTGAGGACAGCCCGGTGCGTGAGACCGTCAGCCGTGGTGTAGGTTCGGAACTTCCCGTTCTCGTAGAGCACGAGGCCGTGCTCGGTGCCGGCCCAGATGCGGTTGCCGTCCACTTTGACATTAAAAATGTGGTTGTCCGGCAGAGCGCTGTTCGCTGTGGTGAAGTTTTCCCAGCGGAAGCGCGGCATATCCGGCGCGCCGGCGATGGCCGCCAACGAGAAGGCAAACAGGGCTGCGAGGGTTTTCTTCATTTGGATCAACCTCGATTTACGTCGCGCCCGCGCGGCGCAACGGACTCCGAACCCCTTTCCAATCCGCTGATTCGTGGCTAACCTTCCGCAGGATTATAGCATTCGGGTCCGATTACAATAAATACTTGGAAAGCATTAGTGGAAAACAGTTATCTCAAAGAAAAAAGGAAAGTTACGCGCCGCCAACCGGCTGCGCTATTCTGACTGGGAGCGCATGACCTCCTCGCTTCCATCGCCGACGAAGCGCCTGCTGCTGGGGCTAGCCATCACGCTGGCGGCCGTGGCGGGGTTCTCCGTTTACACGCTCCACCAGATTGCCGGGTTGAAAGACCTGCAAACGCGAATCGTGGACCGGAACCGGAAGGATTCACTCCAGTTGCTCCGCATCCAGAACGATTTGCACACGCTGGGGCTGACCATGCGCGACATGCTGGACGGCTACGAGCCTTATCCGCTGCAGGCTTGGCAAGGGCAATTCCAGCGGTTGCGCGTGGACTTGGAAGACGCGCTGCGGATAGAGGCGCAACTGGCGCCGGGCTCCAGGACGCCGCAGCAGCACTACATCTCGAACTCGCTCGCGCAGTTGTGGACGTCGGTCGATCAGTTGTTTTCCATGGCGCAGGCAAAGGACCCGGAGAAGGCTCGCATGTTCATCCGGACGTCGCTGCAGGCGCAACAGGCGGCGCTTAGCAACGCCGTGGCGCGCGCGCTAGTGGAAAACAACGAGACCGAGCAGCAGGCGGCGGCTCAGATCCAAGGCATTTACGAACGGGTGGAACGGCAGATTTATTACTTCCTCGCGGCCGTGCTGTTGGCCATTTCGCTGACCAGTTTGTACATGATCCGGTCGAACCGGAAGGTGTTCGAGCGCCTGGCGCTGCTTTCCGACCACCGCAGCGAGTTGGCGCGCAAGCTGATCAGCGTGCAGGAGGAGGTCTTCCACTCGCTCGCGCGTGAGCTGCACGACGAATTCGGCCAGATTCTGACAGCGATCGGCGCTATGTTGAAGCGGGCGGAGAAGAAAGGCCTGCCGCCGGATTCGCCATTCCGGGTGGAGCTGCAGGAGGTACGCGAGGTTGCGCAATCGACGTTACAGAAGATCCGCAGCCTCTCGCAGGTGCTGCACCCGACGGTGCTCGACGACGGCGGGCTCGAGGAAGCGATCGACTGGTACCTGCCGACCTTCCAGCGCCAGACAGGGATCATGGTGAAGTACGAGAAGAACGGAAGGAGCCCCGTGATTCCGGACAGGGTTGCGATCAATGTGTACCGCGTGCTCCAGGAAGCGCTGAATAACTTGGCGAAGCACTCGGAGTCGCAGATGGCGTGGGTGCGCGTGCGGTTCTCCGAGGCGCGGCTCGAGCTCGAGGTTGAGGATCACGGCGTGGGCCTTCCGGACGGCGACGGCGGGCGGCGGGGCACGGGATTGATTGCGATGCGCGAGCGCGCCGAGCTGCTCCATGGCACAATCGAGTACTTGCGGGCAGGCGAGAAGGGAACGCTGGTGAGGCTGCAGGTTCCCCTGGCCGAGGGAGGTACGGCGTGAGCGAGTTGATTACCGTGATGCTGGTGGACGACCACGCGCTGGTCCGCAAGGGCTTTCGGCGCATGGTGGAGGACGACCCGGAACTCAAGATCGTTGGAGAGGCGAGCAACGGTCTCGAAGCCGTTCAGGCGGCGCTGGAGCTGAAGCCGCAGGTCATCGTAATGGACATGGCCATGCCGGAGATGGACGGCGTGCAGGCCACGCGGGAGATCCTGAGGCGGCAACCCAAAATCGGCATCATCATTCTGAGCATGTACTCGCAGGAGAACTACGTCCGCAACGCGTTCGACGCCGGCGCGCTGGGCTACATCCTGAAGAACGCCGATGATATCGACCTGGCAAGCGCGATCAAGGACGTGGCGGCCGGCAAACGAGTGCTCGACCCGGGGCTGGTTTCGGCAGAGCGCGAGCCGGACGATGCTTTCGACAAGCTGACGCCGCGAGAGAAGCAGATTCTGCAACTCATCGCCGAGGGCAACTCCAACAAAGAGATCGCCGCCTTGCTGAACCTGAGCGTGAACACGGTGGCCGTGCACCGGGCGAACCTGATGGACGCGCTGGGCGTGCACCGCACGGCCGAGCTCGTGGTCTACGCCATCCGGAAGGGGCTCGTACGGTTGCCATGAAGGGACAGCCTGGTCTGTCCCCCGAGTGGACAGATCAGGCTGTCCTCGGGCCTCGCACGGGCTTCCCTGACCCGGGCTGGGCCGGCCTGGGGGCCGGCAGCGGGCGAGGGCGCCCGCCCCACTCAAAGCTCGCCGGGGAATCGGGGGAATCCGCAGACACGGCGCCGGCTGTACGCGATGTGTAAGAGGCGATTTTGAATCGAAGAGATTTCATTTTCGGGTTGCCCGCGCTGCTCGCGGCAAGGCGCCTCGATGGGCAATCCTCCGGCGGGCTCGGCTTCCGCTTCGAGGACGTCACCCAAAGCTCCGGAATCCGCTTCGTGCACAACAACGGCGCATTCGGCGAGAAGTACCTGCCCGAGTGCATGGGGTCCGGCTGCGCGTTCGTGGACTACGACGGCGACGGCTGGATGGACATCCTGCTGGTGCAGGGGATGGACTGGCCCGGGCACAAGCAGCAGCGCACGACGATGAGGCTCTACCGCAACAACCGGAACGGCACGTTCACCGACGTGACGAAGCGCGCCGGCCTCGATTTCGAGATGTACGGCATGGGCGTCGCCGTGGGGGATTACGACAACGACGGTTTACCCGACCTGTTCATCTCCTGCGTGGGACAGAGCCGGCTGTTTCACAACACGGGGCAGGGGACGTTCATCGACGTGACACAGAAGTCGGGGCTCGGCAACCGGCTCGGTTTCAGCAGCTCTGCACTGTGGTTCGATTACGACCGCGACGGCCTGCTCGATCTGTTCGTGACGAACTACGTGAAGTGGTCGCCGGAACTGGATGTTTTCTGCAGCGTGGACGGCAAGCAGAAACAGTACTGCACACCCGAAGCGTACCGCGGCGCGACCTGCTGGCTGTTCCACAACCGCGGCAACGGCACATTCGAGGACGTGACTGCGTCGAGCGGGATCTTCGACAGCAGCTCGAAATCGTTGGGCGTGGCTATGTTCGACTACGACAACGACGGCTTCAGCGACCTCTTCGTAGCCAATGACACCGAGCCCAACAAGCTCTACCACAACCTGAAGAACGGCCGTTTCGAGGATGCGGCGGTGCGCGCGGGTGTGGCGTTCAGCGAGGACGGCAAGGCGCGCGGCGGGATGGGCGTGGACGTGGCCGACTTCGACAACTCCGGCATCACCGGCCTGGTGGTGACGAACTTCGACAACGAGATGCTCGGGTTTTACACACCCAACAAACGCGGCATGTTTGTTGACCAGGCGCCGGGCTCGGAACTCGGCCGCCGTTCGCGCCGCAGCCTCGGCTTCGGCACGTTCTTTTTCGACGTTGACCTGGACGGAATGCTGGACCTGCTGGTGGTGAACGGGCACATCGACGACTTCAGCACCGTGCGGCGGGACGTCCAATACGCCATGGCGCCGCACCTGTTCCTGAACCGGGGTGCGAAGGGGTTCACTGACGTAGCCGGCCAGGTGGGCGGCGGGTTCGCCGAAGCGAAGGTTGGGCGGGGCGCGGCGTTTGCCGATTTCGATCGGGACGGCGACGTCGACGTGCTGATCACGACGAACCACGGCCCGGCGTACCTGTATCGCAACGACCATCTGGCAGGCAGCCGCTCGATCCGCTTCCGGCTCATCGGCACCAAATCGAACCGCGACGCCATCGGCGCGACCGTCCGCATCTTCTATGGAAGCGAGCAGAGCTCCCGCCTGGTGAAGAGCGGGTCGAGCTACCTTTCGCAGTCCGAGCTGGCGGTGACGTTCGGGCTGGGCAAGCGCGACAAGATTGACCGCGCGGTGCTCACATGGCCGAGCGGTCGCGTCGAAGATTTCAAGAATCTGAGCGCGGGCCGGACCTGGGAGTGCACCGAGGGGAAAGGCGTCCGGGATTTGCAAAGGTTCTGAAGCTGCTTTCAGCACTCAGCTATAAGCACTCAGCTGGACTACGGCACCGATACGACAGCGTTTGTTGAGACAGGCGGGCGGCACGCGGACCGCGCTTGGCGGATTCGTCTGTCCCTGGCCGGCGCTTTATTGCCAGCGGCGGAAAGCGAGCACTGCGTTGAGCCCGCCGAAGGCGAATGAGTTGGAGAGCGCGCACTCCACATCGGCGCGGCGCGCCGCGTTCGGCACCACGTCGAGATCGCACTGCGGGTCCGGCTCCTGGTAATTGGCCGTCGGCGGCAGAATGCCATTCCGCAGAGCGAGGACCGTCGCGACAGCCTCGATCGCTCCGGCGGCGCCGAGAGCGTGGCCGTGCATCGATTTCGTCGAACTCACCGCAAGCTTGTCCGCGTGGGACCCGAAGACAGCGCGGATGGCGGCGGTCTCCGTCGGGTCGTTGGCCGGGGTCGCCGTGCCGTGCGCGTTGATGTAGCCGATCTGCTCCGGATGCAGACCGCCATCGCGGAGGGTCATGCGGATGGCACGAGAAGGGCCCTCGACCGACGGCTGCGTCAGGTGGTGCGCGTCGGAGGACATACCGAAGCCCACGATCTCCGCGTAGATTCTGGCGCCGCGTGCCTCGGCGTGCTCGAGCGTCTCGAGCACCAGCATTGCTCCGCCCTCGCCGAGGATCATGCCGCGCCGCGTCTTCGAGAACGGCCGGCAGGTGTCCGGCGCAACGACGCGCATGGCCTCCCAGGCCCTGAGGTTGCCCTCGCTGAAGGGCGCTTCGCTGCCGCCCGTGACGGCCACCTCAGCGGCGCCGGAACGCACGAACCAGAAAGCCTGGCCGATGGCGTGGTTCGCAGACGAGCAGGCGGTGGAGATGGTGAACGCCGGTCCGGTGATGCCGGTCTCCATCGAGATATGGCTCGCGCCGGCGTTCGCCATGGTTCGCGGGATGGTGAGCGGGTTCACACGCGGCTTCTTGAGCACGTAGAGGTTCCGGAATCCCTCCTCCTGGGTATTCTGGCCGCCGACGCACGACCCGGTGACGATGACGCCGCGCTCGCGCAGCTCGGGCGTCCACTCGATGCCGGAGTCGCGCACGGCTTCGCGCGCGGCGATGACGGCGAACTGCGCGAAACGGTCGAGGAAGTCCGCCTCGCGGTTGCGAAAGTAGCGGGACGGATCGTAATCGCGCACCTCGGCGCCATTGGAGAAGCGGAGCCCGGTCATGTCCACATTGCGGATGGGCCCGATGCCGGATCGGCCCGCCGAAAGAGAGTCCCAGACGCCGGCGGCGTCATTGCCGATTCCGCAGATGACGCCGATGCCGGTGACGACTGTGCGACGCTGTCCCATCAGCCTTTGATGATAGTTCCTTCTGAACGACGAACGTTCGAACGCTTCGCGCGGCGGCGTTCCGCGCCGGGTGGGCACCGCCTGCGATGCACTCAGGAATTGGCGGGCGCCGGGGCTCCCTGTCCGCCGGCGAAAAGGGCTTCGAGCGCATCGATCATCTGGCGCACCGTCCGGATGCCCTGAACGCCTTCGTCGGGAATATTGATGTTGAACTCATTCTCGAGCGCAAAGAGAATGTTCACGCCGTCGAGGGAGTCGATGCCCAGCTCCTCGAAGGTACTTTCGACGGTCACCTTCCCCGGCTCGAGCTTTTGGCTTTCGGCAATCACCTTCAGGATTCTCTGGGTCAGTTCTTCGGACATAAAATTTCGCTCACCGTTTCGAATTGGTACCCCAGGTCCTGCAACTGGGGCACAAGCCGGCTCACGGCCTCCACCGTGGCGCGGATGTCGGGCCGCGTGCTTCCGCCGCGGCCATCGTGAAGGCAGAATATAGCACCATTTCGGGCGGCAGCGACGAGGCGCGCGCAAATTGCTCCTGGCGGTAGCCGCCAGTCACGGCCGATCGCGGTCCACATGACGCCCAAAAGGCCGAGGCGTTCTTGCGCCGCTCGCAGCCCGAACCAGCGCGCGCCGAGCGGCGGGCGGAAAAGCGCGGGCGCCCGGTTACAGGTTCCGGAGATGGTCTGCTGAGCCCTGGCCAAGTCGTCGTAGATGTCGGAGGCGGAACGGAACAAGAGCGGCCGGTGGGAGTCGCTGTGGTTGCCGATTTCGTAGCCGGCGGCCGCCACTTCCCGGGCCACCGCGGGCAGCCGCCTCACGTGCATGCCGCACTGAAAGAAAGTGGCAGGCACGGCACTCCGGGCGAGCACTTCCAGGAGGCGGGGCGTTGACTCGCTGGGGCCGTCGTCGAACGTAAGGGCGAGAGACATGCGGGCGGCGTTTCCGCGCCAGACTGACGGGCCGAAAAGCCGGGACGAACGTCCGCGGACGCCGTAGGCCATCAGCCCGGCTCCGGCAAACACCAGACCTCCCGCAAACTGGGTCCACATCCCAACGATTCAGGATATCAGAGACTCACCGCTCGCACAGAACAGGCGAGTCCGCCCAAAAAGAAGCCGGGCGTTGGCGAGACGCCCGGCTCGAGGAACATCCGCGCGCCACGCGGAGGTGAGGCGTGCGGGTGTGGAGGAACTTGTCAGGCGAGCAGACCGCCGTGCCCGAGGCAGGCGATCTCCCAGCCGGAGACGCGGTACCGCGCGAGCATCGGCGGGAGGATGAGATCGACGACGTTCGGCTTGGCTGAACGGAAGCAGCCGGGCGCCGAGACGATAGGCACTTCGTCTTTGTAGGCCAGCAACAAGAGGTTTCCAGGTTCGACCGGAGCGAGGAAGCGCTCCAGATGACAGCCCAACTGCACGAGGGCACGGCCGATTACATCTTCCGGACCGGCCGGCGCGGTGGTGGAAGCCACGAGCACCACGGTCGGCTTGGACCGAACCAGATGCTGGAGAGAGCGCACGACGTGCAACTCCTCCTCGACGCAGGCAAGCGCAAAATTCGCAGAGGCGCCAAAGTGCTCCAGGCGCTGCCGCATGATGTTGTCGAAGAGCTGGCGGGCACGCTCACCATTCAGCGGATCCGAATAAAGCACGGCCACGGAGGGGCTGCGAACGGGCCGGGCCTGGAGGATGGGTCCGCGCTCGCGCAGGATCATCAGAACCGCCTCGAGCTGCGCCTGGGAAACAGCGAAAGGCGCGCTCTTCACAGTGGCGATGCGCTGCCCGGCAGCGGCGAAAGCGAAATTCGGCAGCGTCGCGATGACGGTGGAGGCGGTGCAGTTGATCTGCTTGAGGAGTTCGTCATCGACGAGTACGCAGCAATCTTCGGTCGCAAACAGGTTGGCCCTGCCGCCGGCGGCAAGGCGAATTTCGAGGACGCCGCAGCCCATTTCGGACGCAACCTGCATAACGGCATCGTCTTCGCCGATCTCGCCTTCTTCAAGTTCGGTCACCCAGACTTGATCCATGCCTTCCGTTTCCAGCAGGCGCACGTCCTCTTCGCTGAGCACGTGGCCTTTTGCGAGCAGTTTTTTGCCACCCGGCCTGAAGATGGTGCAGCACAGAATCCGCCCGGTAGACTCTTTTACTCCGATGGTCTGAGCCTTCATCGCCCTCCTCAGACCCTAGATTATACAGAGGGATGCGGGAAATTAAGCGGATTAAGCCCGAATTTCAAGTAATGTCTTTTGCGGGCATTACGGGGCGTCCGGAGGCGTGCGAAGCAGCGCGGAAACCCAGAGGATTCAGCGTGGATTCCGGAGAACAGGCAGCAGAACCGCCGGTTTCGCAGACGCCGGGCGGGAATCGACTATACCGCGTTTGAGGATATCCATCACCCCCACGTCACTTAGACAAAGGCGCTTGATGACGGCGATCTCGTCACAGCACTGGAACTTGGGGCACCTCAGGCAGTCTTTCCACGCTTTGAGGGGGAGTTCGCCGCGTTCGATCTGTGAAAAACCCAGCTTTCTGAAGAACTCAGGAATGTAAGTAAAGGCGAAGACGTTATAGACGCGGAGACTCCGGGCTTCCTCTTCGAGCTGGGCGATCAGAAACTTGCCTGCCCCGAACCCCTGGAACTGCGGCGCGATTGCCAGGGAGCGGATTTCAGCGGACCTGGGAGTATAGAAGTGGATTGCGCCGCAGCCCGCCAGCTCGCCGGACATCTCTATGACGCTGAAATCGCGGATATTCTCCGCCATTTCAAATTCCGTGCGAGGGAGCATGACGCCACCAGCCGCGTAGGAGTTGATGATCGAGAGCAGGCCGGGAATATCACTCATGGTGGCCTTACGTACCGAGACGTCCGAGCCACCAGATGCGGGGAGATCCACTCTAGTACCATTCAGACCGTCAGGCATCTGCGAGCACCCCCCGCGTGAGACGGGTGCCGATGCGTTCGCCCGAAAGCGCTCGACTTAGAATTCCCGCCTCAGATCCCGGCAGAATTTGTATTTGAGGAACACCTTTCTCGAGCGCCGCAACGGCGGCGTTCAACTTCGCCTGCATGCCCCCGGCCGCAATCCCGCGCTCGATGAGGGAACGGCAGGCGCCGGCTTCGAGTTCGGCAATGACCTGTTTGTCGGGACCGAGCACGCCGGCCACATCGGTCAGGAACAGGATGCGGTCGGCAGCAAATGCGGCGGCGCACGCCACCGCCATCTGGTCGGCATTGACGTTGTAAATGCGGCCCTGGCGATCACCGGCCACGCAGGCGATCACGGGAGTGTAGCCGTTGCTCGTGAGCAGGTCGAGCAGGCTGGCATCGGCATGAACCACCTTGCCGACGGCGCCGAGCGCGGGGTCGAGCTGCTCGGCCTCGGTGAGAGACGCGTCGATGCCGGTGAGACCCACCGGCCGAGCCCCTGCCGCCACGAGAGAAGCGACGAGCTCGTGGTTCACGCTGCCGGCGAACACCTTCAGGACGGCGTCGATCGCTTCCGGCGTGGTGACGCGCAGTCCGTTGATGAAACGGCTCTCTATGCCGCGCTCGCTGAGGAAACGGGTCATCTGCTTGCCGCCACCGTGGACGACGACGAGGCGGGTGCCGGAGGCTGCGAGCGAGGCGAGTTCGGCCGCCAGGCGCGCCCGGCTCTCGGGAGCATCGAGGAGGGTGCCGCCGAGCTTGACGAGCACCTTCACAGGAGCCCCTCCGGTTCGGGATAACCGAGCAGAAGATTGAAGTTCTGAACGGCCTGGCCGGCGGCGCCTTTGACCAGGTTGTCGATAGCGCTGACAACGACCGCGCGCCCGGTGCTCGCGTCCACCTTCACTCCGATGTCGCAGAAGTTCGTCCGCTCGACGGCGCGCAGATCCGGCACGTGGCCCGCGGGGTAAATGCGGATGAACGGTTCGCCCGCGTAAGTCTCCTCGTAGATCCGGATGAGCTCGGCCGCATTGCGCGCGGTGCGGAAGTATATGGTTTCGAGGATGCCGCGGTTCAGCGGGAGCAATTGCGCGGTAAAGGACAATTCATATTCCTCGAGCTTTGAATTTTGAAGAATCTCCGGAACGTGCCGGTGGTCGAGAATGGAATAGGCTGAAAAATTCTCAACAACTTCACAAAAGCTGTTTTTGAGCGTGGGCTTGCGGCCGGCGCCGCTCACGCCGCTTTTGGCGTCGCAAACGATGCCCGCCGCACGGTCTACGGCACCGGCACGCACGAGCGGCGCGATGGCGAGGTTGGCAGCGGTCGGGTAGCAGCCGGGATTCGCAACCAGACGCGCGCCGGGGATCGCCGCCCGGCAAAATTCCGGTAGGCCATAGACGGCCTCGGCGAGGAGGGAGGGCGCGGAGTGCTCCTCCCTGTACCAGCGGCGGTAGACCTCGGGCGTGCGCAGACGAAAAGCACCGCTGAGGTCAATGACCCGGATGCCGCGGTCCAGGATGGCGGGGACCAGTTCCATGGAGACCTCGGCGGGCGTGGCCAGGAACACGGCAACAATGCCTTCGGAGGCGATCGCTTCGGGTGTGCAGGGGATTACAGGGTGGCCGTGGCGGCGCGCACCCGTGTCCTGGCCGTCGGCACGATGCTCGAGGAGGACCGGCGCGGCGTGGGGATGACGCTCAAGGATGTGGACCAGTTCCGCTCCGCTGTAACCGCGGAAACCGACAACGCCTGCTCTAGTGTCAGCCATCTGCTTAAATATTCAACTCAATGAATAAAGATAACACAGGACCGAGGGAGCCGTGGGCAAAAGCCGGCCTGCACGCGGGCGGCGGTATCAGCGTTCCGACAGTGACCGCTCGGCCAGTTCGCCCAGCACCGGGAGCGGGAAGACCTCATCCTGGCTGGCCTTGACCATCATGAAGATCGAGAGGGCCAAAAGGGCGACCTGCAGGATGGCGACGAAGGGGAAATGCGGTCCGGGTGTGAAAAAGGCGAGCGGCTTGAAGACCCACTGCACGAAAAGCCACGCGACGAACAGGTATAGTCCCTGAAACGCATTGAAGCGGACCGTCCTGTTGTTGCGGAAAGCGGTCGAAGCGAGCACCACGATGGAGGCGATCCAGCCGACGAACGGGACGTAGCAAAGGATGGAGGCCGTCCTCGGGCTGAGGCCCGAGAGCGCGTCAGGGGCGGGGTGCACGTTTCCCTGGCGCCCACCGCACCGGGCGCAGAATACGTCCGTCCGCTGCACCTCGCTGCCGCATTTTGTACAGAATGCCATGTCTGCCTTCAATCAGAAGTACGGTCCATCCGCCGGATTGGTTCCCGCAAGCTACGGGCCAAACACTCAGGCCGGCCGCCGGCGCCGGCGCCTCACGGAAGAACCCGGCCCAAACATTCTAATATGCTACGATTTCCACCATGCGCAAAGGAATGTTTCTCATAGCGTTACTCATGGCGGCGCTGCCGCTGGCCGGCGCCGATCTCCAGGTGTACTTCATCGACGTCGAGGGCGGGCAGGCGACGCTGATCGTGAGCCCTGCGGGGCAGTCGATGCTGGTGGACGCGGGATGGCCCAGCAAGGATGGGCCGGGCGCGGACCGGGTGGTCATGGCGGCGCAGGCGGCCGGAATCAAGAAGATCGATTATCTTCTGGTGACGCATTACCACCTCGACCATGTAGGCGGCGTGCCGGAAGTGGCGGCGAAGATTCCCGTGGGCACGTTCATCGACCACGGACCGAATAACGAAACGGATCCGGGCGCGCAGGCGCTCTCGGCAGCATACGAAAAGACGATCGCCCGCGCCAGGCACCTCGTGGTGAAGCCCGGCGATCGCATTCCGCTCAAGGGTGTGGACATCGCCGTGGTATCCGCAAATGGAGAAACCATCAAGGAGCCTCTGAAGGGAGCGGGCGAAGCGAATGCGGCGTGCGCGGCGGTGAAGCCGAAAGAGAACGATCCCAGCGAAAACGCGCGGTCAATCGGCTTCATCCTCAGTTACGGCAGGTTCCGCATGGTGGATCTCGCGGACCTGACGTGGAACAAAGAGAACGCGCTGGTGTGCCCGAACAACCTGCTGGGTACGGTTGACTTGTACATGGTGACGCACCACGGCATGGACATTTCAAACTCGCCCGCCATCGTGGAGGCGCTGCACCCCCGGGTGGCGGTGATGAACAACGGCGCGCACAAGGGCGGCTCGCCACGCGCCTGGTGGGTGGTGAGCCACTCGCCGGGGCTCGAGGACTTGTGGCAGTTGCACGCTTCGGCCGAGGCCGGCCCGAAGCACAGCGCCGACGAGGCGCGGATCGCGAATCCGGAGATGTCGGGTTGCCAGGGGCACTGGATCAAACTGACGGCCCGGAACGATGGCACGTTCACCGTGCTGAACAGCCGCAACGGCGCGAGCAAGACGTACCGGGTGAAGTAGGACGCCTCCGCACGTGCCCAAGCGGAGTTTCAGACGGCCACGGTAACTTTCCACGGGTCGCGCGCGCCGATTCGACTTACACCTGCCGTGTGCCCCCGAGCAGGGGTTACCGCTGGTTCGATAATAATTGGGAAACACTATGTCTTCTTCCAGCCAGCCGGCACCGGCCCCGCGGCCGCAGCGCCAGGAACCCTCGCCCGCACCGCGGCTCGTCCCCGAACCAGGTCCGGGCAGAGCTCCGCGCTGGCGTTATCCGCTGGCCGCAGCGATCCTGCTGGTGGCGGCGCTGGGGCTGTACCTCCTGCTGAAGCCTTCGCAGGCAGACAAAGGAGGCACGGGCGCAGCGGCCCAGCCGGCGCAGGTAACGGCGGCGCCGGGAGAGAAGATCGCGCGCATTTCGGGACAGACTTCGGCGCGCAACTTCGCCATCATCATGGTCCCGGTATTCCGCGGCCCTGACTCGGGGAAGGATCTCACCCTCATGAAGGTTGCCAAGGCGGGCGCCTTCGTGAAAAAGGGCGACGTGGTTGCGGGGTTCGACCCGCAGGCACTCAAAGACCACATCGACGACCTGACCGACACGGTGCAGCAATCCGAGAACGACATCGACAAGAAGAAGGCCGAGCAGGAGGTGGACTGGGAGGCGCTGCAGCAGAACCTCCGGGTTGCCAAGGCCGATCTGGACAAGGCCCGGCTGGACGAGAGCGCAGCGGAAGTGAAGACGCCGATCGAGCGTGAGTTGCTGAAGCTCGACGTGGACGAGGCCGCGGCGGCGTACGCGCAACTGCAGAAGGATGTGGCCAACAAGCGGGCCTCGGATCGCGCCGAGCTCAGGATCCTGGAGCTGACGGCCGGACGGCACAAACTGCACCGGGGAAACCACCAGCACGACCTGGAGCGGTTTCTGATGCGCGCTCCGATGGACGGGTTGGTGGTGATGATGCAGGCCTGGCGCGGAGGTGAGATGCGGCAGATTCAGGAAGGCGACGACGTTTATCCGGGCCAGCAGTTCATGAAGATCGTAGACGTGTCGAGCATGCAACTGGAGGCCTCGGTGAGCCAGGCGGACTCCAGCCAGTTCCGGATCGGACAGACGGCCGAGATCGGGCTGGACGCGTTTCCTGACGCGCATTTCCGCGGCCGCATTTACAGCATCGGGGCGCTGGCCGTGAAGGGAATGTGGGACACCTATTACATTCGCAACGTGCCCGTGCGGATCGCGATCGAGGGGCGGGACGCGCGCCTGATCCCCGATCTTTCGGCGTGGGCGCACGTGGCGGTGGACAGGCCCGTGGCAGCGCAGACGGCCGCGGCCTTCGGGCGTTAGCGCCACTCCGGCTCTTCGCTATCGGCCCACATCCCAGTGCCGGGCCGCCAATTCCGCACAGGAAAGCAGCAACTCGCTGCTGCCGTGCGGGTGCGCGACACAAAAATGGAATTCGGTGGCCGGTTTTGTATCAGGGCACGGCTGAAGCCGTGCCCCTGGACTTTGGCCCTTTACTAGATAAAAAACATTTTCGGACTTTTTTGTTGCATACAGGGGTGATTTGTGCTATCTAGTTAAATGACTAGATAACAAAGAAGCCTTCTTTATGGGTTTCCCCACTA
>Ga0209777_10000266_pt1 | contig 90193 bp, 83 predicted proteins | sample FrelakmetHBP12HB_FD_187147 | JGI IMG/M metagenome (GOLD analysis project Ga0209777, IMG submission 187147) | Freshwater lake sediment microbial communities from the University of Notre Dame, USA, for methane emissions studies -HBP12 HB (SPAdes)... | ecosystem: Environmental > Aquatic >...
TGGACTTTGGAATCTGAATAAGGGATGCTGGGTGGCCACCGATGTGTGGCATACCGGATATTGATAACGCTTAGATTCAGAGTTCGTTATTGGCGAGAGATTCGTCGAAACCAAACCAACAGAATCCGCGAAGGGATTCGTAGGAAGGAGTGTTCTCAGAAATAGGTCTTCATTTTGAAGTCATTGTTCTAAAAGGATTTATTTTTTTCTTACCTTTTCTCTTGACAGAAACAATATAGGATGTCCCCTTGGATTTTCTTCTCCACACCGAAGTTTGATCTCTTTGCCATTTCGAGTTGGTAAGATCACGTCTGTAAGTTTGATCTGAGACAGTTCCTCAAAGACCTTCCTTGGCTCATCTCCAAGGCCAGCCTGACGACACAATCGCCCCAATGTTTTCCAGAGCACGTAAGCGATAAAACAAACTAAAATATGAGCCCGGACACGCTCTTCTTTTTGATGCCATATGGGACGAATACTCAGATCACTCTTATGAATTCGAAAGGCCTCTTCCGCCCCCGTTAACTGAATATAGGCCCTCCATAGTTCTTCCGGAGACCAATCGCGGATATTACTTCGCAACATATAGCATCCTTCACTTAATCGGGACCAGTCCCGCCAGTTCTCCTGTTTCGTCCAAACCACTTTCGCCCCACCCGTCTCCCCTTTCTCCACCCGAACATCGAACAGCCCTGCGGCACGACTGTTCTTCCCCAGCAACCTCCCCATCCGAAGCTCCATGGCATTGATCTGATAACGACGTTTTTCACAGCCCTTCTCCATCCGGATCAGAGCCTCTTCAATCCGCTGCTCAAACCGATCATGGATCGCTTTCTCTTTCTCCGCCCGGGCTCGACTCCGGCATAGAAGGAACACTTCTTTGCCGTCAGGACTATCCACCCGCTTGACCTCCAATCCAGCCTGAACCTCCTGCCAGGCTCCTTTTAATAACTCCTCTTCGTATTTCTTCAATTGCCCACGTTGCGTCCCCACAATATAGCGCCGCCCCTCCTTCGTCAGTAATCCCATATTCTCTTCGCTCACCATCCCACGATCCATCACCCAGATCCGATTCGCCTTCCCATAACGACCCTCCATCAGTTCAATGATCTCTTCCACCGTCGTCACGTCCGTGCGATTCCCCGCAAAGAGTTCATACCCCAAAGGAAATCCTTCCCGACTCACCACCAATCCGATACAAATTTGCTTGCAATCCCCTCGATGGTCCCGAGAGTAGCCCCGTTGGGCCAGTGGATTGATTCGGGCCTCCCCTTCAAAATACGTACTCGTTACGTCATAGAGAAATAAATCATAATCCAGCTTGAACAGAGACCCCGCTCTCTCTTTCAGGTGTCCTTCCAGCGCTTCTTTGTGGGGCAATAGCTGATCCAGAGCTCGGTACAACCGATCCTCATTGATCTTGTCAGAACCAATTCCCAATAGATCACCCAATGCCGTCTGCTCAAAAAAGTGCTCCGCAATGTGCAGTTCACTCGAGGGATGACACATCCGGCACAACACCAAAACTTCCGCCATCATCCCCCACGCAATCTCCTCCCGACCCTCAGGAACATGCTCCAAGAAAAAGTGATCCAATCCCAAACAATGCATCACTTCTAATCCCACCCATGGCCCTCCAAAGGCTACGACGTTTTCAACCCTCACCCGTTTGACATCAACCTCTACCCACTCCGGCTCCGTCTTCTCAAAAAGATTCGGCTGATATCCAGGTGCCCCTTCCGCAACCCGTTCTACTCCCAATCGGCCTGCCTCGTCCATTTCCCCCAGCCACGCAACCACTCGTTGCCGGGGACCGCGCTCGGTGCGATAGGACTCCACTAACGCCCAATAGTGGTGGAGCTTACCATCTTTTTGAATCGTCTTTTTCCTCAGGTACACGCGCCCATTATCGCGCGTTTCCTGAACAAGTCAAGAGGGAAGGTTGGCACTACATCGCCTTTTTGACCCCTACCCAAAACCACCCCCTCGTCTTATCAACCACTTACGTGTCCCCGACCTGGCTGAAAGTCTATAAAAAAATTTCTGAAGTCCCGAAACTGCGGAAGTTGGGTTAACCATCGTATCGTAGGTGGGAGCACAACCAGTAATCCAAATGAGCAAGAGGTAAGTAGAAAAAAGGATTTTGTGCTTCATATCTCTCCCTCCCTATTCTTAGAATATTAGTTTGTTGATGATCTACTTGGGTGGCAACATTGCCTGCCTCTCTTTCGAAAAGAGTCTATCATTTTTGATGGAAAAATCAACAAAAATCTGAGGAATCATCCCAATGGCGAGAGAAGGAAAAGTGCATTGTTCTACGGAGAGAATGACTGGAATGCCTTGGGAATGACTTGTTCCGTTAGAAATCCGTTAGAAAATGGCAAAAAAATGGGTTAGGAAACCGTTCACAGTTCTCTAACCCATTGATTTTATTTGGTAGCGGGGCAAGATTTGAACTTGCAACCTTCTGGTTATGACCGCGAAACGCAAGAATAGGTGTTAAAGCGGAAGTACAAGAGAGCCTTAGGTCTGAGGTGAAAAGAAAGATGGTCAAAATATGGTCAAATGCTCCGGAGAATCGTTCCAGAGCTTCTATGATGAAAGCGTCTAAGTTATTGAAATTATTGGTGCCGGAGGTCGGAATCGAACCGACATGAGCTTTTGGCTCGCGGGATTTTGAGTCCCGTGCGTCTACCAGTTTCACCACTCCGGCAAATGTGAGATTTTCATCTCAAGTTAAGGAAAATCATTGAGTCTTATAGTATATTCACTGCCCCTTGTCAAGTCACAAGAGTGCACATGTGTGCACACAAATCGGATTACCTGGGTACCGTTATTGCACTCTGGCAGGAAAATGGTAGAAAAGGGCACGCAGTTTACTCGAATTGGAACTCTGATTAACGGAAAGACAGGGCTCTCCGGAAGCCGCATGGGATGAAGTGTCCATGCTCTTCTGCCTACAGATTCTTCAGTCTTGGATCAAAGGAATCCCGGACCCAGTCGCCGAAAAAGTTGATCCCAAAGACCGTAATCAGGATAGCCAGTCCGGGAAGAGTGGGGACCCACCATGCAAAGCGAAGGTAGTCCCTTCCATCCGCCACCATCCCCCCCCAGCTAGGAGTGGGAGGCTGAATGCCAAGACCGAGGAAAGAGAGGGCTGCTTCCGTTAGAATCATTTGTCCCACCTCGAGCGTCGAAAGCACGATGACGGGAATAATGATGTTTGGAAAAAGGTCGGAAAAGATGATTCGAAGCCTGGTTGAACCCAAGGCCACAGCCGCGATGATAAACTCGTTTTTTTTAACGACCAGTGTCTGGGCCCGTGTGATTCTGGCGTATCGAACCCAACCGCTAATAATCAGGACGACGATGATATTTTGAAGACCAGGTTGCAGGATCGCCATGACGGCAATCGCCAATACTAGAAAGGGGATGGCCATCTGCAGATCGACGATCCTCATGATGAGCGTATCGACCCTCCCGCCGAAATACCCGGCGATAACCCCCAGCATGAATCCGATCAATCCCGCTCCAAGGACGGACGCAATCCCGACGATGAGAGAGATCCGGCTCCCATAAATGATACGGCTGAGGATATCCTGCCCGAGAGAATCGGTTCCCAGGAAATGAGTCGATTCGCCTCCGAGAAAATAAGGAGGTTTGAGCCGATTCGTGATATCCTGCCTGGACGGGTCGTGGGGGGAAATGAACGGAGCGAAGATCGCGGCAAGAAACACCACCATAATGATGATACTCCCGATCAATGCCTTCTTGTTTTTCAAGATCTTCCGGAGCAACTCATTCATAGGTTATTCTTGGGTCTAAATAACAATAGAGGATATCGATGACCAGATTGATCGCTACAATCAGGGCAGAGACCACCACAACAAATGCCTGAACCACTGGAAAATCCCTGTTTAAAACCGCCTGAACCACCAGCCGGGCCATTCCGGGAAAACCAAAGACCTGTTCCGTAATAATGGCCCCTCCCAGCATGGGACCAATCTGCAATCCGATGATGGTGACAATGGGTATGGCGGCATTTCTCAGGGCGTGCTTCAGAATGACAACCCATTCACTGAGGCCTTTTGCCCGGGCCGTGATGACATAGTTCGAGTTGAGTATCTCTAAGAGACTCGACCTTGTCATTCGAGTTAACAGGCTGGCTGAGAAAGCGCCCAAGGTGATGCCGGGAAGTATCAGAGATGAAATACCTCTATAGCCGGAGGTAGGGAAAACAGACCATTTTACTGAAAAAAGGAGGATCAGAACGATGCCAAGCCAAAATGTGGGGACCGATTGGCCGAAGAGTGCCACACCCGAGCTGAGCAAATCGATGATGGAGTTCTTCCTGATGGCGGCTAAAATCCCCAGGGGAAGGGCAATGATGATCATGAAAACAATGGCTACACCGGTAAGACTCAACGTGGCAGGGAGTCGTTCGATAACAATGGTGAATGCAGGCTGTTGATATCGAATGGACAACCCAAAATCACCCTGAATCCCTTTCTTGATAAATCGGTAATATTGAGTATAAATAGGCTGATCAACTCCAAGCTCTTTCCGAACCAGAGCGATCTCCTCCTGGGTCGCGCCGATGGGGAGAAGCATGGGGGCAGGGTCACCGACCAGACGGACAAGGACAAAGACAACCGTCAAAACCCCGAAAATCACAAAAATAGCATGCACCATTCGCTTGGAGATGTAATATAGCATCCGTTCTGAACCCAAAAACATTGAATCCCCCCTCTCCCCTTTGTTGAAGGGAGGAGGGGGGATCATTCACTTTTTCCAACCAAGGCGGGATACGGGCTTGTTCATTCTGCTTCGGACCTTTATTTGACGTACAACGAATAAAGGTCGATCCACTCATCCGGACTGGGCTGCCAGCCGCCAACCCGTTTATTCACCCCATAAACATTCATCTGCTGATAAAGGAAGATGCAGGGCGGATCGTTATAAAGAAGTTCAGCCATCTTATTGAAAAGTTGCTGCCTTTTTTCCTTTTCAATGGACTGAATCCCTTCATCGAAGAGTTTTTCGAACTCCGGATTATCATAGGTCGAATAGGCTGCGCCTTTCTTAACCATGGCCCCCAGGAAGACATCGGCTGCGGGAACGGTTGCTGCACCCCAGAATGCCATGGGGAAGAGCTCTTTCGCCAGCATCTTCTCCAAAAAGCCTCCCCACTCCATGATTCTGACCTTGGTTTTGATCCCCGCCGCATTCAATTGGCCACCGACCGCTTCGGCCACTTCCTTGTCTCGCAGATATCTCCCGGTGGTCGCCATCAAGGTGAATTCATAGTTTTCATATCCAGCTTCCTTGATCAACCTCCTGGCCTTTTCGGGATCGTAGGGGTAAGGTTTAAGGTTCGGATCATAGCCATCATATTCTTTTGTTAAAAGCTGACCGTTCAATTTAACGGCAAACCCCTGCAACACATTCTTAATAATAGAATCGACATCCACAGCATGATTCATGGCAATCCGGATGCGTTTGTCCAGGACCGGCGATTCTTTGGTCATATTGAACTGGACAAACATGGTCCTCAAGCCCGGTATCTTGGAGACGCTCAAGTCTTTCTCTTTTTCGATGGAAGGAACTTCCTCTATCATAAGCTGGCTCACAAGGTCAGCTTCCCTGCTTCTCAAAGCAGACATCCGCGTGGCTGTCTCAGGAATCGACTTGTAAACGACACGGTCAAGTTTGGCCTTTCCGTTCCAATACCCGGGATTCGCCTTCAGCTCCACATACTCGTCCTTGACCCACTTGCTCAACTGGAAAGGCCCTGTTCCCACCGGATTTTTCCCAAACTCCACCGCCCCCTTTTCCTCCAGGTACCTGGGAGGGACCATCGCAACCGTCCTCAGAGAAAGGGGAACTGTTGGTGTTGGGGTCGTCGTCACGATATGGACGGTATGTGAATCAACCACTTTGACTTCCTTGATGGGTCTTACCAGAATGGTCGTGGGGGCCTTTAATTTAGGGTCCTTAATCCTCTCGATGGAATATTTAACGCTGTTGGCGTCGAAAGGCTCGCCGTTCGTAAACTTAACGTTTCTTCTCAGTTTAAATTCCCATGTTGTCTTATCTATGGCTTTCCAGGAAATTGCCAGGTTCGGTTTCAGCTCCATTTTTGAATAGTCCATCAGCAACAGGGGCTCGCAGATTGCCAGGGCTACATTTAAAGCGGCCTGGACCGTACTCAGGTGAGGGTCCAGATTCTGTGGCCCCACACCTTCGGCGATCGTAATCAACTGATCGGCTGAGCTCCCCTGCCCCAGGACACCGAAAGCGAGAATAATGAAAAAAGACGATAAAATACAGATGCTTCTTTTTCTTGCCATGCCCTTCATCCTCTTTTCCTCCTTTTTGATTCATTCTATCCTCATCCAGACAATTCTAACAAACTATTTCCAAAGAAACCTTTCGGTTATCTTGATTTGGTACTGCTTTGACGGGATTGACTTCCTGTTTTCCCCGGTCTGTCGGAGGTTAGATCTGTTCGCTGTATTGTACCTGTCCCCCCTTCATGACTGCGGCGACCTTATCAATATCGCCGACCTGCCTCATGGGGTCACCTCTCACGGCAATCAGGTCGGCAAATTTTCCGACTTCGATTGAGCCAACCCGAGCCTCCATTCCCAGCATCTCCGCAGCCAGAATCGTCCCGGATCTGAGGGCTTCTTCATTCGAGAACCCTGCCTGAACCAGAGCCTCCAGCTCGGTCCTGGGATCCGCATGGTAAGTATCTCCGCCAAAAACCGTCTTAACGCCGAATTTCTTTGCCATCCGGAGGGTCGTCTGGTAGTGGTCCACGGCGGCCAGACACTTCCTTTTCATGAATTCAGGGACGTGGGGAAGCTTCGACCCGGCTGCCATGACCCCGTATGTCACGACGAGATAAGTTCCTTTCTCCGCCATCAGCCGCATTTCCTCTTCAGTAAGATAAAGACCGTGCTCAATGGAATCGAGTCCAAACTCAATGGCGGCTTTCACCCCTGGTCCTCCGTGGGCATGAGCGGCGATTTTCCGGCGGCAACGATGGGCTTCTTCGATGGCCGCCTTAATTTCTTCGGGAGAGAATTCGGGTGCTGTAGGGTCTGAACCCTCTGTGGAGATACCGCCAGTGATCATGATTTTGACCCAATCCGCTCCTGCCTTGACCTGCCTGCGTATTGCAGTTCTTAGGCCGTCTGCCCCATCTGCCTCTATTCCTAAATACCAAGCATGGCCCCCTGTTTTGGCGATCAATTGGCCGCTCGTCACCAAGCGAGGCCCGCGGATCCAGCCGGCTTCGACAGCCTTCTTCCAGTAAATATCCATGAAGTTCTTTTCGCCCACGATTCTCAGCGTGGTGACTCCGGCTTTCAGTATCCTTTCAGCGTTGTACACCCCTCGCATGGCATTGATGAAGTCGTTTTCGTCAGCTTGGGCCTCTTCGTTCCCCACGTCAATTCCTGGATGATCATGACAATCAATAAGGCCGGGCATTACCGTAAATCCATTCCAATCAACAACCGGAACCCCCTTCTCCAAGACAATTTGATCTTGCCGATCGATCTTACTGATCTTCTCGTCCTCGATGAACAAAGCCATCCTGTCACAGACATATTCCTTTGCTCCGCCGATTAACTTTCCTGCTAATATGATCCTATCGGTCATTTGAGAAACCCCCTTCGCAAGATGAGGAAGATTTAGCTTAACGTTGCAGACAAATCGCCGAAACAGACTCGGCGGGGACGCTGAAAAAGCCTTGTAGCGGAATCCTTTTAAAGGCCAAGCACCACGCTTCACCTGCTTTGCGGGACTTCACCCTCGGTGAAGTTCTCCATAACCCATTCGATTCCAATAAAACCCGCATTACAAGGCTTTGGAAGTGTTCCCGCCGAGTCTGCTCAACTGGCGGGTTCAGCTTTCTTCAAGATCGCGAACGACCTTCACGAGATTATCGATCATCTCCTCTATGATGATTTTTCCCTTTTCCGCCGAGGCCATGGTAGCATGGCCAAAGATGCCTGATTTCGTACACTGGTCGGTCATGGGCAGTCCATAGCTGACAGGAGACTTCGACAGGCTCTCCTCTCGAAAGGTGAAGAATGTTTTCGGTGAAACGGGAATCTCATCGATGGCCTTGGTCATATCTACCTCGCCGGGATTAAGATAAAGGGAGAGGGAGGTTTCGAACTCATCCGAATGCCAGATGATGTCGGATTCAAGGCACTCGTAGCCATTCACAATGAGATTGGCGATGTAGATAACCCCGATTTGAGCACTGCTCATTTCGGCTCTCAGCTCCTCGGCCGCCGCATTCGTTGCGGTAATGTCGCCACCATGGCCAACCAAGAAAATGATTTTTTTTATCTTATGATAGACAAGACTCGTCGCGATATCTTTGAGGAGTTCTTTCAGGGTATTTAACCTGATACTGATCGTCCCCGGAAAATTGATATGATTGGCCGAGCACCCAAAGGCCACGGGAGGAGTAACAAGGGTATTATCCAACCTCTGAGCGGCCCTCAAAGCAAATTCGTAGACATTAAAGGTGTCTGTATCCAGGTTCAAGTGGGGCCCATGCTGCTCAATCGAACCGATGGGGATGAGGCAAACCGTCGACGGGTTGATCCTCTCCTTCACCTCAACCCAGCTCATCTTCTCCCAGCGCACTTTCTTCATCCCTGCTCTCCCTTATTCTTCCTCAGGACGGTTGTGTCACGCCCTTTCTACTTTCTTTTTCCCCTATTTTCCTCTATTTCATCCTTATGCCCTTTTCTGTAGACCTCGAATTGGCAATATTGATCGTTCTTGGTCAAAAGGAGCGGGAGCTCGCAGATGATATCTTCAAGGTAGGCCTCAAAGATCGCCTGATGGGCCGTATCACAATAAAGGCTCCACAATTCCGGGGAATCCGGCGCAATTTTCCTCCAGAGCTCCTGATAGGGACAGACTAAGGTCTGAGAATGTCGCACATTTTCAGTCAGCTTGATAGGATTCCGCTTGAATCGTTTGTCACCGGGCAGATCGTAATACTCAAAGAGGCTTTTAACATTGATCGGGAGCCCCATTTCTTCATGCTTTTTGCGGATCGTCCGGCCCCTGTCATGACCAAAATTGGTGACGGCCCGTTTCAGTGCTTCTACCCCTTCCTTGCCAAAAGTTTCCTTAAATTCCTTGGCCATATAGATGTAGAGCTTCGTGAACATATCCCCAAAAACCTCTACAGGATCCCCTAATTCGCTTTTCTTCTCGCTCATGCCCGACCTCCTTTTCATGTTCCCTGAATATTGCATGAAAAAAAGACAAAAACAAGTGGGCAAGGGAAAGGGAGGAAGGAGTTCCACAAGACCTTCATAGATTCCACCGTGAAGGGTGACGGTCGGTCGCGGTCGACCTTACGTGGGCCCTGGACCTTCAATCTCCCAAAATCAGTCCTGCGAAACCTGGGAGAAAGGCTCGCCCATCCCCGTTTTCTGCGACTGGCGGGAAAATCGATCTTCCGGGGTTGATTGACAAACAAAAGGGCCTTCTCTTATTATCTTTCGTTATCACGTTACAGGTCGGAAGGAAAAGAATGGGGAAAAACGTTACGAGAAAGATCCTTGAGGCTCATCTTGTCAGCGGTCGTCCGGAACCGGGGGAGGATATTGCGATTGCCATCGATCAGACCCTGACCCAGGACGCTACGGGCACCATGGCCTATCTTCAGTTCGAGGCCCTGGGGATTCCGAGGGTAAAGACGAAGCTCTCCGTCAGCTACGTAGACCACAATATGCTCCAGACTGGATACGAGAGCGCCGATGACCACCGGTTCCTCCAGACCTTCGCGGCAAAATATGGAATCCTTTTTTCCAGGCCCGGTAACGGAATCTGCCACCAGGTCCATTTGGAGAGGTTCGCGAAACCGGGAGAGACCCTTCTCGGCTCTGACAGCCATACCCCCAATGCCGGCGCCATTGGAATGATTGCCATAGGTGCGGGGGGGCTCGACGTGGCGGTTGCCATGGGGGGAGGGCCTTATTATCTCATGATGCCTGAGATCGTTCTTGTACGGTTAAAAGGAAAGCTTCCTCCCTGGGTTGCCTCGAAAGATATCATGCTTGATCTGTTCAGACGCCTGACGGTGAAGGGCGGCGTCGGTAAGATTTTCGAATTCGGAGGCCCGGGCGTCAAGACGCTCTCCGTCCCTGAAAGGGCCACCATTACCAATCTGGGAGCAGAACTCGGAGCCACAACCTCCATCTTCCCGAGCGACGAGAACACCCGGATTTTCCTTCACGCTCAGGGCAGGGAAAAAGATTGGATCCCCCTCGAAGCGGACCCGGATTCACCCTATGACGGAGTCATCGAAATCGATCTCGGTACGCTCGAGCCTCTCATCGCCCGACCTTCAAGTCCGGACAACGTCTGCCCGGTGAGAGAGATCTCCGGAAAAGAAGTAAGACAGGTCTGTATCGGAAGCTGCAATAATTCCTCTTACAGGGATCTCGTGAGTGTGGCAAGGATCCTCAGGGGCAAAAAAATTCATCCGGATGTAAGCCTGACGATCACCCCCGGATCGAAACAGGTCTTTGAGATGATCTCTGAGGACGGAGCCCTGTATGATCTCATCGGCGCCGGCGCTCGTATCCTGGAATCGTCCTGCGGGCCCTGTATCGGCATGGGCCAGGCCCCTCCGACCGACGCGGTCTCCATACGGACATTCAACCGAAATTTTCCCGGGAGAAGCGGGACACCAGGCGATCAGGTTTATTTAGCGAGCCCTTATGTCGCTGCAGCCTGTGCGCTGAAAGGATTGATTACAGATCCGAGAACACTCGGGCCAAGGCCGCCGCGGATTGCCATGCCGGAGCGGTTTCTGATCGATGACAGCATGATCCTTCATCCTTCCCCGAAGCCGGAGGAAGTGGCCGTCGAGCGGGGTCCCAATATTCAGCCCATGCCCACACGGGGACCTCTGGCGGACTTTGTGGAAGGTTTTGTTCTTTTGAAAGTGGGAGATAATATCACCACGGACGACATTCTTCCCGCTGGAGCAAAAGTCCTGCCTCTGCGGTCCAATATCCCCGCGATTTCTGAGTATGTCTTCGAGAAGGTGGGCGCGGGCTTTTCAAAAAGAGCAAAACAGTTGGGCGGTGGGTTTGTGGTGGGGGGTGGAAACTACGGCCAGGGGTCGAGCCGGGAACACGCGGCCCTGGCTCCCATGTACTTAGGCGTCAAGGCGATTCTGGTAAAGTCATACGCCCGCATCCATCGTTCTAATCTAATTAATTTCGGAATTCTTCCATTGACCTTTGTCAGTCAGGATGAATTCGAGAAGATTCAGCAGGGAGACCATCTCAGAATCGAGAATATCCAAAAGAGGCTCCGGATGAATCAGCCTATCGAGGTCGAAAACGTCACCCAGGGAAAGGTTTTTGAAACCGCCCATGGCCTGAATCGCAGAGAAACAGAAATACTTCTGGCCGGAGGGCTATTGAACTATACCCGCGGCCATTCGTGACTTCCCCTATCGCCCGCGGGTAAGATTCGCGGGTTACCCGTTCTGCTGAAAATCCGAATATCGAAGCACGAAATTCGAAACAAATCCGTCCAGGGTTAAGGGTTAACCCGCCAGTTGTATAAACGGCCATGGGTAAGCCCTTCTCCAAGGCTTCCCAAGGCGGTTATTTGGAAATTTAACGGAATCGAAGGAAGGCACCTCAGGTAAATTTCAGTCCGGGAAACGGAAGTGGGTGCTCATTCGCTAAAAGGTTCGCCTGGAACCCTTTCCAAAGGGCTTACCCACGTCCGTTTAGCTGGAATTTATGCAACATCAGGGTTAAGGATCAAGGATTAAGAGTAACCCTGAGCAGTGAACCTTAAACCAAAGTTCCCGAGGCATTAATAAACTAACTTATTGATCCGAAAAGGATATTGGAGAAAATAGGTTTTCATTTACATGGCTACAACCCAAGGAGTTGGAAAGCCCGCTGCTGCAGTGGACTCATCTCTGTCAATTCATAAAAAGTGGGCCCCTTGGGATCAGATTTGATCCGGCACCGGTTTCGACATCGGGTTCCAAGCTCCACCATAAGGGTATCAAAACTCTGGACGACCAAGCCATCGGAAGTGAGATGGGAAGCCTTTTTCTTTTTCGCTGAGTCGGACGGTTTGGCAGGTTTCACCGGATCTCGTTTCTTGCGGTTCTCGTCCAGTTCTTCATCGTCAAATAAGAGAGGGGCCAGGGCCTTTCGCATATGCCACTCCACATAATAAGCCAGCATGCATAGAAAGATATGGGCTCGAACATGGTCCTCCGTATGATGCCAAATCGGACGGACTAACAAATCGATCCCCTTCAAACTCCTGAACGCCCGCTCGACGTGAGTCAGATCCTTGTAGCTACGCACCGTGTCTTGCGCGGAGAGATGTTCCATGGGCTCGCTGGTTCGCACCACATAGATTCCATCCAAGGCTTCTTCCCGACGAATCCCCTCTTCATTGCGAAGGAAAGAGAAGTGCCCCTCCTCGATCGTTAAGATAAAGTGCTTCCCCATCTTGAAACGGTTGATCCCCTTACCCACTTTCTTTCCAATCTCACCCTTGCCCAGAGGCTTCTGGGTCCTCCTTGCCACTTCCTTCGAAATCCGTCGCAGCTCTTTCTCCGTGGCCTTCAATAGCTCCTGTCGCTTGCGCTCCCTCTGCTCTGCCAACAATGGGTTAAAACACGCCACGAGCCGCTCCGACGGAAACTCCGGCGAATGAATCTCGGCCAGATCTTTCTGGTCAAATAACGACCTCTGGAGACTCCCACTCTCCACCAAATCTCGAATCGCATGCGACCGCAGGGCCGAAATCCATCCCAACCCCGGATGCGCCTTGAGTTTCTCAATCTGTGTCTCCGTCAACATTCCCCGATCCCCCACCAATACCAACCGACTCAACTTAAAACGATCACGCAGTTTCTCCGCCTGATCCGGCACCGTGCTGGGATCTCCCGTGTCTCCCGGATATACCTCCACCGCCACCGGCCGACCCTCCTGATCCGTCAACAACCCGTAGACAATAATCGGCCTCCCCTTCTTTCCATCTCGATCATGTCCAAATCGAGCCAACGGACAACAATGTCCCTCATAATAACTACTCGTCACATCATAGAGAACCAAGGAACCCTCTGAAAGATGCCGAGCCGCTAATCTCTTCTCGATCCCTGCCTGCCTCCCTAATAACCAATCCATCGCCTCATAAAGATCATCCTCATCCGCATCGCTCACTCCAAGCTCCTCGGCTAACGTCGTACTATGCCACAATCGTGTCGTCGCTAACTTCGAACAGGGATGAATCAACCGCTCCACGACCATGGCCATCACCAGATCACGCTCCCGACAGCGTGTCGAGCAAATCAGTTTCTCTAAACCGATTTTCTTGAGGGTCCCTAAGACCGCCTCCACGTGACCATGCGGAAAAGACCGCTCAATAGCAAAAACCTCCTTAGGTGACATGAGAGGTTCGTTCTTGAGGAGGCGACGCAACGTCTCTATCTTCGGTTCAGGCCAATGGGTGAGATTAGCGACGGTTCGTTTGTGGACCTTCTCGCCTTCGCGCCAGGCTTCTCGCAGGAGGATAGCGGGTGGGGAATTACGGTTGGGAACACTTTCGATATACATGGAAACAGTATTATCATACTTATCCAATATTGTCAAGCATTATTTTTATGCTTACATGGGTACACTTTGCGAGCAATGCGTCTACCATTTCCATTGACAATTCAATAGGATAACCCTATTTTCAAACCACTTTTCCAAGGGAACTTCGGCTTAAACGATGAACTCGGATTTCGAGATTCGGATTTCTCTGTAGGGGCAGGGTTCACCCCTGCCCAAGGGCGGGCGTAAACCCCGCCCCTACGATTCTCCTCCCTGCCTCAAAAAAGAGTTGATAAATCACGGAGCTTCTGTATATCATAAAAAAAGAGGGCTGTGTCGCTTCTTTCGTATTGTGAGAAATGAATCTGAGTACCTGACGCAGGCTTGAAGCCTGCGGCTACTATCATTTCGGGAATTCGAAGTAATCGAGGAGGTGGAGAGATGAAAGAAACAGTGGAAGTGAAGAACATCGGGCTCCGGGGTGTGAAAGTTGCCGATACGCGGATCTCTGACGTGAATGGAGAAAAAGGCATCCTCATCTACAGGGGCTTCAATATCTCTGAACTCGTAAGCTGGTCGAATTTCGAGGAGGTCTCCTTCGTTCTTCTCAACGATCACCTTCCCGGCGGGGAAGAACTCAAGTCCTTTAGGTCTGAGCTGGTTCGGGAAAGGAGCATTCCGGATTCTGTCCTGAAATTCATGGGGATGATGCCGAGTTCGAGCCACCCCATGGATGTGCTCCAGGCCGCGGTTCCCTTCCTGGCAAGTTATGACCCGGAGCTGAGAGACGAGACCCGGGAGGCCAACTTCAGAAAGGCGAGGAGGCTTATTGCGAAAGTCCCTACAATCGTTTCAGCATGGGATCGCATCCGGAAGGGACTGGAGCCCGTTTCCCCGAGTCCCGATCTCACCCATGCGGGTAATTTTCTCTACATGTTGACCGGGGCTTCGCCCGATGCCGGGACAGCCAAGGATTTTGATACCTGTCTGATCCTTCATGCCGACCATTCTTTTAATGCCTCCACCTTTGCGGGAAGAGAGGTGGCTTCGACCCATGCCCACATGTACGCCTCTGCTGCGGCTGCCGTGGGCGCTCTCTCGGGAGAGCTTCATGGGGGAGCCAATAGCGAAGTGATGCAGATGCTCATTGAAATCGGAGAGGTGGATCGTGTGGGGCCCTGGGTTTCCGGAAAACTGCAGAAAGGGGGCAAGATCATGGGCATGGGGCATGCAGTCTATCATACAGAGGATCCGAGGGCAACGATCCTCCGAGGGATCTGCGAACGGATGGTGAAACGTTTCGGCGAAGCGCGATGGTGTGCGCTTTCGAAGGCGATTGAGGCGGCGACCAAAGAGGAGTTCCGGAAACTGAAGGGAAGAGAGATCTATGCCAATGTCGATTTTTTCAGCGCTCCGGTCTACCATATGATGGGCATTCCGAGGGATCTCTTCACTCCCGTCTTCGCCGTCTCCCGGATTTCGGGCTGGACCGCTCATATCATCGAAGAGAAATTCGCCGAGGCCCAACCCAAGGCTGAGCTTTACCGGCCCGATTCGGATTATGTGGGAAATTACTGCGGTCTCGAAGGGTGTCAATACATTCCTGTTGAGGAGCGATCCGCATGATCTTCCGGCACGATATGGTCATTGTCGGGGCGGGGCTGGCGGGACTCCGGGCGGCGGTCGAATGCGCGGACAAGGCCAATGTGGCTGTAGTGACGAAGGTCTTACCGACCCGCTCCCACTCGGGAACCGCCCAGGGAGGGATTACCGCAGCCCTTGGAAACGAGGAAGAGGATCACTGGGAATGGCATCTCTTCGACACGGTCAAGGGAAGCGACTACCTCGGCGACCAGGATGCCATCGAGATCATGGTGCGTGACGCTCCCCGGGTGATCTACGAACTCGAGCACATGGGTGTTCCCTTCAGCCGGACCCCGGATGGAAAGATTGCCCAGCGAAACTTCGGCGGCCACACCCGTGATCATGGTAAGAAGCCTGTAAAGAGGGCCTGCTATGCAGCAGACCATACGGGAAGGGTCGTCCTCGATACTCTTTATGACCAGTGCTCTCGCCACCGGGTGAAGTTCTACCAGGAACACTATGTCCTCTCCATCGTATTTGATGAAGGTAGGTGCGCAGGAGTGATGATCTATGACCTTGCGAGCGGAGGGCTCCACTTCCTTCAGGCGAAGGCGGTTCTTCTGGCTACAGGAGGGTGCGGAAAGGTCTACAAGACAACGTCCAATGGGTTCGCCGGCACCGGAGAGATGTTCAGCGCGGCCTATCGCTCGGGCATATCCCTCGAGGACATGGAATTCATCCAGTTTCATCCGACAGGGCTCTACCCCCTCGGAATTCTCGTCAGCGAAGCGGCGAGGGGTGAGGGAGGGATCTTACGGAACAGCGAGGGGGAGCGCTTCATGGAGCGCTATGCTCCGACAATAAAAGACCTGGCTGCGCGAGATGTCGTCTCCCGGGCTATTCTCACCGAGATCCGGGAGGGGAGGGGAATCGACGGAAGGGATTACGTCCATCTTGACCTCACCCCTCTCGGAGAGAAGAAGATACAGGAGAAGCTCTGGGAGATCGCTTCCTTTGTAAGGATCTATGTGGGCGTGGATCCGGTTCATGCACCCATTCCGGTTCAGCCCACCTGCCATTACGTCATGGGCGGAATACCAACCGATGGGGATGGAAGGGTGCTCGCCGACGGCAGGGATTCATTTGCCCAAGGTCTGTATGCTGCGGGAGAATGTGCCTGCGTCTCTGTCCACGGCGCAAATCGTCTGGGCTGCAATTCCCTGCTCGATCTTCTGGTCTTCGGGAGAAGAAGTGGATTGGCCATGAAGGAGGCTGTTCTACAGATGGACCATCCTTTCCTCTCAACCGATCCCGTGAAAGAAATGGAAGCGAAGCTTGCGGGATGGATGGATTGTAAGGGAAAGGAAAAATTGGACGGCCTTCGGAGGAGAATGCAGGCCCTGATGATGGAATATGGCTCGGTCTTTCGTACCGAAGAAGGACTTAAGAAGGGGATCGAGGAAATTCGCTCCCTGAAGGAACGATTCTCGGAGATCGGGATCTTGAACAGGGGAAAGACCTTCAACTACGAATTAATGGAGGCATTTGAATTGGGCCATCAGCTCGATCTCGCAGAGGTGATCCTTTTCAGCGCCTCCCATCGAAGGGAGAGCCGGGGAGCCCATTTTCGGGAGGACTTTCCAAAGAGAGACGATCAGGCCTATTTGAAACATACCCTGGTTTTCCACACCCCGGAGGGACCGAAGGTCGAGTATAAGCCTGTGAAGGTCACCCGATTCCAGCCGGAGGCGAGGGTTTATTGATGAAGCCTGATTTCACCACTGAGACACAGAGGCCACAGAGAAAATGATTACCAAACTGAAGGTCTTTCGCTACGACCCGCAGAAGGACGAAAAACCTTACTACCAGAGGTTCGAAGTCGATGCCGATCCCATGGCCCGGCTCCTCGACTCTCTCAACCGGATCCGCTGGGAACAGGACCCCACCCTCTCTTATCGCATGTCCTGCGGCCATGGAATCTGCGGATCAGACGGGATGAGGATCAACGGGATCTGTGGCCTCCCCTGCCAGAAGCTGGTCAAGGACTTCAAAGACGAGATTCTGATCGAACCCCTTCCCGTGTTCAGGGTCATCAAGGACCTGGTCGTCGATCTCGATCCTTTTTTCGAAAGGTATCACTCCATCAAGCCCTATCTGATCACGAAGACGGCTCCTCCTGAAGAGGAGCGCAGGCAATCTCCGGAGGAGCAGCACCTTCTCGAAGAGGCCATCCGCTGTATTCTCTGCGCCTGCTGTACCGCTTCGTGCCCGGTAAATCAGAAAAAGGAGACAGAGGCTTATGTCGGACCTGCGGCCCTAATCCGGGCCTTTCGGTATCTCTTCGATTCAAGGGATGAGGCTTCCGATGAGAGAACTGCCTTGCTCGATCACAAGGATGGGGCATGGGGCTGCAAGACCCTCTGGAAGTGCACGGAAGTTTGTCCCAAGCAGATACCGGTGACCAAGGAGATCGGCCAGGTCAAACGGCGCATCTACGAATCCAAGCATCCCAAGAAGTAGGAAATGAGAAGGAGGATTGCTCGAGATCAAAGACGTCTTTGTCAGCGTTCATGGCCACTTCTATCAGCCTCCCCGGGAGAACCCCTGGCTTGATGCCATCGAGAGGGAAGAGAGCGCCCGGCCTTTTCATGACTGGAATGAGCGAATCGCCTTTGAATGCTACCAGCCAAACGCCTATGCCCGGATCCTCGACAGTCAGGGAAAGATCTTAGATATCATCAATAATTATTCCTCTATCAGCTTCAATTTCGGCCCCACCCTTCTTTCCTGGATCGAATCAAAGATGCCTTCTGTCTACCGGAAGATCCTTGATGCCGATCAGGTGAGCCTCAAGCGATTGGGTCACGGAAATGCGATCGGACAGGTCTACAACCACATCATCATGCCTCTGGCCACGGAAAGGGATAAAGAGACGGAGATACGATGGGGGATCGCCGATTTCGAGAGAAGGTTCCGTCGAAGGCCTGATGCAATCTGGCTTCCCGAGACCGCTGTAGACTATGCCACGCTTCAGGCGCTGGTCAGGCACGGTATGCGTTTTTTGATCTTGAGCCCTTTTCAGGCGTCGAAGGTGAGGCCGTTTGCGGCAGGGAAATGGATGGATGTCTCCAGCGGAAAGATCGATCCAACCCAGCCGTACCGGTGTTTCATCAAAGACAAGTCAGGGAGAAAAATCCCGGATCGGTTCATCGATATCTTCTTTTACCATGGAGGAGTCTCAAAAGAGGTGGGTTTTGAAGACCTCCTCAAGGATGGGAATGCGTTCTGTGACCGGTTCCTCCATGCCTCCCAGCCTTCCAGGAAAAGGCCTCAACTGCTTCATATTTCGACGGATGGTGAAACCTATGGCCATCATAAGAAATTTGGTGACATGGCCCTGGCCTATGCCGTCCATGAGGGTTTTTCCTCACGGGGGATGGAGGTCACCAACTACGGAGCCTTTCTGGAGCGCTTTCCACCCGTTTATGAAGTGGAAATCGACGAGGGGCCGAAAGGAGAGGGGACTTCGTGGAGCTGCAGCCATGGCGTAGGCAGATGGAAGGAGGATTGCGGCTGCAGCACGGGAGCAATGGCAGGATGGAATCAGGGGTGGAGGGAGCCGTTACGGGAGGCACTCAACTTTTTGAGGGACGAATTGAGCCATGTCTTCGAAAGAGAGGGAGCAAATGTCTTCAAGGACGCCTGGGAGGCAAGAAATGTCTACATCGAGGTGATCGTGGACCGTTCTCCGGAGATGAGGGAAAGCTTCTTTAAGAGACATGGAACGGAAGGGCTCGATGAACGAGGAATAATCAAGGGCCTGAAGCTTCTGGAAATGGAAAGGAATGCCCTTCAGATGTACACGAGCTGCGGCTGGTTCTTTGCCGATCTGGCAGGCCTGGAGACGGTGATCATCCTTCAGCATGCGGCGAGAGCGATCCAACTGGCCGAAGAGCTGACAGGCCCGGGAATCGAGAAGGAGTTCCTTCGGCGTTTATCGAAAGGACGAAGTAACCTCCCCGAGATGGGAGATGGCGCTGAGATCTATCACCGTCTTGTAAGGCCCGGATGCGTCACCTTGGATAAGATGGTGAACCACCATGCCATTTCTTCGCTCTTCGACGGGAAGAAGAGGAGGGGAAAGATCTACTGCTACGGCGTAGAAAAGATGAAAGAAGAGAAGTGGATAGAAAAGGGAGATGTCTCCGTCTTAGGTCAGGTAAAGGTCTCCTCCGAGATCATCCCCGAGCCAAAGGAATTTCTCTTCGGACTGATTTCATCCAGCCAGGATATCTTTCGGACATGGGTTGCCGAATCGAGTGAGAAAACCCAATTCGAGCTCTTGAAGAACAAGGGCCTTGAGCTTGCGGGAAAGGATGAAAAGAGGCGAAGCGAAGTCCTTACCTCAATTTTGGGTCATTGCCTCTTTACGATTCGGGACATCCTCAAGGATGAAAAGAAGGGGATCTTTCAGAAACTGCTTCAGGAGGAACTCGATCAATACCATAAAGATTGCTCCGAGCTCTTTGGCAGATCAAGAGGGTTAATCGAGATCCTGGCAGGAGAGGGCATTGAGATCCCCTGCGAAATCCGTGCTGCTGCAGAAACGGCCCTGGCCGATTGGTTCCTCAAAGAGGTCGAAGGGCTGAGAAAAGATCCTCATGGAACGCTCGATCGCGGGGAGATCGAGCGGATCGTCGAAGAGGGCCGAAAACTCGGCATCGAACTGAAGACAGAATCGGTCCGCGTCGTGTTGAATGAGATCCTGGATGAGAAGGTCAGGAGCCTCAAACAGGCCATGGAAGCCGATCAGGCAGGGCAGTCCGAAGAGATTGACGAAATCCTCCTGGTCCTTCATTCCGTGGAAAGATGGGGTTTTGAATTTTCCAGAGAGGAGGCTCAGAATCGAATCCATGAGATCCTGGAATACTATGCTGAGACAATCGAGAAGAGCTGGTGGGAAGGGGGCAGTGTAAAGCCGTTTCCGACAAATTTAATCTCCCTCGCCGAGCGGCTCGGTTTCAATGTGGATCGCTTCAAGAAACTGGCTGTTCACCCTCCCCTCCGCACTTGACAGAGAAGTTCTTTGTATCTTCCTCAAACGTATCAAAGCTGCATCCTCTACTCCCTTTGCACTTTTTGGAATCTCTCTCGTGACCCTAAAAAAGAAATACAGTGAATCATGTATTTCAGAGCCGAGAAAGACCTTATTTTGAACGGAGGCTCGCGAATTGTGTTGAAAATCATTTTCATGGGCTATAAGCTATGATTAGGTTCTCACATGGGTAAATCTGAGAATTTTTCTCTAACATTTGCGGTAAGCTTTTCGTAGGGCAGGCCACCGTGCCTGCCTTGTGAGCTGGTGAGAGGCGCTGCTCAGTTGGTCGGCACAGAGGCCGACCCTACGAAGATCGTATTTGCATGAGGTTGGGAAGGACAGAAGGAAATTTCAAATATATTTGTTTAGCGTTCAGCTTAAGACTGGAGGTGTGACCATGGAGATCAAGATGATTGGAGTGGTTGGGGCAGGGCAGATGGGAAGCGGCATTGCTGAGGTCTGCCTCGGCTCCGGATTCGATGTCGTCATGAGGGATGTCACCCAGGAGGCAGCCCAAAGGGGGAAATCGAGAATTGTGTCAGACCTGGACAGGCGACTCCAGAAGGGAAAGCTCACAGCCGATGAGAAAGAAGCGATTCTCAAACGGCTCTCTTTGACAACAAGGCTCGAAGACTTCGGGAAGTGTGATTTCGTGGTTGAGGCAGCTACCGAGCAGGTCTCTCTGAAGGGAGAGGTGTTTAAGGTCCTGGATGAGATCACCCGCAAGGAGGCCATCCTTGCCAGCAATACCTCCTCCATCTCCATCACCCGGATCGCCTCCTTTACGAAGAGGCCGGACCGTGTCATCGGAATGCACTTTTTCAATCCGGCCCCGGTCATGAAACTGATCGAAATCGTGAGGGGCCTCGTGACCTCGGAGGAGACTTTCCAGGTGACAAAAGAACTCAGTCTGAAACTCGGCAAGACTCCGCATGAGGCGATCGATCTGCCCGGGTTTGTCTCGAGCCGGTTGATCTTCAGTTTCATGAACGAGGCGATCTATACCCTTTATGAAGGAGCTGGCAAGCCGGAGGAGATCGATGCGATCATGAAGATGGGAGCCAACCATCCGATGGGACCGCTCGAACTGGCTGATTTTGTTGGATTGGATACCGTTCTCTCCGTCATGAAGGTGCTCCAGGAGGGCTACGGAGATAAATATCGGCCCTGCCCGCTCCTGGTGAAATATGTGAACGCGGGTTATCTGGGAGTGAAAACAGGAAGAGGCTTTTATCCATATGGAGAGAAAAAATGATAGGGTTCGATCTGACCTCAGAACAGAAGGTTTTACAGGAAAGGGCAAGGCGATTTGCGAAAGAGGTGATCCTGCCGGTCGCTCAACGACATGATCGAGAGGGGACATTCCCTCTCGATGTAATGGAGAAGGCCCATGGGGAGGGTTTTTTCACCCCCCTTGTTCCGAAAGAGTATGGAGGGCAAGGCCTGGGAGTTCTCGATAACTGCATCATCGCGGAGGAGCTTGCAGCAGGTTGCATGGGGATGTATGTCTCGATCTTCGTCAGCACGTTGGCCCTTTACCCCATCATCAAGTTCGGGACCAGGGAACAGAAAGAGCGATTTCTCCGACCGTTCTGCTCAAGATTTAGCATTGCCTCCTATTGCTTGAGTGAGCCTACGGTGGGATCCGATCCTGCCTCCATGAGGACGAGCGCCGTCCTTGAGGGAGACCATTACCTCCTCAATGGAACGAAGATGTGGATTACCAATGGAGGCTATGCTGACTTCTATCTCGTCTTTGCGACCACAGACTCGAAGAAGGGACATAAGGGGATCATCACGCTCATCGTTCCTTCGAATCTTGAAGGAATCAGCCACGGAGAGCCCATCGACAAGATGGGACAGCGGGCCTCGAACACGACGGCCGTGACCTTCAAGAATGTCAGGGTGCCCAGGGAGAACCTTTTGGCCGGAGAAGGAGAGGGATTCAAAAAGGCGATGGCTGCCCTCGATATCACCCGTCCGATGATCGCAGTGGGTGCGGTAGGGATTGCACGAACGGCGATGGAGCTTGCCACCGACTACGCCAAAAAGCGAATTCAATTCGGTGTTCCCATCGCTCGGCACCAGGCGGTCCAATTCATGCTGGCGGACATGGCAAAAGACATTGACGCAGCAAGGTTCCTCGTCTGGAGGGCGGCCTGGCTCGCGGATCGAGGGGTTCAAAATGCGGGCGAAGCCGCCATGGCCAAGGCCTTTTCGGCGGATATGGCCATGCGGGTGACCACGGACGCCGTTCAGATATACGGAGGGATGGGATATACGAAATGGCACCCCGTTGAAAAGCTGATGCGCGATGCGAAGGTGATTCAGATCTACGAAGGATCGGCCCAGATCATGCGAATGATCATTGCGAGAGAGATGCTGAAGGATACCGCTTGATTTCAGATTGAAGATTTCAGATTGTAGATCGAAACTGCCTGGAAAGCACTAAATTGACACGAAAAACAAGAAGTCCTTATTCTCGGGAATTCAAGGAGGGCAGAGGGGACGTGAAAGAGGGGATCACTTTTTGAATTCAATGGGCTGAGAACACGCACTTCCCCCCGCATTATAATCATAGACCATTCTGGCCCCGTAGTCAGCACCAACGGACAGAACACCCAGCAGCACGAGAAGCGCGAAAAGGAAAAGAAGCCTGCCTTTCTTAGGAAAGGGCCGCGCGAGAGCAGCCCAGATCGCAAGACCCAGGCCCAAGCAGAGCGTTGCGATCATCCAGCTCTCATGAGCTTCGAGCAGATGGTCCTTCACGGAACGGGAGACCATCACCCCATCCTCAGCGTACAAGCCGGTTCCCACTGCCATGGCCGCAAAGAAAGCGCCGGCGACAAGAAGCGAAAAGGCGGTCATCGCCAGGGTCTCTTTTCGAAGTATCCACGCCAATCCATAAAAAAGGGCACTCCCCACCAGAAAGGCAATCGGGAAATGGACGATGAGAGGATGGATGTTTTGAAGATGCTGTATTCCCGGAAGAAGACTTTCGATCATGATATCACCTTTACTGTTTCCGCCGCGTGGGCCACCGTGATGCCGATCACCACCATCAATAGACCCGCCAAGATGCGAAAAAATGTAACCTTCATTTTTGGTCCTCCTTCCCCGGTTGGTATCATCACCACCGCGTTGTCGTGAATGAATAAAAACTGCTTCACCGAAGGCAGAACTTCTTCATGACTTAAGCATAAGCATATTCAAACGAAACGAAGAAGCCAATAAGGCGAAACCCGTATTTTAGGGCAGGAAAGACCGTATTTGGGGATGGGTTAAAGGGTACGCAGAATAAGGGGAGAGATGTCGAGGACGCGGATCTTTGGAGACCGGACCTGAGGCAATGTGTTTGTCACCAGGATGGCGTCCACGGGCAACGTCGAGAGACGACTTCTGGCGTCGCGGGAGAAGATTTCATGCGTCGCAGCGACACGAATGCTTGAAGCGCCGCTCTGGAAAACGAGTTTGACAGCCTCGGAAATGGTGCCGCCGGTATCGATCATATCATCGATGATCACGACATTCTTGCCGTTCACGTCTCCATGGAGGCGTCTTGCGATGGCGACATTGGGGCGAGGGCGGACCTTGTCAATCCTTGCCACCTCCGGCCTGGGATTCAGAAGCTCTGAGAGGCACTTTGCCCGCGATACGGAACCGGCATCGGGAGAGACAATCACATCGGGAGAACTTTTTGCGAGGGCGCTGGCGAAGAGGGGCAAGCCGGAGAGTTCGATCGTTTCCGGACTCAGCTCCTTCCGGATGATTTCACTATGGATATCGAACAGGATGAGCCGGGTCGGGTTCAGGTTCCGGATGAGCTTCGCGACCATGATGCCGATACTTCCCTCGCCCCTGTTGCAGGGCCGGTCTTGTCGTGCATACCCAAGGTAAGGGATGACCAGTTTGGCCTCCCGGGCACCATTCTCACGGACGAGACGAAAGAGGGAGAGAAGCTCGAAGAGGGAATCCGGGTGGGGAAGGACGGAAGCGATGATCCCAACCTTCCTGCCCTTTACTTCACCCTTCAAGCGATATCCCCGTTCCCCGTCGGCAAACGTATAGGAATCATATTGCCCAAGGTTGTGCCGCGACTTCGTGAGAGCTCGCTGAAAATGGCGGGTCGAGCTTGTGAGAAAGAGTTTCATCTATTTCACGCTTTGCAGGACACGTCTCAGAGGAAAAAGAGTCTGTGGCACCCGGGACATTCGAGGTACTCGAAATACTTATTGTAATTCTGTTGATTCTCGATTCCCCCTGTTCCCGCTGTGTAGACCCTTTCTCCGCAGTCGCAATCGAGTGAGAGCCGCTCAATTCTCTGCTTTAGATCTTCCTTGGCGATAAAATACATCGTACTACCCCGTCGAAAATATTCACCACATTTTGGGAGATCAAACAATCATAATTAGGCTGTGTTCTTAAATGTCCTCTTTCCGTCATGCCGGACCTGATCCGGCATCCAGAAGATCCTTGAAAGGACTGGATTCCGGCTTCCGCCGGAATGACGATCGCCGGTCCTTTTCGACTTTTTTCGAAACTATCACTTATAATCAGCTTCTATTTTAAAAGTAAGGCCCGTTCCAACATCTGTCAATATCATTTTGCCTCAAATTTTGATATAGTATGTAAGAAAGCGTTTATGGAGGCTTAGAATGGTTGAAATAAGCCGGCTGGCTCCGAAAGAGAGAAAAGGTCTTATCGTCGTCATTACGGGTAATGGAAAGGGGAAGACCACAACGGCTCTCGGCATTGCCGTTCGAGCCTGCGGTCACGACATGCGGGTTTGTATCATCCAATTTATGAAAGGCGACATCTATGCTGGAGAGTGGGATGGGGTAAGGAAAATGGGTTGCCAGGTAGAATTGATATCCACGGGCAAGGGGTTCTGCGGAATCCAGGGGAATCCGTACCCTTATGAGGAACACAGAAAGAATGCTCAGGAGGCTCTCCAACTGGCCCATCAGAAGATGGGGGCAGGCGAATTCGATATCCTGATTCTGGATGAGATCAACAATGCCCTCCATCTCCGACTGGTGGATATGGAGCAGGTCCTGGAAATCATCCGTCGCAAACCGTCACTGTTACATCTTGTTCTTACCGGGAGAGATGCCCATCCGGAGGTGATCGAGCTGGCTGACACGGTGAGTGAGATCATGGAAGTGAAACACGCCTACAGAAAAGGGGTGGAGCCGCAACCGGGAATTGACTACTGACGATAAGGAATCCAGGAAGGGAGGAAGAAGGCAGAGATATCGACTCCTCGGATAAGGAATCCAGGAAGGGAGGAAGAAGGCAGAGATATCGACTCCTCGGATAAGGAATCCAGGAAGGCAGGAAGAAGGCAGAGATATCGACTCCTCGGATAAGGAATCCAGGAAGGCAGGAAGAAGGCAGGGATATCGACTCCTCGGATAAGGAATCCAGGAAGGCAGGAAGAGGGCAGGGATATCGACTTCTTGGATAAGGAATCCAGGAAGGGAGGAAGAAGGAGGTACCTTTAAATATCCAGAATGACCGTAGCCTGCCAGCCTCGCTCTGTCTTCTCAAGACTGAAACGATGGAGGGTCACGGCTTTGACATCCACCCGGAGATCATGGTGGTCCGGATCGATTTCTTCGCCTACGACAATCCCTCTGAGCAGATACTTCTGGTCTTGTTCTCTGATCTCGATCTGGCTGGTCCTCAGTAAGAGCTTTTGAGCATCTTTGTAGTAGATGAATTCCTGCAAAAAATCGAAAAGAAGCATATCGAGGGCCTCGTTTTCCAGTTTCAACTCCCGCCTCTGCAGGGGCCTGATCGAATCGAGCTCTTCAACCATGACGTTCATCGTGGCATCGGCTGCGGCTGTAAAGGCCTCTTCAAGATCCTTACCCCAGGCTTCAAAAGCAATATCCGCAGTCGCAATCTCTTCTAAGTAGTGATAAGGCATTTTCTCAATTCATCCAGGATTTCGGATTCCTGCGATTTCAGGTGCTCGCCAATGAAGACGAGAGACGTCTTCTCTTCCTCAAAGGGCTCAAGCTCCCAGCGGCCAGCGACGAAGTTGAAAAGGCAGGTGCCTTCAGGGAACTTCACAAAACCCTTGGAACGGTAAACTCGCCCGTTCATGCCCTCTGCAAACTCTTCAAAGCGGCCTCTATCGAACAGACGCTCGGTCACGTAACTTACGGACTCGAACTCCGTCTGGTGGACATGTTCAGGAGGGCGGATTTCGCGCTCCCGGGTAATTCCAAAAAGAAGGTCGGGATCGACCTCACAGCGCCGGGAGGCCATCACCGGCGCGAGTTCGTTGAGCTTCTCAATCTTTTCTCTTATCTTTCCCAGTTCTTCCGGAGTGACCAGATCCACCTTGTTCAGGAGAATCGTATCCGCATCTTCGATTTGCATCCTTGTCGTATGTCCGAGCTGTGGAAACTTGACCATGGCATCTGCGTCAGCCACGGTAATCACGCCGTCCAGTCGCACCTGGGGCAGACTCTCCTGGATATCGAAGATGAGGGCGTCGGGTTCAGCGACTCCTGTGGTTTCCACGACGATCCTTTCAGGATCCATTTTTTCAATCACTTCGTTGACGGCCGCCTCGAACTCTCCGATCAGGGAACAGCAGACGCAGCCTCCATCCAGTTCCGCAATCCGGACGTTCTTTCCCTCGATGATCTTGCTATCGATGGCGATTTCACCAAACTCGTTCATGAGGATGGCAAGTTTCCCGGGCACCGTATCCAGGATGTGGCGAAGAAGCGTCGTCTTCCCGCTTCCCAGGGGGCCGGTGATCAGCGTGATCGGGGTTCGAGGATTCATGAGCTACCCCTTCACGTTCCCGATGGGGATGAAGCGGACCACCCGTTTACTGATGCCTGCCCGTTCAGTCGCTTCTATGACGTCGTCGATATCTTTATAGGCTGGCCCTGCCTCTTCTGCCAGACCTGACCAGGAAGCCGTGCGGACGTAAATCCCACGGCTTTCCATCTCACGCTGCAGTTTATCTCCGCGCCAGAGTTTTCTGGCCTTCGTCCGGCTCATGGTGCGGCCACTTCCGTGGGCCGTGCTGAAGAAGGTCTGCTCCCCGCCCGGAGTTCCCGCCAGGAGGTAGGAGCCGGTCTCCATGCTTCCCCCGATGATCACGGGCTGGCCCACCTCTTTGTATCGTTCCGGAATGCCCTCCATATTGGGCCCGAAGGCGCGGGTAGCACCCTTTCGATGGACAAGAAGCGTCTTCGTTTTACCATCGACGGTATGGCGTTCGAGCTTGGCCGTGTTATGGGCAACGTCATAGACCATGTGCATCCCGAGGTCTTCGGCAGATCGACCGAAGAGATCGGAGAAGGCCTCACGGATCCGGTGGACAATTACTTGGCGGTTGGCAAAGGACATATTGATCGCGCATTTCATGGCTGTGAAATAATTTCTTCCCTCGGGGGAATCGAAAGGCGCCGAAGCCAGCTCGCGGTCAAGAATCTTAATCCCGTACTTAGTCTGCATGACCTTCAGGAAGACCTGAAGATAGTCTGTCGCCACCTGATGGCCAAAACCCCGGCTTCCACAGTGAAACATGACGACCACCTGGTCCGGAATGGTGATCCCGAAGCGCCGGGCCAGTTCTTCATCCAGGACATTCTCCCGGCGTGCGACCTGAATTTCGAGATAGTGATTGCCAGACCCGAGGGTGCCGATTTGATTATAGCCGCGATCAATGGCCTTTTCGCTGATCTTTGAGGAGTCCGCTCCATCGATACAGCCTGACTCCTCAGTCAGTTCCAGGTCTTCGTCCCACCCATAGCCGTTACGGATGCACCATCTTGCACCCTGCTCCACCACCTGACGAAAGTCGTTTCTCGACAGCCTCACAAACCCGGTGCATCCCACCCCGGCAGGAACTCTTTCAAAGAGCTTATCCACGAGCGGTTTGAGGTACGGTTTGACGTCATCGTAGGTGAGGTTGGTCGTCACCAGGCGCATGCCACAGTTGATATCAAAGCCGATCCCTCCGGGAGAGATCACCCCGTGGTCTACATCCATGGCGGCCACCCCTCCGATCGGGAAGCCGTAGCCGAAATGTCCGTCAGGCATGCAGAGGGCATGTCTCGTGATTCCTGGCAGCGTCGCGACATTGGTGATCTGGTCGTAAACGGTATCATCCATATCCCGGATCAACTTTTCCGTTCCATAGATCCTGGCCGGAACGCGCATCCCCTCCTTATAAGTAACAGGAATTTCCCATATCGTATCTGAAATTCGATTTAAGACATTGAGAATGGCCATGATCCTCTCACCTCCCTTCAAAAAATTCTCTCATATCCAGCCACAAAATACAACCCTGATTCTGTTGCGCTGAAAGCTCAAAGCTGAAAACTGAAAAAAGAGAAAGAATTTGCTTTGAGCCTTGAGCTTTGAAGTTTGAGCTTCTTGCAGGGGCATTAGATGTAATGTATTTCGTGTAGTGGTCCACAACGAAGCCTTCGTGGATATCGTCCTTCGTGGCAAAATCGGTGGGTTTATCTGAGGGTAAACATCTACGCCATCGATTCCGCGACCCAGCACTGCGGATCATCGGCAAAGAGGTCGGGCTTTCCCTGTGTGGAAGAATAAGCATATGCAACAGCCCGGCATCCCCGGCACGTGGGCCAGAGAGAACAGCGGCCGCATTTTCCCCTGTAGCTTTCCCTGTTTCGCATTTTCCAGAGGAGCCTTGAAGAGGCCCAGATGGCGCGGAGGGATTTCTTCTTAAGATTTCCGGCCACCAGACCGATCCTCCGGCAGGGCATGACCGATCCGTCGGCGACAATCGTCACCCCTGAGAAACCCGCGCTACAGCCTGAGAGGGTGAGTTCACCGTGAGGAGGGTTGGTCTCAAGAAGCGTTCCGGAGAGGGGGTCTCCGGAGACAACCTCAAAGGAGGGGCGATTCAGGGACATCACTTTTTGATAGGCCCGCTTTAGTTCTTCAGGGGTGAGCAGACTTTCGATCAGCCCCTTTCCCTTTCCGCAGGGGACGACCCTCGAAAAACCGATGCCATAACAACCCATTTTCCGGGCGATTTCGGCTGTCTCTTCAATTGCGTCGGCATTCAGGCGGGAAAGGGTCACGTTGGCACTTATTCGGTTACCTGCGTGAACAAGCTCGCTAACGCCCTTTTCTGCCTGGAGGAAGCTTCCGTTACCCCTGATGGCATCGTGGAGCTTTGGAGGTCCTTCCAGGCTGACCTGGACGTCGGAGACCCCGAGGGAGAAGGCCTTTTGGGCATCGTCCGCCTTGATCAGACTCCCATTGGTCATCATGGCCACCCGGTATCCCTTTTCCCTGGCGTAGGCAATGACGTCCCAGAGCCCGTCGTAAAGAAAGGGTTCCCCTCCGGTAAAATGGATCGACGGGGAAACCCGAATGCCGTGCTCTTTTTCCCAGGCCGCAAACATCTCGGTCGCCCCGTCGATCTCGTGCATTACTTCATTCGAAGCCATCTCCCGAGTCCTCTTTCGTCCCTGATAACAGTGACGGCATCGGAGATTACATCGCTCGGTAAGATGCCATTGAATGAAAAATTCAAAGGTCTCTATTGCCGAACCGGCAATCAGATTGTCTTTCACTTCTTTCACTTGAGGCATCTCTTGCCAGGTTCAGCAGCCCGCATCATGACCCAGAACTTCGCTTCCCGGCGTCTGTCATGCTCGTTCAAGATGACCTTTTTCCCGGTTTTCATCCCCTTCCACCCCCTTTCTATATGGATTGGCCTGGGTGAGAATGGGCTGCGGCATTCAACCGTTCATAGCAGTCTCGCCTCATGGGATGAGGCGATAAGGATAAGCGCGCTTTGTCCATTCACTCGAAGGATACTCAGACTGGAGTTTTTCATAAGCTTCCTTGAGTGGTTTCGGGTCATGGGTGCTCTTGTAACGGGAGACCCCCCGTAGATAAATCGCTTCGGGTGCAGAATCACTCTTCGAATACTCACCCAGCAATTTGTCCAGGGCTGCAAGGGCCTCAGCGAAATGCTCCAGATCGAAATGGCATTTCGCAACGCCCAGCAGAAGGGAAGGGATCAGTTCCTCGGGGGGAAAGAAGCCGACCGTCCTGTGATGCTCTTTCCCTTCACTGTCGAGGGTGATCAGGGTGGGGGTCCATTTGACGTTGAAATCAGTGGCAATAGGCTGGGCATCGGATTTGACTTGCAGCGGGATGAGACTCTTCATAACGAATTCGGCTACCTTTGCATTCGGGTACGTAACTGCACCCATCTGCTGGCAGCCGATTCAGAGGGGATTGAAAAAATCGAGTAGAATCTGTTTGTTTTCGGCCTTGGCGCGGGCAATCGCCCTGTCGAGGCTGCTCTCCCATTCAATCTTGGTTGTCATAGAAATTCCTCCTTTGTTTTTGAATTTGACTGCTCCCCTATTTTCTCTACTTTACTCTATCGAGGGGAGCGACAATGGTCAATGGGGTCAATACCCTATTTTTGTGCTGAATTTCATGTATTTTTATGAAACGACCCAAGTCCGACTCCATCGATAGGGCTGTCACAGCCGGGACACTTTCCTTCTTGGATCTGGTATTCTCTGATCGAGAAACCGACGCGCTCGATGAGCTGTCTGTTGCAGTGATAGCAGTAGGTATTATTTCCATGACCCGTGACGTTGCCGAGATAGACGTAACGCAAACCGGCTTCCTTCCCGATCTCATAGGCCCGGTTCATGCTCCTGACAGGCGTATTTTCGAGGGAATCCATCTGGTATTGGGGGTAGAAGCGGCTGATATGCCAGGGGATGGTCTTATCGATCCCCACAAGAAAATCGGCGATTTTCTCCAACTCGTCTTCTGAGTCGTTCTCCCCTGGGACCAGGAGTGTGGTGACCTCTACCCAGATATTCTTGTCCTTCATCAACTCAATACTCTTCAGGACTGGAGCGAGCCTTCCCTTGCAGATCTTCTTGTAGAAGGCGTCGCTGAAGGACTTGAGATCGATGTTAGCAGCATCCAGGTAGGGACTGATCATGACGATCATCTCTTCTGTCATATAACCATTGGTCACAAAAACATTTGCCAGTCCTTCCTGTCTTGCCAGTTGGGCGATCTCGTAGGCGTACTCGAAAAAGATGGTCGGTTCTGTATAGGTATAGGAAATACTCTTTGAGCGACTCCGCTTCGCCTGTCTGACGATCTCCTCCGGCTTCACGAATTGAGAGCGGAGACCCAGGTTTTTGGCCTCCTTGACCTGGGAGATCTGCCAGTTCTGGCAGAAACCGCACTGGAAATTGCATCCCATCGCTGCGATGGAAAAAGAGCTTGAACCTGGAAAGAAATGGTACAGGGGCTTTTTCTCGATGGGATCGATATTCTGGGCAACAAGCTCGCCGTAGGAGTGAGTATAAAGAATGCCTTCCCTGTTTTCCCTGACGCTGCATATACCGAATTTGCCATCCGGGATCAGGCAGCGATGACTGCACAGAAAACACGACACTTTGTTGCCTACCATCTTGCTGTAAAGAAGGGCCTCTTTCAGCATTGTCTTTCTCCTTTCAACCAAGCGCAACGGAGATCCTATTAAGGCGCTCATTAGAGTATAGAGATCATCTGCCGGAGGATCTGCCTATTTGAAAAAAGCATAAAACCTGGACTTTGGCTTTCGCCGGAGAGACGAAATCAGGGCATTGTCCCTTCTCGTCATTCCGGCGAAAGCCGGAATCCAGCATCATATGAGGCAAAATCAGATGTCTTCGCAATTATGACCCCATCAATAACAAATCTCATTATACCATATCGTTCTCCATCCTGGTCCAAGAAATCTCCTCACCCTTTCGAAACGGAACCTGCTGAAAATACATTATCTTGTGCCTCAAAATACCGGTTTCACCTTATATACTTTCAGAATTGTTCCCTGTAACGTAATGTATACTCGCTTTTTTGTAGCATAAAACGCCATTTTCAGTATAATAAATGAACAGTCCTTCTTTCGCGGAGCGGCGTTTGCGAAGGGGGGGATCACAAACGCGAGGAAGGGGAGAAAGCAGCATGGGCATGACGTTGGCTGAAAAGATCTTGAGCGAACATGCCGGGAAAGAAGTTCGCGCAGGAGAGATCGCAATTGTCAAAGTCGACCTCAGCTACACCCAGGATGGAACCGGTCCCCTGGCCGTGAGAAAGATTGAAGAGATGGGCTTTAAGGAGGTCTACAATCCGCAGAAGACGGTTCTCTTTTTCGATCATGCCTCTCCGAGCCCGAGGTTCGAGTTGAGCAATGATCATGCTTTTTTGAGGGATTTCGCCCGAAAGACGGGAGTTCAGATTTCTGAAATCGGATTTGGCATCTCTCATCAGGTGGTGGCAGAAAAGTGGGTTCGACCCGGAACGGTGGTGATTGGAGCCGATTCTCATACGTGTACTGGAGGTGCCCTCGGTGCATTTGCGACCGGGGTGGGTTCAACCGATGCCGCCGTCGCAATCGCCTTGGGCAAGGTCTGGCTGAGGGTTCCAGAGACGATTCGTGTGGTCGTGGAAAGCAGACTTCCGGTGGGCGTTTACGGAAAGGATATCATCCTCCATCTCATCGGAAAAATTGGAGCAGCCGGGGCCACTTACAAGGCCCTGGAATATGCGGGTGACACCATTGAAAGCCTCGAAATGGCCGGGAGAATGACGATCGCTAATATGGCTGTAGAGGCCGGGGCGAAGGTGGGGATCTTCCCTTCCGATGAGATCACGAGGCAGTGGCTCGAATCCATGGGCAGGCCCGAGATGTTCCAGAGATTGTCTCCTGACCCGGATGCCGTCTATGAAAGTACCGTGAGGATCAATGCGAGGGAGCTGAAACCAACCATCGCGTGCCCCCATCAGGTGGACAATACGAAGACGATTGACGAAATTGGAGAGGTGAAAATCGACCAGGTATTCCTTGGGACTTCCTGCAACGGGAGGCTTGAAGATCTCCACGTTGCCGCCCGGATTTTGAAAGGCAAGGCGATTCACTCCAAGACCCGCATGATCGTGACCCCCGGCTCTCACCTCGTTTATAAAGAGGCGTTGAAGGACGGAACCCTTGGGACATTTGTCGAATCGGGAGCCTTGATCACTGCTCCGGGGTGTGGAGCATGTGTTGGGCTTCATGAAGGTGTCCTCGGAGATGGAGAGGTCTGTCTGGCTACCCAGCCGAGGAACTTCCTGGGAAGGATGGGAAGTCCAAAATCATTTATCTACTTAGGGTCTCCGGCTGTTGCTGCCGCCACCGCGATCGAAGGGAAGATCGCTGACCCAAGGAAGTATCTTTGAGGAGAACGTAGAATGAAGGGCAGAGTCTGGAAGTTTGGCGATGCGATCAGCACAGACGATATCATACCGGGCCGCTATTTCTACCTGAGGTCCAATCTCCCTGAACTGTCGAAACATATTCTTGAATACGACCGGCCCCAATTTGCGGGCATGATCGCTCCGGGCGATTTTATCGTAGCGGGCAAGAACTTTGGTCTGGGATCGAGCCGGGAGCACGCAGCCTTGGTGATCAAGCTAAACGGCATCCAGGCCGTTCTCGCCAAAAGTTTTGCCAGGATCTTTTATCGGAATTGCTTCAACAATGGCTTTCCTGCGATCATCTGCGACACGGATCGGCTCCGGGAGGGAGACGAGATCGAACTTTTTCTTGAGGAAGGGGAAATTGCCAATTATACCCGCAAGGAAACCCTCTCCTTTCTGCCCCTTCCGCCCGTCATGAAAAGAATCCTGAGCGACGGTGGCCTGGTGGAACATGTGAAAAAATATCGAGATTTGAAGCTAACGACATGAGGTTAAGGAGGAGGTTGAGGTTCGGGTTCAGGTAGAGATTCCAGTCGCTTTCGAATCGTTTTTCGGACCATCAGGGGAATGAAAGGGGAACGGTCATGGAGGGATGGAAAGCATTCGGCAGCTTGATCGGTAGAATCCTTCTGGTACTGATCTTTCTTCATTCGGGGATCGGAAAGATCGGAAACTTCGAGGCAACGGCGAAGACCATGGCCGGTCACGGAATGCCTTTGGCCGGTTTTTTCCTTGTCGGGGCCATCCTCTTTGAACTGGCGGGCAGCATTGCCGTGATCCTTGGATTATTTACGCGCTTAGGTGCTCTCCTGATCATCATTTTCCTGATCCCGACCACGCTCATCTTTCACAACATCTTCGTTGATCCAAAGATGATGATCCATTTCATGAAAAATGTGAGCATGTTTGGGGGGCTGCTCATTCTCCTTTCGAACGGAGCGGGACGATTCAGTCTCGATCATCTCATGAGGAGTTCAGGAAGAAAATGAACCGTATTGAATCCTGGAAGAACTGGTGGAAGGCCTTTCGGTTCCATTACGCCTCAGCCAGCTTCATGCCTGGCATCCTGGGAGGAATGATCGCCTGGACCACCGACGGGCGATTTCATCCGGAATACTTCCTTCTGGTGTTACTCGGGCTGATACTCAATCATCTGGCCTTGAATATGACCGACGATTATTATGACTTTCACCATCTCATTGACGCCTTCGGCACGAATGGGAGAAACCCCTATACGGGTGGAAGCGGGACGCTCTCAACGGGCCTGATCCAGCCCCTCGAAATGCGGCGGGTCTTTATCCTCTTTTATGTCATCGCTATCGGCACGGGCATTTTTCTCGGGATCATGAGGGGACCGTTCATCCTTTTCCTTTTGGGGGTGGGGTTTTTCTGCGCCTTTTTTTATACGGCTCCGCCCGTTCGATTTGGCTATAGAGGCCTCGGTGAGATCGCGCAGCTCCTCTGTTTTGGTCCGGGTATCGGTCTGGGAGCCTACTATGTCCAGGCCCAGAGGATCTCATGGGAAGCCTTCTGGGGAACGCTTCCTTTCGGGATCATGCTCTTTTCAATGATTACCATCAATGAGATCCCCGATTATCTTGAAGACCGGCGGGGAGGAAAGATGAACTTGGTGGCACGCTTTGGTCCCAAGACCGGTGTCTGGTTATTCATCCTGAGCCTCTGTGCTGCGTATGGAGCGATTCTTGGAGGAGTGATTTTGGGGAGGATTCCCGCGCTGGGATTGATTTCCCTTATGCCCTTTCCGATAGCCTACAAGACGATCACCATTCTGTGGACCCATTTCGAGGAGCCTGCCAAAATGGCCCCTGCCAATCTAGGGATGATTTGCATCCATAACTTTACAGCAATCCTTCTCATTCTGGCTTACTTTATCGTCGGGTTCAGGTCAGATGCCCTGATCCCTTCATTTCTTCCATTGATTGTTCTGATCGTTCTTTACATTCCCATCGCACGGTTGATCGGGAAAGCTCTCCTTACTTCCCCGGAGAGTGAACCCTCGAAGATGACTGCTTGAATCTGAAAGGAGGAGGGACTATGGGAGAAGTGGAGACCTATCTGTTGGAATTCACCGGAACGGAATGACCCCACTGCCATAAAATGGATCCTCTCGTGGAGAGGCTCGAAGATGAAATGGGGTTAAAGGTGGCCAAGCTGGAGGTGTGGCATAGCGAGGCAAACGCCAAGCTGATGAAAGAGTTTGACAAGGGGTATTGCGGAGGTGTTCCCTTCTTTTTCAACAAAAAGACGGGAAAATGGATCTGTGGATCCGCAGATTACGAACGATTGAAAAAATGGGCGACGGAATAATTTCAGATCGCAGATTTCAGATCGCAGATTGAAAAATCCCATTCTATTTCAATCTCAAACCTAAAATCTAAAATCTGCAATCTAAAATCTGCAATGAATGGGGGTGCTTTATGGGCTTAATGGAAGAGTACCATCCGCTGAAAGGAAGGATGTTCCAGATTCTCAAACCTGATGGAACGCTTCAGCCGGGTATGACTGCTCCGCTGAGCGATCAGGAGACGCTCGATTTGTACAAGAAGATGATCTTCATCCGGCTGGCCGACCAGCGGGCTCTGATGCTTCAGCGGCAGGGAAGGTTCGGGACGTACGCTCCGTGCTGGGGGCAGGAGGCATGCCAAGTGGGAAGCGCTTATGTTCTTCAAAAAGGGGATTGGATTTTCCCTGCCTTTCGAGAAGTGGCTGCGACCTTGACCATGGGGATTCCCCTGCGGTCCATCTATCTCTACTGGATGGGGAATGAAATGGGAAGCCGGGCTCCGGAAGGGATCAATGTCATGCCTGTTGCCATTCCGGTGGGGACCCAGCCCGTTCACGCCGTGGGCGTGGCGTGGGGGGCGAAACTGAAGGGAGAGAAGGTCGTCACCCTGACTTATTTTGGGGATGGGGCAACCTCCAAGGGCGATGTTCATGAGGCGATGAATTTAGCGGGAGTCTTCAAGACACCCACGATCTTCTTCTGCCAGAACAATCAATTCGCCATCTCTGTTCCAAGGTCGAAGCAGACCGCCTCTGAAACGATCGCCCAGAAGGCGATTGCCTACGGATTCGACGGGATCCAGGTGGACGGAAATGATCTCTTCGCGGTATTTGCAGCTACCCGGGAAGCAGTGAACAAAGCCAGGTCCGGAGGAGGTCCCACATTGATCGAGGGTGTCACTTTCCGATTCGGTCCTCACACTACTGCAGACGACCCGACAAAATATCGAACCGACCAGGAGATCGAGCCCTGGAAGCCCCTCGATCCCATGGTGAGGTTGAAGCTCTATCTGAAGATGAAGGGGCTGTGGACGGAGGAGGTCGATACCCGGGCAACCGAGGAGGGGCAGAAGAAGATCGATGAGGCCATTCAGGAGGCGGAGGCCGTTTCGCCGCCAGAGCCGGAAGACATCTTCAAATATGTTTTTGCGGAGATGACACAGCCGCTGAAGGAGCAATTGGAGTACCTGAAGTCAACCCTCGCCTGAGGTGCATAGAGCATTGGGCAAAGAGCACAGGGCAATGATGCAGAAAACAGCCTGACCGTGACTGTGCCTCGTGTCCGAAAATTCGGATTTACTGTAGGGGCAGGGCTTGCCCTGCCCGATTAGGGTGCAGGGAGCAGCGCCCCTATGAAATTATTTGCATGGTTCGCTGGTGACGGACCCGTCATGAAGAATTCTCTAAGAAATAAGTGCCTGTGTCCGCAATCAGTAACAGCAAACCGAGTCCTTTTGTAGGGGCAGACCTATGTGTCTGCCCGAAAAGCAGGGCGATCACATCGGATCGCCCCTACAAAAATATAGCCCAAGCAGAATTGAGCAGGCCACCGTGCCTGCCAAATGTCTGGAGGGGAGACGAAAGATGGCTAAACTGAATATGGTAGAGGCGATCAATCTGGCATTAAGGGAAGAGATGGAAAGGGATAGCCGGGTGCTTGTCTTAGGTGAGGATGTGGGGAAGGAGGGAGGAGTCTTTCGTGTGACCGACGGACTCCAGCAAAGATTCGGAGCCGACCGGGTGATTGACACACCTCTGGCAGAGTCGGGAATTGTGGGCACAGCCTTTGGACTGGCTGTTAACGGACTCCGGCCCGTTGCCGAAATTCAATTTGAGGGGTTTCTCTACCCGTGCCTCGACCAGATTACCAACCACATCGGTCGTATTCGAAATCGCTCGAGAGGGCGGTTTACGTGTCCCCTCGTCATCCGTTCTCCTTATGGCGGTGGTATCCACGCCCCTGAACATCATTCCGACAGCCCGGAGGCCATCTTCGCTCACATACCCGGAATAAAAACCGTCATTCCTTCTACCCCGTACGAGGCGAAGGGCCTCTTGCTTTCATCCATTCGGGATCCGGACCCGGTGGTCTTTCTCGAACCCAAACGGATCTACCGCGCGATTCGAGAGGAAGTCCCGGAAGGAGACTACACGATCCCTCTGGGAAAGGCCAGACTGATTCAGGAAGGGAAGGATGTGACCGTTGTGGCTTGGGGAGCGATGATTCGAGAGGTAGTGAATGCCGCTGAACAGTTGAAGGGCGAGAAGATCGAGGTTGAGATCATTGACCTCAGAACGATCTCCCCGATCGATGTCGAGACCATCGTCGCCTCGATTCGAAAAACGGGAAGAGGGGTCATTGTCCATGAGGCTCCGAAGACCTGCGGTCTGGGTGCAGAGATCATTGCCCTCATCAATGAGAGGGCCCTTCTATCCCTTCAGGCACCCATCGAACGGGTCACGGGTTTTGATATCCCTGTTCCGCTTCCGAAAGCCGAGCACTACAACCTTCCCAATCCGAAAAGGATTGTGATGGCCATCAGAAAGGTGATGAGCTTCTAAACAAAGGTTCAGGTGGAGGCTAAGGTTAAGAAAAGGCAAATCGTTCTTTAGTAGAAATGCTGTTTGTCTTCTTAACCTTAACCTTAACCTTAACCTTTCTTCTCTGGAGGTTCTATGGCTTACGAATTCAAGTTTCCGGATATTGGTGAAGGGCTGACCGAGGGAGAGATCGTTCGTTGGATGGTCAAGGAAGGGGACGAGGTGAAGGAGGGGCAGCCCCTCGTTGAAGTGGAGACGGATAAGGCCCTTGCTGAGATCCCTTCACCCAAAACAGGGGTGGTTCTCAGGATCCTCGCCAGAGAGAAGGAGATTGTGAAGGTCGGTCAGGTGATCGTGGTCTTTGGAGAAAAGGGAGAGTCCCTCGCTGCGCCACCACCTCCTCCTTCGAAACCGAAATCGGTGGGTGTGGTGGGTGAACTGGAGGAGGCTCCTGAAGAGGTGCCGGCTGCTGTGGAAGCCAGAGCGGAGGTCGCAAGGCCGGCCCTTGTGAGCGAGCATGCCCTTGCAACACCTGCTGTTCGTGCCCTGGCAAAAGAACTGGGAGTGGACATCCATCGAGTGAGAGGCACAGGCCCGGAAGGCAGGGTCCTGGAGAAAGACGTCCGCCAGGCAGTAGAGGCGAAAGGGAAACCTGTGGAACCGATCGCCAAACCCGCCAAAGTCAAAAAGTATGATATGTACGGTTACATTGAGCATATCCCGCTGAGAGGGGTTCGCCGGTCTATTGCAAAGGCGATGGTTAAATCCAAATACACTGCGCCCCATGTGACGGCCATGGATGAGGCAGATGTCACCGAGTTGTCGAAAATCAGAGACAAGGAGAGGAAGGCCGCCGAGAGTAGAGGGATTAAACTGACCATCCTGCCCTTTATCGTCAAGGCTGTGATCGCTGGCTTGAAGGAACACCCGTATCTTAACGCAACCCTGGATGATGAGAACGAAGAGATCATCATCAAGAAATATTTCAACATCGGCATGGCGACGGATACTCCTGAAGGCCTGATGGTCCCGGTTGTGAAGAACGTAAATGACAAATCGATCCTGCAGCTTGCCGAGGAAATGATCCAACTGGCCGAAAAGGCGAGGACCCGAAAGATTGACCTGGCCGATCTGAAGGGTGGGACGTTTACGATTACGAACTATGGGGCTGTAAGAGGCATCTACGGTACGCCGATTATTAATCATCCCGAGGTCGCGATTCTGGGGGTAGGAAGGATGCAAGAAAAACCCTTGGTCAAGGATGGGAAGATTGAGATCCGGAAGATGCTCCCCCTCTCCCTCTCCTTCGATCACCGGGTCGTTGATGGCGCCGAGGCAGCACGGTTTCTGAATACCGTGATCATGCGCCTCGAAGACCCCGACCTTATCCTCTTAGAGACTTAAACGAAACGGCGATGGTCAAATCCTTTACCTTCTCTCCATGAATTCACTTCTTCACACGTCCTCCCGGAGCCCGGGAGGACGTGTGTGAATGTTTCTGGCCGCCCCGCCCCCCCAACAGAAAAGTTGTTTTTCACAATATCGACCCACAGAGTCAACTTGACGGGAATTCCCTCCACCGAGTATATTTAAATACTGTTCGATTATCTGAGGAGGAATCCAAGATGACCATGGTTCGGGCGACGGTGATTCAGGATTGTCCGATCGTTTTTGATCGTAAATCAACGATCGAGAAAGTTTACTCCCTCGTCAAGAAGGCGGCTGGACAGGGGGCCCGGATGGTCGTTTTGCCCGAGGCCTTTGTATCAGCCTATCCAGTAGGTCTGGACTTTGGGGCCCGGGTCGGCCTCAGACAGCCGAAGGGCCGCGAGGATTTCAGGCGCTATTATGAAAGCGCCCTGGATGTGCCGAGTCCCGATTGTGATGCCCTGGGAAAGGCCGCCCGCGACGCCGGCGTTTTCATGGTCATAGGCGTCATTGAGCGGGACGGCGGCACGCTCTATTGTACGGTCCTTTTCTTTTCCCCGGACGGAAAGTTGATGGGCAAGCACCGGAAGCTCATGCCCACCGCCATGGAACGCCTGGTGTGGGGATTCGGGGATGGCTCGACAATGCCCGTATTTGAAACGCCCCTGGGCAAGATCGGAAGTGTCATTTGCTGGGAAAACTATATGCCTATGCTGCGTATGCACATGTATGCTCAGGGGGTGCAACTCTATTGTGCACCCACGGCAGACAGCCGGGATACGTGGCTGCCGACGATTCGTCATATCGCACTGGAAGGGCGTTGTTTTGTCCTCAGTTGCTGTCAGTATCTAACACGGGCCGATTGTCCCGAGGATTATGATGCGATTCAGGGGAACGATCCTGCCACGGTCTTGATGCGCGGAGGGAGTTGTATCATCGGTCCCTTAGGCCAGATTCTTGCCGGGCCTCATTTTGACGGCCCGTGTATTCTTACTGCGGATCTGGAGCTCGATGAGATTCCTAAGGGCAAGTACGACTTCGATGTGGTCGGCCACTATGCCCGCCCCGATGTGTTCCGCCTTCATGTCAACACCCGGCCCATGCAGCCGGTGGTTGCCTTTCAGGGAAGCGCTGTCGATCCCTTCAGAAAGGATGAATAGTCGTCATGCCGTTTCGACCTCCGTTCAGGAAAACTTATTGGTCTTTGATCATGATTTTCTCTCTCTTCTCTCTCGCTATCGGGATGGCAGGATACTTCTTTTACAGAAGCCAGAAAGAGACCCTGCGGCAGAAGGCATGGGATGAGCTCGGGGCGATCGCCGACTTAAAGGTCAAGGAGATCGTAGCCTGGCGGAAAGAACGAATAGGAGATGCAGGCGCCATTTTCAACAATCCATTTGTTTCCCAGGAGTTCCAAAAATGTTTCAGCAGCCCTAAGGCTGTCGTCGTCAAGCGGGAATTTTTGAACTGGCTCAAATCTTTAAGAGAACACCTTCAATATGATAGCGTCGCTCTCCTCGACAGGGATGGAAATGTGCAGGTTTCGACTCCTGAGGGACAATTGAATGTTGGACCCACAGGGACGACTTTGGCGCTGGAGGCGCTGCGAACAGGGGAGATTGTTTTCTCGGATCTTTATCGAAGCGAGGTGGCCGATGCCATTCGCATAAGCCTTTTTGTCCCACTGCTCATCTCAAAGGCGAGAGACGCCTTTCCCGTAGGGGTTCTTCTCTTGCGGATGGATCCCTATCAATACCTCTATCCGCTCATTCAGTCATGGCCGACCTCCAGTCGTACCGCGGAGAGCTTGTTAGTTCACCGCGAAGGGGACGAAGGGGTGTTCCTCAATGAACTCCGGCACCGAAAGGATACCGCCCTCCGGCTTCGTTTTCCCCTGAAAGAGAGCCAACTCCCGGCAGCCATGGCCTTGCGTGGAACGGAAGGCATTGTGGAAGGCCTGGATTATCGAGGTATCCCGGTCCTGGCCGTGGTGCGGCGGATTCCGGATTCTCCATGGTTTCTTGTTTCCAAAGTGGATCAGGAGGAGATCTATCGTCCCATCCACCAACAAGCCTGGTTTACAGCGGTTCTGTCGGGATTGTTGATTGTGGGAATGGGGCTTTGCGTTGCCTTTCTCTGGCGGGGGCAGCATCTTCGCGAACACAGGCGGATCCAAGACCTGCTCATAAAGACAAACGCAGAATTGGAACAGCGCGTGGAAGAACGGACCGCGGAATTGCGGGACAGCAATCGATCTCTGGGAAGGGAGATCGTGGAACGGAAGCAAAAGGAAGAAGCGCTCAAGGCATCGGAGAATCAACTTCGAATCCTCTCCTCCCGGCTTCTCGGAGCCCAGGAGGAGGAAAGGCGAAGAATCGCACGAGAGCTTCATGATACCGTTGGGGCGGCTTTAAGTGCCATCCAGTTCAGAATTGACCATGCCGTGACTCACTCGGAACAAGGAGTCGTCCCGGTAGAGTCATTGGAAGTTCTTCTTCCGATTGCCAGACAGGCCATCGAGGAATCTCGAAGGATGATGAGCGATTTACGACCCTCCATGCTGGATGACCTGGGGATCATTGCGACTCTCGGCTGGTTTAGCAGACAGTTCCAGGAGATTTACTCAGGCATTAGAATAGAAAAAAAGATTGAGATAAACGAGGATGAAATAGCAGAACCTCTGAAGATTGTCATCTTCAGAATTGTCCAGGAGGCGCTGAACAACATTGCGAAACATAGCAAGGCGGATCTTGTGCTTCTCTGTTTAAGAAAGACCAAAGGGACCATTGAATTGACCGTTCAGGATAATGGCCAGGGATTCGATCCGAAGGGAGTGGCTTCTGTGAAAAAGGATACAGGTGGCCTTGGACTTACGAGCATGCGGGAACGAGCCGAGCTATCCGGTGGGTCTTTTGGAGTCGAATCTTCTGAAAAAACCGGAACGGTCATCCGTGTAGCGTGGTCCGTTGAGCCGTGATCCTGTCACCCGCGGAGAGGAGGTTCACATGACAGCTTACAGAATCGGCAAAGCCTCGGGAGAAGGGTATATCAAGGTTGTGGAAGGGATCGAGCGTAAGACACTTGTATTTGGAAAGAGTACCTTGATGACCGAATTCAGGCTAAAAAAGGGCAGTATATTGCCGTCCCACAAACATTCTCATGAGCAAACCGGATATCTGGTCTCGGGCCGCATCGTCCTGATCGTCGATGGTCAAAAGCACACCATGAGTCCTGGTGATAGCTGGGCAATTCCCGGAGATGTAGAGCACGCCGGCGAGGTTGTTGACGATTCCGTGGCCATTGAAATCTTCTCGCCAATTCGAAAAGATTACCTGCCATGATTAAGAACGATTAAGAACGGGTTTACACCATAAATCTCCAATCTGAACCCGTCCCAATCTCTTTAAAACCCGTCCTTTCGTTTATTCTCATCAACAGTTTCTCGCCAGATGTAGGGGCGGGTTTTACGCCCGCCCGTCTGAGGTTTCTCCTCCCCGAGACGGAAGGGATACCGTTGAAAAAAAAGGATGATGTCCATACCGAAGGGAGGCGGGATGAAAAATCGGGTTTCAATGATTATCATTTAATTAGTGTATGTCCATAAATGGCGTAATCGTCTTCTCTTGTCATTCCCGTGAAAACGGGAATCCAGTGTTTTCGATAGGTTCTGGATTCCTGCTTCCGCAGGAATGACAAATAAACTGACTTTATAAACAGACTCTAATTAGGCGGGCTATACGCTGATTTCTTGCGGAGGTGAGTGGCCGAATGAGAACTCTTTTCTTATTTCTTCTACTCGGGTTGCTCATACTGACCGGATGTCAAAAATCTGATATTTTCCAAAGCGGAGGGAAAACCAATATGTCCAAAGATGATGCGATGTTACGGAAGGCAACATTTGCCGGAGGCTGTTTCTGGTGCGCCGAGGCTGATTTTGAAAAATTACCCGGGGTTGTGAAGGTCATTTCCGGCTATACCGGGGGGCAGAAAGAGAATCCATCTTACGAGGCGGTATCGTCGGGAACGACGGGCCATGTCGAGGCCATTCAGGTCTACTATGATCCATCGAAGGTGACCTATGAAGAATTGCTCGATTGGTTCTGGAAGCATATCGATCCGACAGATGGCGGAGGGCAGTTCGCTGACCGGGGCCGGCAGTATCGGAGTGCCATATTCTATCACGACGATGAACAGAAACGGTTGGCCGAGAACTCGAGAGAGGAGCTGGCGAAATCCGGGAAGTTCGATAAACCGATCGTTACGGAGATCATCAAGTTCACCAAGTTCTTTGAGGCGGAGGAATATCATCAAGATTACTACAAGACACATTCCCTGAAGTATCGATATTACAGAAGCGGGTCCGGTCGGGACCAGTTTCTAATGCAGGTATGGGGAAAGGAGAAGGACAAGGCAAGGACCAAGGACGAGTCAGCCTATAAGAAACCGGATGATGAAACGCTGAGGGGAAAATTAACCCCGTTGCAGTACAAGATAACCCAGAAGGAGGGGACCGAGCCGCCGTTTCAAAACGAATACTGGGACAATAAGAAAGAGGGAATATACGTTGATATCGTCTCGGGAGAGCCTTTATTCAGCTCCCTCGACAAATTTGATTCGGGGACGGGATGGCCGAGCTTCACAAAACCTCTCGTCACGGAGAACGTTATGGAAAAGGAAGACAATAGTCTTTTCACGAGGCGTACGGAAGTGAGAAGCAAACACGGCGATTCTCATCTCGGCCACGTCTTCCCTGACGGCCCAAAGCCAACAGGACTTCGGTATTGCATGAATTCAGCCTCCTTAAAGTTCATTCCCAAAGAAGACCTCGAGAAAGAAGGCTACGGAGAGTTTCGGAAGCTGTTTGAAGTGAAATAAAGATCCATCCCACAACAACAGTCTGACCGACGCAATATCCCCTCGTACCCAACGAGTTGCTTTTTCTTTAACCATTTGTCGGCAGATGTAGGGGCGGGTTTTACGCCCGCCCGCTCGCCTGAGACCGAACGGTTACATCCCATCAAAAATTTCACCCATCAAAAATTTCTCTTGACAACCAGAGAAAACGGAGGTATAAAGTAGTCTACAAATGTAGACCATAATTAACCTCGTAGGGTCGGCCACCGTGCCGACCGGAGAACAAGTTCAGGGCAGGCACAGCGGCCTGCCCTACGGAAAGACAATTAGCAAATCAATGTAGGGTCGGCCACCGAGCCGACCGAAAAGTTGGTTTCGAAAGAAGATGGAACAAAGGCGCAAAAATATTCGGTTATCCAAGGAAGCATACGAAGCCTCGTCACAAATTTTTAGCATTACCGTTTGTACCTTGACCCGACGCCCCTTGTTTCGAAATGAGACATGGGCCAACCTCGTAGTGGGTTCTCTTGAGACTGGACCCTTCGGAGAAAATACTGACCGATATGCTTTGTGTTTGATGCCAGATCATCTCCATCTCCTATTAACCTGTCAAGATGGCAATCTGATAGATCTCCTTAGCGGATGGAAAAGTTATTCAGCAAATCTCCTAAGAAAGAGCGCATTGGAAGGAGCATGCTGGCAAAGAGGGTTTCATGACCATGGCCTTAGAAGGGAAGAAGATATTCGATCCACAGCAGACTACATTGTGAATAACCCAGTGCGTGCTGGCCTTGTAGAGAATTGGATTAGTTATCCGTATTCATGGCACAGGTGGATGCAGGGTCAATCTGCCGACCTATAAGCAAATTAAGGCAGGCACGGTGGCCTGCCCTACGAAAAAGTAATCAGGAAGTCAATGTAGGGTCGGCCACCGTGCCTGCGCGCTGGAGCGCTTCGGCGCGCAAGCATGCCGACCGGAGAAGATATGGAAATCAGAATAGACGAGAAAGCAAACCTAACACGGACACAGGAAGAAGTGCTCGATTTTGTCAAGGATTATCTTGAAGAAAAAGGCTTTCCCCCAACCCTCCGGGAGATTGCCTCCCACTTCAGGTTAAAAGGACCCAAAGCCCCCCAGAAGACCCTGAGCATCCTTGAAAGGAAGGGGTACGTCCGCAGAGTTCCGGGAAGTTCGAGGGCCATCGAGATTCTAAACCCGAAAACAGGCAGGCACCGTGGCCTGCCCTACGGAAAATTTGCAGGGTCGGCCACCGCGCCGACCATCTCTATCCCAATTGTCGGGAGCGTGAGGGCAGGAGAACCTGTCCTTGCCATGGAGAATATCGAAGGGTATGTCAATTTCGATAGAAGCCTGGTTACCTCGGAGGATGTCTTTCTTCTCAGGGTTCAGGGCGATAGTATGATCGAGGCCCACATCCAGGATGGAGATTTTGCCCTGGTGAAGCCCCAGTCGGATGCGGAGAACGGGGAGATCGTCGTGGCCTTGATCGATGACGAGGCGACGATTAAGAGAATTTTCCAGAGAAGAGATTTGATACGGCTGGAACCTGCCAATCCGTCGATGGAACCTATTGTCGTCAAGAAGGGAGAAAAAAGGGTTAGCATTGTGGGAAAAGTGATCGGCATTTTCAGGAAATTCTAAGTAGAAGGAATAATGGAATGATGGGGCAACCTGGCAATGGTTGCCTGTCGAGAGGGAGTGCGTAGGATGCGATGCATAAGCCCTCCTGAGTAAGGTAGAGTCAACCGCTCAGTAGAATACCGACTGAAGGCGCAAGCTGGATGGGAAGGTATTTGAGAGCAACGAGGTGAAGGGTGTAGCCCTGAATCTGACACATAGCCCCGAGAACCAAGGAGATTGGGATCGGGCCGATCCTTTCCATTAAGGCGCAGGCCAAGCGGTGGGCGCGATAGAGACGAGCGCGAAGCCGCCCCCCCGGGGTCTAAGACAGCATCGAGTTGCACAACGGCGGGCAAGTAACCAGGCGAGCGACGAACAAGGAGCTCTTGGGGAATCAACCGCAATGGAAGTACCCGAGTATCTTGCGCAATGTAAAAAGAGGGCAAGAGATGGCCGCGTCGCGAGTGATGGGGACCGGTGAGCCGCAAGGGCATAGCGAAGAGGCGGCTAATCCCCGCTGAGCGAAGGTCCCCACGGTTGGTCGATCGGGAAGGGAGAAACATCGGCACTATGCAAGGAGTGAAGAAGCGGTGGCAACGGATCTGACCCGGATAGGGGGAAAGGCACGCAAGGAGCCAGGCTTGGTATTTACGAGCCTGTATCACCACATCTTCGATGTGGATAATTTGCGAGCCTGCTACGACACCCTGAAAGCCGATAAGGCGACAGGAGTGGATGGCGTAACGAAGGAAGAATACGGGAGGGACCTGGAAGAGAATCTTCGGGATCTGTCGGGGAGGCTCAGGGGAATGGGATATCGGCCTGAGCCAAAGAGACGGAGCTATATACCGAAGGCGGGCAGCGAGAAGGGCAGGCCGCTGGGCATAAGCAATCTGGAAGACAAGATTGTGGAGGAAGCGGTCAAGCGGACGCTGGAGCCGATCTACGAGGCCGTATTCGAGGACAGCAGCTATGCGTACCGACCGGAACGAAATCAGCATCAATGTTTGGAAGCGCTGGGTCGGATAATCCAGCAAAAGAGGGTCAACCACGTGGTGGAGGCCGATATCAGAAGATTCTTTGATAGGATGAACCATGAGTGGATGGTCCGATTTCTGCGGCATAAGATTGGGGACGAGCGAGTAATCAGGCTGATCAGCCGGATGCTCAAGAGTGGCATCATGGAGGACGGGCTGGTGCACGCGAGTGAAGAAGGGACCCCGCAGGGGTCGATTCTGTCCCCGCTGCTGTCGAACATCTACCTGCATTATGTGCTGGATCAGTGGTTCAGCCGGCAGGTGAGCAGGCAGAGTCGCGGGGAGGCGCGTTACTTTCGATTCGCCGACGATTTTGTAGGCTGCTTTCAGTACAAGGACGATGCGGAGAGATTTCGACAACGTCTTGGGGACCGACTCGAAGGATATGGGTTGCAACTGGCGGAGGAGAAGACTCGACGAATCGAATTCGGGCGATTTGCTCGGGAAGATGCGTACAAGCGAGGTGAGAAACCGGAGGAGTTCACCTTCTTGGGATTCAGCCACTATTGCGGGAAGACCAAGGAAGGATACTTCAAGGTTAAGCGCCGGACCAGCCGCAAGAAGCTGGGACAAAGCCTACGCAAGTTCACAGACTGGGCAAAGAAGGCCAGGAATGTACTGAGGAAAGGGGAAATGCTCAGGCAGGCAAGGACCCGAGTGGCGGGCCATCGGAGCTACTACGCCATAACGGATAACCTGGAAAGGTGCAGCTACTATGTCTATCGCGCGACCCGGATCTTGTTCAAATGGCTCAACCGCAAGAGTCAGCGCAAGGCATATACCTGGGAGGGATTCAACCAGGCGTTGACCTGGGTGAACTGGCCCAAAGCCAGGATTCGCAAAGACCTGAACCCGTGTCGTAGAGCGGAGGCGAACTGAAGGACGGACCGAGGAGCCGGATGTATGGGAAAGCCGCTTGTCCGGTTCTGTGAGGGACAGGAGATCAACGGTGATATGGAAGAGATATTGTGGCACCGCCGCGAAAGCAGGCGGCAACAGAGAAAACAAACTTCCTCCTGTAATCACGGAAGACTCCTGTCTACTCGAAAATATTGGAATAATGGGAAACCTAAAAAGAAACACTGGAGCAAAAGCTTTTTATCTCTGATCTTTTCACAGTGTTCCAACTTTCCAGTATTCCAATATTCCATTTATTCAGCCTCTGTGTCTCTGTGGTGAAAGGGATTGCGCTATGGACGATCGATTCATCCTCCATATGGATATGGATGCATTTTTTATCTCGGTGGAGCAGAGGGATGAGCCATCCCTCCGGGGAAAACCTGCTGCCGTCTGCGGGTCCCTTTCTCGAAGTGTGGTTACCTCAGCCACCTATGAAGCAAGGCCTTATGGCATCAGGGCTGGGATGCCGGTCCAGGAGGCAAAAAGGCGATGTCCCCAACTGATCCTCGTTAAAGGAAATCATGCCAAATATACGGAGACCTCAGCCCGGATCTTTGCCCTCCTAAAGGATTACACACCTCTTGTGGAAGTGGCTTCCATTGACGAGGCCTACCTCGATATCACCGAGTCCCGACTCCTTTTCAAATCCCCTCTCCACATTGCCCAATCGATCAAGAACAGGATCCGGGAGGGAGAGCAAATTACCTGCTCCATCGGGATAGCCCCCAATAAACTTCTTGCAAAACTTGCGAGCCGTTTAAAAAAACCGGATGGTATGTTCATCATTCAAAAAGAGGAAGTGAACGAGACGCTGAAGGACCTTCCTGTTTCCAGACTCTTTGGCATCGGGCCAAAACTCGAGGAGGAGCTCAATTCAGTAGGCATCTTCACCTGCGGTCAATTGGCAAAATTCCCGGTTCCTCTGCTCACGGCAAAGTTCGGGGTGATCGGTCCGAGGCTTCAGGAAATGGGGATGGGGCTGGATGATAGCCCGGTTGTCCGTTTCGATGAAGAAGAGGATGCCAAGTCGATCAGCCATAGCGTCACCCTTGAAGAAGACACCCTCGATTTGGGCTTTCTCAGAAAGGTCCTTCTCCAGCTTTCTGAGAAGGTTTCGAGAAGGATGAGAAGAGATGAATTCTATGGAAAGCGGGTTACCCTGACCGTTCGTTATTCCGATTTTTTTACCTTCTCCAAGCAGAAGACTCTTTCGAAGCCTCTCAACAGCGGTACCGAGATCTTTCGTCATTCCCTCGATATCTTCCAATCGATCCCTCATCCAAAACCGATCCGCCTCCTCGGGGTCGGCGTATCCCTCCTGCAGAAGGGTTGGCATCAGTTGGACCTTTTTGAAAAAAGGGATAAAAAAGATAATCTCCTCAAGGCCATGGACCGGGTCAACGAACGCTTCGGCGACTGGTCCCTGACCTGGGCCGAGCTCTATTAGATGCGAAAATGGGGATTATGCCCTGACCCAAGCAAGGCCGGGAACTGCCACGTACCCTAAAAAGCAGTAAAGATGGGGGGTGAAATGTAACCTACTCTAAATTATAATACCAACAGATGAAGGAAAAACAAACCGAATTATGATGTATACGGTGTATTGAAGATGACAATTGAGTTGTCAAACACGCTTGATTCTATTCGTCAGTCTCTCAACAACAACACCAGTCGAGATGAACGTTTAGGGATAGGGCAGTTTTTGACGCCTGCAAGAATTGCACGGTTTATGGCGTCCCTATTTGACTGGGAAAAGGAGGATGTGCGGCTTCTGGATCCTGGAGCAGGAGCCGGGGTTCTTTTTGCTGCCTGTGTTGAGGCAGTGATTTCGAGAAAGCAGCGTCCCCGGTCAATTAAAGTGGTTGCGTATGAAAACGATAAAAAGATATTGCCATATTTAAAGGAAACGATGGAGCGATGCCGGGTGACCACTAAGGAATCCGGTATTCCCTTTCAAGGAGAAATACGGGCGGAGGATTTTGTCGCAGCGGCCATAGAGCAAACAGAAAGTGGGCTTTTCACATCCCCGGGCGAGCGATTCACTCATACAATTCTGAACCCACCCTACAAGAAAATCAATGGTGAATCGTCGACACACCGACTACTCAGCAATGCGGGAATCGACGTATCCAACTTATATGCCGCATTCGTGTGGCTGGCGGCTCGAATGTTGGAACCTCGGGGCGAATTAGTGGCAATTACTCCTCGTAGCTTTTGTAATGGACCATACTTCCGTAGATTTCGCATTACGATGCTTGATATGATGAGCCTGCGGCGCATTCACGTCTTTGAGTCACGTAAGAGGGCTTTCGGGGACGACGATGTACTTCAAGAAAATGTGATCTATCATGCGGTGAGAGGGGTGAGGAAACCGGACCACGTTATCGTTTCGTTTTCCGAAGGCTTGGACTTCGAAAAGGCGAGGAGTCGTTCCGTCCCGTATGGTCACGTCGTATTACCGGGCGACAGGGACGCCTTCATTCGACTCGTATTGACGGAATCCGATGACAGTGTAATGGAGAACATGAAAGTTTTTACATCCTCGCTGGGCAAGCTTGAACTGGATGTATCTACTGGGCGTGTTGTGGATTTCCGTGCAAAAGAATACCTCCGGCCTTTACCCGAAGATGGGACCGCTCCTCTCATATATCCTGTTCATTTCGAGGACGGCTTTATCCATTGGCCGGCAAAAATAGGGAAGAAACCGAATGCAATCGTGGCGTCGCCGGCGACGAGGGATTTGATGGTACCGGCCGGGTATTATGTGCTGACGAAACGATTTTCGGCAAAGGAAGAACAGCGCCGCGTGGTGGCGGCAGTATATGATCCCAGGAGAATCGAAGCCCCATTTGTCGGATTTGAAAATCATCTCAACTATTTTCATACAAGAGGGAATGGACTATCGCCAGATCTGGCAAAAGGTTTATCTTTGTATCTTAATTCCTCTCTTTTCGACAAGTATTTCCGATTGTTCAGTGGGCACACACAAGTCAACGCCACGGACCTGAGAAAAATGCGTTACCCCTCTCGTGGGCAATTGGTACGACTCGGTGCGCACGCCCGACAGCGAATGCCTGATCAAGAAACGATTGACGGGATTCTGGAGAAGGAGTGTCAGAACGATGGCTAAGAAGGCCGATACAAAGAAGATCGAACGGAAAATCCAGGAGACTCTGAAGGTCCTGGATTTGCTTGAGTTTCCCCGTCAGCAGCGGAACGAGCGCTCAGCATTGACGCTTCTTTCCTTGTTGGGTCTCAAACCAGACGATATGTGGGAGGACGCTGGCGATCCATTGATGGGGATTACTCCCATGATGGAGTTTTTTGCAAAGCGGTATGGCAAGCGATATGCGCCAAACACACGAGAGACCGTGCGTCGCCAGACAGTTCATCAATTCTTGCAGGCAGGGTTAGTCGTACCCAATCCTGATAAGCCTTCCAGACCCACAAACAACCCAAAAGCAGTCTACCAAATCGAGCCGACTGCTCTGAAACTTTTTCGAGAATTTGGGAGGCCGAGTTGGAATAGGGACTTGCGCGAGTATCTGCGTGCCGTAGGTACCCTGAAGAGACTGTACGCCCGCGAGCGGGATAGACAGCGTATTCCTGTCCAATTGGCAGGTGGTCAGGAAATCAGGCTTTCACCCGGGGAGCATAATGCATTGGTGAAAAGGATCCTTGACGATTTCTGCCAGCTTTTTACGCCGGGAGGGCAGATAATCTACGTGGGGGATACCCAGGCAAAATGGGCCTATTTCGATCGTGAGAGACTTGAAAAGCTGGGTGTCAAGATAGAGGAACATGGCAAGATGGCCGACGTTGTTGTGCATCACACTGAGAAAGACTGGCTCATTCTGATTGAAGCTGTCACTAGCCATGGACCCGTAAACCCGAAGCGCAGGCAGGAATTGAAGGAACTATTTGCCGGATCGAAGGCAGGGATAGTTTACGTGACGGCATTCCTCGATCGGCGAACGATGATGAGATATCTGAATGACATCTCTTGGGAAACAGAGGTCTGGGTTGCCGAGTCGCCTACCCATCTCATCCATTTCAACGGCGAGCGGTTCCTCGGTCCGTATGACGATTAGTAGGTAATTTCTTCAAAGGGGGCTTTTTCTCCGCGATCTCTGCGGCCTCTGCGAGAGATGACCTCGCCATAACTCAGGAATTACCGGGGAAGGTTGCGGAATGTCCTTGACATGTCCTCTGCGGTTGTGTATTCTGTTTCCGAAGTACCACCAAGGCAGGGGAAATGGGGGATGTCCTTGGCAGGAGGGTGAAGACAGTGGCCTGTAGGGTGGACAAAGCCTGGCCTGAGCTTGTCGATGGGCGGCTTGCCTGCTGAAGCTTTAGCGTAGGCATGGAGCCTGTCCACCATTTTGATTGATAATGGGCATGAATTCAGCATAGACCAGGCACAGAGAGCAGAACGGGGAGGTATTTTTTGATTTCCGGGGGGGATGTCGGCAAATCACAATTCTCCTCCCTTCGGGAATCAGGTGCATTGGAATTAGCCCCGTTGTCCTTGAGGGCATGAGGTTTTTGTCCGGTCGCAGTCTCCCGACCGGACAAAAATAAAACGAAACCCTCTGTGCCCTCTGTGTCTCTGTGGTGAACATGATTCTTTTGCCACGCACCTGTTGGAGGCCAACTACGACATCCGGACCGTCCAGGAACTACTGGGCCATCAGGATGTCTCGACAACCATGATTTACACTCATGTATTGAATAAGCCCGGGGTTAGTGTAAGGAGCCCCTTGGATGGTTGAGATGGTGAGATAGCCCTGTTTTGATCGAATTCTGCAAAAATCGACCATAACTGGTGCTATACAGAATTTTTTCTGTATAATCAATTGTTGGGCAGAACAATGTGAAGATCCCAATGGAAAAGGAGTCTCAAATGGAAAGTCGTAGTCCACAATGCGTCAAATGTACAATTCGCAGATGTAGTTCGAAAGAAAAGAACAAGAAAGCACCAGCATCCTGTCCTACCGAAAAGTATTCGGACTTAGTTAAGGAGACGATAGAAAAATATAAATTACCTGAAAACCAGGCAGTAATTCAGGGTTGGCTTGGTCTGATGAGCAAAGTCCTTAATCCCGAAAAGGCGAAAGAAAAGTGGTCTTGGACAAGAATTGATGAAATCATGGAATATGCAAAGATTAGGGGAATGACAAGGCTGGGTATTGCTACATGTTACGCATTGATGTCTGAATCGAAGCTCTTATCCGACATCCTTGAAAGCAATGGATTCAACGTTGTTTCTCTATCATGTCTTTGTGGAGAAGTGAATCCGCAGGATCTCGGCATGCCGGGGGATATATTCTGTAACCCGATATTGCAAGCAGAAGTTCTCAATATTGAAAAAACTGATCTCAACATAATGGTAGGACTTTGCGTTGGACATGACATTCTATTTTTGCGACATAGTAAAGCGGAGACAACGCCACTCATAGTAAAAGATCGTTCTACAGGACACAATCCTGTAGCTGCTTTATATCAGAGTCAGAGCTTCTTTAAGGACAGATTCTTCAAGAAATGAGAAGCGGCGTCTTGTTCCTATTGGTAGTGAATAGGTCAAAGATGCAGATTGAATCCGCCCAACAAGGCTAATGCAGCCGACGCAAAAAGCCGCGCGGCTGATTAGCAGCGTTGGGCAAGAAAAATAATCAAGAGGAGGAACAAGTATGAAGAAGGAAGTTAGTTACATTGGTGTAGTGGCACTATTGTTTTTCGGGGTTATGATTTCCTCGACATTTGCAGGGAGCGCGGATAAGCAAGGCTACTCGCCGGAAATGCAGGCAAAGATCGGGGAGGCGAAAAAGGAACTGAAGAAGTTCACCGATGAAAGGGCGACCGTAAAGAAGAACCTGGAGACCTTCGACGAGCTCGACTATGTCGTCTTCAGCAATCAGGAATGGACACGGTTGCATGAGAGTCATTCAAAAGATGTCAAAGTCAACTGGCCTGATGGTCATTATACAAAGGGCATTGAGAAACATATCGACGATCTCAAGGCCATGTTCGTCTATGCACCCGATACAAACATAAAAGTTCACCCCATCAAATTCGGGTCGGGAGAATTCACCTCTGTAATAGGGGTTATGACTGGGACTTTTACTAAGCCTATGCCGATCGGGAATGAGAAGTATATCCAGCCTACGGGCAAGAAGTTTTCTATCACCATGTGTACCGTGGGGCATTGGAAGGATGGCGTTATGGTTGAAGAATGGCTGTTCTGGGACAATGCGACGTACATGAAGCAGATTGGAATAGGAAATTAGAAACACAATAAAGGGAGAGAGGTTATGACACAGAAAAAGATTGCTGTTTTTGTGGGAAGTCTTCGCAAGGAATCCTTCAATCGGAAAATGGCAAAGGCGCTCGCAGCACTTGTACCTGAATCACTGAAGCTTGAAATCATGGAGATCGGCGGACTTCCGCTCTATGATCAAGATCTCGACGACAATCCGCCGGCTGCCTGGACCCAGTTTCGGGAACACTTAATGAAGTTTGACGGTGTCTTGTTTGTCACGCCCGAGTACAATCGATCAGTTCCCGGTGTGCTCAAGAACGCTATCGATGTGGGTTCCCGTCCCTATGGAAAAAGCGTGTGGGATGGAAAACCGGGTGCCGTGATGAGCGTCTCACCTGGCGCAATAGGCGGATTTGGCGCAAACCACCACCTGCGTCAATCGCTGGTGTTCCTTAATGTTCCCACCATGCAGCAGCCTGAGGCTTACATCGGGAATGCCGCGAATCTCTTCGATGAGAGCGGTAATCTTGCCAATGATTCAATCAGGGAATTCGCCGCGAAATATATACATGCGTTTGCTGCATGGGTTGAAACCAACATGTCCAGCAGGAAGTATTAACCTCAGAGTCGAGGAGGAGGAAGAAGCACATGGCAATCACCGCGGTGAAATCCATGCCTGCCATTTTTGTCGGTCATGGCAATCCTATGAATATCATACGGCGCAATCGGTGGACAGAGGGCTGGAGAAGCCTTGGTACTGTAATCCCCAAACCCAGGGCGATCCTCGCCGTGTCCGCCCACTGGTACCTTCCGGCCACGATGCTGACGGCTATGCCGCATCCCCGGACGATCCATGATTTCGGTGGCTTCCCTCAAGAACTGTATGAGATCAGGTATCCTGCACCGGGTGATCCTGCGCTTGCCAGAAGGGTGCGGGATGTGCTCGCCCCGATTCCTGTGGAGTTTGACGAAAACTGGGGGCTTGACCACGGCGCTTGGTCGGTCCTTTATCATATGTTTCCAAAGGCCGATATCCCGGTGGTGCAGCTTAGTGTTTACCGAACGCAACTGCCCTCATTTCATTATAAAATCGGAAAATTGCTGGCGCCCCTGCGGAACGAGGGGGTTCTTCTCTTGGGGAGCGGAAACCTCGTGCACAACCTTCAAACCTACGAGTGGGACCGGCCTGATGTAGGGGCTTTCGACTGGGCCTCAAGATTTGAAGAAAAGGTCCGGGGTCTGCTTCAGGCCGGGAAGGACGCCCAACTTATCGATTACCCGGCAATCGGGTCTGAAGCGAAGCTCTCTGTTCCGACACCTGACCATTATCTTCCTTTGCTCTATGTACTCGGGTCGCGTAGAGAAGGCGAGGGCGTAAGTTTCCCCACTGAAGGGTTTGACGGAGGATCAATGTCCATGCTTGTCATACAGATATCCGGGTAGGGGAAATGGCGAGGGGGGCATAGGGGTCTATCATTGACACGAGACGGCTAAAGCAGAGAAAAGCATTGCCCAACAAGGCAATCCAGCCGACGTCTTACAGCCGCGGCTGATTTTCGTGTTATGCATTTCTAGTATGAGAAGATAGTACATCTGGAGGGATTAGAATTATGATGATAAATCCGGATCTTATTTCTCCCTGTGGTCTTTATTGCGGAGTCTGTGCCATTTATATCGCACACCGTGATAATAATCGCAAACTCAAGGAGCGGTTAGTGAATCTTTACAAGGGAGGAGTTCCCGGCAAAGGCCATCTTCCTAATAGTGAAAACCTTTCGATAGAAAATATTCAATGCCGTGGCTGCTTATCTGATGAACTGTTTATGCATTGCCGACAGTGTGAGATCAGGAAGTGCACAAGAGAGAAAGGTTACACCGGATGTCATCAATGCGATGAATTTCCTTGTCAGTATATTGAAAATTTTCCCATGACTATTGGCAAAAAGGTTATTTTGCGGGCTATTCCGTATTGGCGAGAAGTTGGTACTGAAAAATGGATTCAAGATGAAGAAGCCCGCTATATTTGTCCAGAATGCGGCAATAAAGTTTTTGCGGGGCGTTGTAAAATGTAATCAGTGTAAAGTGAAGTTGGATTTGGACTAGTTTTTTTCGGCAAGACAAAAGCTATTCCATCTATAGCCGCATAACAAGGCCGTTGAAGGCGGAGCGGCTATTACGTATGGCTCTTGAAAGCCAGAGCTGAAACCATCTTGATTTATTTTTTACGAAAGCTGCGGTGAATACCCGCCGCCCGCTTAACGGCACTGGGAAGCCTTCGGGGACGTAGTTTAATTATTTAAATAACTTGACTGTGCTGGATGATTGTGATAAGGGTAGATCATGCCGAGAGGACCACGATTAGATGCCCCGGGAACCCTGCATCATGTCATGGTGCGTGGAATCGAGAGGAGACGGATTTTTGAGAGTGATCGGGATCGAGAAGATTTTCTGGACCGGCTGGGGAGGATAGTTCAGGAGGGACAGGCGAGTTGTTTCGCATGGGTGCTGATCCCCAATCATGCTCATATCCTCCTGCGGACGGGTACTACCTCTCTCGCGGGGATGATGAGGCGGTTGTTAACCGGGTATGCGGTCAGTTTTAACCTGCGCCATCAGAGGGTGGGCCATCTTTTTCAGAACCGGTACCGGTCGGTCGTGTGTGAGGAGGATGCCTATTTGTTGGAACTGGTACGGTATATTCATCTCAATGCCATCCGGGCGGGCCTGGTGAAGGACATGGCGGGATTGGATCGGTATCGGTGGAGCGGGCACTCGGTACTGATGGGGAGAGAGAGTCGGCCATGGCAAGCACGGGAGGAGGTGTTGTCCCACTTCGGTACAAGAGAGGGAGTGGCCCAAAGGAGATATCGGCAATTCGTTTTTGAAGGGATTGGGTTAGGAAAGCGGGGAGAGCTGAGCACGGGGAGAGAAGGCAGGGATCGAGGGAAGGCAGGAGAAGAGGGATCAGGCACGGGGGAATCCCGGATATTGGGGGGAGGGTTCTTTGTAGAAGAGGTATTGGCGGGGGCGGAGCGAATAGCCCGGGAGCGGATACAATTGAGGAGGAAGCGGGTGGATGTAGAGGGGTTACTGGGTTTCATTGGGAGAGAGATGGGAGTGACGAGAGAGGAGATTCTCGGGAGAGGTCGGAGGCGTGAGATCAGTAAAGCCCGATCGGTATTCTGTTACGTATGCTTAAGGAGATTGGGACTGACGGGAAGACAATTATCGGAGGCGCTGGGAGTGAGTCCTGGAGGCGTTCATTCTGCCTCCGTGCGGGGGGAAGCATTCGTAAGAGAAAACAGTGGCCTTGAGAAATCTCTGACAAGTTATTTAAATAACTAAACTACGTCCCCAAGGACGCCTCACGGCAAGACAGCAAATGACAAACGGAAAGGAGTCACACAATGGGAGACAAAGGCGGGAAAAAGGGTAAGGACAAGATTCAAAAACAGAAGGTAAGCAAACAGGAGCAAAAAGCAAAAGAGAAGCAGGACAAGCAAAAGAAGAGCACTCCGTGAGAGGAATCAGGATTCGAACGCGCGAAGACCGCAATTCCCGATGCACTCCGATCCCTGATCGTGGAGCATCAGGAGGACATTGAGGCCAACAAAGCCATCGAGCCTGCTGGCTAAACGCCAGCGGCTCATGGCAGGCGTTGGGCGGCATGACGTAGATTCTATTTTAGCAAGGAGCTGAGTATGGCAGTACGAGTCGTTCGTCTCGGAACAGAGAGAGTACCGGGTGAAGGTATCCGTATCGGGACTGTCAGGCGTCCACCCCGTGGTGTGCGGAAGAGCGAGTATTCCTCCCAGAATTGGTACGACGTATGGTTCCCGAACCTGGCTCCGAGTCTGGAAACGATGAAATTGGGCCAGAGCGCTAAGACTGAGGGCGAATGGAAGACCTTCTTGCGGAAATATCGGGCCGAAATGGCAACACCGGAGAAAAGTCGAACACTTGACCTGTTCGCCGCTCTCTCGCACGAATTCAATTTTTCCGTTGGCTGTTATTGCGCTGACGAACGACGCTGTCATAGATCTGTACTTCGCGCGCTGCTACTGGAGCGAGGCGCAAAAGTGGAATAAAGGCTATGATGAATGACCGAACCAAGGGCATGCAGCGGATCGCCGATAGATCCGGCTCCCGGTCAGCCTTGGCGGTAAGAAATACGATGCCATTCAAAATGGCGCCTGAATTCCCTCCCGACCTCCTTTTGCGAAAGGGAGGTGACGGTATCCCCCCTACATGATTCATCACCCCCATTTCTTGTCAGAGGCTGTGTTGTAATGCCATTGCGAGGGAGTAAAACGACCGAAGCAATCTCAAAAGAGATTGAAAATAAGGAGATTGCCGTGCTCCCTGTCCCGTAGATTTTTCTAAAATCCCTTTTTCTTTCGTCCCTACGGGACTTTTTATTACGGTCCCGGTTCCCGGCGATAAATCGCCGGTCTATCTTCAATCATCCCTATTGGGATTTGCTCAAATTTCGCCATCTCCTTAAGTTAGCGCATTTGTATAAGGGGGAGGGGATACTAAGGAGTCCATAATAGGATAGACATCGTCGGCTTGAGGGCTTCCCCGGTTGAAACCCTTGGACTGGACTCCGGCTTTCGCCGGAGAGACGAATTTAGCGCATCGTTTCTTCTCGTCATTCCGGCGAAAGCCGGAATCCAGTGGTATCAGACAAGAATTAAATGTCCATACAATTATGGACCGATTAATAAACTTCGGGGAATTCCAAATACGTTTGGTGGGGATTGGTTTTAAGAGGTCAGGGTTGACTCCATGGGGTAAATCGGGTAGTTATTGTGTAGGAGATGGGAATGAGGGGAAAGGTCAAGAAAAGAGAAGAGCTTGGAGCCATCCTCGAAGACATGAAGAAAAAGGGAAAGCGGATCGTCTTTACGAACGGTTGCTTTGATCTTCTTCATGTCGGTCATATTCGGTACCTCGAAGAGGCGAAAGGGTTTGGAGATATCCTCGTCGTGGGGATGAATGGCGATCGCTCTGTAAGGAATTTGAAGGGGCCGGAGCGGCCCATCCTTCCCGAGGAAGAGAGGGCGGAGATCCTCTCAGGCCTCGGCTGCGTTGATTATGTGACCCTCTTTGACGAGCCAGATCCTTTCCAACTCATCTCCGTGCTCAAACCGCATACTCTCGTTAAAGGAGGCGACTGGACCAGGGAGACCACCGTGGGAAGAGAGGTGGTCGAAGAATCGGGTGGAGAAATCGTGATCCTTCCTTTCGTTCAGGGATCCTCTACCTCCAATATCATCCAGACGATTTTAAAACGCTATGAAAAAAGGACCTGAAAACGACCTATTTTCCCTTCCGGAGAAACTCCCTCTTCTCCCTGTCAGAGATATCGTTGTCTTTCCCTACATGGTCATTCCCCTCTTCGTGAGCCGGGAAAAATCGATCAAAGCTCTCGACGAGGCCCTCTCCAAAGACCGGCTCATCTTCCTGGTCGCTCAAAAGAATCACTCTGAAGAAGAACCCACTCCTAAGGATGTCTACCGCGTGGGAACGGTTGCCCTGATCATGAAAATGCTCAGGCTGCCCGATGGAAAGATCAAGATTCTTGTTCAGGGGCTTTCCAAGGCCGTCCTGAAAGAGTTCCGCCAGACGTCTCCTTACTTTCTTGTGAAGGTGGAAAATATCAAAGATCCTTTCATCACGGAGATTACCCTCGAGATCGAGGCCCTGATGAGAAATATTCGCGAGCAGCTTGACAGGATCACCTCCTACGGGAAGCTCCTCTCACCGGATCTCATGTTCGTTCTCGAAAGCGTTGACGATCCTGGAAGACTGGCGGACCTGGTCGCTTCCAACCTTGAACTCCCCATGGAGAAGGCTCAGGAGATTCTGGAGATCGCCGACCCCATCGAGCGATTGAAGGTGCTCGGCGAGGTCCTTGGAAAAGAGGTCCAGGTCCTTACCATGCAGGCGAAGATCCAGTCCCAGGCCAAGGACGAGATGACCAAGACCCAGAGGGAATACTTCCTCCGGGAGCAGATGAGGGCCATTCGAAGCGAGCTCGGCGAGGTTGATGAGCGGACCAAGGAATTCAAGGACCTGAAACAGAAGATCAAGAAGGCCAAGATGCCGGAAGGGGTCCAGAAAGAGGCCTTCAAGGAACTGGAGCGGCTGGAGCAGATGCATCCGGACGCAGCCGAGGCCTCCATGGTGAGGACCTACATCGACTGGCTGGCGGACATGCCCTGGTCGAAATCAACCAAAGATAACCTCGACATCAAAAAGGCCAAACAGGTCCTCGATGAGGATCACTACAATCTGGAGAAGGTGAAGGAACGGATCCTCGAGTACTTGAGCGTCCGGAAGCTCAGGAAACAGATGAAAGGTCCCATCCTCTGCTTCATCGGCCCCCCGGGCGTCGGGAAGACCTCCCTCGGAAAATCGATTGCCAGGGCCCTGGGAAGGAAGTTTGTGCGGATCTCCCTCGGAGGGATTCGAGATGAGGCCGAGATTCGAGGACATCGTCGAACCTATGTCGGTGCCCTGCCCGGACGAATCATTCAGTCCATCAAACAGGCCGGAAGCAACAACCCGGTCTTCATGATGGATGAAGTGGACAAGATCGGCATCGATTTCCGGGGGGACCCGGCCTCTGCTCTCCTCGAAGTGCTCGATCCGGAGCAGAACAATGCCTTCAGTGATCATTACCTGAACGTTCCTTTCGACCTTTCCAAGGTGATGTTCATTACGACGGGAAACCTGATCGATCCCATCCCCTCGGCACTTCAGGACCGGATGGAGGTGATCGAGATCCCTGGCTACACGGATGTCGAGAAGCTGAAGATCGCCCGTGCCTTCCTCATCCCGCGCCAGATGGAGGAAAATGGAATCAGCCTGAAGGTATTCGAGATCTCCGACAACGCCATCCTTCAAATCATATCGCAGTATACCCGTGAGGCGGGTCTCCGAAACCTGGAGAGGGAATTGGCTTCCATCTGCAGGAAGGTGGCGAGGAAGGTTGCAGAGGGAGAGAAGAAGAAGACCGTCATTACTACAAAGAGCATTCAGCCCTTCTTAGGACCTCCTCCTTTTCTGCCCGACGAAGAGCAAGACAAGAATGAGGTTGGTGTGGCGACAGGCCTGGCCTGGACAGAGTCGGGCGGCGAAATTCTCCATGTCGAGGCCTCGACCACGCCGGGCAAAGGGTCGCTCATCCTCACCGGCCATCTCGGAGAGGTGATGAAAGAATCCGCCCAGGCAGCTCTCACGTATACGCGATCGAAGGGAAGGGCCTACCGGATCAGGCCCAACGATTTCAACAATAAGGAGATCCATATCCACGTCCCTGCGGGCGCCATCCCGAAGGATGGACCTTCTGCGGGCATCACGATGGCTGCGTCTCTGATATCCGCCCTGAGCGGTATCCCGGTTCGGAAAGATCTCGCCATGACCGGTGAGATCACTCTGCGGGGGAGGGTGCTTCCCGTGGGGGGGCTCAAGGAGAAGGCTCTGGCAGCCCTCCGGACCAACATCCGAAATGTCATCATCCCGTATCTCAACAAGAAGGACCTTTCGGACTTGCCCCCGTATCTTCGGAAGAAAGTGAATTTCCTTCCGGTCAAACATATGGATGAAGTGCTGAAGATCGCATTTGCAAATAACAGACGGCAAATGAAAAAAATACATAAAGCATAGGGCAAAAAGTATAGGGTAAAAAAAGGTTGAAATTAAAGTAAAGAGGCAATAGGCCCTATGCTCCATGCACCATGCTCTATTCGCTATGCCCTATACCCTATGCGAGGGGGCGCTTGGGAGGAGGGTTGTCGGTGGATCTCCGGGAGATCGGCGAATTCGGGCTCATTCATCGAATCGCAAAGTGGATGGCTCATCCTGACCCGGCCCTGGTACAGGGAATCGGCGACGACGTGGCAGTCATTGGGCCGAAGGGAAAGGATGGGAAATGCCTCCTCGCCACGACGGATCTTCTCATCGAAGATATCGACTTCAAACCATCCTGGGCTGATCCATTCCGCCTGGGTAAGAAAGCCCTGGCAGTCAACCTGAGCGATATTGCCGCCATGGGAGGAACTCCGAAGTATTTCCTCATCTCCCTCGGCATTCCCCGGCTGACGCCTCTCTCCTTCATCTCCTCATTTTACCGGGGTCTAAAAAAGGCCGGAGAACGCTACGGTGTCCTTCTGATCGGCGGGGACCTTTCCCTTTCTCAAAAAATCGTCATCAATATCTGCCTTCTGGGGGAAGGGACAAAGAAGAATCTCCTCTTCAGAAAAGGTGCGAAAGCCGGAGACGATCTCTTGGTTTCGGGAACGCTGGGCGATTCCGCCCTGGGCCTCAAGATTCTCCGAAAGGAAGGTCTCAAGGGGAAACCCAAAGGGCTGCTTGAAAGACATCTCTCCCCGGTTCCCAGAATCGATGTGGGCCTCGCCATTTCCAGGCATCGCCTGGCCACTTCGATGATCGACCTGAGCGATGGCCTTCTACTCGATCTCTCCCACCTCCTTGAATCGAGCAGGGTCGGAGCCTGTATCTGGGAAGAACGCATCCCCCTCTCAAGACTCTACCGTAAATACATCCGATTCCATTCTAAAAATCCTTACCGATTCGCCCTCTCGGGTGGCGAGGACTACGAACTCCTCTTCACAGCGCCTCCCGAAAGACAAGAAAGAATTCTCTCCTTATCCGCTCGATTGAAGATACCGATCACCTGGATCGGGAAAATTCTCCCCCAGGAGGAGGGGTTTCACATCGTCGGCAGGAACGGGAAGGAGTATTCGCCTTCTCGCTTGGGATTTGAACACTTTCGATGAAATGCCTATTCGGGGGAAAGTGGGTTGCGTAGGGGCAGACCTGCGTGCCTGCACGCCGAAGTGCATATCCAGCCTTGGCGTTGGTTTCGCGTTTCGGCACACAGGCGTGTCTGTCCGGAAAGGAGGGCGATCATCCCGCGCTTCGCGGGAGATCGCCTCTACACAAAGACAGAAGTAGGGTGGATTAAGCGCAGCGAATCCACCATTCTACAGGAAACCAGATAGCGAAGGGGGCAAGGGGATGAAAACGTTTCTCAGTGAGATCAAGGAGAATGATGCGGTCGACTCGGTCTTCCTCGTGAGGGAGAAATCCTCAGGGGTCACCAGAACCGGGAATCCTTATCTGAAGCTGAAACTGACGGACCGATCGGGGGAGATGGAGGCAAGGATCTGGACCTCGGTTGAGACCTGTGCCGAAACCTTTGACAAGGACGACTTTGTCCGTATCAGAGGGAAAGCGGTCTCCTTCCTGGAGCACCTCCAGGTCAACGTCAACCAGATCGAACGGGTCGGTGAGAATACAATCGTTCTTGAAGATTTCTTTCCAACTACCGAGAAGGACATCGATGAAATGCTTCAGTCCCTCATTCAGACCAGTGGAAGGATGGGGAACCCCCATCTCCGGCAGCTTCTCTCCCTCTTCTGGGAAGACAGGGCTTTCATCGAGCAGTTCAAGAAAGCCCCCGCCTCCAAGAAGATCCACCACGCATTCATAGGAGGACTTCTGGAGCACACACTCTCCTTAACCGGGCTGGTCCTTAAGAATTGCAGCCACTACGAGGGGCTCGACCTCGACCTTCTCATAACGGGTGCAATCCTTCACGATCTCGGGAAGGTCGAGGAGCTTTCTTACAGCCGCTCCTTTGACTATTCAGACCGGGGCCGACTCCTCGGTCACATCATCCTCGGGCTGGAGAAGGTGGGGGAGAAAATTCGCCAGCTCCCCGACTTTCCAGAAAATCTTTCCCTTCTTCTCAAGCACCTCCTCCTGAGCCACCACGGGCAATACATTTTCGGATCTCCGAAAAAGCCGATGACCCTCGAGGCCGTCATGCTCCACTATCTCGATGACATGGATGCAAAGATCAATGGAATTAAGGAGTTTCTGAGAGCCCAGGGCCCTGAAGGTTCCGGATGGAGCGCCTACCATCCCGTTTTCGAACAGTCCTATTACAGATCTGTCCCTGGAGTTCGGATTGAGGCACCGGAGCAAGATGAGACCGGCGTGGAAGAGGAATAACCCAACGAATCCGAAGGCCTTTTCTTTTCTTGACAAACGGCTGCGCCGTTATTATCTTAAAAGGCGAAATCAATTGTCAGATTGAGGATTTAAAGTTTCAAGGGTGGCGGTATAGAAAGAGATGGGAGAGGGTTTTCTTATTTCAGATCGGATGCGACGAATTCTTGGAATGGTCGTTGAGGATTACACCCTTACGGGTGAGCCCATCGGTTCGCGCACGATCTCAAAGAAATCGAACCTCAGCCTGAGCCCGGCGACGATCCGAAATATTATGTCTGATCTGGAGGCGTTGGGATTGCTTTTCCAGCCTCATACTTCAGCAGGAAGGATCCCGACGGAAAAAGGGCTTCGATTTTATATCGACTATCTCCTCAACGTCCATGAGCTCAGCGACGAAGAGCAGCAGATCATTCGATCCCGGTGTGCAGGTCCCCAGGTTGAACCGGTCGATCTCTTCCGTGAGACCTCACGGGTTCTCTCTTCATCTTCTCATTACCTGGGAGTCGTCTGGGCCCCACGGCTGAACCTGGTCGTGCTTCAGCATATCGAGTTCGTCAAGCTGAGGAAACACCTTGTTCTCGTTATTCTCGTAAGCACGACGGGATTGGTACATAACCGGCTCATCGAGGTGGAAGAGGATTTCAATCAGTCCGAACTGGACAACCTTTCGGACCATTTAAATGGCTTTCTCTCGGGCCTTTCCCTTCACCAGGTGAGGGAAACCCTGCTGGAGCAGATGAGGCAGGAAAAGAGCGCTTATGATCGCCTCCTTGAGCAGGCTCTTAATCTGGGTGAAAAGGCCTTTCCCTTTCCTGATGAGACAGATATCTTTATCGAGGGAAGGGTAAACATCTTGAGCGAGCCTGACTTCGCCAATGTCTCAAGGATGTCCGATCTCTTCCGGGCCTTCGAAGAGAAAGCAACGATGGTGAGACTTCTGGACCGATTCATGTCTCCGAGGGGAGTTCGGATCGCCATCGGTTCCGAAAACGAGGTCCACGAGATGGAGGAGTGCAGCCTGGTGGTTTCCACTTACGGATGCGGGGGGGAGGTAGTGGGTGCCCTGGGGGTCATCGGGCCTCGACGAATGAATTACTCAAAGGTCATCCCTCTGGTCGATTACACTGCGAAGCTTCTCACGGAGATCCTGGAAACCCCGTAGCATTCGGTTCGGTTTGATATCGAACTCAGTCTCCCCTTCAGAAAAGTCTATTGAGAAATCGAAGCGCCTGGGATCGGCTAAATGGAAGGTCGCCAGGAGAGGAGATAAATAGGAGACAACGAGAATGAAGAATAAGGAGAAGAAGAAGAATGGAAACCCAACAGAGTCAGAGGAAGGAGGGGGTGAAAAAATACTCGAAACCCTTAGTAATGAGTTCCTTTTGCAGATAGAGGAGGACAAGAAAGAAAAGGAAAAGGAGATCGACGAACTGAAGAAGAAGCTCGAGGAAAGGGAGAAGGAGGTCAAAGAACATTACGACCGTTTGCTGAGGGTGGCCGCTGATTTTGAGAATTACAAGAAGAGGGCAGCCAGAGAGAAGGAGGAATGGGTCAAATACGCGAACGAGGATTTGCTAAAGGCGATCCTTCCCTTCGTCGATAACCTGGAGAGGGCCCTCAATCATGCAGAGAAGGCGGAAAATAACCAGAGCGTTCTGGAAGGTCTCAAGTTGACGCTTCAGCAGCTTCTTCAGACTCTTTACCGATTCGGACTTTCTCCCGTTGAATCGGTCGGTAAGTCGTTCGACCCGACTGTTCACGAAGCAATGATTGCAGTGGAAACAGACCAACAGGAACCGAACCAAGTCCTGGAGGAGTTCCAGAAAGGTTATTTTTTGAAAGACCGCCTCTTGAGGCCGGCGACGGTCTCTGTGTCAAAGGCCCGGGCCCAGGGGGATTCTTGATTCATACTGGTCTACGGAATGATTCAATTTCATGATAAAAAAGGAGAAGCAACATGGCTAAGACAATAGGAATCGATTTGGGAACAACGAATTCAGTGGTGGCAGTGATGGAAGGAGGAGACCCGGTGGTCATCGCCAATCCGGAAGGAAGCCGAACCACTCCCTCTGTTGTTGCCTTTACCGATAAGGGCGAGAGGGTGGTTGGTCAGATCGCCAAGCGTCAGGCGATCACCAATTCCGAGAATACCATCTTCTCGATCAAACGCCTGATGGGAAGGAAATTCCGGGACCCTGAGGTTCAGAAAGACTTAAAAATCCTTCCTTACAAGATCGTAGACAACAAGAACGGGGATGCCTGGGTCAGGGTGAGGGACAAGGACTACAGCCCTCCCGAGATCTCCGCCTTCGTCCTCCAGAAGATGAAGGAGACGGCAGAGGCCTACCTGGGAGAGAAGGTGACGGATGCTGTGGTGACGGTCCCGGCCTATTTCAATGACAGCCAGCGGCAGGCCACCAAGGACGCCGGAAAGATTGCGGGCTTGAATGTCATCCGAATCATTAATGAGCCCACGGCCGCGGCTCTGGCTTACGGCCTCGATAAGAAAAAGGACGAGAAGGTCGCTGTCTTTGACCTGGGTGGAGGAACATTTGATGTCTCGATCCTCGAGCTGGGTGAGGGAGTCTTCGAGGTAAAATCAACCAATGGCAATACCCATCTCGGCGGAGACGATTTCGACCAGCGCATCATGGACTATCTGGCGGACGAGTTTCTGAAGGATCAGGGAATCGATCTGAGGAAAGACCGGATGGCCCTTCAGCGGCTGAAGGAAGCAGGAGAAAAGGCGAAGATCGAGCTCTCGAACATGATGGAGACCGATGTCAACCTTCCCTTCATCACGGCAGATGCCTCGGGCCCCAAGCACTTGAACATCAAGCTGACCCGGTCCAAGCTGGAGAAGCTCGTGGAAGATCTCATCGAGATGGTCGAGGGTCCCTGTCGGCAGGCCCTGTCGGATGCAGGACTCTCCCCACGGGAGATCAATGAGGCGATCCTCGTCGGTGGGATGACCCGGATGCCCAAGGTCCAGGAGAAGGTCAGAGCGATCTTCGGGAAGGAACCGAATAAGAGCGTGAACCCGGATGAGGCCGTCGGCATTGGAGCGGCGATCCAGGCTGGCGTTCTGAAGGGTGAGGTCAAGGATGTCCTTCTTCTCGACGTCACGCCTCTCTCCCTCGGCATCGAAACCCTCGGCAGCGTCTTCACCAAGCTGATCGAGCGAAACACCACCATTCCCACGAAGAAGAGCCAAATCTTCTCCACGGCCTCCGACAGCCAGCCCGCGGTGACGATTCATGTGCTCCAGGGAGAACGGGAAATGGCGGGGGACAACAAAACCCTCGGTCAGTTCGAGCTGATGGGGATTCCGCCTGCTCCCAGGGGCATTCCTCAAATCGAAGTGACCTTCGATATCGATGCTAATGGAATCGTCCACGTCTCGGCAAAAGACCTCGGGACCGGCAAAGAGCAGTCCATCCGGATCACGGCCTCGAGCGGTCTTGTTGAGGACGAGATCAAGAAAATGGTCAAAGATGCGGAGGCCCACGCAGCGGATGACAAGAAGAGACGGGAGCTTGCGGAGGCGAGAAACCATCTCGACAGCTTGATCTACACGACGGAGAAATCGCTCAAAGAATACGGTGATAAGGTCGATTCCGGAGACAAGCAGAGTATTGAGGATGCCGTTGCAAATGCGAAGAAGGCGCTGGAAACGAATGACCTTGAAGCGATCAAATCGGCCCAGGAGCAGCTCACCACCTCTTCCCATAAGCTTGCCGAAGCGATGTACGCGAAGGCTTCCAAAGGAGCTGGAGGACCCGGACCCCAGCCAGGAGCTCAGGAAGGTGCCCAGGAAGGACCCCGGCAGAAGCCCCAGGAGGATGTGGTCGATGCCGACTTCGAGGACGTGAGCAAAAAGTAACGAATGGAAGCCATCCAAGGGCGAGGGAGAATTCTCTCGCCCTTTTTTGTGTGCCTCGCCAATTCTTATGGAATAGTGGAATACTGGAATGATGGAACAGTGGGGGAGGAAGCCCATTTTTCCAATATTCCAGTATTCCATTGTTTCAACATTCCAACGTTTCATTCCATTGAGGGCAGCAATGTGGGGTTTTATTGATAAATTAAAAAAGGGGCTTTCGAAGACACACCAGGGATTGGTCGAGAAGATCGATCGCCTTTTTTTAGGAAAGAAGACAATTGACCAGGATGTTCTGGACGAATTGGAGGCCGTTCTTTTTGCAGCCGATCTCGGAGTCAAGACATCGAGCCAGCTGATCGAAGGCGTTCAGCAGGGGTTGAAAAGGGGCGATCTTAAAGAACCTGAAAAGGTAAAAGAGTTCATCAAACAGGAGATTTTGCGGATTCTTAAATCAGGCGAGAAACCTCTCCACGTCGATTTCTCCCAACCCAAACCCTTCGTCTTCATGGTGGTCGGCGTCAATGGGGTCGGTAAGACGACCACAATCGGAAAGATCGCCCATCAATATGCTTCCGAAAAAAAGAAGGTCCTGATCGGGGCGGCGGACACGTTCCGGGCCGCTGCGGTAGAACAGCTCGAGATCTGGGCAAAACGGGTGGGCGCCGATTTCATCAAACAGGAAAAGGGATCGGACCCCGCTGCCGTAGCCTTCGACTCGATCAAGGCGGCGAAAGCCAGGGGGAATGATCTCGTCTTCATCGATACGGCAGGAAGGCTTCACACCAAAGTCAACCTCATGGAGGAGGTGAAGAAGCTCAAGCGGATCATCAGCAGGGAATGCCCTGGAGCCCCTCATGAAATCCTTTTGGTCCTCGACGCTACGACGGGTCAGAATGCCATTTCCCAGGCCAAGCTCTTCAACGAGGCAATCGGAATAACCGGAATCGCCATCACCAAGCTCGACGGCACCGCAAAGGGCGGAATCATCGCCGCTATTACAGAAGAGCTGAATATCCCCATTCGATATATCGGCATCGGGGAAGGAATCGACGATCTGAAGGAGTTTAACGCCACCGACTTCGTCGAAGCCCTCTTCTCGACGAACGCTTCAGCCTGAATCCGTTCCCTTGCATCCTCGATCATCTGCGTCGTTCAGGTAGTTCGGGTAGTCCACGACTCTTGCTCTTGGACATACGTATCCGGGATAGGAGAGCGCAGAAAATGGTAATGCACAACCTCTTGATTGATATCCTCGGTTGGATTGGAGCGATAACCCTGCTGGTAGCCTATGGACTGGTTTCAACAAAAAAGACAGAGGGAAACTCCGTCTTCTACCAGCTCCTCAATCTGGCAGGAAGTGGTTTGCTCATGATCAATTCATTCTTCTATGGTGCTTATCCTTCATCAGGCCTCAACATTGTCTGGGTTGGCATCGCCATTTTCACCATCATGAGAACCCGGTTCTCCTGGCATTCGCCATCGAATTCTTAATGAAAGACCATCTTTTCGAGGGCCTTAACTTTGGCCTCTAAGGTATTCATCTTCTTTTCGAGATCAGCAAAGGAGAATCGCATCATCGCTCCCAATTCCTCTCTGACCTCGACAAAACCATCTCTTATCTTCTCACTCGACCGGGTGACCTCTGTTGCCGCCTCACTGATCTGTTCCTGGAAGGTGGTCATAACCTCCATGAACTGCTGGACCTTCGCCTCGGTCTCTTCTCGAGAGAGCGTCCGGTCGGAGGCCATCTCCTCCCTCATCGCCTGAAGAACCTCCGCCATCTCCTTTTTTGCCCGGTCAAAGGCGTTTGTCACTTCTCCCTGGACTTGTCGAAAAGAGGATTCCATTTCCCCTTTGGACCGATCGAGAGCAGCAGCGGTTTCCTGTCGCATCTGTTCGACAGATGCCTCCGTTTCTCTTTTCCATGAATCGATCGCCTCTTTTGTGTCACTGTGGAAATGCTGGATCTCTTTTCGCACTTCTCCCTCAAGAGGGGTTATGTCTACTTTTCCATCGGTCTTTAACTGCTCGATCTCTGCCCTCAGTTCCTGTTTCCATCGGTTGAAGGCACCTTCCGACTCCGCCTTCAGGATCTGAAGTTCCCTTCGGACTCCCTCCTGAAACGGATCGATATCGACTTTCACGTCTCTCCTGATCTGCCCAAGCTCTGCCTTGATCTCCTGTTTCCATCCATCGAAGGCACTCTTCGTCTCGTCCTTCAGGACCTGGAATTCCCTTCGGGCTCCCTCCTGAAAGGGACTGATATCGACGTTCGCGTCTTTCTTGAAATGCTCAAGCTCTGCCTTGATCTCCTGTTTCCATCTGTCGAAGGCACTTTCCGTCTCCTCCTTCAGGATCTGAAGTTCCCTTCGGACTCCCTCCTGAAACGGACTGATATCGACTTTCACGTCTTTCTTGAAATGCTCAAGCTCTGCCTTGATTTCACCCATCTCCTGTCCCCACCGGGAATGTCTCTTCTGGCCCTCCTCCTTCTCTATTAACTGCAACTGGCGAAAGCTCGCCCTCGTCTCCTGCCTCAGCTTTTCGATGTCATCCTTTGTGGCCATACCGAGCAATCTCTGCTCAACATGCTCTTTCGTCTCCCTATCCATATCTCGGGTCCACCTCTCTGGTCGTGATAGATTTTCAAATACCATAGATAATCGAGAATATCAACCTCTTTTTGTGGAGGGGTCTCCATTTCACAGTTGATTTTTCCTTCAGGGTTTAGTATCCTCAATAAAGTGGAATCCATAGGCAGGTCGCGTCGGTGGCGTGACACCCTGCCTGTAAAGGAGCGTAAAAGCTATGGAAAAAATCCTGTCGACTTTACTGACGTTTCTGATGGTGATCTCATTCTCTGGAAGTCTCGCTTTTGCCTCCGTCACTCCCCCTCCCAAAGGGGGGACCCTGCCAGCTTTCAGCCTTCAAATCCCGAAGGATCCCGCTGAAAAGGCCTATCTGGGATTTTCGGGGGACGGTCTCTTCAAGATCCCCCAGATTAAGGCAAAAGTCGTCGTCATCGAGATCTTCAGCCTCTACTGTCCGTACTGCCAGTCGATCGCTCCGGGTATGAAGGAGCTCTATTCCTTGATCGAGAACGATCTAAAGCTGAAAGACAAAATCAAGCTCATCGGAATCGGGGCCGGGAATACTCCCTACGAGGTTCAGGTATTTAAGAAGACGTATGATACCCCTTTTCCCCTCTTTCCGGATAAGGATTTTGCGATCCATAAAGCCCTCGGAGATGTGAGAACGCCTTATTTTCTTGCCGTCAAGATCAAGGAAGACGGAACCCAGGAGGTGATTCTCTCCGAACTGGGAGCTTTCAAGGGAGCCCAGTCCTTTCTGGAGTCCATCCTGTCCGCATCGGGGCTCGATTAGGAGGAGCAGCCATGCTCAATAAAAACTTGCCTCTCTCTGTGTTCGTCTTGGTGGCCCTATCGGTTCTAACCCCGCCTCTTACAGCCCATAGCAGGTCAGATGCATTTAAGGAGAATATCTATCCCGTCAAAACCCTGAAGCCGATTGATAGTCATCTCAGGCTGAAGGTTGGAGACAGGGCTCCCGATTTTACCCTGACCTCCATCGCCGGGGAAGAGGTTTCTCTCCGGCAATACCTCGGGCAGAAAAACATCGTTATCTCATTTGTTCCCGCTGCATGGACACCGGTCTGCTCCGATCAATGGCCGGGCTATAATATCATCAAGAATATCTTCGACCGGTATGATGCGATCCTCCTGGGGATCACGGTCGACAACATCCCCACCCTTTTCGCATGGACGAATCAGATGGGCAAATTATGGTTTCCGGTCCTGTCCGATTTCTGGCCCCATGGAGCGGTGGCAGAGAAGTATGGCGTGCTCCGGTCCGACGGGGTTTCGGAAAGGGCCCTGTTCGTAATTGATCAGCAGGGAATAATTCGTTATATTGACGTGCACGATATCAACAAGAGGCCTTTTCTTGAGGACCTCGTGAATGAGCTTGAAAAGCTCGGCAAGTAGGGTGCCAAGGCATGAAATTCGCCTTTTTTAACTTAGGAGGCCTTACAGTATGATATGGAAAAGCATCCTCGTTCTTTTTCTCCTCCTCATTTTTCCCTCAATCTCCATGGGCCAGCAGCAGGCTCCGACCGATCTCTTTCCTGTGATGCTTAATGGCAAATGCGGGTATATCGATCGAACAGGGAAGATGGTGATCGCTCCGGAGTTCGATGACGGCTGGGAGTTCTATGGGGGCCTGGCAAGAGTAAAGATGGATAACAAATACGGTTATATCGACGGAACAGGGAAGATGGTGATCCCGCCGCAGTTTGACCAGACATGGCTTTTTTTAGAGGGACTTGCCGCCGTTGGGAAGGATGGGAAATGGGGATACATTGACCCAACGGGAAAGGTTGCCATCCCTGTGGAGTTTGACGCGGCGTGGAATTTCTCGGGTGGGATCGCACGTGTGAGGGCCGGTGACAAGTGGGGTTACATCGACCAGACGGGGAAGATGATCATCCCAGCCCAGTTTGATGACTGTCAAGGTTTCTCTGAGGGACTGGCAGCGGTCGCTCTCGATGGAAAGTACGGTTATGTGGACAAATCAGGGAAGATGGTGATCTCCCCGCAATTTGATGCAGCCTGGGGTTTCTCCGGAGGACTGGCAGCGGTGAAGATGGGCCGGAGGTGGGGCTATATCGACAAGGCAGCCATGACCGGCATCCCTCCCCAGTTCGACACAGCCTGGAGTTTCTCCGGAGACCTTGCAGCCGTTGTAATGGGGGGCAAGTACGGCTTTATCGATAAAACGGGCCGGTTTGCCATTCAGACCGAATTTGACGCAGCCTGGCGTTTTGTCGCAGGGTTAGCGGCTGTGGCAGCCGCTGGCAAGTGGGGGTACATCGATACAACAGGAAAGACCGTTATACCCCTCCAGTTTGATTTCGCCTGGGATTTTTTTAGGGGTCTCGGAAAGGTCTGGATCGGGAAGAAGTTTGGCTATGTCGACAATACAGGAAAATTTATCTGGAATCCGACTGAATAGGTCTCAAGGGTTGTTTGCCTGACCGACGTCCATCCACTCCGCAAGCATCGCGGCATGGTCCGGTTCCAGGTGGGCGCGGGAAAAGAGGAAGAGGGTACCGATCGAAGTGGCTGTTGTGGCGATGTCTTTATAATCGTCCTGATCTCTCATTCTCTGCAAAGACGTTTGGATCTCTTCTTCTGTCATCTCAAAGGGTGGGTTCCGAAAGACATCGAGAGGGATGGGGCGGGGATATTTTGCAGAATTTTCGCGAATCGTTTCTGCCATGAGTGGGAGGGGGTCTCCTCCCTTCCGAGAAAGGATCCTGGCATAGGCTTCGCTCATCCACCGACCAGAATAGTACCAGAGATTTCCGTCTGAACCTGAAACTTTTTTTAGATCTTCATTTTCTTCGAGGGTCTTTCTGAGGAAGATTTCTCGCTCTCCAGGCGGAAGGCCTGGGTTCCCCGAGTGCTGTTCAGTCAACTCTGCAAAGATCTCCTCCTCCTTGATGAGCAGTCCTTTCTCGCTCCTTCTGCGGACGAGGTCTGCAAGGGCATCGCGCAGACCCTTTTCATTTTTCACTTCTGGATTCATCGGATTGTCTTTTAAAAAGCAAGTACTGATTTCTTTCTGGAGAACAGAATAATCGGAAGGAGGCTTCCTACTTCAGTCCCGAAGCCTCGATCATCAATTGCAGAAAGGACTGGGGCTCTTTGAAACCGCTCGGTTCGGAATAGACGACCTCATGGGTTCCATCGTCACGGATCTTAATCGCAAAGAAATGGGGGGTTCTTACCTCTCCAATGGCTTTGTGAATGGCAAAATCCCTGTCCGGGAAAAGGGGGAATGGAGTCTTATGGGTTTTTCTGTATACCTCGACCTCATACGGAGAATTACCCGCGCCAATGCCGATCAATTTAATCCGGTCCCTTAACTCCGGGCTGCCCTCAATGAACTGGAACATTTCATTTAGCCCCGGAGCCATCGTCTGGCAGGTTGGACAGTACATGCTGAAAATCTCAATAATCAGGACCTTTGTTCTAATCTTTGTGATCATGAAAGACCCTGTTCCCGAAAGCCCAAGGTAGCTCATCTCGCCAGAGTCCTTGGGAATCGTAAGGGTGATCGGTGGGAATGTACCCCCCTTTGCGGGAACGGGGATGTCAGCAAGAAGATCATAAGGACCGAGAAAGAGAACCGCAACTGTAATCAAACCTATAGAGATTGTTTTCACTCGTTTCAGCCTCCTCTTCTTAAGCTTCCCGACCATATTAGGATAGGCTTCTTCCCTATTTCCGAAACGCCCTGCGGAGAAGATCATCCTCAGAATAAGAAAAGTTGAGGCAAAAGTCAATCCTTCAAGTCGTAAGGGAGGTTCATGTGAAACATGTGAAATCTTTTTCCTTGACAAAAATTCGTTTTCTGATATTTTTGTGCTGGGGGATGTCTAAATAGATTTATAGTCACAGTCGAATCTGAGCAAAGATACTTGGTGGGTTGAGAGGGTGGGGACCTGGTCGAATCCCGAAAGCAGGTGAAGTATTCTGCTTGAGGTAAAAATTTACCTGAATTATGCCTAAAGGCCTACATCGCCGTTCAGGCAGTTCGGGCAGATATGAGATTGAGGTGCTCTTACGTGAACCCGAGGGGAAAGAAGAGACGAATTTTCTTAGCCGTAGCCCTATGCTCCTGGCTCGTAGCCTTTCCTATTTATCTTAACAACTTGAATCTTGAGGAACTAGATATTGCCTCCCCTCATCCACGTTTTGAAAGGTTCGATCAGGACGATTTTTTAGCCCTCCTGGAGGAGTGGGAAGTGGTTTCGGGGCTAACCGCTTTTTCGGGAATCCCTCTATTAGAAACCACCGCTTTCAGACTAGCTTTCGTTATCTTCGTCCAATTCCTTTTTCAAGATTCAAGAACTTCCGTCCTTCGTTGTTGATACAAACACACTTCTCAGGTAGTCTCATAACCTCACTTCTGATCGAGATCGGTTCTTTTCCATAGAGAAGTCACTGCAAGGATTGAAAGGGGGTGGTCGGCTGTTCCGAGAGGGGGGGGAGCACCAGGATGAAGAGGCAAGAGATAAGGTAGAAGCGGTTCATTACCAAAGAACGAAGCTCAAGAAAGGGAGGGTTTTCTTATGACACTTACAAGAAGACAATTTTTAAAGATCTGCGGAGGGGCGGGGGCAGCGTTCAGTCTGTCGGGAAGCCTTATCCCGGAAATCGTCGCAGCCCTGGAAAATGCTGTGGCAGGGAACCCACCGGTGTTGTGGATCCAGGGGGCGATGTGCACGGGTTGTTCTACATCTCTCCTGAATACAACCCATCCGAGCATCGCAGAGGTTCTTCTAAACATCATCAGCTTGAAGTACCACGGAACGGTCATGGCCGCATCCGGAGAAATAGCCTTTGACTACCTCTGGGAAAGTGCAGCCAAGAATTACGGAAAGTACTTCCTGGTTGTTGAAGGGGCCGTCGAAACGATCAATCAAGGGAAATGTTGTCTCACCGGTGACAAGGAGGGCAGGGAAATACCTTTTACTGAGCTCGCCAAATATTTGGGCAAGGGAGCTGCGGCCGTCGTGGCTGTGGGACAATGTGCAACCTTTGGGGGTATTCCTGCGGGGCAGCCCAATCCTACCAGCGCATTGGGTGTGGGCCACTTCCTGAAGGATAATGATATCAAGACTCCAGTCGTCAACGTTCCAGGTTGCCCGGCCCACCCGGATTGGGTTGTGGGAACCATTGCCCATGCCCTCATGTTTGGCATTCCTGAGCTCGATTCCGATGGCCGGCCTACCCTTTTCTATGGCACCCTTGTCCATGACAATTGCCCCTACCGGTCTTACTACGAGGAGCGAAGATTCGCCAAATCTTTCGGGGAGGTAGGGTGCCGGGTCGAATTGGGATGCAAAGGCCCCGAAACATATTCGGACTGCTGGAAAAGAGGCTGGAACGGAAATGTCAACTGGTGTGTTCAGAATGCTATCTGCATAGGCTGCACCCAGCCCGGATTTCCCGATAATTTTTCACCATTTTATGTCAAAACCACAGGGTAGGAAAGGAGGCGACATCTATGACGAAGTTGGTGATTTCACCGATGACGCGAATCGAAGGTCATCTCAAAATTGAAGTGGATGTTGAAGGTGGAAAGGTTGTCGATGCCAAATCATCGGGGACGACCTACCGAGGATTTGAGAATATTATGAGAGGAAGGGATCCCCGGGATGCATCTCAGATCACTCAGCGCATCTGCGGGGTATGCCCAACGGCCCACGCTACGGCATCGGTTCGATGCCTGGATAATGCCTTTGGAGTAAAACCGCCACCGAATGGGCGCATCATCAGAAATCTGATCTTCGGTTCAGATTATCTGATGTCCCATATCCTCCACTTCTACCATCTCGTGGCCCTCGACTATGTAAAAGGTCCTGACACGGAGCCCTTTATCCCCAGGTATGAAGGAGACTACCGTCTCGATCCAAAGACGAACCAGGCCGGGGTGGAGCAGTATCTGAAGGCTCTGGAGATTCGCAGGAAGTGCCATGAGATGGTTGCTCTCTTCGGAGGCAAAGCCCCCGTCGTTGCGGGCATGGTCGTTGGAGGAGCCACCGAAGTCCCCGCCCTCGACAAGATGGTTTCCTTCCAGTGGAGATTAAAGGAGATCAGGGAATTCATCGATGGAACCTACCTTCCCGTTGTTTACCTTGTCGCAGGGGCTTACAAGGACCTCTTCAGTGTGGGCGTGGGTTGCAAGAACCTGATCTCGTTTGGGGTCTTCCCCCTGGACGATGCAGAGAAAAACTTTCTCCTCAAACCAGGTTCCTATACCGAGGGGAAGGACCTTCCGCTGGATCCGATGCAGATCCGGGAGTATGTCAAATACTCATGGTATCAAGGAAGGACCACCGGGCTTCATCCCAGTAAAGGGCTGACCGTCGTTGAATTCGATAAGGAAGGGGCGTACTCATTCATCAAGGCTCCCCGGTATCGCGATCTTCCGCACGAATCCGGGCCCATGGCCAGGATGTGGATGACAAACCCTGTTTTGAGCAAACATGCCAATCGATTTCTTGGAATCGATGAAAGCAAAGATGTCCGGTTCAGAGATTTGGGAGATAAAGCCTTCTCCATCCTTGGGAGGATTGCCGCCAGAGCTGAGGAGACCAAACTGGTCGCTGATGCAATGGAAAAGTGGATTTTTGATCTCAAGCCAGGCGCTCCTTCTTGGTCAAACGCGACCATTCCCAGGGAAGCACAGGGGGTGGGACTCACCGAGGCACCAAGGGGTTCCTTAGGCCATTGGATTTCAATCCGGGATCGAAAAGTTGAGAACTACCAGGTCGTTGCGGCAACAATCTGGAATGCCTGTCCGAGGGATGATAATGGAACACCGGGGCCAATTGAACAGGCCCTGATCGGAACACCCGTTCCGGACGTAAAGAACCCGTTCAACGTAGTACGGGTCGTCCGTTCCTTTGACCCCTGACTGGGCTGTTCCGTGCACGTGCTGCACGCCGAAACGAAGAAGGCTTATGAGTTCAAAGTGATCTAAGTGTTTAATGAGGGGGACTGGATGAGGCTGCCCGGGTTGCCCGGGCAGCCTCATCGTTTTATAAAAGGGATGATGGACTCGAAAAGGAAGACTCTGGTCGTCGGGATGGGAAACCTCCTCTGCCGGGATGAAGGGATTGGTGTCCATGTGGTTCAGGAGATGGGGAAGACGGACCTGCCCAATCGCATCGACCTGCTCGATATCGGAACTTCAACGATGGACCTCATCTCTCATCTGGAGGGGGTGGAGAGGTTGATCGTGATCGATGCCATGCAAGCAGGAGGAGTTCCCGGAACGATCTATAAATGCAAGCCTGAGGATCTATTACCCAAAGAGGATGGACCCATTTCGCTCCACGAGATCGGACTTATCGAGACCCTCAGTATGGCAAAAAAGATGGGCCGAGAGATAGACACTCTTGTCATTGGGGTTGAACCTCAGGAAATCGACTGGGGCATGGAGCTAAGCGAAGCAGTAAGAGACAAGATCCCGAAGATTATCGGTATTATTGAAGGAGTGCTGAAAGAGGGTTAAAATGAAATAATGAAACGCGCTGAAATCGGGATCACGGGAATTGTGCAGGGAATCGGCTTCAGGCCCTTCATTTATAATCTTGCCAAGTCTCACGCCATCCGTGGATGGGTCCTCAATAACGAAAAAGGTGTCTCCATCGACGCCGAAGGGGACGATAGAAGCCTGGACCGGTTTATCCAGGATATTCCGAGGCTTGCTCCCTCTCTGTCACGGATTGAATCATTCGAAGTGACATATCTTCCTCCCTTCGGTTACCGCTCTTTTGAGATCAGGACAAGTGAGGAGGCCCAGGAAAAATTCGTCCTCATCTCACCGGATGTTGCCACCTGCGATCAGTGCCTCTCCGAGCTCTTCTCCCCGACGAATTTCCGGTATCATTATCCATTTATCAACTGCACCCTCTGCGGTCCCAGGTATACGATCATCAAAGATATCCCTTATGATCGACACAAGACCACGATGGCTCCTTTCACGATGTGCCCTGTTTGCCAGAAGGAATATGAAGACCCCGGGGACCGCAGGTTCCACGCCCAGCCGAACGCCTGCCCTGCCTGTGGCCCCTCGCTCGAATTGATAGATCGACATCGAGAGCGAGTCTCGGGCGATCCCGTTGAAGTCTTATTGGACCTGCTCGAAAAGGGGAAGATTATTGCCATCAAAGGGATTGGAGGGTTTCACTTAGCCTGCGATGCGACAAATGATGATGCTGTTTCCTCCCTGAGATCGAGAAAGTTCAGGGAGGATAAGCCCTTTGCAGTGATGTGCAGAGACATCGAGGAAGTGAAAAAACATTGCGAAATGGATGAAGAAGAGGAACGTCTCCTCCTGGGGGTTGCGAGGCCTATCGTCATCCTCAAAAGAAAGAAAGGTTCAACGATCGCCCCGTCGGTAGCGCCTTATCAAAACACGCTCGGGGTGATGCTTCCTTATTCTCCTCTCCACCACCTGCTTTTCCATGGATCCCTGGCATCCCTGGTCATGACCAGCGGCAATGTGAGTGATGAACCCATCGCCTATCGGAGCGATGAGGCCATTGGCCGCCTTTCCGGGATCGCCGATTATTTCCTCTTTCACAATCGTGAAATCCATATGAGGTGTGACGATTCGGTTACAAGGGTGTTTGAAGGAAGGCCTTATATCCTCCGGAGGTCTCGGGGATATGTCCCTTTTCCGGTAAAGGTCTCCTTCCCTCTCGAGATGATCCTTGCCTGTGGAGGCGAGCTTAAAAATACTTTCTGTCTGACCCGAGGGCAATATGCTTTTCTGAGCCATCACATCGGTGACCTTGAGAATCTCGAAACCCTCTCGTCCTTTGAGGAAGGGATTGAACACTTCAAGAGGCTCTTCTATATCGAGCCGAAGGCCGTCGTATACGATCTTCACCCGGACTATCTTTCGACCAAGTATGCCCTCTCCCTGTCCGATCTTCCAAGGGTGGGGGTACAGCACCATCATGCCCACGTCGCCAGTTGTATGGTCGAAAATGGTATCGATGGGGAAGTGATCGGAGTCGCACTCGATGGAACGGGTTACGGGACCGACGGGACAGTCTGGGGCGGGGAGTTTTTAAAGGCCAGCATGAGGGACTTCAGTCGAATGGCCCATCTCAGGCCCGTTCCGATGCCCGGTGGCTCTAAGGCCATTAAAGAGCCCTGGCGAATGGCCATGATCTATCTCTTGGAAGCGTTTGGAGGTGAAGGAGAGGATCTGAAAATCGATTTCATGAAGAGGATCGATCCTCAGAAATGGGCCATCCTGAGAAGGATGATCGAGAGGAAGATGAACACGCCTCTGACCTCGAGTATGGGCAGATTCTTCGACGCCATCTCAGCGGTTCTCTCCATCCGTCATGAGGTCCACTATGAGGGACAGGCAGCTATTGAGCTCGAGATGATCGCGGATCAAGAGGTAACGGAAGAATATCCCTTCTCCATTCGGAGGGATGAGCGGCCAATGGTGATTGATCCCTCTGAAACGGTGAGAGCGCTCGTCCGCGACCTGGTAGAGGGAATTTCAACGTCCATCATCTCAGGAAAATTTCATCGAACCATTGCCTCCCTCATCGTAGAAACCTGCCAGGCAATCCGATCCGCCGAGGGACTGAACCGGGTGGTCTTGAGCGGAGGCGTCTTCCAGAACATGTTTCTTCTCTCTCTGGCGGTGATGGGTCTCAAACGAGCCGGGTTCGATGTCTATACGCACCATCTTGTCCCGACGAATGACGGCGGGATATCGCTCGGCCAGGCAGTTATTGGCCACATGAAATTAAAAACCGGAATGTTGGAATAATGGAATCTTGGAATCTTGGAATAATGAGAAATTAACAGATCAAAAGCTTTTCCCCATCATTCCATCGTTCCATTATTCCTAAATTCCTCAATTCATGAATATTGAGGTGATTAACATGTGCTTAGGCATTCCAGGAAAGATCATCGAGATTAAGAAGAATGTGGCGAAGGTGGAGCTGGGAGGTCTCTTGCGGGACGTGTCTCTCGACCTCTGTCCGGAAGTCTCCGTGGGGGATTATGTCCTCATCCACACCGGCTTTGCGATTCAGAGGATGGATGAGGAGGACGCGAAGGAGACGCTCGATCTTCTCAGGCAGATGGCAGAATCGATATGAAATTTATTGACGAGTTTCGCGATAAGGAGATTGCCAGGGGGTTAATCCAGAGGATTCGCGAGACTTCCACCCGTCCGATCCAATTGATGGAGGTCTGCGGCACCCATACAGTTTCGATTTTTCGATATGGAATCAGAGGGGTCCTCCCGGAGCACATTAGGCTCCTTTCCGGTCCGGGCTGCCCGGTCTGTGTCACCCCGAATGCAGACATTGATTTTGCGATTGCCTTGACCCGCGAAAAGGATGTCATCCTGGTCACCTTTGGCGATATGATGCGTGTTCCAGGGTCGACTTCGAGCCTCCAGAAAGAGAAGGCCCGGGGTGGGGACATCCGAATTGTCTATTCCTCCCTCGAAGCCCTTACGATCGCAAGAGAGAATCCCGGGAAGCGGGTCGTCTTTCTCGCCATCGGTTTTGAAACGACCTCTCCCACGATTGCCGTCGCCATCCTCCGTGCCAGAGAGGAAAAGCTCCGAAACCTCTTCTTTCTGAACAGCCAGAAGCAGGTCCCTCCTGCTCTCCACGTCCTCCTTCAATCGAAGCAGGTGAGAATCGACGGCTTTATTCTTCCCGGTCATGTGAGCGTCATTCTGGGAACGGAACCCTACCGGTTCGTCGCAGAGGAATTTGCCCGGCCCGGGGTGGTCACCGGCTTTGAGCCTCTCGACATCCTGCAGGGAATCTGGATGCTGGTGAAGCAGATCGAAGAGGGTCAGCATACCATCGAGATTCAGTATGGAAGGGTGGTCCACAAAGAGGGAAATCCCCTGGCCTTGAGCAAGATCCACGAGGTCTTTGAAACGGACCGGGCAGAGTGGCGGGGTTTTGGATGGATTCCGGAGAGCGGCTACCGTTTCAGAGAAGCCTTCAGAGAAATGGATGCCAGAAAGTTCGATATCGAGGTTGAACCATCCATTGAACACCCCGAATGCCTCTGCGGAGAAGTGATCCGGGGGGTCAAATCGCCTCTCGAATGCCGTCTCTTCAAGGTGGCCTGTCATCCTGAGAACCCGATTGGCCCCTGCATGGTCTCGGTGGAAGGGACGTGCGCTACGTACTTCAAGTTCAGTTAAGAAATAACGTGACCGTGCCCGTAAATCATGGTAGAAAATAACTGGGCTTGGGTTAGGGTAAAGGCAAGGATGCCAGTTTGGTTGGCGGCTTCCTAACCTTAGCCCTAACCCGAACGATTTTCATGGTTCGCGCGCGACGAACCCGTCAATGAAGGATTTCTTTTGAAAGTTCTGATAGGAAGATACGATGGCCGACGATAAAATCCTTTTAGCCCATGGAAGCGGCGGAAAATTGACCCACGATCTGATTCGACAGGTCTTTCTCCCTCGATTTTCAAATCCTCTTCTTGCCCCTCTCGATGACAGCGCCAAGGTCGCAAACCACGAAGGAAACCTCGCCTTCACCACGGACTCCTACGTCGTGAATCCCCTTTTCTTCCCGGGGGGCGATATCGGAAAACTGGCTGTGTGCGGAACAGTGAACGATCTCTCCATGGTCGGAGCTGTTCCTGCTTACCTCAGCCTCTCCCTGATTGTTGAAGAGGGATTTTCCATTCACGATCTGAAGCAAATTGTCTCTTCGATTCATGAAGCCGCAGATCTCGCCCGGGTGAGCATCGTTACGGGCGATACGAAGGTGGTGGAGCACGGGGCAGCGGATCAGCTTTTTATCAATACTTCAGGGATCGGCTGGATCAGACCGGGAACGGATCTCTCAGGATCAAATGCCAGACCCGGAGATAAAATACTTTTGAGCGGCTACCTGGGGGATCACGAAATGGCGATCCTCTCCCGTAGAGAAGGGTTTACGTTTCAAGAAGAATTACAGAGCGACTGTGCTCCACTCAACGATCTCGTTGAAAAAATGCTCGCTGCCTGTCCGGCCACTCGATGTATGCGGGACCCCACCCGTGGAGGGCTTGCTACGACCCTCAATGAAATTGCAGCGGCCTCAAATGTTGGAATGGTGATCGAAGAAGAAAAGATTCCGATCCGCGATTCTGTAAGAGGAATATGTGAGCTTCTCGGTTTGGATCCTCTCTACCTTGCCAATGAAGGGAAATTAATAGCCATCCTGCCGCCGGCCGAGGCTGATCAGGTATTGGAAGTGATGAAGGCCCATCCCTTAGGTAAGCATGCTGAGATCATCGGAAAGGTTACGGAGGAATACCCTCGAAAGGTGGTCCTTCAGACGCTGATCGGAGGGCACCGGCTCCTCGACATGCTGACAGGCACCCAATTTCCGAGGATCTGTTGATAAGGAAGTCAAGAGTTCAAGAATTACAGAAAAGCCTGTTAATAAGGAAGCCAAGAAGCCAGGAGTTTATCTCACCACTTGGATCTTTCTCAGGTAACACTCCCGTCCCTTTTTGATCCTTATCTGGAAGGAGCCACACTTCAAACAGGAGAGAGGGACAAAATGCTGGAACGGGTCTCCCTGATTTGAGTTCACTCCGCCTTTGTGTCCGCACGCTTCGCACTCCACTCTGGCCTTGATCGCCTTCACCTTCACTTTCGCTCCTTCAGCGATCGAGCCTTTGAGCAACTCCTGCACCCAGAAAGTCACCTGTTCGGTATTGAGGAGGGCCAGTTCGCCAATATCGAGCTGAATGGAAAGAACCTTTGTCCCTTTGTTCTGTTTCGCCGTGTCGAGGACATTTCGGACGATATCTGAGGCAATAGAGAATTCGTGCATAGTGCCATTAAGAAGGAAATGAAATAATAAAATCCCTCCCAGCCTCTCTTTGCCAAAGGGAGGAGGTCTTTACCCCCCTTTAGCAAAGGGGGGTACGGGGGAATTTTCAAGAAGAGGGCTGCATAGTCTCAGCAAAACCAGCGTTAGCGCTTCAACCCCAGAATCTCGATGATCTTGGCGATTCCCGTTCCGGTAAGGGCGTTGGTCCTGATAAACGGTGCATAAGGATTGACTTTCTTTGCATCCTTCTCCATCTGGCCAGGGTTCACCTTCATCGCTCTTGCCATATCGATCTTATTCAAAACGATGACATCCGCCTCTCTGAAGATGTAAGGATGTTTCATAAGGGTATAAGGCCCTTCTGTCACCGAGACGACCACGAGCCTCTTATGGGCACCGAGGGGAAATTCACCCGGGCAGATGAGGTTTCCCACATTTTCAATAAAGAGAACCTTCACCCCAACTAACTTCATCCTTTCAATGGCCTGACCGACAAGATGGGCGTCGAGATGGCACTCCTTTCCCGTATTGACCTGTATCACACGGGGCCCCTCCTGCTCAATCCTCTCGGCGTCGATCGTGGTCGTGAGGTCTCCTGCGATGACCGCCGCCGTCTCGCCCATGGCAAGTTTTCTCAGGATCCCCTTGATCAGAGATGTCTTCCCCGATCCCACGGAACCCATCACATCGACAGAGATGATTTTTAACTGATCCAATCTTTTTCTATTCGCTCTGGCAAGTTTCCTGTTTTTCGCCAGAAGGTCCTTCTCCAGCTCAATGTCAAAGATTTCGGGTCCTTTTGGTCTTATGATCTTCATGGTCAGCTCCTCATGCAAAAGATGATTACACAGATTCGAAAAAGGATTACACCGATAATAAAGAGGGCCTGGTCCCCGAATGGGCCTGAAAATCTTCAGCCCCTACTCAAACATCCCCCGAGGATTCCTGGGAGAGGATCCACCGGACGGCCTCATATAAGTCCTCGGCGACGTGGTCAGGCTTGACCTTCCATTGATCTCTCAGGTATTCCCATTCCCCCCTTCCGTATCCGGTGAGGACAAGAATGCCTTTTGCCCCAATCGTTTGAGCAAACTCAATATCAATACCCCGATCACCGATGACATAGCTTTTAGAGAGGTCAAGATCCAGATCTCTCGCCGCCTCCTCCACCAGGCCCGTGGCCGGCTTCCTGCAGCGGCATCTCTGCCGGTAGGGAGGGTTTCCTGCATCGGGATGATGGGGACAGTAATAGATTCCATCAAAATGAGCTCCCTCCGCTCGCAACAGCGACACCATCTTTTGATGGACCTCCTGGACCAGCGATTCGGGGAAATAGCCTCTCGCCACTCCGGATTGATTCGTGACGACAACCGTCTTGAAATGATGCCCATTCAAAAGCCGAATGGCCTGGCCCGCCCGGGGAAGGAGGTAGAACCGTTCGCAGTGGTTCACATATCCCACTTCCTCATTGATCGTTCCGTCCCTGTCGAGAAAAACCGCCCTGTGTGCCATAGGAAAACCGCATAGCGCTAAGCGCATGGAATCTTATTTCAATGTTTTCATATCTTCTCGAAAAATCGAGCCAGCTCGAAGTGATCAGGCGGAGTGAACCGCAGGAAGGACCGATGGATCCTCCAGTCCCCCACATTAAAATAGAGACAACGCCTCCCCTCGATCTCTTCCACAACCTCTTCCGGGAAATGGGAATGGCCGAGAACGACGACTTCAAAGCCCTCTTGAAACTTACGATGAGCAAAGGCCCGAAAGGCTGGAGGGGGTATTTCGGGAGGCGTACCGTGATAGAGCTGACCACTCTTCTCGCTCATCCAGTCTGCAACTCTCCTTGAAAAGCGTGGGCCTGCGAGCTCGATGAGGCCATAGGTCCACCGGTTCTTCAGGATTTTTCGTAAAAGCCGATACTTCCACTGCTCAGGATTCGATAAGTCGCCGTGGGCCAGGAAGACCCTCTTTTTCCCCAATCTCTCCTCCCAGCCGCTCGGGTGGACTTCCACGTTCATTCCAAATCGGTCCCGGAAAAAAGAGTGGAGAGAGAAGTCATGATTCCCCTCGAAATATTTGATTCGAATCCCATCCCGATGAAGGACCTGAAGTTTTTTCAAAACCGGAAGGTATTCCGGAAAGGGGAAGGATTTTTCATCCGGAGGGCCACCTCTCTTCGGAAAGGAATTCTTAAATCCGAAGAAGAATTCGAACAGATCCCCCAGAACCACGAGATGGCTCATCCGGGGCCCTTCGCGATCTAAGAATTTGACAAAAGCCTCCATCTCCTCCGGGGCTCGCCCCGTAAAATGAGCATCGGATACAAAGACCCAGTCTTTCCCGGCGCGGCCCAATCGCTCTCCCTCACCTGCCCACACCGCAATAGTCAAACCCCATTCGCTTCATTTGAGACGGATCGTAAACGTTTCTCAGGTCGATGAAGATCGGTCTCCTGAGCAGGCTCCGGACGCGATCGAGATCAAGGCGGCGGAATTGATTCCATTCTGTGGCCAGGACCAGTGCATCGGCCCCCCTGGCCACGGCATAAGCGTCTTCTCCAAATTCGATCTCCGGAAGAACCGCCCGGGTCTCCTCGATGGCTGCCGGATCGAACGCCTTCACTCTCGCGCCCAGCGCGAGAAGATGCTTGATGATCGCAATCGATGAGGATTCCCGAATATCATCTGTGTTCGGTTTAAACGCAAGGCCTAAAATACCGATCGTCTTTCCCGAAAGATCGCCCACCTTTTCCTGGATCTTCGTCACCATCCGCTGCTTCTGTTCTTCATTGACCTCAATCACCGATTCAATAATCTTAAAGGCATACCCCTTTTCCCGGGCCAGCTTCGAAAGGGCCCGTGTGTCCTTCGGGAAACAGGAACCTCCGTACCCCGGTCCTGGATGAAGAAACTTCTTCCCGATCCTTCCATCCAGGCCCATGGCCCTGGCGACGTGATGGACATCCGCTCCCACGAGTTCGCAGAGGTTGGCAATTTCATTGATGTAAGTAATTTTGGTCGCCAGATAGGCATTCGCGGCATACTTGATCATCTCGGCGGTCTCGAGGGAGGTGATGACGAAGGGTGTTTCAATCAGGTACAGGGCGCTGTAGATGTCTTTCATGATAGCGACGGCCTGCTCGCTCTCCGCACCGATCGTCACCCGGTCCGGCCGCATAAAGTCCTCAATGGCAGACCCCTCCCTCTGAAACTCAGGATTTGAAACAATGTCAAAAGGGCTGGGCCGAACCTGATGTTCCTCAATCAGCTTCTTCAGCCGACGACAGGTCCCCACCGGGACCGTCGATTTCACCACGACCACTTTGTAGCCGTCCATCCACCGGGCGATCTCTCCCGCTACTTCTTCCACAGCTCGAAGGTCGGCGGAACCGTCATCCTTCGAAGGCGTCCCCACCGCGATGAAGATCACCAGGCTTGACGTCACGCCCTCCTGAATGCTCGTAGAGAAACGAAGCCTACCCTCCTTCATATTCTTTCGCACGAGGTCGTCAAGGCCCGGCTCATGAATGGAGGTCTTCCCTTGCTTGAGGAGATCGATCTTCTGAAGATCATTGTCCACACAGATGACATTAAGCCCGAACTCTGCCATGCAGACTCCCGTTACCAATCCTACATATCCTGTGCCGATGACGCAGATATTCATCGCAGACTCCATTCTTTGAACTGAAATCGGGACCCCTAACAGGTTGCTGAAAAACGGCCATCTGCGGCGTTTCCCTCATCCTTCGTCGTTGCGGCGTACTGCCAAGTACGCCTCACTCCTCAGGATTTCGGGTGCCTTGCATCTGGCCATTTTTGAGCAACCTGCAAAAGATGACTTTTTCAGGACCCTGCTAATCCCTAATCCCGGAATAAGAAAGCCGCCCTGTTACTTTAAAATGGGTCCTTCAAAAATGCAACCTGCCGAAACGTTTCCGAATTATTGTTTCAATGGTTTTGTGGCCGCAACCTTTAGGTTGGGTTTGTTGGGCGGCCAGTATTCGTTCGGGTAAGACCGGAACGGCTACATTGTACGATATTTTGAAAATGATCTACTGCGACAGGGAGCCGATCGATTGGAGGTAGTCTTGAAGGGCCTCCGACCACGGCCTCAGCGCCATACCGGTTGTCTGTCTGAACTTCTGACCGTCCAGCGCAGAGTACAACGGCCGGAGGGCGGGCCGATTCAACTCCTTTGTGGGAATGGGAGTGACCTGGACGTCCTCCTGTCCTGAATATTTCAGAATGGCCTGGCCAAAGGTGTACCAGGAAGAGAGATCCCGATTGGTCACATGAAAGACGCCGCGGGCATCAGACCGGATCAACAAGAAGATGGCCTTCGAAAGATCGACCGTGTACGTGGGAGAACCAATCTGGTCGTCGACGATCGTGAGGAGCTTCTTCTCCTTGGCCTGCTGAAGGATCGAGGCAACAAAATTCTTCCCATGTCTCCCATAGAGCCACTGGGTTCGAATGATTAACCCATCCTCTACCAGATTTCGAACATACTCTTCCCCTTTCAGTTTCGAACGGCCATAGACGTTCAGGGGATTCGGTGCGTCACTCTCCAGGTACGGCTCCCTCTTCATTCCGTCGAATACGTAATCGGTGCTGAGATAAACCACCTTTGCACGGCTTCTTCGTGCTCCGAGGGCAATATGCTTCATCCCCTCTGCGTTGACCGCGAAAGCCTTCTCCTCCTGCGATTCGCATCCATCCACATCCGTATAGGCAGCCAGATTGACCACAACATGGGGCTGGACCTTCTCGATCTTTTCGATGGTACTTCGCTCTTCCCGGATATCGATCTCGTCGATGTCCCACTCGATGATCTCATTGGAACTCGACGCAGATGGAAAAGAGGGTCGCAGAACGTTGATCAGGTCTCTTCCCAGCATCCCTTTGGCACCGATTACCAGCAGGCGCTTCATGCAGTTACCTTCGAATTTTGATATTGTTACGTCCCGCGCAATGGGGGCTTTGGGTTTAGGGTTTAACGCGGCATCCTGTAACATTCAACCTTATCGATTTTCATACATCCGCTTATAATAATCCAGATACTCCCCTGTCTTGATCTTCTGCCACCATTCCCGATGTGTCTGATACCATTCGATCGTGCGGCGAATGCCCTCCTCAAAGGAGACGGAAGGCTTCCATCCCAACTCTTTACTGATCTTTGAGAAATCGATGGCATATCTGCGATCATGACCCGGCCGATCGGTGACGAATCGGAGGAGAGAGTAGGGCTTCCCCAGATGATCGAGGATCGTCTGAGCCACGGAAAGGTTCGTCTTCTCGCTCTCGCCTCCGACATTGTACACTTCGCCCTCTTTGCCCTGGCGGAGGACGAGGTCCAGTGCCCGGCAGTGATCTTCGACATAGATCCAGTCCCGGATATTGAGCCCATCGCCGTAAATGGGAAGCTCTTTTCCTTCCATGGCATTGGAGATCATCAGAGGGACTAATTTCTCAGGGAACTGATACGGCCCGTAATTGTTGGAGCATCGGGTAATGAGAGCGGACAGTCCATACGTCCGGTGATAGGACCTGACCATGACATCCGCGGCCGTCTTGCTCGCCGAATAGGGACTGTTGGGAGCAAGGGAGGTTGCTTCGGTAAAGGCACCGACCTCTCCCAGAGAACCATAAACCTCATCCGTTGAGATATGGAGGAAGCGGATCTGCTTCTTCGGAAGGGTTTTCCGGATCCCCTCCAGGAGGACGAAGGTCCCAAAGATGTTCGTCCGGATAAAGGCGCTCGGATCCTGGATCGACCGATCGACATGAGACTCTGCGGCAAAGTTGACAATCGCATCGACCCCCTCGCCGATCAACGCCTCCATCTGGGAGGCCTCTGCGATATCACCTTTCACGAAGCGATAACGAAGGGGATGGGAGACATCGGAAAGGTTTTCCAGGTTTCCTGCGTAGGTGAGCTTGTCGACATTGATGATCCGATCCTCCGGGTAGGTTTTCAGAAGATAGCGGATGAAGTTACTTCCAATGAAACCGCACCCACCTGTCACCAAAATTTTCATCCGACACTCCAGTTTCCGAAATCTCGGAGAACCAAACTTCTCCGGTCTTTTAGGATAACTCTAAAACTCCAAATCCCAAATTACAAATCCCAAATCAATCTCAATTATCAATGACCCAAGCGATTATGTAGAAAATAACCTCAAATACCTCCTCTCCCCTCCGTGGGAGAGGATTGAGGTGAGGGGGCAAAGGCTTTGACTCACCCTCACCCCCACCCTCTCCCGCCAGCG
>Ga0209777_10000267_pt1 | contig 90079 bp, 95 predicted proteins | sample FrelakmetHBP12HB_FD_187147 | JGI IMG/M metagenome (GOLD analysis project Ga0209777, IMG submission 187147) | Freshwater lake sediment microbial communities from the University of Notre Dame, USA, for methane emissions studies -HBP12 HB (SPAdes)... | ecosystem: Environmental > Aquatic >...
CGGCACTGCGGGACTTATCTTGGGTTTAGCACGATTTAAACAAATCAGCGCCCTTTGCCTGCTCGGGGAAACCCGGGGCTACTTGCCCGACCCACTCTCCGCGCGCAGCGTCAAAAAACTCCCCTTGTTAACTCAACAATCGTGTACAATGGCATCGATGGTTCCGATCAATGCTGGATGCACTGCGGCACCGGTTTGTGCAAAATGTTCAAGCGTAGCATGTTGCTGCGGCACCGCAATGATCCATCGAACATGTTGCCCCGGCACCGCTTCGCATACCAGCTGCACAATGGCAAAAACCATTGACAGCACAAAAAAATCTTAATCTTGCAAACTTTCCAGGGGACCCGTTACGGTGCCTCATCTAGGATTCATGCGAAACCTTCGGACTATCCCATGCAAAGTCATGACTATTACTGGCTGAAATTCATGTTGAAACCATTGAGCGAAAACCAATAGTTGCAACTATGCATTTTCGAATAGTTGTGACTTATCAGCAGCTTCACCTCTTTCCCGTCAACAGTTTTTCCTCGAACTCTTCACAACGATAAGGTTGTGAAATTAAGTGTTAGAGCAATGGGTGCAATGGAGTGTGCAATCGCATTTAAACTGCTTTTTACGAAAGTAAACTAGTTCAAACCCTGAAAGACCGATTTTCTCCATTGTTAGCACAATGGCAAAAACCATTGTGCCGACAATAAAATCCCCTACCCAAAACCCTCTGAAAGACAAGTATTGAACACTCCGATCAATCGCGATCAATAACAAACGCGATAGCCAAGCCCAAAGTATTTTCGCCATTTAAAATTCAGTATTTTGCACTAATCAAAGCAATTCACGCTCGATACCCATCATCTCTTTTGCACTACCTCAGAATACCAATGCAAAACACAAATAGGTCCATTGCCTGCTACTGAGAACCAAAACGCAAAAACACCTTTGCATCTAAAACCCTTAAATGGCATTGAATAGTACTTGTTAGACCTCAAAAAAACAAAGCTAACAGACCTGAGGAAGAAAAGAGTTGCCGCTGAAACTGGAAAACCTGGATTTTCGCTTCGAAAACTCAAGGGTAAAAATAATTGCGAACCGCAACTACCCTGAGATGAAACTCGCAGGACTCAAAATCGGACCGTTCCAGGAAGGCAACGAATACGAAGTCTACTACTGGGTCGCCCAGGAACTTGCAGGCGCAGGTATAGCGCATTTTCGCGAGGAAGACAGCTTAGACGCGACCAAGCTCTACAAGGTGCAGTGGAAAGAACGCGTGCAGGTTGCAGGGCAAATCAGCGACCTCCCCGAAGACTTCTACCCCAAGCTCCGCCGCTACCTCAAGCAGCTCAAGATGGATACGGCGATGCAACCCCAGAAATACGCGGAGTACCAGAAAGCCCGCCACCTTGCAGACGACATCGTAAACTCGCGCCTCAAGAAAATCGTCACTTTATCCTCGGGGCCAATTCAATCTGACCAGATTCTGAACAAACTAACCGCGGAAGAACAACTCATCTACATGCAGCTAGGTAAAGCCGTCAACCAATGGCGAAGCCACATCCTTGAGCACGAAACTGAGGCATAAAGGACATGGCACGCGACGACAGCATTGACCCGCAAGAGCGCTTCCTCGAATTCTTCAAGATGGAGAAGTACCGCCAAAAAATCAGCCAGATGGCCATTCAGGGCAGAGAAAGCTTCACCGTGGATTTTGAGACTCTTTTCGCTTTTGACCAGAAACTCGCCGAAGTGATGTTGGAAAAACCAGACACTTACCTGGAGCATGCCAACAACGCTGCCCACGCCCAACTCAGCATCGAAGACCGAGAATACGCGGAGAAAATGGAGAAAATCACCGTCCGCATCACCCAACTCCTGGGCAGGGAGCAACTGCGCAAGCTCGGCAGCAAGCAGATGAGCAAACTCGTTATGATAGACGCCATCGTCGTCCGCGCCACACCCGTCCACCCCATGGTCATGCAAGCCGCCTTCAAATGCAAGCGTTGCGGCACCGTCACGAAAACCGAGCAATCAGGTCAGTTTTTGAAGGCGCCGACGGTATGCACGAGCCCCGACTGCGGCAAAGACGGTCCCTTTGAATTCATGCAGGACGACTCCACGTTCATCGACAGCCAAGACCTAAGGCTGCAGGAACGCCCTGAAGACCTTCCGCCAGGGCAGTTGCCCCGTACGTTGGCGGTGAAGCTCATCGGCAGCGAAGTCGTTGACGTCGCCCGCCCAGGCGACCACGTTAGCATAGTCGGAATAGTCCATGCTTTTGCCCTTAGCCGCCCCGGAATCGGCAAACTCCGCACCTTCATACTGCAGCTGGATGCAAACAGCATCGAAGTCATGGGCAAAGAACCCGAAACCAGCGTCATAACAAAGGAAGAAGAAGAAAAAATCCTCACACTAGGCAAGGACCCCAGCATATACAAGAAACTCATAGGAAGCATCGCCCCCAGCATCTTCGGCTATGCACACATCAAAGAAGCCATATTGTATCAACTATGTGGCGGGGCATCCAAAATCCTGCCAGATGTGAACGTAAGGGGCGAACTCAACGTTCTCCTGATAGGAGACCCAGGAACCGCCAAAAGCCAACTACTTCAATACGTTGCCCGCATCGCCCCACGAGGCTTGTACACTTCAGGCAGAGGAACAACCGCCGCAGGCCTCACCGCCGCCGTCATCCGCGAAAAAGGCGGCTCCATGAGCCTCGAAGCAGGCGCCCTCGTACTGGCGGACAAAGGCATCTGCTGTATCGACGAAATGGACAAAATGCGCCCCGAAGACCGTGTAGCCATCCACGAAGCCATGGAACAGCACACCGTTTCCGTCGCCAAAGGCGGCATAGTCGCAACTTTAAACGCACGAACTGCGATTCTTGCCGCGGCCAACCCCACGCTTGGCAGATACGAGCCTAACCTGGCGGTTTCAAACAACATTTCCCTTCCCGTGACCATTCTGTCCAGGTTCGACATAATCTTTGTACTTAGAGACATTCCCAACAAAGAGGCGGACAGTAAGATGTCTCAGCACATCCTGGAAATCCATCAACGCGGCATAAGCCCCGTTGAGGCTCCCATTGACGCGGATATGCTCCGCAAGTACATCAGCTACTCCAAAACCATCCGCCCCGAACTCACAAATGACGCGCTGATCAAGCTACGCGACTTCTACCTCGCCATGCGCACTGCCAGCGAATCCGAAGGCTCACCCGTCGCCATAACTGCCCGTCAGCTTGAGTCGCTGGTCCGCGTGAGCGAAGCCCGAGCACGCTCAGCGTTGCGCAAAGACGTCACGGGTGAGGACGCGGACGCTGCCATAACGTTGATGAAGAGGTCGCTAGAGGAAGTCGGCATCGACATGTCCAGCTACAAGGCGGACATAGACCTCATAATGACGGGCAGACCCAAGAGCGTCAGGGACAAGCTGCAGGTAGTGCTGTCAGCCGTGGTGGATATGGAGAAGGAAACAGGCTCAGTCAACAAAGACGCGCTCGTGGCGACGCTGGAGGAAAAGCACAAGCTTTCGCGTTCGGAGATTGAACGCATGATCGGGCAGCTGCTCCGTGAAGGCACGTTGTACGAGCCAGGCGAAGGCAAACTGAAGAAAACATAAGTGAACTAAGGCCCCTGGAAGCGGCTCGCCTCACTTTGGTCCGCTTCTTCTTTATCCAATATTTCGCTGTTGACTTCTTCCGGCAGAGTATGATCGCTCTGTTCTTCTTTCTTTTTTGGGGCTCACGAAGTTCCTTCATTCATTCCGGGATTGTTTTCTCTCCGAGAATCCTAGATTCTTCGATTAAGTTCAATTTCTTCTCTATGAATTTCAGTTCAAGCAGCAGACTCTCTAATTCGTCGTACACTTTGTCGGGGCTCACTTTTGGCATGAAGGCTCAAAGAGGCATCTGATAAAATGGAGTCTAGAGAATTCACTTTTAGCTGAAAACGTTGTTACGGCCAGAGTCCCAAGACTTTTATCGCGTTAGCTACCCTTCCGACGCCCAGCATCAGTGCCGCTGTTCGCATGTCGCTTTCTTCTTTTTGGCTGAGTTTGTAAACGTCGTCGAATGCCTTGGTCATCTTCGTCTCCAGCTTGCTGTTGACTTCCTGCAGTGTCCAGTGCTCGCGGGTCAGGTTCTGCACCCATTCGAAGTAGCTAACAGTGACGCCGCCGCAATTCGCCAGAATGTCGGGGATAAGGCAGACGCCCTTCTCGTATAGTGCCTCGTCGGCTTCGGGGGTGGTGGGTCCGTTGGCGGCTTCGGCGACAAGACGGGCTCGGAGTTTGTCGACGTTCTTGCAAGTTATCTGATTCTCCATAGCGGCAGGAATGAGAACCTCGCACTTAGTTTCCAGCAGCTCTTCGTTGGTGATGTTCTTGCTACCCGCGAAGCCTTGGACCGAGCCGGTTTTCTCCTTGTGCGCCAGAACCGCGGCGGGGTTTAGACCACTTGGGTTGTAGATGCCTCCAGAGGAGTCGCTGACGGCGACGACTTTGCAGCCGATTTCCGCCGCGGTTTGCGCGGCGTGGTAGCCCACGTTGCCAAAGCCCTGAATCGCCACGGAAGCGCCTTTTAGTTTCATGTTTATTTCTTCGGCTGCTTCTTTGACGCAGTGGATTACGCCGCGTCCCGTGGCTTCGGTTCTGCCTTCGGAGCCGCCGACCTCGATGGGCTTGCCCGTGACGCATTCGGGAACCATGTAGCCTTTCAGTTGGCTGTAGGTGTCCATGATCCATGCCATAGTCTGTGAGTCGGTGTACATGTCGGGCGCGGGGATGTCGCGGTGGGGCCCCAGATACTCGACAATGGAGCTTACGTACCTGCGTGTTAGTCGTTCCAGTTCGTGTTTACTTAATTTTTTGGAGTCGACGCAGATACCCCCTTTCGCGCCGCCGTAGGGGATGTCGGCTACGGCGCACTTCCAAGTCATTAGCATAGCCAGCGCGGTGACTTCGTCGTTGGTCAGCTCGGGGTAATATCGGATGCCGCCCTTGAAGGGTCCGCGAACATCCCAGTGCTGCACCCGCACGCCGTTGAAAACTGCTATGGCGCCGTTGTCGAGGCGGACGTCGATGCTGACGGATATGCTGCGTTTGGGCTGGCTGAGCATCTTGTGGATGCCCGAGCTTAACTCAAGCTTTTGGGAGGCGAGTTTTAGCTGTGCCAAAGCGGTGGTCAGTGCGGTGTGTTCTTCCGACATATAGAGACCTCATGATTTAGGCGGCTGTTGCTGTCGCCGCTTCCTCCAGTAGCAATCGCTTCGCATCGCTCTCGTTGAAGTTCTTTAGTGTGGTCACTTCGAGATGCTTGGGGTCGCCGACTGTTCCTTGACCCTTCAGATGAGACGAGCTGAGGCTGGAGCCGTGCATGAAAAGCAAGTCGACGTGCTGCTTCGCCAGCCTGATTGCAACGAGGTCTTTACCGTTTAGTGTGTAGGTGAATTTTCCGCGTCTCACTGTCTCAGTGGCTTTGGGTAGAGTAGCTTTAACCAAGTTGCGGAGTCTTTCCGCGACTAGTTTTATGTCATCCTCAATTTTACTGAAAATTTCATCTGCCGTCTTGGGCTTAGATTTCACCATAAGAAACACTCCAAAACATTCATGCACCTCTAGTTAACGGTTTTAATTAATTTTCCTACTTACCGCCATTCGCCGATCCCATAGTCGCTATTCTTTGAGGGTTTTTCCTTCCTCTAAGCACTTGCCGCAAATACAGCTGAATGGCAAATTACGGTTCTCGCAAAGCTCATAGTATCGACACTCGTTGCAGGGAAAATCTCTGCCACAGGCGAGACATGTCTGCGTAAAGCTTAGGTCGTGGTCGCCCAGGATCTCGGAGAGTGCGTCAACGAGTTTTTCGATGTTGTTGCAGTTAACAACGCCGTACATGCCGCTTGCTCGATCGTAGTTTAAGCCCAGTCTCATCAGGAGAACAAATTTTTCTTTTTCAAGCCTTGGAAGCCGAAACGCTTTTTTGTTCAAAACAGTCATCTTTCAGCACGTTCCATTATGGCTTTTTCATGTTCATCAGAAAGTCAACTTCTTCAGGTTGCAACTCAAGCCACGAAATGAGGTCAGAAGATTTCTGGTCCGCTAGCAGCATCTTCAGGAAAGGCACGAAATCTTGCTTTGCCGTGGCGCGGGAGACGTGGCAGCGTACGCCGATCTTGCCACAGATACCCTCCAGCATTGTTCGTTTGCCCTTCGTCCAGAAGAGCGTTATAATTCTGATTGGTGGCGAGATGAGCTTAAACGGTTGGTAGGTATCTGGAGAGACGGCTGCCGCTAGCACCAGGCAGTTGAAGAAGTACTTGAGCAGATGCCAGTTTTCCGTGCCGATTCTGCCGCGGAACATGTCGGCTTGCGATAGAAAATCGTACGCTTCCGCCAGTGCCTGAGGGTCGGTGTAACGCAGGGGTAGGTTGTCTCCGACAGACATGAGCAGTTCGTCGTAGTCTACGCTTGACCAGCTGAGCAGCTTAGATGCCTCTGCGAGGGATTTGACGGAAAAGTACTTCCTGAGCGTTTCGTCCAGGTTGATGTCTTTGTTACGTAAGCTCAGCGTCACTGTATCATCCAACGTTAGGGTCTTAGTTGCTTCAGCCAGACTTTGCAGGTCATTTATCGCGGAGCGTACATCGCCGCGGCTGTTCTGGGCAATTTTCTCCAGCGCCTCAAATTCAGCTTTGACGCTTTCTTTTTGGCAAATCTTTTGAAGCATTGAAATTATGAGCGGAATGCGCACTGGTTGGAACCGAATGAGCGCACACACTTTCTTGAGAGGTCTAAGCTTGTCAATGTCGGGGTCATTGGCTGCCATTATGACAGGAATGCGAGCGTTTTCGACGATTTTGATTATGGCGCCAACGCCGCCTCGGTCTTCGTTGCCCGCTATGCCGTCGACTTCATCCAGAAAGAGCACGTTGCCCTTGCTCTTAGTAGAAAAAGTATCCAAAGCGACAAATGAGGTTGCCGGGCCAGCCACCGCGTTAATGGCTTTCTCGGAGCGGGTGTCGCTGGCGTTCATCTCGATTACTGTGAAGCCAAACTCGTTCGCCGCGGCGTTGATTAACGTGGTTTTGCCAACTCCGGGTGGCCCGTAAAGCAGAACTGCCTTTTTCGTTCGGCGTTTGCTCTTGAGCCAGTATAGGAGCGCTGCTTTTGCTTCTTCGTTGCCTACAACGTCATCTATTTTGTGGGGGCGGTACTTTTCAACCCAGAGAAGGTTCTCGTTCAACTAGTTTCCCCTTGAGCTTGCGCTTTGCCGACCTTGGCGAACTGGGCAAGCAATGCAGAGAGCTGGATGTCGGAATTGGCGCCTTGCGTCAGGCGGTAGTCGTATTCTCCGATGATGTTAGACAAGTCAGCTTTCTGCTCAGCTTTCAAATCCGACATTTTGAAAAGTTCTCGCTGCATCTGACGGACAATTTCGGAGCCTGAAAAGCCGAATTCTCCGATGAGCTCGTACATTTTCTTTCGGGCGTCGACAAAGTCCCCATAGAGTGCCTTCCTAAGCAGGATCTGAACCTGCATAGGACTCGCTTCGCCCACAACGGCGGCGACTACTTTTTCGTCCACGACGCCATCTTTGTAGGCGGCAGCTGTCTGCAAGGCGTTGATTGCATGCCTCAAATCTCCTTCCGCGTATTCAACGATGCTTTCTGCCGCTTCAGGTGACAGCTTCACGTTCTCTTTTTTGGCTATCCAACAGAGGTGGTCCACCATGGCTTTCTTATCAAGTTTGGAGAAGCGGAACATTGCGCAACGAGACTGAATAGGCTCGATTATTTTTCCCGACTGGTTGCAAATCAAGATAAATCTGGAGGTGCGCGAACTCGTTTCCATAATTCGCCTCAACGCCGTCTGGGCGGGACCTGTCATCTGGTCGCACTCGTCCAAGATGATGAGCGCAAAGGGCACGTTACCAAACGCGGAACGGCTGTAGCGTGAGAAATCCTTGACTCGGTCACGAACGGTGTCGATGCCTCTCTCGTCGGAAGCGTTCAATTCAAGCGTGAAGGTTTTCCAGTTTTGCCCGAACAATTCACGGGCGATGCAAAGGGCAATCGTGGTTTTTCCTGTGCCGGGAATACCCGCGAGGAGCAGGTGAGGCATGATTTTAGGGTTTTTCATGAATGACTTGAGGCTTTCGACGATGTCTTTTAGGTCTACGACTTCGTCTAGGGTTTTGGGGCGGTACTTCTCGACCCACATGACGGCATCTTCGGGGGCTGCCATAAGTAGTCCTCAGTTAAAGGCACATTGTAACTGGTTTGCTGGATTAATTTACCTTGCGCAAGAACAAAATAAGCAAAGTATGGAAAGAATTAGAGTTTTGGATGGTAGTGGCTAGCGGGCTTTGGCTCCTTCCTCGACGTCTTTGTCGGGTAGAAGTGCCGAGACGACTCCTTTGCTGTCCTCCGCCGCTAGAATCATGCATTGCGACTCGACGCCTGCCATCGTGCGTCTCTTAAGGTTCAGCAAGAAGATGCATTTTTTGCCTACGAGCTCTTCCGGCTTATAGAACGGAAGCAGCCCTGCCACTGCTTGCCTTTTTTCGGTGCCGAAGTCCACCATGATTTTCATGAGTTTCTTCGAGTTTGGGATAGGGGTGACTTCGAAAATCTTGCCCACGCGAAAATCGAATTTAAGGAATTCGTCAAACGTAACTTCTGGCGTAGTGGTTTCTTTTGTCTCGTTTTCCATGTCGGTTCGCCACGCCAGTCTTTCGCTTCTTGATGGTATTAAGTTTTTTGTGACGCGCGTTCCTGCGCTATCTTTTCCACGACTTTTTCCACGCCCTTCCACCCTTCGGCTTGCTTCGAGCGGACAACTTCGAAAGCTTCTTTCGAGTTTAACTTGGGCAAGCCTTCGCCCGTTGCTTTTCGTGTCAGGTACCATGCTGCATCAAGCACTTGGCCATTGAGCTGTGAATCGGTATTGTCGGCGAGGTGAACCACCAAGGCTTCTATGGTTCGGGGTTTGATGGGGCCGTAGCTGCCGTAGTGCGCGGTAACTGCGTGGATAAGTTCTATGGGGAAGTCTCTTCGCACCATCTCCGAAGTGGCAAGTGAAATGTGGTCAAGATAATCCGCAAGGGGCGCCGAGGTAAATTCGCCGTTCTTATCCAGGGCGTAGGTGACGGTTTTGAATATATCATGCAACAAGACGCCCGCAGTCACGATGTCCTTGTTCACTTTGCCACCATAAACCTCTTCCACAACATCACACAAAGCAAAAGCAATCTGGGCAGTAGCTACAACATGCTCCAAGTATCCTCCGACGTAAGTGTGGTGATGCGACAGCCCACCCGGCGAAACCTCAAACGGCGGTCCCGTGTACACTTTGCCGTTTAAGGCAAAAGTCGGGTTCTCCAGAAAATCTGTAACTTTCTTTCGAAGTTCAACGTCTTGGATTTTGTCTGCGATTTCCTTCAGCTTCGGGTTAAGCAAGACATTCGCCTGCACTACCTAATGCAGCAGGGCAATTTTGGCTTTCCGCTCCTCGGCGACAATTCTATGCGCTTCGCCGATAGATTGGGGAATTCGGCTCTGGCGACTGCAATGCTCAACGATGTTCACAGCGGTTTCAAGGGACACCATATGCCCCACGCTGACACAAACGGGTTTTGCGCCCTCAAACGTGGTTACCAATGCACCGACCACTTCGCCTTCATGAACAAGAAAAATGTCTCTGCCAACCACCTTGGGCTCTCCGACAAGCCTAGTCTTCGCCACGCCTATCATCGGTTTATTCAGCGCGACGCCGAGGTGGCACGCCAAGCCGCATCCATAGGGATGTGCCTATCCGTGACCATCGACAAGGAAAACGTCAGGCTCCACCTTGAGTTTTCGGATGCTGGCTACAGCAGCTGGTAGCTCTCGGAACGCGAAAGGGTGGGAACATACGGAAACTTCACTTTTTGGATGGCGGTTTGCGTTTCCGCAGCTTTGAGGTTCTCGTAGTCTAGAACTGCGGCGGCGCCCACAGCCCAATCTTCATGGTATGCCACGTCCACTCCGCCAACGAGCATAATTTCTCCTTGGAGTCTGTCTTCACAGACGACTTTTTGGGCGACAATAGTTTGGGCTTTGCGTGCTTTGTCGACTGAAAACTCTATTACGCCCATAGCTTCAGCCTTTGCTAGGAAGCTGCTTTCTTCTGCGCAAATTTTGTTCGAAGCGGCGCAAATGATTTTCGAGGGATTTTCGGCTGACTTCCTGCGTAATGTCACCACGGGTGGACTCGATTATTCTTCGGGCAACATCGTTCTTTCTTCTCAGTCCGGGCACAAGCATGTAGGCTTCATCCAGCGCCTCAAGCTCGACATAGATTTCATCCATGGTTTGCAAGCACTTTTCGCCCTTGACAACGTCGCCTTCTCGTAGTGCATCCAACGCAAGCCTCCTGTACTCGCCAATGACATCAGCCAAACCAAGCACGTAGTCGACTGCGGGTACATCGATTTCGGCGGGGGAAACAAATCGTGCTTCCTCGATTAGCTTGACGAAGATGCGGGCTTCTGAATATTCCTGTAGTGCCGCGCTGAACATGCCCCAGTAGGTGATGGCGGGGTAGTCTTTGGCGAGTTCTCTGACCTTTACGATCAGATCCTCTGCTTTTTCCAGCTGTTTTCCCGCTTCGTCAAGTTTCTTTTGGTGACTCAGCAAAATGGCCTGCTTGGAGAGGCTGGTTATCTTGCGCATGGCTTCGTGTGCGTCTTCGGCGACTTTCTCCTTTTGGGTAAGCTCCCGTTTGATTTCTTCAAGCAGGCTTATCAGGGCAGACAAGGTCTCAAGTCCTACGTTCTAAGTTGCATTAATAAAAGTAGAGTAAAAAAATGTGCTTATAGTTTTTCTCTTATTCGGCAGGTTTAGCAGGGTCGTCCCATTTCTCGACTACCAGCTTGTTCTCCCCAAGCTTGAAGGCAACCTTGACGAATATTGAATCGGTTTGCTTGAACGGGAACATGCTGTCCTCCGCCAGATCTTTGGGCAAATAAACTAGGTATTTGCCGTCTTTTCTCCTGAATAGGCGTCCTCTTCCCTCGTTAACCATTCTGTTCACCACCCATCAATTCAATCGTGGGTTTAATACTAGGACCCAACGCAGTGAATATTTAAGGGTGCCATTCAAGTTTCAACCGAGAAACTCTTGATTCAACCGCAAACCGCATATAGATGAATGATTTACAAATCATAAATGTTTCAACTGGAACCAAAACGAAGCGGCTTTTCTCGCTTACTCAGCAAGACCACACGGCTTTCCTCGGATTCATCGATAATCTTGTAACCGGTCTTTTCGGCTAGGCTCTGGGCGAAATCACAGACATCCTTGTGGCTGGGCATGCTGTCAAAATCCAATCGCAAGCCCGAGAAACCAACATGCATGTATGCCTTCGCCTCGACATAGGTAGGGTTTGCCTTCACAACGAGCTTTGCGTAGCCGTCGACTTCTTCCATATTTTTGTCCCTCACCAGCGTCGAACGCATCACCGTGGGGCAGCGAAAACTAGACAGCAAACTCAATGTCTCATTCAACCGCGCCCATGCATCAGGAATTTGCGGTCGGCAGACACGTTTAAAAACTTCCTCGTTTGGCGCACAAACTGAGATGTAAAGTTGAGTCGGCTCTACGCCCAGATTGGCGAGTTTCTGAGGCAAAGTGCCGTTCGATACCAAGAAAGATGTCATTCCCTTCGAGTGAATCGCGCGAAGAAGCTCTCCCAGAGGCTCGTAGAGCGTCGGTTCACCCGTCAAGCTGATAGCGACGTGTTTAGGTCTGAGCGCTTCTCTGAACTTCTGCGGATTTGTCTTGGGATGCGCTTTGTAGCCCGTAAGAATGCGCTCCTGGGCTTTCAAAATGCCTTGCACGATTTGCTCAGGCGGGTCCCATTGAGGCAGCTTCATTTCATCCCAACTTATTTGCAAGTCGCCATTTTGGGCTCTCCAACAGAAAAGGCACTGCTGGGTGCAGTAAAAAAGGGCAGGAGACATCTGGATGCACTGGTGGGAGTTTATGCCGTAGAACTTTTGCTTGTAGCATGACCTTCCGGTTGTCAAGGCTTCGTAGAACCATTTGCACCTTTTCACGGCGGAATGGTTGCCTACTCTGTGGTACTTATGCTTCCTTAGCGCTTGCACGAGTGGAGTTGGGACAAGCTTTTCCAAGATGCACCGTGTCCTGTGGGTTGGGTAGTGAATGTTTAGTTGTGGCCGTTCTATAAAACCGTCTTGCTCATTACCGACTCTTTCCGTCCTGATATACATCATCAGAGTATCATGTATCAACTCAAACTCTGGGTAAATTGGGCATCGCGGCTGCGGCAGGTGCCTCTTGAAACAATTTTAAAGGCAAAGTTTAAAATGTTCTCCAATAGTAAATGTTCAACCTCAAAGAGTAAACTTGACCGCATAAAGGAGTCTACGGGTTTGAAACAAAAAGCCATTACAATCGCTCTCTTAGTGTTAATGAGCAGCGCTCTCCTCTTCACGATGAGTTCGCCAGTTTTCGGGCAATCGATTGGACTTTACATTTATGAAGTTACGCCTCAAAACTCGTACACCCAAATCCAGAACTGCACGGTGCACCAACCCGTGACCCTGGTAGCCACCATAGGTACCGTGAACGGCACGTACCAAGTGTACTTTGACAAACAACTTGTCGACACTGGGACCTCTCAGGTTCACTTCGTGGACTCAAATTTCACCGTCCCCGAACTTCCAGATGGCACTTACAACATCACGTTGGTTGATGAAAGTGAAAACTTGAACACAACGTACAGTTTTCCCATTTTAACCCAGTACCTGATTACCCCTGAAGTTCCATCTGCGCCTGCCCAGTTGCAGGAGGGCAGTAGCGTTGTCCTCAACGTAACCATAGCAGGTGGAGATGCAAGCACAACTTACGGGGCCGCAGTTACAGTCGTGTTGCCTTCGCCGCTAGGCACGAACTATACGAAGACTATTTCCATGACAACGTCAGCTTTGGGGACTGCGCAAGCGCAGGTTACTTATCCTGACCCGAGCTTTTCGCCCGCTGATTCCAGCACCCTTTTCGCTGGGACTTATAATGTGTACTTTAATTTGACTCAGAGCTTGGCGCAGGGCACGTTCAGTGTTGGCTTTACAGAACAGACGACGTACCATAGAGGCGACACTGTTAAGATTCGAGCTGTAGGTTACACTCCAGGACAGACAGCCATATTGTCCCTCAACTTTAACAACGGCGTCATTTTCACCCAAACCGACGCCGCATCAGACCAAGGCATCATAACATCTTCATATTCTATTCCTCTTACGGCTCAGATAGGTCAATACACTTTCACGATTACGCCGCAGACCTCTCCTTCAAAAGGCGTTGCCGACATCCAGATATTCCAGGTTCCAGGTTACCCTGTCAATTTCAGCACAGTAAATCTAGCAGGCGAACCAGTGCCAGGCGTCGTAGTTGAGGCTTATGATCAAGCGGCGAATCAGACCTACAGCAACACGACAGCCTACACTGGTGCAGCCACCATAAACCTCGAAAAAGGCTCAGCAACTGTGGATGCATACTATAACCAGGTCAAAGTGGGTGAAATCAACTCCACAACTTCGGGAAATAGCTCGTTTACGATAAGTTGTCAGTTGGCTGACCTCACAATCAAAGTTCAAGACAAGAACGGCGTCGCCATCCCCTTCGTTGACCTTAACATGACTTTTCACTATGTAACGCGTGATGGCACCGTGCAGAATGGCTCGGTTATTGGTCAAACTGGTCTTACTGGTATCTATACTTTCAACTCGACTTTTACTGGGATAGGCTACACAGTTGAGGCTTCAAAGTATGGTGAGGTCTTCAATGCCGGCAACGACACCATTAGCCTCTTGTCTGCCATCGCGAGGTCGCAGGTCAATATTCTTTGTCCTGACAAGACTTTGAGCTTGAACATTGTGGACTATAACTTTGCTGCAATACCTAATGCGCGTATAACGCTCGCAGAGCAGGCTAGCGGCATATTCTACAGCGTTACGTCTGACAGTAGCGGCGCTGCGCAGGTGACTGTTACCTTTGGTCAGTATAACGTGAACGTTTACTCGGAAAGCAACATCCTGCTTAACTCCACTGTAGTCACCGTTACAAGCGACACTCAGGCTCCTATCCGCTGTATCTTGTACAGGCTTCCGGTATCCGTGAAAGTGGTCGACTACTTCGGTAACCCAATCTCTAACGTCGTCGTGGAGCTCAGCCGAACGGGCGTTGATTCAGTCACGGCAACTACCGCGAGCGATGGCACTGTAACTTTCAGCAGCATCATAGGCGGGAGTGTAGAGATAACAGCGTATCCGTCAGAAAACCAGAACAACTTCGTAGCCATGAACCTGCAGGTAACTTCGCCCACTACAGTGACTTTGACTATGGATAAGTACATCGTTCTCGGCGGCTCCCTCGTAGGAACAAGCGTCCTCGCAACGATAATCCTGCTCGTAATCGTAATCGTGCTGCTGATAATCGCTGAAATCTACAAGCTGACAGGCTTCAGAATGCCCCATAAGACCCATAGTGAGTCTTAAAACTTGAGGCAACAAGTAATAAACTTTATATTTCCACCACGGGATATGCGTATCAACGACCGGATGCAACATAAGATTCTATAAACGAGACTTAAGGTGTGAACCTATTGGCTCAAGCAAAAGCTTGTTCTCCAACCTGTCCATCTTTCAAATGTAGCCAAAGCTCGGCGTTTTACCGCCGAGACGGCGTGCTGTGCCGACAGACTGAAGAAATCTGCAACGTTGCCAAATGTCAGTACTCCATGTGCGTGAAAAAGCGTATGCTTCCGCAGGGAATCTGTGGCGAAACCGTAAAGCGCCTAACCGTGGAACATGACTTCGACGACGATTTTAATGAACCTGTAAGGCTCAAGGGAAAGGCACTTCGCAAGTTTGGAGATCGAGAAATCTATTAAACCGTCGAAAGAAACCTGACAAAAAAGGAATAAACCCGCCGCCTCCAAACGGAGGCGCGTTTCTCTCCTCTATTTGGCTTGGACGCGTTTAACGACCGGCGGCTTAACTTTTTTGAGAATTCGGTAGCCGCAGATGATGCATTTTGTTTCGCCGCCGCGGAGTTCCAGCTCCTCAGAGGGGACTCTTGCGCCGCAGCGCATGCATTCGTACACAATTCCTGATTTTTCCATGAAACATCCTCTTTCTACAGAGGAAACGTTTTTTTGCTTTTAAACGTTTTCAATTGAACTTGGTTTAGTGAAAGGCGCATATGCGGAAAAGGCTCAGAGACAAACTTAGCCTCACAGTTGTAGCCGATGGCTCAGCAGGCTTCTACAACTCGTTTGACATCGTAGGTGATATAGCCATAACCAAACTGCGCAACTCCTCGCATGAAAACGCTCATGCCGTTGCTGAAGCCATTTTGAACTGTAACCGCGGTGTGAAGACTGTCTTGGCTCAAACATCTAAGGTCGGTGGCGACTATAGGCTGCGCGCGCTGACATGCATCGGAGGCGAAGACAAAACCCGAACCGTCCACAAGGAGCATGGCTGCACCTTCGCGGTTGATGTGAAGGCGTGCTATTTTTCTCCGCGTCTCTCTGGTGAACGTCTGCGTGTCGCCAAACTCGTTTAGTCTGCAGAAGCGGTGGTGAACATGTTTGCGGGTGTGGGCTGCTTCTCTATACTTATCGCCAGAAATGTGCCGACGGCAAAAGTTTACTCTATAGATGTCAACCCTGTCGCCTTCGAGTTTATGCAGGAAAACGTCGTCGTAAACCGCGCGTTTGGGCAGGTGTTTCCGTTGTTGGGTGACGCTAAAGCCTTGATTGAAACCCGGTTGCGGGGCGTGGCTGATCGTGTCCTCATGCCTCTGCCCGAGAAAGCCCTCGAGTACCTGCCTTGCGCCGTCGCTGCTCTTAAGCCTTCAGGCGGTTGATTGCATGTTCACTTTTTTGAGCACGCCACGAAAACTGAATGCGCCGCGGACAAGGCTAATGCGCGAATTGCCGAAGTGTTGGGTCTTTTGGGTGTGGCGTTTGAGTTTGGTGCGGTTCGGGAAGTGCGTAGCATTGGTCCAAACTGGTCTCAGATAGTTGTGGACGTTCACGTACTGCCTCAGTGCTAGGTTCTTGATTTTGTGGCGAGCGCAACTGAGCATAGCAGAATTGCTCCTCCTATGATGGTGTAGGTGTTTAGGCCTTCTTGTAGCAGGATGATTCCGCCTATGACGCTTACTACGGGGATGAGGTACATTTGGATCGAGAGCTTCGACACTGTGCTGCGGCTAATCAAGGCATAGAACATCATGTATCCCGCGACGGTGCTGAAAAGGGAAAGAAACAGAACCGAGACCCAGCCGTCTGCGGAGAGGCTGGTTACGGCTACGGTGAAGCTTGGCGAGAGCAGGGGTAGAAGTGTGGCGGTACCTATGAGTCCCGCCCATATGGTCACGGAGGCGGAGCCGTACTTGTGCACGAGTGGCTTGGCGAGGACCGAGAACGTCGCATAGGAGAGGGCCGTTACCAGAACTTCCAACGGGCCGACGATTGAGCCGGGAGAGCCTAGGTTCAGGTCGGGCACGGCAAGAACCACCGTTCCCGCTATGCCTAAAGCTATGGCGAATGCCAGTCTCTTGCCGACTTTCTCCTTCAAGAGGAAAGTGGATAATATGGCTATGAAGATGGGTCCCAGCGAAGTCAAAAAGGCTGCTACCCCCGAAGAAACCGTTTTTTCAGCAAAATTCAGCGACAAATGGTACGCGGGAACATTTAGCAGAGAAATCGCCACGAGCCTGGGCAGGTCCCGTCGTTCAAGCTTCACCTTGGGTTTCAAGAGGAACGGCGCAATAGCCAAAAACCCTGCGGAGGCAACTAGCCACCTGAGCAGCGTGAGGTTAACGGGTGACAACTCAAAATCTGCCCTTCGAATGGCTACAAACGCCATACCCCAGATTAAACTGAGGACCAGAAGAACGCCGTATGCCCCGAGGAGTTGCTTCGCTTTTGTTTTGCCTTTATTCAGCTGTGAATTTGGCGTCGTCTGAGATGTCATTGTGCATTACCCTTTGCGGTTTGGGCTTTAATGTTTTTGGAGGTTAACTGCGGGATTTTTTGGCCGCGATTTGCTTGGACAGGGATTTTTTCGTTCCATCAATGGTTTTTGGCATTGATGAACAATGGTGAACAGTCGTGTTCTGGGTTTGTGGTGGGTTGGTTTTGTTGAACTGCTTGTTTTCGCATTTGATCAGGCCATTGATGCCATTGATGAAAGCATCAATCCCATTGATGAAAAATTAATCCTATGATGTGAAGAGAAAGCGAGATTGGCTGGAAGCCTTAGACAATTGGAGTGTCGGCTGATTTCTGAGAAAGAGGAACCTTGCAGAGGAACGATATGGCGGGAATTAGATTTTTTGTTTACACCTTTAGCGAAAGCTTAGTTGTAACTATTGGTTTTTGATACATGGGTTCAACATGCTTTTTTGCCCTCAATAGTTACACCTTTGCATGGGATAGTCGCGAGGTTTTCTGACCGAGATATAATTGCGAGGATCAAGCTTAGGTGGGGGCAGAAACTCGGTTGCTGGGATAAGATTTTTTTGTGCGGTCAATGGTTTTTGCCATTGTGCAGCTGGTATGCGAAGCGGTGCCGGGGCAACATGTTCGATGGATCATTGCGGTGCCGCAGCAACATGCTACGTTTGAACAAATTGAACAAACCGGTGCCGCAGTGCATATAGCATTGTGCAGCGTTGTTCAAGCCATCGATGCCATTGTGCGCGATTGTACCCTTAGCAAAGGCAGCTGCTGAATTCGCTTTTGGTTTCGGAGTTAGTTGAGAAGCTATATTTTATAGTCATAATTTTTCTCAAGAGTATGGTTATAATTGTGGCTTCAGCTGATGGATTAAAACGTAAAGCCGAAGCAAGCTAGTTGCAACCGTTATTTGTTGTGCATAGGTTTTGTATAGGGACGGTTGGGTGCAGTCATTTTGACCATGATTTTTTGTATTTGCAGCGGCTTCGGAAGGCAAGGTGGTAATTCTGGTTCCCTGTAATTGATAAGTTTTAATAGTCTTCTCTCCGTAACTACGTCCTGAGTGAACGTCATGAAGCGCAAACTCATGGACATCCTTGCGTGCCCGATAGACAAGTATCACCCTCTCGATTTGCTTGTTTTCGAGGAGAAAGATGAAATCGTTGAAGGTTTAATCGTTTGCCCCCGATGCAACCGCTGGTACCCCATCCGCGAAGAAATCCCTGAAATGCTCCCTGACGAGCTTCGCAAAGAGACCGACGATCTGCCGTTTTTGAAGAAGTGGAAAGAAAAAATTCCTAAGAAAGTTGTTGTTGAGGGTAGACCTTTCAACTTGAAAGGCTAAGCTTAGGCTTGCTGCTTTTGCTAGTTTAGTTTGACGGCCGCATTCTTTGCTGAGGACTTCAGGGCGGCGATGGCAATTTCTAGTGCCTTCAACCCGTCCAAGCCCGTGACGATGGGCTTCTTTTTCTCCAGGATGCAGTCGGCGAAGTGTTGTAGTTCCATCTTAAGCGGCTCTTGGAAGATCGTTCTGGGCTGCAGGTTCTCTTTGGCGTTTTCAATCCACAGTTCCTGCGTTATGTAGTCAAGCCTCATGATTGCATCGGTTCCTGTGACGGTTAGCGTTCTGGTCTTGTATGGGGTAAGCCAGTTGGATTCGATGAATGCGCTGCCGCCATGTTTGTAGGCGAGCATAATTTGAGCGTAGTCTTCGAATTGGCGGTGCCGCATGTTTCCGGTTTTCGCGTAGACGCTGACCGCTTCTTGGCCTGAAATGTACCTCATGACGTCAATGTCGTGGATGGCGGTATCCTTCACGACGCCCACATCGCCGATTCTTTCGGGCCATTGAGAAACCCGTTTAGCCGACGCCGACACGAGGTCGCCGATTTTCTTGGACGCCACTGCTTCGCGGATTTGCTGCAATCCTGGAATAAACCGCATCAGAAAACCCACTGTCAAATGTAGCCCGTTCTCTTCAGCCGCCTTCAGCAGAGCTTCTGCCTGACTTGTGTTGGTTGCCATGGGCTTTTCCACGAGCACGTGTTTTCCCGCGTGCAGCGACTTAAGGGCTTCTTTTGCGAGCATGGTTGACCAAGTGCAGACGCTGACAGCTTGGATTTCTGGGTTTTCGAGCATGCGGGCGCTACTGGTATAGGCTTTCACGCAGTACTGGTCTGCGATTGCTTTGGCGCGTTCGGGGTTCACGTCGCAGATGGCGACGAGTTCCGTGGATTCGAGTTCCTTGTAGACGCGTGCGTGATTCTTTCCCCAAAAACCAGTTCCGATTACGGCAACGCCCAGCTTCTTCATTTCTTCCAGACTCCCCTGCCTAAACCGCGGTACGTGAACCCTGCTTCTTCGACCTTGGCAGGTTCGAATTGGCTGGTTAAATCAACGAACGCGGCTGGTGATTTCATTATCGCGCGCAGCTTCTTAAGGTTTAACCGTTTCAACTGCTCCTGTTCCGAAAGAACCACTACACAATCCGTTCCCTCTGCCGCTTCGTTTAGAGTCTTCTTGACGGCATGACCCTCTTCAGTCTGCTCAGAATCGGCGCCGTATGGATCGTAGCGGGTCACTTTTGCCCCTTTGGCTTCCAGCATGGCAACAAATGCCGCATGAGCCGTGCCAGGGTCCATAGAAGCACCCAGTAGAGCCACTTTGGCCCTTCTCAAGGGTTTCCCGCCTGAGCGCATCGCGTCCTGGGTCAAGTTGATTGCGTGTCGGATCATGTCCTCATTAACTTGCCTTGCAAGCGCAGGGAGCCTAAGCTTAGCGCTTATATTCTCAGCATTTTCAAGCAGCATGTACGCTTCGTTTCGGTTGGTTTCCTCTGAGATCGTGGGCGACACAGACTCTTCCCACGCGTTGTTTTTCATGAGCTTTAGAACCTCAGTGTAGTCGACGCCCGCCGCTTCGCAGAAGGCTGCCAACTCGTTCGCCATGGCCACGTTCGAATCCCGTCTTACGGCATCGAACAGGGCTGCTAGCTCCGCGGTCTTGATTTCCAAGGTCTTCTTTGTGCCTTGTTTAGCTATGGTTTCAATGATCAACACAGCTGAGTCTAAGCTGAACTTGTCATCGGCGGCAACCGTCATCTCCATCGAGTTTGCCTGCCTCGTTTGCTGTCCGATGGCGATATCGAGCGGGCTGTATGCCAGACCAAAGTCTACTCCGGCCTTTAATCCTGAAGTGTTCTCCAAGTTTTCCTTGACAACGTCTTCAGTGAAGCCAAAGCCGCCTACTCCTGCGTAGATGACTATGCTGCTCTTCGGCAATGCCGCGCCGACTTGCTTGCAGATACTAACTGCTTCGGAGCAGTCCGTCGCCTTTTTGTCGTCAACCTTTGTGTTTACGGTTAATAGGAGAATGTCGCTTGCGGCGACGACTGCCTTGAGGTCACTGGAGGCGGTTACCTGCTCAGCTCTCACAAATGACTTCAGCTTCGCCTCGGCTTCGCGGTTTCCTAGCCTAACGTTTCCCTTCGAAATGCGCCTCGTCACGCTCTGGTCTGCGTCTGTGCATTTGACTTTGAAGCCTGCCTCAGCGAAAGCCAATGCGGCGAAAACTGCTTTTTGCCCGCATCCGATGAGGCCTACTGTATAGTGTGCTCGCTGCTCAGTCGTTTCGATGTTACCTTTGGTTAAGTGTAGGACTGGGGGCACGAGTTTCGCCTTTCGAAGTTATGCAGGTCTTTCTTAAATGGTTTCAAGTATCTTTTCGAGCTTTGCTGTGTACTCTTTCACAAGCTCTTTAGCCCGTTTTGAGTTCTTTGCTTCAGCGTACATCCTGTAGGCGGGCTCGGTTCCGCTGGGCCTAACCAGGATGGCGCTCTTGTCGGAGAACCAGATTTTCACGCCGTCCAAAGTGTTAATGTTCATCCCCTTCGACTGCTCCAGAAGTTTGGCAAGGACTTTGGGTTTTTTGTCTTCAGCGCATTCGATTTTGCCTTTTTCAATGAAGTACTGAGGCTGCTCAGCAACCAGCTCCGAGAGCTTCTTGCCCGTCTTAGCCATGATGCTAAGAATCAACGCAGTCGTCATGGCTCCGTCGCGTACCGATTGGTGCGGGCCATAGAAGACACCTCCGTTTTCTTCTCCGCCGAGTTTGGCATGGACTTCCTTCATTTTCTGCGAAACTGTGACGCTGCCTACCTTGGTCCAAACGAGTATGCCTTTGTAAGCCTCCGCAATGTCCTTAATCAACGTCGAAGAGCTTACGGGCGTGACCACTTTGGAATTCGGGTTTTCCAGCAGAAACTGCTTGAGGACCACGCCAAAGGTCTTGTCTCCCATGTGAATCTGCCCCGTCTCGTCAACGAAGATGGAGCGGTCCGCATCACCATCGAAGGCGACGCCTAAATCCGCACCCAGCGCGTTCACCATTCGTGCTAGCTCTTCCAGGTTTTCGGGGCGAGGCTCGGGCATCCTGCCCGGGAACGTTCCGTCGATGTTGGCGTTCAAACTGCTGATTTTGCAGCCTAAATCCCGTATGAGAACAGGCCCAGTTAGTCCTCCGACACTGTTTGCACCATCGATGACGACGTGAAAGTGCTTTTTGGCGATTTTAGTCACATCAACTTGTGTTTTAATGGCTTGAACGTATTCGTCGTTTATTTCCGCAATTTCACCCACATAGCCAAGTTGATTCCACTCTGCAAGTTTCTCCTTGTTTTGAAAGTAGATGTTTTCGATTTCGTTTTCCTGTTCATGGCTGATTTCGACGCCGTCGCTCCACACGACCTTGATGCCGTTGTACTCTGGAGGGTTATGCGAAGCGGTGATTATGACCCCGCCGTCCATCTTGTGGTTCTTTATAGCGAATTGAAGCGCGGGGGTGGGCGCCATGCCAGCGAAGAACACCCTGCAGCCTGCGGCGGTTAAGCCCGCGATTAATGCCTTGGAAAACATGGGTCCGCTGGTCCGGGCATCGTGGCCAACGAGCAAGTTTTTCCTGCCAAAGAACGTGCCGATGGCGCCGCCAGCCTTGACGGCCATTTCAGGGGTTAATTCTTTGTTGACGGTTCCGCGAATACCGTTTGTCCCGAAAAGTTTGCTTTGACTCATGATGTAAATCTCCGCTGTTTGTTATGATCTCGTTGAATTTTAATTTTGGCATAGCGCGTTCCCGCCCGATTTTAGCTTGGGAGGGAAACAAGAGAAGCTATAATTGCTAAAGGGGCACTTGCCCAAGGTGCTTGCAGATCGATTTTTCACTGGCACATTGCAGGCATGCATTTCAGGAATAGGATAAGAGCAATTAGCTGCGAAATTTCTCAAAAACCCTGGCTTTTAACGTTCAACCCGCGATCTCTTCCACAACTTGTTGTAACGGCTCAGGCGACTTCTTTGGCTGGGCACACATGCTCTTTTTCGGAGAGCGAGGCACCATCTCTAATTTTCGCGTGGTCTGCCACTATGCAGCCCTCTGGCACCTTAACTTTCTTGCCGACGTGCGCTGCTTCGCCTATAAGCGCGCCGCAGATGTCGGCGTCGTCATCTATTTTGGCGTCTGCGAAAACCACGGAGTCCTTAATGCGGACGTTCTTGCCCACCGTCACGTTCTTGCCCAGAACCGTATAGGGTCCGATTATTGAGTTTTCGCCGACGGAGACGCCTTTGCTTAAGGCAAACGGCTTCTTGCATTCAAACCTGCCCCGTTTTGGTGGTTCGCTCGTACATGCCTCCAACAGCAGTTTGTTCGTCTGCAGATACTCCTCAGGCTTGCCTATATCTATCCACAACCCGCCCACCTTATGGCCGAAGAGTGCGTTCTGTTCAGCGAGTTTGGGGAAAACTTCTCGTTCCATCGAGACGGCCTTGCCTGTGGGAATATGCTCGAAGATTTTAGGGCTCAGGACGTAGACGCCTGCGTTAATCAGCTTCGACGGCTCCGTGCCCTTCGCTGGCTTCTCAACGAACCGTTTTATGCGGTTGTCTGCACCGAGTTCAGCGACGCCGTACCTGCTGGGGTCTTCTGCTTCGTGGAGCGCAATTGTCGCCACCGCCTGGCCTTCCAAGTGGCTCTTGAAAAGCTCTTTGTAGTCTATTTCAGTGATGAGGTCGCCGTTTAAAACCAGAAAAGGCTCGTTGCCAAGCAACTTCTGTGCCTTCTTTACGGGTCCCGCCGTTCCTAAAGGCATTTTGGGCGGGTCCACCGAGAACCTCACCTTCAAGCCACATCTGGGCAGGCGCTGTTGTCTAATGTGAAACTGAGATAGCTTGTTGACTGCAAGCACCACCTCGTCTACGCCGTTCTCGGCAAGCTTCTCAAAAGTCCACTGAAGCAGGGGCTTGTTGACTATAGGAAAAAGTGCTTTGGGTCTGGTACAGGAGAGAGGGCGCAGCCTGGTTCCGAATCCGCCTATGAGGATGAGTGCCTTCAGGTGCCTCACGTCCACTTTTGTGAATCTAATATGCGCCGCCTTGCAGATATAAACGATGTGAAAACAAGCTAATTATTCCCACTCGATGGTGGCAGGCGGCTTATGCGTGATGTCGTAGACCACGCGGGTCACCTGCGGAATCTCGTTCGTTATCCGCGTCGAAATCCTCTCCAGAACGGGATAAGGAATCTGAGCGAAGTTCGCCGTCATGGCTTCCCGGCTTTCGGCAGCCCGAACGGCAACCACGTAGCCATATGCCCTTGCGTCGCCTTTCACGCCCGTCGCTTTGGTGTCCGTTAACACGGCGAAGTACTGCCAGAGGTTCTCCGCAATGCAGCTCTTCTCGATTTCCTCACGCACGATGGCGTCTGCCTTCTTGGTTATGTTCACCTTTTCCTCGGTTAGCTCGCCTATGATTCTGACGGCTAGACCCGGTCCCGGAAAAGGCTGCCGGTTTACAAGTTCCCGCGGCAGGTTAAGCATAACCGCCACTTTGCGAACCTCGTCCTTGTACAAGTCGCGTAAGGGCTCCACGATTTTCTTGAAGTCCATCTTCGAAGGTAAGCCCGCGACGTTGTGATGGGACTTGATTACATCTGAGTTCTTGCGGAAGCCCGACTCGATGCGGTCAGGATAAATCGTTCCCTGCAGAAGGTACTCCGCACCTGACTTCTTGGCTTCTTCCTCGAAGACGCGGATGAATTCTTCGCCGATGATTTTGCGTTTCCTCTCGGGTTCGGAGACGCCGCGGAGCTTCTCTATGAACCGTTTCTGTGCGTCAATCATAACGAAGTTAATGTTGAAATCTTTGAAGGTGCCGCGGATTTGTTCAGGTTCGCCAGCCCGCATGAAACCATGGTCGACAAAAACCGCCGTCAACTTGTCTCCTAGCGCCTCTGCTGCAAGAGCAGTAGCGACGCTGCTGTCTATACCTCCGCTTAAGCCAATGATCGCTGTTGATTCGCCCACATTAGCCTTTATCTCGTCCACCATTTTCTGGATGATATCTTCCACTTTCCAGTTGGCTTCACACTTGCAAACGTCGAAGATGTAGTTGCGGAGCATGCGCGTGCCGTTTTTTGTGTGCACGACTTCGGGGTGCCATTGCATCCCGTAGATGGGTTTCTGCTTGCTCCTGTATGCGGCGACAGGGCAGCTGTCCGTGTGCGCCAGAACTTCAAAATCCATTGGCACCGCAGAAACGGTGTCGCCGTGGCTCATCCAGACGGTTTCTTTGGCGCTTAAGCCATTCAAGACGCCCACTGCTTTGTCGATGTTGACTTCGGCTATGCCGTATTCGCGGCAGGATGCTCGTGAAACCTTGCCATTAACCAGTTGAGCGATGAGCTGGTGCCCATAGCATAAGCCTAAGATTGGAATGTCTAGCTTCAAAACCGCTGGGTCGATGCGGGGCGCGTTGGGTTCATAGACGCTAGAGGGTCCGCCTGAGAGAATTAGGCCTTTAACGTTGAATTTTTGGTTGAGAGCCTCAATTTCGGCGGGCGTGATGTCGTGCGGGACGATTTCGGAGTAGACGCCGTGTTCTCTGATTCTTCTGCCTATGAGGTGACAGTATTGTCCTCCGAAGTCCAGGACCAGAATTGTGTCGCACTTGGTTTGCATTTTGCCGTGGCTCACGGTTACTACTGGGGGCGGCTTCAGCTAATTTAACATTGCTCCAATGTTCCTGTCAAATTCACGGGCGTTAAAAGAGCCCGTCGCCTGCTTGCTTGGAGCTTTTGTTCCGCGGGAAAACTAAACTCTTATAAACTTAACCCCGAGATAATTAAAAGAACGTTTCCAAAAAGCAATGTCAATTGAAAAAACGTGCAGGAGTCGTTGAACTTGGAACTGAATGAAGTTGACGCCAAAATTCTGAAGGCACTCTTGGAAGACGCCCGGTTCTCCAGCAGGCAAATTGCCAAGAATGTAGGCGTCTCCGTCGGTACTGTGCTCTCCAGAACAAAGAAGATGGAGGACGATGGCCTCATTAAGGGCTACTCAGTCATATTGGACCATGAAAGACTCGGCTACCAGCTAACCGTTGTTACTGAAATCACTGTGGCGAAGGGCAAACTGGTTGAGACTGAGGCTGAGATTGCCAAGATTTCCAACGTTTGTAGCGTCTATGACGTGACAGGCTTAACTGACGCCGTAATCGTGGCTAAGTTCAAGAGCCGTGAAGACCTGGGCGCGTTCACCAAGCGTTTGCTGGCGTTGCCTTATGTGGAACGGACCAACACCCATGTGGTTTTGACGACAGTTAAGGAAAACTTCCGGTTAATCTGAACCACTTCACGTGGTTTTCTCTTTTTTGATGTTCTGTTCAGGAGGCGATATACTTACTCGGCTTCCTGAAGCGACGGGGGTGGTTATCCAGGCGTTTCCGCCGATGATGACGTTGTCGCCTACGATGGCATTGGCTCCCAGCAGGCTAGCCCCTGAATAGATGACGACGTTGTTTCCGATCGTGGGGTGGCGTTTCCTGCCTTTGATTATGTGGCCTTTCTCGTCTCTGGGGAAGCTCAGTGCGCCTAGGGTTACGCCTTGGTAGATTTTGACGTTGTCGCCTATTTCTGTGGTTTCGCCTATGACGACGCCTGTGCCGTGGTCAATGAAGAAGTTCTTGCCTATTCGGGCGCCAGGGTGGATGTCTATGCCCGTTTGCGAGTGCACGTGTTCGCTCATAATTCTGGGGATGAGTGGGACGCCGCGCAGGTAAAGTTCGTGAGCAATTCGGTACGTGGTTATGGCCGTTACACATGGGTAGCTCAGGATGACTTCTTCCGCGCTGACAGCGGCGGGGTCTCCTTCGAAGGCGGCTTGTATGTCGCCGCTGAGAAGTTCCCGAATTTCTGGGAGTTTCTCAAGAAGTTCCTTGACGACTTGTTGGGCTCGAGTGTGGCAAACGTCCGCCGGGCACTCCTTGATTTTCCTGCAGATGTGCTTGAGGCTCTTCTCAACTTCCTCTGTGAGCCTGTCGTGGATGGACGTCAGGAGGTTTCCTGCGACATATTTGACGTTCGCCTTCGTGATTTCAGCCTTCCCCAGGTAGCCCGGGTAGAACACCGTAAGCATGTCTTCGAGGACATCAATGACAACCTGCTTAGACGGCAAATCCTTGCCTTCAAGGTGGTCCATGCCGCCGAAAATCTCGTAATTGCCTATCATGTTGTCGACGAGTGTAGGTAAGCCAAGCTCCACCCAGTTATTCGATGGCTTCTTCGTACACGTCATTAACTCCTTCACTAATTTCTCAGGGTTCCACGTGTACGGTTCAGTTTCTGGTTCTTGGAGGCTCCGCTTTACGGCAGGTTTGGGTTTGCTCAGCTTTCGCGACATGCGCTTACCTTCCTTGAGTACTTGGAAGCGGCGGAATATAAGAGAAGCGACTTGTTTGTCAGTGTCTAAATGTGTGTTTCTAGATTTTCTCCTTCCTCATGCACATGGCCTTCCCCAGTCTACCAGATGCGCAAATATGATTGGGAAGACTTTGATGACTTCTCTGTTTCATGTCAGTGCATATCTTGACGGGGTTGTGTGCGCCTAAGCGCTCAGGGATGGACATTTGCCGTGGAAAGAATCGGATGACTATGACATCTGATGCGACGTAAAGTCTTTAAATATCCACCCTGATTCTATTATCTGCCTCATAACAACAGCCAGCAACAAACGTTGTGCGGAGGTCGCCCAGCATGGTCAAAGGCGTAGGCCTGAGGCGCCTATCCCGCAGGGGTTCGTGGGTTCAAATCCCACCCTCCGCACTTTGTTCCCGACGCGTTTTTCGCTCATTTTAAGGGGTTAGATCACGGTGCTTTTATGTTGAGTTCTTGGCGTGGGCTGTAGCCCATTTGTTTCAAAGACATGTCTATAAATTCTATTTTTTCCGGATTAACTTTTATGAGTTCCACAGTGTTAGGGAATTCCTTTAAGCCCATTTCTTTAGCGGTTTCTTCCCATTGGTATGCTTCTAAGCCTTCTTTGAATTCTTCAAGATTCTTTCTGGGAATTATTCTTGCTTTCCCGGTGATTTGGGTCCCCTTCGCGCTGTCCCAGCCTTCATATGGGAGGAAAATTCCAATGCTCACGTTTGGGTTCTCCGCTATGTTCTTCAGCTTTGTGCCAGGTTCGCCCACAAAGTACATGGTCAATCCTTTAGAGTGGTACTCAATCGGAGTGGCTCGCGGAACTCCATCGCCACAAGTCGCAAGAACACACATATTCTGCGCTTTAAGAAACTGGATAATCCGCTTCTCCAGATCTTTCGGCGACATTCGCTTGACGACTCTTCGTCTTCCTGAATTACCACTCATAGAAATCCTCGCCGACTTAGCCTTCATTTCATCTACCAAATAAAAACTAGCTAGAATTCCAAATCAACTGAGTAAAACTCCTGGCAATATTTAGTGTGGCTCCATGTTTGCTCAACTCTTAAATAAAGGACCGTAAAATCATAAATTAGGCGACATTTATGAAAGGCTTCAAGTCTAACATCGAGAAGGAAACTTTGGGCAACAACACTTTCAGACATGTTCTATACACAGGCAAACACAGCCAGCTCGTACTGATGAACCTCAAACCCGGGGAAGAAATAGGCGAAGAGGTTCACAAGACAATCGACCAATTCTTCAGGTTTGAAAAAGGCACAGGGATAGTCTCAATTGATGGCATCAAACACAAGGTTGCTGATGGAGACGCCGTCATAGTACCTGCCGGTGCGAAACACAACGTTACTAACACATCAAAGACCGTGGAACTGAAATTGTACACGATTTACTCGCCACCCGAACACATAGACGGCACGGTACGCAAGACGAAAGCAGAAGCGCTTGCTAAACCAGAAGAATTCGATGGCAAAACCACAGAATAATTCCACTTTTTTCTTTTTCATTGACAGCTCTTTTGGCTCCCTCCTCAATTATGGAAAGGCTTCGTATCTCATCAGTCGAGCGCGGAAAAGTTCTGATTACCTGGATGCCAATACAAACCGATTTTACAGAATTCTTATACTAGAAAACTAATTGGTAACAGGGGAAGCGATGAACAGTCTGGCGGGCTATTCGTCAGGAGCACTTTTGGAAAAGGAAGAGAAAGCTAAGAAAGTAATCGAGGAATGCAGGAGGGAAAACGGTTTCTACGCCAGTACACAACGCTATCACGAGTTATGGCTGAGAGACTTAGTCTATTCGGAGGATGTGCTGCTCAAGCTCGGATACCCAAGGGAAATCAAAAACCACTTATCTGAATTCATAAAACTGCAGCGCAGAAACGGCCAGATGCCGACCGTGATCGACTTCAGCTCCAGTAAATTGATTCGCCAAAGGTATCAGTCCTGCCCATCCGATACAGAAATTCTGTTTGTCATAGGAATGCGCAAACACGCCGAATTTGCAGGCACCCAGTTTTTCAAAGAGAATGAGGAAGCTGTGAAATCATGCGTCACATTCATCGAGAACAAACTCGATGAGCACCAGCTTATCCCTGGCATGGACTGGAGAGACACGATGCCCAACTACAAAGGAAAGTTCCTCCTTGCAAACCAGATGCTCTTAGCTAACATGTACGATTTGCTCGAAAACCCCAAAGCCGCAAATTTAGTCAAGGAGAATGTAAACAAGTTGTTTCCTTCAAAGAACCTATGCTGCTATGCAGACGCCGTTTATTGGAAAGACGGTGAATTGAAGCAGGATCACAACTTTGACAGCCTCGGAAATGCTTTAGCAATCATTAACGGCACCGCTTCGGAAGAAGTTTCCAAGGGCATCCTCAACGGTTTTAACGCCGCTAAAACATCTTTTGGCTACAGAAATATCACGCCACACTACGAATTCAACAGAGCAAAGCTACTGGCAACATGGTATTTCAACTGTGGCGTAGCAAACGGTGCTTTTCTGAGAAACAAGCCCGGCTTCTATCAGAACTCGGCAATATGGCCATTTGTCGAGATAAGAGTGATTTGTGCACTAACAAAGCTGCAAGCCACCAGCGAAGCCGAAGCGGCGACCAAGCTGATGGTTGTGCGCCAAGGCTTCAACGAATTCTACAATCCAACAACTGGAGCGCCTAGAGGAAGTAAGGGGCAGCTTTGGACAGCAGCGGCTGTACTTTCAGCAGTTGACCTTTGTAAGTGTTAACAACAAAAACGCTACTGCAAGAAACAGGCGGCGTTAGAAGATCAAGGCAGTTTGCTGTAAACCTTTTCTCATCCGAATGCTATGCTGTGCTTTGTCCGCCGAGCGTTATGGCTTCGACTTTGCCCGTGTCCGCCCATACTCCCACGGATAGTTGGTTCACGTCTCCTGGGTACGTTTTGTCAAGATATAAAGTGACGACCCAGTAGGGGTACAGTGTCAAGTATCCTGTTTTGGGGTGTGGGTAGAATAACGCGGATATGGGGTTGTCCAAGACTTGGAAATTAGTAACTTGCGTCCCGTTGGCGTTCCACGAGAAGGTTTTTGCAGCGTTCTTCGCGATGAGAATTGCTTGGTCTTGGGAGACGTTGACTTGCGTGCTTCCGACGTTGAAGAGGAACCAGGAGTCGCTGAACGACGTCACAATGTAGTTTGTGAGCTTCACGTCCAGGCTCTTGGCCTTGAAATCTGTGCCGTTTTCCGTGTACATCAGCAACGCTTCCGAGTTGGCGCCGAAGATGGAGAGGCTTAGCTTCGTGTTCCCCAGTGTTTGATCAGTGCCTGTTTCATTTGCTACTGCCAGCAGTGCAGCGGCCTGATCAAGGTAAGTGTCATTGGTGACTGACTTGTACCTTGTAATGAGGTCTCTGGTTGCTTGCAAGATGTCTCCTGACTGTGGCTGCGTGTAAATCAGTGGATAATTCGGGTAGCCCTCTTCTTGGGTCAGCACGAACTGCCAGAAGTGGCCGTTCCTGAATGTCAGGGTTAAGTCAAAACTGCTTTGGCTATTAGCGATCTTGTATGTGAAAACTTCTTCGATGACGCTGCCCATATCCGTGCGGATTTGCGCGGTGTTGCTTTCGAGGATGGTTTGAGGATATTTTGATATGTCGATTTGGATGACGTCTTTAATGATGACCGTGGCTAGATTGTTAGAAGGGCTCCACGATAGCAACTGCCGGTTTTGAGCTTGGACTGTGGCGTAGTCAGCTCTCAGTTTACCGAGGTCACTGTTCATGTTATTCATCGAAGCGAATTCGACGTATGAGACGCTCGCCAGGAGAACTATGCTTATGGCGAAAATGGCGAAGATGGATTTCCACCTCAATGGTAAAGTTGAGAAGCGCTTTAACTTGCCGTTAGGGACTTCTTCAGCCCCCTTCATCATGGCCACCGAGGCTTTGCCGAAACTGGACAGCTTATACTTCCCGTCCTTGTCCTTGAGCACTAGCTCGCCTAGGTTTTCCAAGTGATACGTGAGGTGAGAACTGGGGATGGCTAGTTCTTCCAGCATTTTGGAGAACGTCATTGTATTCTCAGAGAGCATGCGCAGAATCTTGCGACGCGCTGGATGCCTCAGCGAACTGAACATGAGTGAGTATGTCTCTTCCTCTGAGCCTGAATCTGGCACTCCGAGTCCCCAAAGAAGAGTACATTCGGAGACATTAGAATATATCTGTCCAACGATGTTTTTCTGGTCAAGAAATACTTTTGCAGAATATTGTTAGTAGTCATTTCTTTACACAAGAAATCTTTACAAGAAGCGTTTTATCCGCAAGTCGCCCATGCGTTTAGTGTCTGAGGCATCGCAATGAAAGGATTTGCGAGTAAACAAAAATGCGAGCTAGAAAAAACCGCCGCCCCTGTTCAGTCTGAACTAAAGATGAAATGCGTAACCGTCATGGTTTTTGAAGAAGCGGGCAAAACCATCCTCCAACCGCTTGGAACAGGCCCCGAAACCCAACGCATAGAAGAACTGTTTCGAAACAGCACCCTCGAAGTCTGGCTACCCAACGGCCAATCCGACCAAGCACAGTTTGACGTTGCCATCCTCAAGTACAAACAACAACTTCAGCCAACAACTATGTGCAATAAGACAAAGAACCGCATCTGCCTAAAAAACCACATAGAAACCATCGTATCGTGCGAACAATGCCCCCTGAGCGACGAAGGAGCCACAGACTAACATGAAAACTAACACGCCACTGAACATGGCCAAGGACACTAGCCCAGCTTCCCAACTCATCTCTCCAGTTGCGGAAGCTGGGCGGTGCTTGGGCTGTGAGTTGACGTATGGGTGGTTTGGTGAGTGGTTTTATGGGAAGTAAATCTCCGTTATACATGGTGACTTGGCGGTGCACCCGTAGATGCGTCGGCAACTGTTTGTATTGCAGCTACACGCCTCCAAAGAAGCCTGAAGATGCTGAAGTTAACACGAAGTTAGGCTACAAAATCGTCGACGAAATTTACGATTTTGGAGCACCTTGGTTTGGGATTAGCGGCGGCGAGCCGTTGGTCCGAGACGACATTTTTGACGTTATAGAATACGCTAAACACACGGGTTTTGAGGTTAGCTTGATTACGAGCGGGTTTGCCTTTGACGAACGGCGCCTTAACCTGCTGGCGAAGCATGAGGTTCACACGGCTGTTAGCATTGACGGCACCCGGGAATCAAACGACAAGATCAGGGGCAAAGGTGCCTACGACAAGGCCCTCTTCGCGCTAAAGAAGCTCTCTGAGAACGGGTTGCTGGACTGTGTCGTCACGACAATGACCAAGTACAACATTAACGACATGGCTCACCCTGCTGAAGTGGCGGCTGAACACCACGCCAGGATGGTGGTCTACCACAACTTGGTACCTGTGGGCAGAGCCAGCACAAACATGCCTGACCTAGCGCCGACGCCGCAGGAATACGAATCTGCCTTCAACCAGATATACGACTTGCAAGTGGCTTATGCAGGCAAACTCAAAGTCAACGTTTACGCCCCGTTCTATGCCCGCATTGTGCGCCAAAAGAACCCAGTTGACTTCTGGGACTGGTTCCGCAACGGTTTCTTGGGCAAATGCTCCATAGGCGGAAACTACATGGGCATCACAGAAAACGGCGACTACCGCGCCTGCGGTTTCCACGAAGCCCACCGCATCGGAAACGTCAAAGACAAAAAACTCACCACGGCTTGGACTGACCTACAGAACTCTGAACTGCACCAGAAACTCCGCGACAAAAGCAACATTAAAGGTAGATGCGGCGTCTGCGAGTACCGGGAAATCTGCGGTGGCTGCCGAACACGCGCCGAGTACTACACAGGCGACCTGTTTGAGTCGGACCCGGCGTGCGCATACGTTCCGAAAGTGTTGCGAGGGGAATAATGCATAAGAATCGTCCAACCTCTCTCTCCAAAAGTTCTCCATGTGGGTGCAAATCCCACCCCCCCCGCATTCCATTCCTACCTCATTCTTGAAACAGCGACGCGAAGGCTCGACCCCGAGTAAGGTCTTGACTTCAAAAAAGCAAGATGCTATCCTCACAACAGGCAATAGTTGACCAGAACAAATTCGGGCGTCCTGAAGCTTTTGCTGAGTCCACCTTTTGCAGCGCTGAATCTTGGTTTTCGTCAATGTTTATAGCTGCAGCCCGAATAGTTCAGTCCATATCAATTGCCGCCTACTCGTCGCGTAGGTGAACAGTATGTCTGAGGTCATAACAACAGAGAACCTAACCAAACATTACAAAAACGTCTGCGCAGTCGAAGATCTGAACCTGCACGTTAACTCTGGCGAAATATTCGGCTTTCTCGGACCCAACGGCGCAGGCAAAACCACCACCATCCGGGTCTTAACTACCTTAGCTAAGCCCTCCTCGGGGTCGGTTTACGTGGCTGGGTTTGACGTCGCAAAGGAACCCGAGAAGGTTAAGAAGGTCATAGGCGTGGTTCAGCAGCATTTGACATTGGACCTTGACTTGAACGTGCGGGAAAACCTGGAGCTTCACGGTCGCCTGCACCATATACCTTCAGGTGACCGCAGCGGACGCATCCGTGAGCTGCTGGAATATGTCGGGTTAACGGACCAGAGCAAACGTATGGTCGAAGAGCTTTCGGGAGGCATGAAGAATGCAGCGATGATTGCCCGTTCTCTTATGCACAAGCCACGCCTACTGTTCTTGGATGAGCCGACAGTGGGTTTGGACGTGCAGATGAGGCGGCGAATGTGGGACCTGATAAGAAGGCTCAACCGTGACGGAACTACCATCTTCTTGACGACGCACTATATCGAAGAGGCGGAAGCCCTCTGCAGCCGCGTCGGCATAGTTCATCAGGGCCACTTGATTGCTTTGGGGACGCCTGCTGAGCTTCGCCAGAAGGTCGGGTTGGTAACGGTCGAGACCCTGGTGGATGGGAAGTTCACCCAGTACGAGCACTTCCCCGACAGGTCGTCGGCGACGAATTACGCTGAAAGCTTGCCTCCTGACGTGAAAACCATACTCATACGTGAATCCAACTTGGAAGATGTTTTCGTGGAGTTGACGGGCAAGACAGTGGGGGATGAGGAACGCTAAATACTCTACGGGGCATCTACGCGGTGCTTTGGGTGGACCTGCGTTTTCTAAGCCGCAACTGGGCCAAGACTCTGGCGACGACGCTCATCGCTCCCGTGCTATACCTGTTGGCTTTTGGTTACGGGTTGGGGCGAGGCGTCACCATCGAAGGATACAGCTACCTCAACTTCGTCATTCCAGGCATAGTCGCGCTCACTGCCATGACAACCAGCTTCAACGCGGCGGGCATGAAACTGCACGTGGACCGCCTCTTCTACCGGTGCTTCGACGAAACCCTAATGTCCCCCGTGAGCCTATTCTCCATAACCATAGGCAAGACGCTCATCGGAGTGTTGCGCGGATTAATCAGCACAGCCGCCTTGCTCGTGGCTTGCTTTGCCTTCTCGCCTTTGCCCACAGTTAACGTCCTGTTCTGGCTCACGCTCGTTGTCACGTGCTTTGTCTTCTCTTTCCTTGGTGTGCTCATAGCGCTATTGGCTAAGTCACATCAGGACATGAGCGTGTTCATGAGCTTGGTGATCTTGCCCATGTCGTTCTTAAGCGGCACATTTTTCTCTCTTAGCCAAATGCCCGAGGCGTTACAGGTTGTTCTCTACATCTCCCCGCTGACCCACACCAGCCAATGCCTGCGCGCCGCGGCGCTTGGGCAACCGTTTCCGTGGGGGTCGCTGCTGATTCTAGTGGGTTTCGGCTTTGCTTTCCTGCTTGGCAGCTACGTGGTGCTGAGACGGCTGAGCTTATGAGTGGCGCTGCTTCTAAAGAACGTTAAAAAGTACGGATAGTAATTTTCCTACGCCTAAGTTGTTGCTTGGAGAATTAATCATGTCCAAATCTGATGTGCCACCTGAAACCGAAGCCGTAGAAGACAAAGAAGAAGACCAAGATCTAACGGAGAAAGAAAAGAAAACCAAGGCGCGACTTCGCACGCGCGGACCTTACCGAAAAGCCCACGCGGACTGGTGAAGAAACGTGGTGGCACTTCCGCCGCGCGTTTTGCCTTCTTGTTCTTCAACCACAGCTGAATAATCTTCGGAATCACTTGTTGTGTTTCTAACCGCGACCACTTAATTTTATATAGAAGTAACCTTGGTGATAGGTCAAATGCAAGCGCAGTCTTGCAGCATTCAGGAAATCAAATGGAGAGAATACAAGAATGCTAAAGGATGACAACCGTAAGATAATGCTGGACAAAGTTATTAAGGAACACCACTTCGAAGAAAGTTCCTTATTAGAAATCCTCCACAAAGCTCAAGAAACATATGGCTTCCTCGACAAGAACATGCTCAACTATATCGCCCAGGCTCTTAGCCTTCCCCCGAGCCACGTGACTGGCGTAGCCACCTTCTATAGCTTCTTCAAACTCAAAGCTCCAGGTGAACACGTTGTCACAGGCTGCCTCGGGACCGCTTGCTACGTGAAGAAGGTCGAGGACATCATGACAGCCATAGAGCATGAGTTTAACCTAAAGCGAGGCAGCTCCACCTCAGATGGCAAGCTTTCCCTCTTCATAACCCGATGCATCGGCGCATGCGCAATGGCGCCCAACATCATCGTAGACGATGAGGTCATCGGGAAAGCAAACAAGGAGATTGTGCTTGAACGTGTACGATTGGCGCTTGAAGGCGGAGGCAGAAGAAGTTGAAGTTAGCTGACCTACAGAAAATCGCGGAGCACGAGCTCGACTTCCAACGCGCCTATAGGTACCGCATCAACGTTTGCTGCTCAAGCGGATGCGTTCCCTTCGGTGCACTCAAAGTTTTGAAGGCATTCGAAGATGCCGTGAAAGAATTCGGCGTCGAAAAAGAATGCAAAGTCGCCCGAACAGGATGCGTAGGCACCTGCTCCGTGGGTCCAGCCGTCGTCATTGAACCAGGCGACTACCTCTATCAAAGCGTCACACCCGAAAAAGTTCGCGAAATAGTCCGCGACCACATCGTCCTCGGTTTACCAGTCAAAGGCATGCTATATTGCAACGAAGCCTTCTTTAAGAAACAGCACCGGCTCGTCCTGAGGAACGCGGGCAAAATTGATCCCTCCCGAATCGAAGACTACATCTCGATGGGCGGCTACTCTGCCATCGTGAAATGCCTCGCAACCATGACTCCGCAAGGCGTCATCTACGAAGTTACCCGGAGCGGCTTAAGAGGAAGAGGCGGCGCAGGCTTCCCAACAGGTCAAAAATGGGGCTTAGTCGCGCGTTCACACAGTACTCCCAAGTATATCGTAGCTAACTTGGACGAAGGCGACCCAGGTGTTTTCGCAAACCGAACCCTGGCCGAAGCTGACCCACACGCCATAATCGAAGGCATGCTTATCGCTGCTTATGCCGTGGGCGCAGAGAAAGGATACATCTACATCCGCGCCGAATACCCACTGGCTATCCAAACGCTGCAGAAAGCGATCGCCCAAGCCCGAGGCATGTCACTACTAGGCGACAATGTGCTCGAAACTGGGTTCAAGTTTGACTTGGAACTGCGATTCGGCGCTGGCGCATTCGTTGCAGGCGAAGAAACAGCCATCCTCGCGTCAGTTGAGGGTCGCCGAGCCATGCCGCGCCCCCGTCCACCTTACCCCGCAAATTCAGGACTTTGGGGAAAACCTACACTCATCCAGAACGTCGAAACCCTCGCCAACATTCCACTGATTATCCAAAACGGCGGCGAGTGGTTCTCAAAAATTGGCACTCCCCGTTGCTCAGGAACTAAGTGTTTCTCGCTAACTGGGCAGATTAACAACCCAGGCCTCATCGAGGTTCCTATGGGAATAACCCTGCGAGAAGTGGTTTTCGAAATCGGCGGCGGCATACAAGACGACCGCGCCTTCAAAGCCGTTCTGGTAGGTGGACCTTCAGGAGGCTGCCTGCCGGAAACCCTGCTGGATTTGCCCATCGATTACGATTCTTTAACCAAGGCGGGCGCAATCATGGGTTCAGGCGGCATAGTTGTTATAGACGACCAATCCTGCATGGTAGACACGGCGAAGTTCTTCACAGACTTCTGCGTTGAAGAATCCTGCGGCAAATGCGTCCCCTGCCGAGCTGGCTTGGTGAAGGTCAAGGAAATCTTTGAAGGCATAACAAGCGGCACGGGCAAACCCGAAGACATCGCCGCCTTGGACAAGTCCGGTAACTACATCAAGGAAGCAAGTCTCTGCGGTTTGGGGCAGACAGCGCCAAACCCCGTGTTGACGACTCTGCGATACTTCCGCGATGAATACATGGAACACATCAACGATAAGAAATGCCGTGCGGGAGTGTGTTTCAGAAACATGGTTAACGAGGAGGCGGAAAAGTAATGAGCGACTCATCAGTTAAACTGAAAATCGATAACATCGAAGTATCAGTGCCCGAAGGCACAACTATTCTGAACGCTGCCAGAGCAAACGGCATTGTAATTCCCACACTCTGCGACGTGGAAGGCTTAACAGGCTACGGCGGGTGCCGTCTCTGCATGGTCGAAATCCACGGCTCACCCAAGCTGTTCGCCGCCTGCGTTACTCCTGTCAGCATGGGCATGGAAATAGTCACCCAATCCGACAAGCTCAAAGAATATCGCAAGATGGCAATACAATTCATCCTTGCAGAGAGAACCCACATATGCTCCGTCTGCGTCAGCAACAACACATGCGAACTGCAAAAACTCGCCAACGATCTCGGCGTCGACCATGTCATGTTCGAGCGCGAATGGACAAGCCATCCAGTAGACAGCACTCACAACTTTCTGGTGATTGACCGCAACCGCTGCATACTGTGCACGCGATGCGTGCGCGTCTGCGACGAAATCGAAGGCGTCCACACCTTAGACCTCAAGAACCGAGGCAGAGACACCCAAGTTATAGTCGACCTAGATGACAACTGGAGCGAATCGACATCCTGCACTTCCTGCAGAAAATGCGCAAAAGTTTGCCCCGTCGGCGCAATTTACGTCGAGGGTGAATCATTGTCGGAGACCAAGAACAAGGATATCGCAAAATTCGTTCTTTCTAGGAGGAATCGTTAAATGGCATCGTCAAAGAAAGTGCGCGTAGCAACAATCTGGCTTAGCGGCTGCTCAGGTTGCCACATGTCATTCTTAGACCAAGATGAAGCCCTCATCGACTTGGCACAGCAAATTGACCTCGTCTACAGTCCCATCGTCGACATCAAAGTCTTCCCCGAAGACGTAGACGTCACGCTCGTCGAAGGCGCCGTGGCAAACGAAGACCAAGAAGAACTCATCAAGTTCGCTCGCGCCCGCACGAAGATTCTGATTTCGCTAGGCGACTGTGCCGACACAGCGAACGTCACGGGCCTAAGGAATTCGATGGCTCCCGAAAGCGCCGAGGCCGTCTTGAAACGCGCATATATCGAAACAGCCGACGTTAACCCACAAATCCCCACCGACGTCCCCGCTTTGCTGCCCAAGGCACTTCCGCTACACGAAGTCGTCAAAGTCGACTATTACATTCCTGGTTGTCCGCCGCCTGCGGGTCTTATCAACTGGGTTATCGGCAGGCTAATGCGCGGACTACCCGTTAACATGGAAGGAAGATCCAAATTCGGATAAACAGAGGGCAAAGAAAATGAAAGAAATCGTAATCAACCCAATCACACGAATCGAGGGTCATGCTAAAGTAACCATACAACTCAACGAAGACCTATCTGTCAAAGACGCAAAGTTTCAAGTCACCGACTTCCGAGGTTTCGAAAAATTCAGCGAAGGCCGCCCCTTCTACGAAATGCCAAGCATCACTTCACGTGCCTGCGGCATATGCCCCGTCAGCCACCTTATAGCCTCTGCCAAGGCATGTGACGAAATTGTAGCCGTCAACCCTCCCAAAACCGCCGTGCTCCTGCGCCGCCTCATGCACAACGGCCAAATGATCCAGTCACACGCACTCAACTTCTTCTATCTCTCTGCACCAGACTTCCTTCTGGGTATGGACGCTGACCCAGCCATCCGAAACGTCTTTGGCTTAATACAGAAACAACCAGAACTCGCACGCCAAGGCATACGCCTCCGTAAGTTCGGCCAAGAAATCATCGAGAACGTCGCGGGCAAGAAGATTCACTCCAGTGAGTGGATTTTGCCCGGCGGAGCAAAGTGGCCCCTCACCAAGGAACGCGCGGACTACCTGCTATCGAATTTGCCTGAAGCCCTGAGCACCACACTCAACACTATCGCCATGTTCAAGAAGTGGCTCTCCGGCTGCACTGAAGAAGTTGAAACCTATGGCGATTTCCCATCCATGTACCTGGGCTTAGTTACCGCTGATGGCGGATTGGAGATGTACGACGGCAACATACGCATTGTCGACAACGACGGCAAAATCGTCGCCGACCAACTCAGCTGCGACAAGTACTACGAGTACATCGGCGAAGCAGTCGAACCCTACTCCTTCATGAAGTTCCCATACTACAAACCCCGCGGATACCCCGACGGCATGTACCGCGTCGGACCCCTCGCCAGACTAAACATAAGCACACACTGCGGTACCCCGCTGGCTGATGCGGAGCTCAAGGAATTCAAGAAATTGGGCAAACACGGCATCGTTCAAAGCACCTTCCATTACCACTACGCACGCCTGATCGAGACCCTATTCTGCATAGAGAAAACCAAGGAAATCCTCGAAGACCCCGAAGCCCTCTCCGAACGCACATGCACCAAAGCCTACGTGAACAACAAAGAAGGCGTCGGCGTCGCGGAAGCCCCCCGAGGCACGCTGATTCACCACTACAAAGTCGACCCTGAAGGCATGATCACCAAAGTCAACATGATAATCGCCACGGAACACAACAACCTCGCCTACAACAAAGCCGTCACGCAAGTCGCGAAGAAATACGTCAAAGCCGAACAACTCGAAGAAGGCATGCTCAACCGCGTCGAATCCGTCATCCGCTCGTTCGACCCCTGCCTCAGCTGCGCCACCCACATGGTAGGCCAGATGCCGCTGGAAATCCAGCTAATCGACAGCCACGGCAAACTGCTGGACCGCAAGGTTCGCTAAAATCCTTTTCTTCTTTCCTTATTTCTATTGCCCTTTTCATATTAGTTCTCTGTTTTTACTAGCTTGTTGTGAGTACCGACCGTTTGGAAGTCTGCTGATATGGTTTGCCCTTGACAAGTTTCTTATCTGTAGACAGCCCACCTTCACGTGTCAGCAGCAGATAGAATAGGAGTCCTCTTATGAAGAGCTATCAGAAAGTATTCACACTCGCCTTTCTGATCCCAGCAGTTTTAGCCCTGTTCTCTAACATCTATTTGTTGCTTTTTCCCAGATTTTCTCCATCCGCAAGCGCACTTCAAAACTATGCTTTGATATTCGTATTGACAGGTTTTGCCGCTTACGCGATTAGCCCAGTTCTCGTCTACGTCATTTTCCACTTTGTTGGCAAGTCAATCGATATGTCCGCGGAGTTCAAGTCAGCAATCGCGGCGTTGGCAGTTGGTAGCTTTACAGGTTACGTGGCCGCTTACTTTCCGCTTGAACTTAGCTTCATGGCGGGTTCTGGAGGTTTCTCTTCTGGCGGAATGCCTGCTGCATTTTGATCGCCGTTGTCGTTAGTATGAGCTTGATCACGGGCGTGGAGCGCGTGTTCGCGAGCACGTTTTTCGTTGGGCTATCGGCGCTAGCGGTGGTTACATCTGTAAGAAAAAACACGGAGCCAATTTAGGTCCAGCTGAATCGCCGCAGTCGCAGACAAATGAAGAATCACTCCAGCAAGGAGCGTCGAACTAAATCTGAAGCCATCAGCTTATTTCTCGAAGCACCCTTTGCTCTAAACGACATTGGCTACTGGTTACATTTTGTCTGGCGCCGTAACCCCAATAAGGTTAAGCGCGTTGCTCAACACAATCCGAATCGTATCCGTCAATGCCAGCCGGGCCTCCACAAGTTCCTTCGTTTCTGCTTTAATGACTGGCAAGGCGTTGTAGAACGTGTTGAATTTGTCAGCCAGTGCGTTCGAGTAGTCCGCAATCATGTTGGGCTTGAGGTACTCAGCACATTCGATGAACATGTCGGGGAACCCTGCTAGCGCTAGCACTAGGTCATGTTCTAGGTTCTCCTTGAGGCATTCGTAACCAGGCGTTTCGGTTTTCCTGTTGGCTTTGCGGAGAATGCTGCAGGCTCGGGCGTGCGTATACTGCACGTACGGGGCGCTGTTGGTTTCGAAGTTGAGGACGCGGTCCCACGTGAAAACCACGGGTTTGCCGGGGTCCACGTCCACGAGGGCATAGCGAACGGCACCTAAGCCCACGAAATCCGCGATTTTCTGCTTCTCCTCATCCGTCAGCTGAGGCGAGCGCTTAGTGACTTCGTCGAATGCCCGTTTAACAGCCTCGTCGAGGACATCGTCGAATTTGATATAGTGACCGCGGCGGCTGCTCATCTTGTAACCCGGCAGCGTGACGAGGCTGTAGCCAAAGTGAACCAGCTCCTTGGCTTCTTTAGCGCAGCCCAGCGCGTAGAGGGCGACTTTAAGCTGTAGCTGCGCAAGCGACTGCTCCATGCCGATGACGTTCACGACTTTCTGGGCGAGACCGAATTTCCAGAGCGTGTAGGCGACGTCCCGCGTCGTGTACAATGTCGTTCCGTCGGCTCGGACAAGCGTTAACGGCGGGACTTCCTGCTCCTCACGCAGCCCCAACTTCTTGCGCAGGTTCAGGGCTGCGATGGCTTTCTCAGCGTCGAACTCCCAGACCCCGCCTTCGCTGTAAACGAAGCCAGACGCCTGCAGCTGCTCCAAGACCTTGTTAACTTGACGGTTCCAGACAAAGTCGCTTTCCCAATCCCATGAATCATACGTTACGCCAATGCGCGCCTGTGTCTGCCGGAACCCTTCCAGGCACAGATCGCTGACTTCGCGGATGAGTTGCTTAGCGTTAGCTTCGCCGTCTTCGTAGGCACGGTTGAGCCTGCTGATTTCCTCTTCAGGGTTCTTATCCTCGGCGATTTTATCAAGCAGCGCCTTGAACAGCATGGGGTACTTTTCTTCGAGCTCCTCGGCAATGGATAGCCACTCGTCAAGCTCCTTCGTAATCTTGGCAACGTCCTCGGTTGGCTGTATTTTCTTGGCAAGATCCAGCTGACGTTTGAGGCGATTAAGCTCGACAAGGCAAGCGGTTATAGTGTAGATTTTTCCCACATAATGATCTGCCTTCTCGTCGGGTTTGGGCTTGCCCAGCTTGACGTAGCCGTAGGCGAGAACGCTGCTCTGGCGTCCAACGTCGTCGATGTAGTAGTGTATGGAGACGGTGTGTCCTCGGGCTTTGAGGATGCGGGCTAACGCGTCGCCCAGCATGGGGTTGCGAGCTTGGCCTATGTGAATTGGGTGCAGGGGGTTTACGCTTGTATGCTCCACAATAACTTTTCTGGGAGTTTCGGTTTTTACGAAGCCGTATTCTGTCCCTATCTGCCTTATGGATTCCAATGTGAGGGCGCTAAACTTGGCGAAGTCAGCGTAAAAGTTGACGTAACAACCTGCAGGATCCACCTTCGCGACCAGGTTGAATTGTTGCTTATCTGCGGCGGCTGCCAGTTTGACGGCGAGGGCAGCTGGGTTTTGCTTGAGCCTCTTAGCGAGTTCAAACGACACAGAAGACGAGAGCTGCCCAAAGTTGGGGTTGGAAGGTTTGCCCATGGGCAGGGTTTCAACTTTTGTCTCTGGAAGCGCGATTTTCAGCGCTTGGAATAGCACGGTTTGGCATTCACGTCGGAACTCGTCGAACGGGTTAGTAGAGATCATTGGGTACTTCTCCCGGGGATGCGATATTTTAATAAAACCTAACTTATCTGTGTACTGGATGCATCATGCCCCCAAAGACCCCGATAATTTACTCTGAAAGATGCCTAGGCTACGGCAGCTGGCATATCGAAGGTCCCCAACGAGTCAAGAAAGCACAGGAGATTCTGCAGGATAAAGGCTACAAGTTTATTGAGCCTGCACCTGCGGCGGAAGAAACTTTTTTGGCCGTGCATGACGCGGAGTATCTTTTTAACTTAAAGAAGGGGCTTGTGGAGGACACGGACACGCCTGCTTACGATCACATCTTCGAGTTTGCGAAGCTTAGCGCTGGAGGCGCGTTGTTGGCTGCTCACGTCAACGGTTTCTCGCTGATGCGTCCGCCAGGGCACCATGTTGGCAGGTACGGCGCTGCCTTGGGTGCTTCGACACGTGGTTTCTGTTACATTAACAACGTCGCAGTTGCCGTTAAATCCCTCAACAAGGCAACGCTGATTCTGGACATCGACGGGCACCATGGGAATGGAACGCAGGAGATTTTCATGGGTGACCCTAAAGTCTGGTACATCTCAGTGCATAACCACCCCAACTACCCCGGCACAGGCATGATAACTGAGGGTAACTGCGTTAATTTCCCGCTACGGAGCGACTGTGGCGAAGTTATTTACCTGGGAGCGCTTGACCATGCACTGGGCGCGGTTGATGCAGGGAAGTTTGAGGTGGTGGCGATTTCCGCGGGGTTCGATACGTACATGGGCGACCTGGCTTCACTGGGGTTAACCGAGACGACTTACGGCAAAATTGGTAACCGCATCGCGATGCTAAGGAAGCCGACGTTCTTCATCTTGGAGGGTGGTTACCACGGTGATAGAAACGGACTCTGCATTGATCAACTGCTGAGGGGCTTTGAAGGTGCGCCATGAGCTAGCCGACGCTGAATATGGCGCTTTGGCTTTTTAGTGCTGAAGAATTCAGCAACATTTCCCCCTCGTCGCTTGGCGACCTTTCCAATTTTGATTGGGGGTCTAAAAAGAAATGGCTTCTATAAAGTTAAAACTAGTTGGGTTTGAGGCAAAGGTGCCTCTGATGGTGTTCGTCAGCCGTTATCTTGCGACGCGGTTACTGTTTCTTCCTGCTCTTGTTTTTCTTGTTAAGCGCTTCGAGTTTCTCTGAGATTTTTTCGCCTCGTTTTTCGGTTTCGGCGAGTATCGGTTTCCAGTCCTTGCTCTTGACGATGTTGGTTATGCGTTCCGTTTCAGCCGGCAGCTTCTCTATCGTGTCGCTCATCTTCTTGTCGGCAGCTTCGTCAGTTGTGACCATTTCAAGGGCCTCTTCGGGGCAGAATTCGACGCATTGGGGTTCGCCACCGCAGAGGTCGCATGCTACTGCGAGGCCCGTGTCGGGGTGGATTTCGATGCCGCCGTGTTCACATGCTTGCACACACCAGTCGCAGCCTTTGCATTTCTTGTCGCTGACCATTATGATGCCTGTGGCTTCCTCTTGGCTGAGAGCTTTCTCAGGGCAGGCTTTGACGCATTTGGCGTCTTCGCAAGCTCTGCATGCTAAAGCAAAGTTGAAGAGAGGTTTCATGCGGACAACGCGGATTCTACTGCGTAGAGGACTGGTTTCGCCTTTTTCTTGGATGCAGGCGAGTTCACAGATGCCACAGCCTGTGCACTTGGCGGGGTCGACGGAGACGAATTTTCGGTTAGTGAGTTTTGCGGGTGACATTGCTCTAATCATGCCTCTTAGGGCTATCTAAATATTGCGCTAAAACCCATGGACTTTTGTCGTTACCCGATATGAGTGAAGTGAGTACGCTTCACATTTCTCAACAGAACGCTAGGTCTGATCTTCAAAATATTTAAAAAGAAAGAAATGGTACTTGCGCTTAATCTATAGAGACTTTCTTTTCTTTCTTGGTCTTCTTCAGAGGAATCTCAATCGCCAGTAAGCCGTTCTCGAACTTCGCCTTCGCAGCGTTCGTGTCCGCAAGATGCGCGAGCACATAGCAGCCAAGGAACTCGATGTCTTCGCGCGGAGCTCGGATACAGAAGCTCTGGTCTGAAACCGACAGTTCAATGTCGGATTTTTTCACGCCTGGCAACTCGACTTCAATGTAGTAGAATTTCTCGTCATGATCCATGTACGCGGTGGGCGTCATGGTTGGCTTCTCTTTCTTTCTTGGCATGTTAAAATCAACCTCCAAAAACACTGAACAATACTATAGCAGTTTTTCCTTTTAAATCTCACCGTAACCATGCAGCACTGGGTACGCTTTTTTGAAGAATGTTGTGCCCCTCAGGATTAGCTAGAAGTTGTATGTTCTGCGGAGGGATTCGCGTTAATATAATTTATAAACATGTGGAAGGCAGACAGCTAAAAACACGCAATGGTTTTAATGCTTGGAAAACAAACTCTAGCATAGTCAACAATTTGATTGAAATAAATTATGGATTAAGGGGTTGCTACATTGAAAATAGGCATTATTGGTGGAGTAGGAAGAATGGGAGGCGGTCTTGCTTTTAGACTAGCAAAAAACCACGATGTGCTTATCACTTCAAGAAACTATGAAAAGGCAATTCAAACTGCGAAAAGACTTGAGACTATTGCTCGTGGATTCCACAAGAATCGCATGCTGGGCAGCATTAACGGCGCTTCCAACAAGGATGCAATAGAACAGTCTGAAACAATATTCGTCACCATCCCAGCTGAGTCCGCTCTTCCAGTAATGCATGAACTAAGAGTCTATTTTCACCAAGATCAAATAGTCATTTCAACAATAGTGTCAATGAAAAAGAGTCAAGGGATATTTAGGCACATACCGCTTTCAATACCCACCACTACAAGCTGCGCCGCCGAAACGGCAGCACAGAAATCAGTTGCAGAACTAATTCAGGAAATTGTAAGACCAGCCATCTTAGTGTCCTCGTTTCACACCATTCCCGCAGCGTACCTGACTGACTTGGATAGAGTACTAAACATCGATGTCTTTGTCGCAGGCAACGATGACTTTGCAATCAATGCCGTCTCGAAGCTAATCTGCGAAATACCTAACCTGAGGCCACTAAAAGCAGGCCCTTTGGAAAACTCCGGACTGATTGAAGCCATGGTTCCTCTCCTGCTAACCGTAGCCACCCTTAACGACCTCAAGGAACCATCAATTCGGGTGATTCCATGGATTCCCACCGCATATAATGGCTGCACGTAGTTTCTTTAAGAACCTAGCTTAGTTTGAATCAAATTGTAGGAGTTGAATTACTAAGCTTATTTGGGCTCAACGCCAATGCGCTTCTGATTCCTTTTTCCTGAATGATATCCAAAGATCAGATCGCATTAAGTAAATTACATTGCGGTAGTTACTAGCGACAGTAAGCTTCCCAATCGTAGGAGCACTTTGCTGTTTGAATTGAATTTGAGAAAACCAAAAACCAAAGACAAGAACTCAAAGACAATGGCGCCTTTGGATTGCCATAAAACATCGAATAATGGAAGGAGAAAAGAGGCTCAGTTAACCTTTGGCACTGGTACTGGCGGTTGAACTTGATTTTCTGGCTGCGTAATTTTAGCGAAGCTCTTTTTGGCGCGATTCTTCTTGAGCAACGTCAGCTTTGTCAGTTCTTCCATGTTGACTTCACATTTGGTGAACTCAATGTTTTCCAGCAGCTTGGCTCCGATATCGGACCTGACTATGACTGTTGAGAAACCATCCGGAGTTCCGACTGAGCCCACAGAGATGTCGGCGAATTTGTTGGTGAAGTCGTCGCAGAAGTTGCACCCCTGCTCCTGCGCAGCGCTCAATTCTCTTACTGAAATTGCGTGTTCAGTTCCGTTGATGGTTGCGGTGAATTTGCCTTTCGTTATCTGCGTCTTTTCAGCGCTGTCAATGTCAACGCTCATGAGCCTCTGCGCGGCTTCCTTGAGTTTGTCGTGGTCGAATGCTTCGAAGCAGAACAAGCCCACAATAGTCAGCTGCAGGTCAGGGTGCTCTTCCAGCAGCGATAGTTGAATCTTTCGTGCCGCGCGGACTTCACAGGGCGTACCGACCAAGGCAATTTTGCGCTTTCCATTAGCAATCAACTCGTTCAGCAAAGACAGCATCTTTACGCGAAGATACTTAGTGCCCTTGGCTTTAACGATGTCATCAATGTTTTCGGCCACGACCGCTTCAGCTTGGTATCCGTTTGTTCGTTGAACAACAATGGCCGAGTCGAACAAGCCTTTCTGCATGCCTGAAACCAACAGCGCAGTTGCCATTCCACCGTCCTGGCCCTTGTAGTTGCTTTTCGCCGCGCAAATTCCATTGAAAACGCCAATGTTTTCATCTAAGGTTCCCTTAAGAAACTGCGCGTTTAGCTTCTCAGCGTCTTCTTCCAACACAGGGTACGTGTATAACCTTGTCTTCTTGGATTTAGTTGGGCATACTGTAGCGCAGGCGCCGCAGCCGATGCAATCGTTTGAGAACATATGGTATGGCGCAGTGACTTCGCGCTCGACTCCGCGCTTTGCAAAGTCTATGGCGTGTACGCCGACAAGTTCGTCACATACGCGGGTGCATAGACCACACAGAATGCAGTCTTCATTTTCGTCGGCTACCCAGAAGCTGGGCGCTTGAACGCCGTATTCAAGGGCTAACTCCTTGATTTTAGGTACCTTGGGGCAGCGAGCAAGCAACAGCTCAAGCAGAGCTTTGCGGGTCTTAATGGTTCTTTCGGATTTCGTGTTGACTACGAGGCCTTCTTCAACAGGGTAGTTGCAAGAAGTTACAATGCGTTTTCTTCCCCTCTTATCAACGATTTCAACGGAGCACAATCGACAGGAGCCAAACGCAGACAGCGCTTTGTGATAGCATAGTGTTGGGATGTTGAGGCCCATGTTTTTTGCGACTTCAAGAATGGATGCTCCTTCTTTGGCTTTTACTTCTTTGTCATCTATCTTCAATGTGATTTCTTTGAGCTCTGGTTCCATTCCATGCGCCTCCTTTCAGTTCTCCTTCCGAATTGGTTTCTTCATTCTTTGCGCTTCAGGAATCGGCGGTGGAACAGGTTGTCCAGATATCTTCTGGACAGCTTTGAACTTACATACATCAAAGCATGTTCCGCATTTGGTGCATTTCGATTGGTCAATAATGTGAATCTTACCAACGGCACCGTCGATGGCTTGCATGGGGCAGTTTCTGGAGCAGAGTGTGCATGCCATGCATTTTGCTGGATCAACATAGAAGTTTATCAGTGGCTTACAGGACAGTGCGGGGCACCGTTTTTCCTTGATGTGCGCATCGTACTCGTCTGCAAAGTAACGGAGAGTGGTAAGCATCGGATTTGCAGATGTTTGCCCTAAAGCGCATAGAGCAGCAGCGTTTGACGTCTCAGCGATTTGCCGAAGTTTCTCGATGTCGTTTTCTTCGCCTTTGCCCGATACGATGTTGGTCAGTATTCTTCTTGCCTGTTTCAGACCTTCTCTGCAGGGTACACATTTGCCGCAGGACTCTTCGCAGAGGAAGTTAACAAAGTAGCGTGCCACATCAACCATGCAGGTATCGTTATCCATTACGATTAGTCCGCCGGATCCCATCATGGCACCCAATTTTTTGATTTCGTCAAAATCCACGGGAGTACCAAGGTACTGCTCGGGAATCATGCCGCCTGAGGGTCCGCCTATTTGTACAGCTTTGAATTTCTTTCCGTTGCGAATGCCACCCCCAATTTTGAAGATTATATCACGCAGGGTGACGCCTAAGGGAACCTCAACTAAGCCAGTGTTGTTAACTTTTCCTGCCAAAGCGAAGATTTTGGTGCCCTTGCTTCCTGCTGAACCTATTTCTGCGAACCATTCTGCGCCGTTGTTTATGATTAGTGGAACGTTTGCCCAGGTTTCCACGTTGTTTAGAACAGTCGGTTTGTCCCAGAGCCCCTTTTCTGAAGTATGAACATACTTAGGTCTTGGTTCGCCTACTCTGCCTTCAATCGCTGTCATGAGCGCGCTTGACTCGCCGGAAACGAAGGCTCCAGCACCACGGTGAATCTTAACTTCAAAGTCGAAGCCTGAACCGAGAATGTTCTTTCCGAGTAGTCCAAAAGCCGTCGCTTGCTCAATGGCAGCCTGCATGTTTTCCACTGCAAGCGGGTATTCTTGACGAACGTAGGCGAAGCCTTCATGCGAACCGATGGTGTATGCGCCTATTATGAAGCCTTCGAGTATACAGTGCGGATTGCCTTCCATCAAAGCGCGGTTCATGAACGCGCCGGGGTCACCTTCGTCGCAGTTGATGATGACGTATTTGGGGGTTTCAGATGCTCTGCGAGTAGAATCCCACTTCTGGAAAGTTGGGAAGCCCCCTCCGCCGCGTCCCCGTAGCCCAGATTTCCTAATTTCCTCCATCACTTGGTCAGGATTCATTTGGAATAAAACTTTGGCTAATGCTTTGTAACCGTTTAATGCGATGTAGTCTTCTATGTTTTTTGGGTCAACCTTTGAGTTGTTATCCATGAGAAGCCTGTTCTGATACTTGTAGAAGGGAACGTCGTAAAGATGGCGTGCCGTAGTACCTGTGGTTGGGTCAATGTAGAGAAGTCGCTCAATTATTTCCTTGTTGCAGATGGTTCTTGAAACTATTTCCGGTACATCAGACGGCTGCACTTTGAAGTAGGCGATGTCTTCAGGCATTATGATGACACGCGGTCCTTTTTCGCAGAAGCCCAAACAGCCCGTTTCTTTTATATCCACCTTGCCTTCTAAGTTTCGTTTCTTGAATTCTTCTTTGAAGGCTTTCACGACTTCTTTGGCTCCAAGAGCCTCACAGCCGGTGCTCCCGCATAATGCGATCGTCGGCTTTTTGAGGTCGGTTATCGCCATTAGTACTCGTCGAAGCTGCTCTAAATCATCAGCGGAGTTTAAGAGTTGCATCTTTTTCCGTCCGTTCTTCTAGTTTCTATTTATATTTGGAAAGAAGTTCCCCAATATTTGCTGGGGTGAGCCGACCATGATATTGACCGTCTAATTCGACGACGGGCCCCAAAGCGCAGCAGCCCAAACAGTTTACAGTTTCTAAGCTGAAGCGGTTGTCACTTGTGGTTTCACTAGGCTTTATGCCCAATGTACGCTCCACAGAATCTATAATTCTTGGTCCTCCACGTACATAGCAGGCAGTGCCGAGGCATACGCGTACCAGATGTCGCCCTCGCGGTTTGACGCTTAACGCGGTGTAGAAACTTGCAACACGGTAGATTTCGCTGACTGGAATTTTCAGCCTCTGATTTATCCTGAGAACGGCTTCTTTTGGTATCCACCTTAACTCCTTTTGTATGTCCAATAGAAGTTGAATCAGAACGCCTTTTTCGTCAGCATATTTATCGATTATTCGGTCAATTCTCTCTAGAGACATGCCTAAACCTCATGCATTCGTGTCTCTTTTATGTCAAATTTACGTGTAGCTCAGCTTAAGTACCTTTCTCAAATCCTCTGCGCAAGCACGTTTGCCACGCTACTAGCAGAAATGCTGATCAACTTTCGGAAAAGCATATGTGAAAGAGTAGAAAATGCTTCAGAAACATTTTTAACCCTGCAGGTTACGTCAAATTCTAAATGTAAAATCAAGGGGAATATAAATGTCAAACAATAATCCCTCAATCGCTATAATCGGTGGGACAGGCAAAGAAGGATCCGCGATAGCCGCGAGGTTTGCTAAGGCAGGCTTCCGCACTATTATTGGTTCACGCTCCGCCAGCAAAGCCATAAATGCTGCATATAATCTTAACACTCAATTTAACGTTCTTACAGCTGAAGGCTCTACAAACCGTGAGGCAACCGCCAATGCAGACATTGTGCTTCTCGCTGTTCCCTATGATGGCATGAAACCCATACTTGAAGACATCAAGCCGGCAGCGCCAGGAAAAGTAATCATAAACATAGCCTCATCACTTGAACCCGAAAAGAAAAGCAGAGCAAGAATCAACCCTGAAGGCTCAATTGCCATGGAAATACAAAATTTCTTGGGTGCTGAAACCAAAGTGGTTGATGCATTCCAGAACATTAGCCCAGAACAGCTGGAGAAATTTGACGAGAAAATCGAAACCAGCGTTCTAGTTGTCGGAGCAGACAGAGAAACTCGCGACATGGTTATCGGAGTCATCGGGAAAATCGGTATAGACGCCTATGATGCAGGTGCAATTCAAAACGCAGTAGTAGTTGAAACCATGACAGCAGCACTCATCGCCATAAACATCCGCTACAAGATTAAGGGTGCAGGCATCCAACTCGTCGGTGTGCCCCGCAACTAACCCCACACCTTTTCTTTTATTTCGCAGCGTTTAATTTTTCTGGGCGAAGAAATCCTGAGCCTTTAGGCTGTTGCGCATAATCTGCTCCAAAACCCGCCTGCATTCCGAGGATCTGTCAACCTCAAACATCTTCCGCAGGTCTTCAGCCGAATCGATGTCGGTCGCCAGCCCAGTGGATAAGTGCAGACGAACGCCGATGCCTTTGCCATAAGCTTCACGAATGTGCGCTAAAAAGCTTTGAGGCCCAAAGCAAGCTGGGATCAACTTTGGCGGATTCTGGAAAAGCGCGTTTGTGCCCCAGTTGTTCGACGGCGAGAGAACTATGGCGCAATAACCCGCGCCCAGCTCAACGACACGGTTGATGTCTTTGGCAGTTACGAATGGGACATCCGCAGGTAAGACCAGAACCGAATCTGCGCCGTGCTGGACGCACCAGTCCGCGGCTTCTTCGATGGCGGGGTTTAGCCCATTTTTCGTTGTTGACAAGTACGCTGCGCCATACTTCTCTGCGGTCTGCTGGACCTGCGAGTCTTCGCCAACAACCAACATTTTGTCCACGACAGAAACCTTCAGCGCGGCTAAAACATCCTCAAGCATCGCTAAGGTGAGTTGTTTTCGTTCCTGCAGCGTGAAGACTGCTGAAAGACGACGTTTCGAAACCCCGAGGTTCTTCACGGGAACAACAGCATACAGCGCCAACGTGTAAACCGCCACAACGCCAACTAGCGGCGTTTCTCAACCTGTGCTCGCATGTTGCCTAAAAATATTAAGGTGGCGCGACAAAAAAGGCGCCCAATTGGTTTATTCTTTGAAGGCTGGGATAATTTTCGTGCCGATGAGGTCTATGGCTTGCTTCACGTTCGGACCGATGGGTGAACCGCACACGAACTGACCGATGCCGATCTTCTTGAGCTCAGCGATTTTGGCGATGCACGTTTCAGGTGTTCCGCATATGGAGAAAGCGTTAATCATGTCAGGGGTGACGGCGCCGAGGGCTGCTGGGAAGTTGCTTGTTTTGAGGGCTGCGCGGATTTCGTCTGCCTTGCCCGGGTTGATGCCATGTTTCTCCAGCACTGGTGGGGCGCTACCTGCAACGATGAATGCCACGACTGGTAATGCTGCTTTGGTGGCTTTCTTGGCGTCTTCGTTGATGCTGAATGAGGTGTACGCGGCTATGTCGACTTCTTCGGGCTTCTTGCCGACTTGCTTCATGCCTTCGCCTGCCATCTTGACTGCGAATCCTATGTCGCTTGGGTGGCTTGCGTTGACGAGGACTCCGTCTCCGATTTTGCCCGCCATCTCTAGCATCTTGGGGCCTTGTGCGCCGACGTAGACGGGGATTTTGTTCTTGATTTTGAAGTTGAATTTGGCGCCTGCGGTCTTGAAGACTTCACCTTGGTAGGCGACGTTTTCTCCTGCTGTGAGTTTGCGGAAGATTTCAATAGCTTCTTTGACAGCTGCCAGGGGTTTGCCCATTTCGACGCCGACAGCTTCCAACGTGGTTTTGTCGCCTGCGCCCATGCCCAAGACGACTCTGCCTGGGGCGAGTTCGTTGAGAGTGGCTATGGCTTGGGCTGTTATGACGGGGTTGACCATCCAGGGGTTGGTGACGCCCGTGCCAAACGTGATTTTGTTGGTGAACATGGCTGCAGTGGCGAGGGTGACGTAGACGTTGCGGTTGCCGAAGTGGTCAGTTACCCAGAGGTTGTTGAAGCCTTGTTTTTCTGCTATCATGGCGTAGGCGGTTAGTTTCCAGTAGGGGACATTGGGTACGAATTCAATTCCAAATTTGAGTGGCACTTTCATTTCCTCCATTAAGATTGAATTATCTCCGCGGCTACGTTGAGCATTTTTAGTTCGCCCAACGCGATGATGGTGTTTTCGACGTCAAGAAAGGCTGCAACTTCTAGCAGGTTTGTTACCCCTTTCTTTGAGCTGGCGGTTCCGTTTTTCATGTCCATGAGTATGGTGTTTGCGACGCTGTTGGGGATTTTATCGTTTTTGGCGCCCAAAATTACACCGATTAATCGTTCAGATAGTATTCCCCATTGTTCTTGGGGAACCATTTCAACGAGTTTAGCGTAATCCATCATGATTCCTCTGGGAAAAGATGTTACTATGCGTCACCTTAAAAATCTGTCGTCAACTCGTATCCCGCCCAGACGGGGCAAGGTTTACATAAGCCTAAAGTGAATCTCTCCATGCACGCTACGTAGCGGGTCAAATGGGAATGAGGCGATCGAAAATTCAGCCAGTCACAGTAATCGCGGTGGAGAACCTTCCCCTGTTCAAGAAGGGCGACAACCTTGGTCAGCTTATCTGTGAGGCAGCAAAAAAACAGAACACGCCTATCCAGGAAAACGATGTTGTCGTTGTCACGCACGTGGCCGTCTCCAAGGCAGAAGGTAACGTGGTTAACCTTGACGATGTGAAGCCTTCTGCCCAGGCTATGGAAATAGCTAAACGCACGGACAAGGACCCCGCCATGGTTGAAGTGGTTCTGAGGGAAACTAAGGAAGTCGTGCGCTTAGGTCCAAACAGCATCATAACGGAGACGAAACACGGCATAATCTGCGCGAACTCAGGAGTTGACCGCTCCAACGTGAAAGGCGACCGTATGGTGGCGCTGCTGCCTTTCGATTCTGACGAATCCGCGCAACGTATTCGTCAGGAAATAAAGCGGCAAACGGGCTGTGCCGTAGCCGTGATTGTTTCAGACACTCATGGTCGTCCGTTGCGCATGGGCGAAATAAATGTGGCCATAGGCGTTTCAGGATTCATGCCCATACGGGATAGGCGGGGAGAAAAAGACCTCTTCGGATTCGTTTTGAGAGTCAAGCAAACCTGCATTGCTGACGAATTGGCTTCCGCGGCTGAGCTGGTCATCGGGCAAGCTGACGAAGGAATACCTGTTGCCATCATCAGGGGCTACTCTTTCAAAGTTGCTGAGGACGTTTCAGCCCTCGAACTAACTCGTCCAAAAGAAAAAGACATTTTCCGATAACTTGGAAGCGAAAGAATGGAAGCCGCTACCCCGAAAGATTTTTTCGACAAGGTCCTGCTCCAGCAGTTCAGGCCAGACAAGGCTGCAGGTATAGACGTTGTGGTTCAAGTGACTGTAACGGGCGAGAACGGAGGCGACTGGGTCGTAACCATTAAGAATCAAAAGTTGACAGTTACGGAGGGCACACATGCATCGCCGAATCTGTCGCTTAAGATGACTGCGAAAGACTTTACCGACCTTGTTAATCGTAAGATAAGTGCGGAGAAGGCTTTCTTCTCCGGAAAAGTGCATTTCAAAGGCAACATTGCGCTTGCTTTAAAATTAAGAGATGCCGGTTTTCTTTAGGGTTTTCCTTTTTCAGCTTTTTCCTCGTTTTCGTCTTTTTCCTTTTTTGCGAATGCCATTAGCTGGTTAGCGAAGGTGTAGAAGCTGAAAGGCAAGCTGTTTTGTTCTTCTTCAAGGTTTACTAGGAAGGTGTCCATGCCTGTTATTCTGCCGACCATTTTCTCCCGTATGTAGGACCGGAACTTGTCGCATGAGGAGTAGTCGGTGTGGAGGGAAATTATTACGGCGTCGTACCCTAAGCCCATGCCGCGTTTGATAAGCATGACGGCGTTGGGGTTATCTGTCATGGCCTTGTAGTGCGCTCCTTTGAAGTCGATCAAGTCGTTTCCAGTCAGCAGTTGTTTTGGGTCCAGCTTTATGAAGGTTAAGGCAAGGAGTTCATAGCCTGCTTTGCTTAGGTCGGGAATTGCTGTGTACTCTCTCACGTAACCTTCTTTCTCCAGCTTGGTTCGGACCCGCGTGGCCGTTGGTTGAGATGCACCTATGGCTTTCGCGAGTTCTCGGTCGCTTCTTCGTGAGTTTCTAACGAGTTCGGCGAGCATTTTTCGCTCAATTTCTTTCAAGACCAAATTCCTCTACTCCCTTTTGCAATTGACATAAGCTTTTACAACCGCGCCTTATTAAGTTGATGCAAATGCCAACGAGTCTTAAGCAATTCTAAGTTTCTTTCGGACTTCTAGCGGCAATTCATTCTCGCCAACCTTGAAGGTTTCAGGCTCCGGAATCTTCAAAATTGCCCTCAACGCTTCCGCGTCAAGCTCGCAGATCAGTCGCGTAATTTCTGGTTTGGCTGCTTCAAAATGCTCCTTGAATTTCGCGCCGTCGGCGTAGAGTTTTTGGGCGAAGGCGCAGATGCTTCCCTTCTTTAGGAACCACTCCACTTTGCCGGCTTGGAAGTTTATGTCGAAGGTGATGGGTCCTGCTACACAGGTTTCAGGCTTGACGGCATGCACACGACATTTTCCCGTGTCCTTATTGTAGAGGACGCAGTATTCTTGCGCGTCCGCCACTGGATGTGAATAAGCTCCTTCAACAAATACGCCCGCCGAAGATGTGCCCTGCGTTTGTAGATAGGCGCTTATGATTTTTTTGCGTTTAGCTGTCAGGGGCGGGTACGCGCCTTGGCAGCACATCAACTTGCATTCCGAGCAGACATCGAAAGAGTAGGTTTTTCCGGTTCTATCATCCGACAAGGTTTTCCTCAACCTTCAGAAGTAAGGTTCGTTAGCGGCGAGGCACCTAATAAGCGTTGAATAAACCTTCACGATTGCTTCCCCCAAACCTACGCTTTGCGCCTCCTTTAGCACGTTCCGTCTGATGGCGTCGGAGAGGCTGCCCTCCTCGATTCGCTTCTTAACGAGAGACAGGTAGTTTTTTTCTTCTTGGTCAGCGTGCGCCCAAGCAACCTCGAATAAGCGCTGGCAAACATCCCGCGCGGTTGGACCGTGGGGGTTTTGGACTTTGGCGCAAAGCCCGTCGACTATGACGGCGTTGAAATCTTTTACGAGAATTTCATAGGGCAAAAGCTCGGGTTCGGCTGACATCAGTCCTCGGAGTACTGCGCGGACAAAGCAGCTGAGCGCGACGTCGGATTTGATGCATTCCTGCTCATCCATAACGCGGAGCTCCAGTGCTTTGCGGTCGAAGCGGAAGATGACGCCGCGGCTGTTCACCCACTCCCTGTTCAGAATGGTGTGGGCAGTGCCTGCCCTGGCTAGGTCGCGGGTGTATTTTCCGATGACTTCTTTGCGATAGATGTTAAACGAGGAAGCGTACTCTGGAACCACGTCGCCTGTGACCGAGGGGACTTCGCGTTGGTTCACCTTGTAGAAAGCCAGTCTGTTGTCCACGTTCTCGTGGAGGGCGCTTTCGTAGATGGGCGACGACGCGGCGATTGCGGGCAGGTAGGGGCAGATGTTAGCGAGGAGGTTGTGCTGGAGGATGCCATCTGCCTCTTTGGAGTAGGGCACGTTTAGATGGAAGCTCTGGATGTTGAGCCACCCATGCTGTTTGAGGTTAAAGACCCTGCCGTATTCCTCGTAGATTCGCTTGTGGTGGTGCGGCCAGATGCCTGTTTCTTCCAGCTTTAGTAGCGGGTGCATGCCGGTTCCCAGCAGGTTCGCGCCGAACTTTTCGTGCAGAAAGTCCGAGAGCGTCACGACCGCGTTATGCATGGTTTCCTCGAACTGGCGGGGCGACGCGAAGGGGTGGTTGGCTTTGATTTCCACAACGTGCAGCTGCATCTCTTTGCCAAACGTGAAGTCTGGCAGTTCGATGAAGTTCTGGGTTTTGCCGCAGTAAGCTTTGATGACTTTGTCGGAGATAGGTAAAGCCTTCAGTTCTTGGTCAACTATGGATAATTCGTGTTCAGGACCCAGGACTTCAAGCGGCTTGTACATACCGTTTCCTCTTTGTCGTCTCGCATTTAATGAGGTGCGTATACGAAGGAGTCAATTTTAAACGTGCTGTTCCTGGGCTATCAGCAAAACTTGGTCTCGTAGAGTAATCTCGCAGTTGCTTGTTGGATGGGTAGAAGATTTTTTGTGTGCACAATTTTTTTCGCGTTTTTTGCACAATTTGGGGGAAAACTGTGTTTCTGGGTTTGGACCAGTTTGCTTTCGTTTAGAGCAGTTTGTTGGCGGTTTTGGGGAATTGTGCGAGATTTGTGCAAATTGTGCAGAATTGTGCTAATTTGTGCGAGAAATTCGCCTTGATTTCCTTGGATGGTTAGGTTTCAGAGGGCGAACTAGGCGAGATGCGTGGTTTGGGTAGGGGATTTTTTTGTCGGGTCAATGGTTTTTGCCATTGACGGTCAATGGAGAAAAACCTGGCTTCTGGGATAAAGTCAGGTTGCTTTTGGCTAAAGCAGTTGGCTGGCTAATGCATTTGCGATTGACCCCATTGACCCGCCATTGACCGATTTGTTCTGAGACGGAGGATTAAGAAAGTTTGGGAGACTCGGGTAGGGGATTTTTACATGCCATCAATGGTTTTTGGCATTGATGCCATCAATGGGGAAAGTCATGTTTGGGGACTGAAGCAGTTTGCTTTTGATTTTCTGCTTGTTTTAGCAGTTGCTTCGCCATTGATGGCTATTGATGGCGCCATCAATGGATAACTCGTTCACAATAGGAGCTGGCGTTTGGCTTTGGGTTGGCTGGGACCAAAATTCATAGTTACAACTATTGCCAGAGCTTAGTCATAACTATTCTAAATGTTGAAGCGGCACCAAAGCGATATGCTGAGATTAGTCAAAGAGGTGCCGGAACAACATACAGTAATAGTCAAAAAACTAAATTGGTTTTATTATTAATGATGCCTCGTGAAAACTAAATTAGGAACTGCCGAGTTGAGGTTTACAGAGAGTGCTTTTCAACGCAAGTCTTGGTGGGCACGGGCGGGTGGGCCTATTTCCCAGTTGACGCAGGTTCCCGGCTGAAAGCCTACTCGCGGGTCTTCAACTTCGTTGAAGTCAACAGTACCTTCTACGAGTATCCTGATCCACGCAGAGTTGAGGGTTGGCGTAGAATGGTGCCCTCAGACTTCACGTTTGCGGTTCGCTGCCATCAAGACCTCACTCACCGAATCGGCTTGAAACCCACCGACGATGCTTATCGAGTTTTGAGCCAGACTATAAACTATTGCGCCATTCTGAGGGCGCCCTTTTTGGTCCTTGAAACTCCGGCGAGCTACGTCTTTAGCGGCGAGGCTGTGGAGGATGCGCGTGCTTTTTTCTCCTCTTCCAAACTTGGCGGTGTGCGGCTGGTTTGGGAAAACCGAGCACCGTTAACCACAAAGGCGCAAAGCATGATGCAGGATTTGAACATCGTGCACAGCGCTGATCTGTCGAGGCAAACGCCGCTCTTTGCTTCCGACGTTCTCTACACCCGGCTCTTCGGCAAAGGCAAGCACAACATATACCAGTTCACGGACGAGGAACTCGAAGAGATCGCCCACAAAGTCCTAACTAGCAAAGCAAAAACCGTCGCCCTATCGTATCACGGGGTTCGCATGAATTCCGACGCCCTGCGGTTTACGAGTTACTTGAAAACAGGAAGCTTCCCCTCGATAACTCAGTTCACAGGGGTCGCTGCAGCCAAGGCGGTCCTTGCTGAAGACGCCAGGTTCCCCGCATCCAAGCAGGCCCTGATTGAAGACCAAGGCTGGAAAGTATTCGACGTCACATCCAGCAAGAGGCTTCGCCTTTCCGAGTGGCTCATGCAAATCCCAGACAAGGTCTACACCGACGTCGAAGAAGTGGCTCAAGCGTTGGAGGCAAAACAGTGAGCACCGCACCGATATTGTTGGGCACTTCTGGCTGGAGCTACAATGAATGGGAAGGCAGCTTCTACCTAAGAGGCGAAAAAAGAAAGCTACGCGCATACACCAGCGTCTTCAAAACCGCAGAAATAGACTCTACGTTCTACCGTAACCCCACGAAGGGCACGGTTATGGGTTGGATGCGCTATTCGCCTCCCGACTTTGTTTTCACGGCTAAGCTGCCCAAGCTGATTACACACGACAAGAAACTGGGGTTGAAAAGCGACGTAAGACAAGACTTGGAGACGTTCCTCGGGCTGATGCAGCCGCTGCAGCTGAGCGGCAAACTCGCGTGCCTGCTCATCCAGCTGCCCCCAAAATACAGCTTTAACCTTGAGAGCCTCGAGTCGTTCTTTACGCTGCTTGACCCAAGGTTCCGCTACGCCGTAGAGTTCCGCAACCTCTCATGGATGCGAGACGAAACATGGGCTCTCCTGAAAAACTTCAACGTAGCCTACACAAACGTTGACGAGCCACTCCTTCCGAGCGAAACCCATGTGACCGCCGACTTCGCGTACTTCCGCTGGCACGGGCGCGGAGAGAAAATCTGGTTCGACTACCAGTACAGCAAAGACGAGCTCGAAGCATGGGTTCCCAAAATCGAAGAAGCAAAAACAAAAACCAAAAAAATCCTCGGCTACTTCAACAACCACTACCATGGCTACGCCCCCGAAAACTGCCTCTACCTCATCGAACGCCTCGGCTTAACCTCACCCGAGCAAAAACATGCAAAAACAAGCTTTGCCAAACAATTGCGTCTAGGCGATTTTTCAACCACGTAGAATGCCATAGCCTCTTGCCTGATGCATCCTTGGCAAGAACATCAAAATAGATCTCTTAAACAACTCCTCGCAGAGGTCGCTTTGCTTCAGTATTAACCCATTTTGTTCGAACAGCCGTTTTATCGGAATAACAAATTTCAAATACAACCCAACTAATCACATCAAATCAAAAAGGGTGCACATTAATGAGCGAATACTTCAACAAGAAACTTGAACCCATCAAGGTCGCGCCGAAAAGCGTCAACCAGCTCCTCACCGAAATGGCCAAAACCGCCTACCAAGGGCGCAAACTCGGCGAGGCTGTGGACGTTTGGGAAAAGATGGTTAACGAGAAAGACCTCACCATAGCCATGGGCTTCGCGGGTAGCATGAGCACGGCGGGTCAGTGGACCATCGTCAATTGGCTCATGGAGAACCGATTTATCGACGTCCTAGTCTCCACGGGCGCCAACGTCAGCGAAGACATCGTTGACGCTATGGGCTTCGGCTACTACCAGGGCAGCCACATGGTCAACGACGAGCAACTGCTCAAAGACGACGTCAACCGCTACTACGATGTCTTCGGCAAAGAAACCGACTACCGCAAGATGGAGGAACTCGTCACCGACTTCATCATGACCCTCAAAACTGACTACCCCTACAGCAGCGCTGAATTTTTCCACGAACTCGGCAAATTCCTTAGCGAAAAGAAAATCCCAGCCATATCCGCCAAAGCCTACGAGAACGGCGTGCCCATCTTCAGCCCAGCATTCCTGGACAGCGCCTACGGAGAAACCATCCTCATGGCCAAAAACAAGGGCCACAAAATCATCGTCGACTCAGCAAAGGAATTCGAGCAATTTGTCAGTATTGGCACCAAGACCAAAGACGTGGGTGTCATCTACATCGGCGGCGGCGTCCCCAAAGACCTCATCCAACTCATCGCCATATCCGTCTCACCCATGACCGAAGACAAAGGCGTGTCTGGACGCGACGGCCACCTTCGCAAAGGCCTGCAAGAATACTACTACCCCCACAAGTACGCCATACAAATCACTACTGACGCGCCGCAATGGGGCGGCTTAAGCGGCTGCACCTTTGAAGAAGCCATCAGCTGGGGCAAAATCAACAGCCAACCCAACACCCGTGCCGTGGTTTACAGCGACGCCACCATTGCGTTGCCGCTGATTACGCATGCGTTGTGTGAGCGGGTTCCGAAGAAGCGGAAGGGGCCAGACATGAGCTGGCTCTTCGAGGGTCTGTAAGCCTTCTATATTTTTTCTTATTTTTTGTTTAGTCTTGTGAAGAGCGAGCCTGCCATTATGGGCAAAATTACAGATGCGTCGCCTTCGACCATGATGCGTCTGGCTTTTTCGCTGATTTTTCCCCAGGAGACCGCTTCTCGGGGTCTGGCGCCGCTTAAGCTTCCGTCCCACTCGTCCGCCGTGGTGATGTAGACGACGAAGTCTAACCCGTCTTTGAACTGATTCCACCATATTGTGTGGTGTTTGCTTATGCCGCCACCTACGATTAGGGCGCCGCTTTTTTGCGCGTCGAACACGATGTTGTTTAGCATGCCAGAGTCCTTGAGCAAGTTCAATTTAAAGCCGTGGTCTTGGCTGAATATCCACGTCTGGTAGCCGACAGCGCCATCCGTTATACCCGGCACGAAGACTGGTATGTCGTTTTTTGCTGCCCAATACAGAATCGAAGACTCATTACAGCATCGCAGGCCAATTTCGTGGACCAGTTCGCTTGCCGAAAGTTCTTTTCTGCCCTCTTTGTAGAGGTCAGACAGTAATGCTTGGATTTTCTTTTCGATAATGGTTCCGTAGCTGTCATTGGGCACAAGCACGTTGCCCAATCGGTTGACGCCTTCCTTGTGGAGTTTGCTGTCGTTCATGACAAAGCTGCCGCGGTAGTAGTCTTTCCAGCACCTTGCTAGGTCGTGGTCGATGGTGCCGCAGGTGGTGATGACTACGTCGACGAGTTTGCGTTTGACGAGTTCGCGGAGTACGCCGCGGGTGCCGGTTGCGACGAGGTTGCCCGTGAACGAGAGGAACTTGACGCAGCCCTTTGTCTTTATCATGTTTTCCATGATGCTGACGCTGGTGGCGAGTTTGCCTGCTGTGAAGCCCCAGGCGCCTTCCATCTGTTTGACGAGTTCGTCTATGGTCATTTCTTTGGAGTAGTCGTAGTCTTTGATGGCTTCTTTCAACTTGGTCACTTCTCCGATGCTGTGATGAGAATGGATATTTCAAGATAAATACGTGTCGAACTGCTATGTGCCCGAAAAGGCCTTGTGGGCGGCTAAACGGTGAGGTAGCTGATGATTTTCGAGTATAGGTCCTTGTCTTTTTGGTCTTCGTACCCAGCGTAGATGCTGGGGTTATCATTCACTTCTACTACAACAAATTCACCGTTGACCTCTTTGATGTCCACGCCGTAGAGGCCTTTGCCGACGACGCTGCACGCCTTCAATGCCACTTCTCTGAGGCTCTGCGGGATTGTTTCTTTTCTGAGCGCTACTGTTCTGCCCCACACGATAGTGGGTTTGCCTCTGAGTTTGGCGCCGTGCTTCCATCTGCCCTTTGGAATCATGTACTTGCAAACATAGAGGACGTCGTTGTTGAGGACGCCGACGCGCCAGTCGAATTCTGTCGGTGTAAATTTCTGGACGGCAAGAACGTCTGATTTCTTGAAGAAACGCTTGCAAACGTCGCGGAAGCTAGTTTCACATGCGGCTTTCTCGACATACTTGCTGAAGCTCGTGTAGGGCGCCTTGATGACGACGGGTTTGCCCAGCTGGTCGAAAATGTCTGTTATTCGCTTGTGGTGGAACTCGTCTTTGTTCAAGAACATGGTCGGTATGCGGGGAACGTTATACTTCTCAAAGAGCTCATACTGGTGGACTTTGTTGCCGCAAATCGTTATGGATTCAGGGTCGTCAATAACCTTCAGCCCAAGCTCCCAAGCGGTCTTAGAAACTACATAAGCGGTGTTCAACGGATCTGTCGTTGCGCGAATGAAAACAGCATCGAACTTGTGGACATCAGAAATGCCTTCTCGGAACAAGAAGTGGAATTCTTGCCCCTGCTTCTCAGCAGCTGTCTTGAAGTTCTGGAGAGCGGCTTCTTCTCTGGGGTCGGAGAAATTATATTTTTCAACAAAGCAGGCGATTTTAGGCACCGAAGTGTTCACCTTGCTCCGAAAGGAGCGAAACCTCTCTCGAAATCATCTTCAAATCTTGCTCGGAAAGCTCATCTTTGCTTACGGGTTGCAACCCGCAGAGATAAGCTTTGCCATCAGCTTTTTGTACATGCAGCTTACACACAGGTATCTTGAAAACCTCGTACACTTGCCTGCTTATTTTCTGTGTCTCTACGTCCTGGCTGCACTTGCCAAAGAACGACTTAAACGTGGTCACTTCGCCTTTGAAGGGTTGGACGCAAACGGCGAACTTGTAATTCATTCCCAAGCTCTTCATAGCGCGGTAAAGTGCACTCTTGTTACTTGCGGTTTTGTAGCCGTCGTACATAAAGGGGTTCACGGCAAAAACAACGACGGGGAACCCGAGTTGGGCGATAATTTTCTTCACGGAATCCGTCACCAAAAACGGCAGTGTCGGAACTCCTGCCCTGGCTGCTCGGAGGAGCAGTATGGGCGTTCGGCTGGAGTCTATGATGTTTTCGCATGAAGGAATGACGGCGTTGCCCAAGACCTCTGCATGAAGCGAAACGTAATAGCCTATTTTGAGGTAGCGGTAGTCGTTGTTTATGTTTAAAGTTGGTTCCTTGATGGTTGAATCTAGAAACGTTGCCGGGTCAATTACGCGCGAATCGGTTGTTAGGTCGATGTTCGAGACGACCAACACTCATGAGACACCAGGTAATCGAAACCCGATATCCTGAAGGTCGTATTTAAGATTAGCGATGGCAGCAGCGACTATGAGACCGAAAAGTTAAGTTCCCGCCGAATTGATTTTAAACCAAAAACATTAAAAAGCTTATCCACGCCCAAACCCACGAAAGGAGACCGCGCCGTTGAGTGCGCGCCCAAACTGAGGAGAGGTCGTATCGTGTTTTTGCAGTCAGCATCATGTTGCTTTCCGAAGCTGAGAAACCAATGATCTGAGGGCAATTCATCTCTTTTCATGTCGGTTTTCTAATGTTCAAGATGCAACATGCTGTTTGCCCAACGAACCCCAAGAAAAGCGACCCCGCTGTTCTGCCAAGGCTCCAGAAACTTGCGTTCTTACAGCAAACGTTAAAAACAGAATCGACGGATTGAGTCAGGTAAGGGGCCATAATTATGCAGACTCTTAAGGAATTGCGGGAAAAAATCAATAGCCTGGAAGATGAACGAGCACGTTTGTTGGTTGAAGTGGATGGTCTCCGAAAAGCCGCGGAAGCACGTGCTGCATCCCTCGAAGGCGAGGTGAGCGAGTTAAGGAAGGATGTTAATTCGCTGCGCGAATTCTTGAGACCTTAGGGCGAAAGTAATCTGGTCGTAGAACCCCAAGTGTTCAGTCTAACTGTAGTTCAAGTTAGGAACGCGGGGTTTTTTAGAGATATTCTTTTAAGCGCCCAAATTCCTCTTTTAATTGCATGCCCTACAAGTTTACGTTTGACATTTCTAAAGCTCCGCATCATTTTTTCGCAGAAATTGCAGTGGCAAGCTACCAACGCGGTGTCCACAAGGTCTTTTTGAGAACGCTGCAGGACATCGTACGTAAGTTCCGAATTCAAGAAGCCACGGGCTTAAACATCCAAGACGCAGTCGTCCTCATCCAAGATCTCATAGACATACAAGCCGTAAACCTCATGACGCGAAAAAGCTTTTTACAAACTAAGAAACGCGCCCTTTTCCTACCGCATTGCAGCCGCAAATACATGGATGGGCGATGCAAAGCAATCTTCGACTCTGCTCTTCCCAGCTACGTTTGCCAGCGTTGCTCGCCAGACTGCCACGTCAACCAAGCTTCGTCGCTTGCAAAGGAGAAAGGCTACGACGTCTACGTATTGCCCGGAGGGTCATGCGTGCCCAAGATTCTAAAGACGCACAGGTACGAGGGCATCGTGGGAGTGGCTTGCGGAGAAGAGGCAAAGCTGTCTTTGGATCTCCTCAAAAGTATGGACGTGACGGGGCAGTCGGTTCCGCTGCTAAAGAATGGCTGCACTGACACAGTTTTCAACTTGGAGACTCTCAATAAGACTCTTTAACCTCAGCCAACTTTTTCAGTTTGACACTTGAAATTTATGTCTGGCTCAAATCGCTCTATATGAGAGTGTCGAGCTTTGTTTGTTAGACCAAAGAGCAGTTGACTCGTCACCATGTGCTAGTGGAGAGAAAACGACAAAAAAGCCCAGCTACATTTGTCAGTTAATGCACCACAACCTATTTATTCGCGGAGAAAAAAACTAAAGAAGCCTACACTAACGAGGAGAGACACGTAGTCTTGACGGAAAGCAACGCGGTGCTGATCGGCAAGAAGCCTGTTATGAACTACGTGCTTGCCTGCATTACCTTGTTTCATGGCGGCGCTAAAGAAGTCACCGTCAAAGCCCGCGGAAAAGCCATAAGCCAAGCAATCGACGTCGTCGAAGTCGTCAGGCGTAAATTCCTCCCAAACGTGAAAATCAAGAAAGTCGGCATCGGAACCGATCAGTTCACAGCCCAGGATGAGGGCGAGAACTTGACTAACGTGAGCACCATAGAAATCATCCTATCAAGATAACAGATAAACTTAAGCTGGAGCGCAACTCCGACCACGCTCCTCCTTCGGTTCACGGAAAAGGCGTCTTCACATGAAAACTGAACTCTGCAGCTTCTGCCTAAAGAGTGGCATGCTGTGTCAAAAATGCTCCGCCAAAGTTAAGACTGGCGAAATAAGTGACTTAGACCTGAAAGTCGCCCGTCAGCTGCTGCTTTTGGAAGAGAAGTATCCTTCACTTCAGAACGTCTGCTTCTTCAAAGCCGTGGACGCCAACCGAACCATTGCCCTTATTGTTGGACATGGCGATGTGCCGAGGCTTTTAGGATACGGTGGAAAAATCGTGAAAGCAATCAGCGAGCAAACAGGGAAGTCTGTGCGAATTTTGGAAAACGGCACGGACGACCGCAAGTTCCTCGAGGACCTCTTCACGCCGCTAAGCATCTTGACGATTAACACAATTTGGCTACCTGACGGCACGACAGAGACCCGTGTGATTCTGCACAGGAAACGGGGCATGCAGTTGCCCTTCGATTTGGCAGCTATCAAAGAAATCGCGCGTACCGTGCGCAAGATGTCGTTGCGCGTAGAGTTTGCAGACTAATCCGGGAGAGACTCATATGACATTGGATTCTCTGGGCGAATGGACCAGAACGCATTTTACTTCAAACGTGGTGCCTGAAATGGACGGTTTCGAAGTCACGCTTTTCGGCTGGGTTTTTGAGGTTAGAGACCTTGGCGGCATACGTTTCGTTATTCTGCAGGACCGCGAAGGTACCATCCAAGTCACAATACCCAAGAAACGTGTCCCTCCCGAAGTCGTTTCGAAGACAGATGCCCTTCAGAAGCGATTCGCTATAGGCGTGAAGGGTACGGTTAAGAAGACTACTATGACGCCTCGAGGCATCGAAGTTGTTCCGAACGAAGTCCGCGTCTTCAATATAGCTGCTGAACAGCTGCCTATTGACATCACGGGCAAGACGCCTGCCAACATCGAAGTCCGTTTGGACGCCCGAGCACTTGACCTTTCCTTAGCACAGAACTTGGCGGCTTTCAAGATTCAGCATCAAGCTTTGATGGCTATTCGCGATTATCTTTTCGAAAAAGGCTTTTTGGAGGTTCACACACCGCGCATCATCGCTTCAGCAACAGAGGGAGGCGCCGAACTGTTTCCAGTTGATTACTTCGGGCAGAAAGCGTACCTTGCGCAAAGCCCGCAGCTGTACAAAGAGCAGTTGACGATGAGCTTCGAGAAGGTCTTCGAGGTCGGCCCCTTCTTCCGTGCCGAGCTGTCACACACACGCCGACACCTAAGCGAGTTCGTCTCCGTCGACATCGAGCAGGCTTTCTCCAGCGCCGAAGACGTCATGCAGCTTCTTGAACAGGTCATCCAGCACACCTGCAAAGCCATCAAAGAAAAATGCACCAAAGAACTCAGCGCACTCAAATATCACGCAACTGTGCCCGAACTGCCGTTTAAGCGCTTCACGTATGACGAGGTTCTGCGTGATCTCAAAGAACAGGGCGTGACGATTCCGTGGGGCGAAGACATCACGACCGAAGCTTTCCGCGCCCTGGGTAAGGAACGCGGATATTACTATTTCATCACGGACTGGCCAACCCACAGCAAAGCCTTCTACATCAAACCCCGCGAAGGCAAACCCGAGCTCTGCGAGGGGTTCGATCTGATGTGGCGTTGGATAGAGCTGGTTTCAGGCGGCACTCGAATAGCAGACAAAGCCATGCTGATGGAACGCATGCAAGAGAAAGGCTTGAACCCTGAGTCCTTCAAGTATCACCTGCAGGCGTTCGATTACGGTATGCCACCGCATGCTGGCTGGGCCATCGGTTTGGAGCGCCTTACAATGGTGCTCACTGGCAAGAAAAACATTAGGGAAGTCTCACTTTACCCAAGAGACCGAGCGCGACTAACGCCGTAAGCGCGTATTTTGCTTGAGAATTCTATAAACTGATTGTACATTCTTTCCTCTGGGCAATCGTTATCTTACAAGTCGGAGCTAAAATCTGAGTTCTTTCGGTTTTAGGCTGTAAAGCGTGATTTCTAGCAATGCTTTAATGCAGTACTTGGCTTATCATTTAGAAACGAAGGGGACAATATTTCTGTCGGGTGGTGAAATGTGCCTTGGGCATCGAGGGACTTAACCGCGTTTTCAACCCTAAACGAATCGCAATTATAGGCGCCAGCGAACGGGAAGGCTCCATAGGGGCAAAAATCCTCCAGAACCTCGTCGGCGTAGGGTACAAAGGCACAGTCTACCCCGTCAACACCTTCCGCCAATCAGTCCAAGGCATAATCGCTTACCCAAGCATAACCAAAGTTCCCCACGGCGTAGACCTCGCCCTTGTGGCGACGCCCGCTCATACGGTGCCCCAGATAATTGAGGAATGCGGCAAAGCAGGAGTTTCAGGCGTAATCATTTGCTCCGCGGGCTTTCGGGAAAGCGGCAAAGACGGCTCTGCGCTCGAGGAAAAAATCCTCAGTTATCAAAAAACTTACGGCATCCGCGTAATCGGGCCAAATAGCATAGGCATAATCAGGCCCAAAATCAACCTCTTCGCAACGTTCGCCGACAAACGCGCCAAGCCCGGCAGAATAGCATTTATCTCGCAAAGTGCGGCCCTCTGCGCTTCAGCACTGGACTGGGCTTCAGAAGCCCAAATCGGCTTTAGCGCTGTGGTCTCCACGGGGTCGATGCTGGACGTAGACCTTTCGGACCTCATAGACTTCTTCGGCACGGATGGCCAAACAAAAAGTATAGTCCTCTACGTGGAATCTGTGAAAAACGCGCGTAGATTTATCAGCGCCGCCCGAGACTTCGCCCGAACCAAACCCATCGTTGTTGTGAAGGCTGGGCGATTCCAGGAAACCATGGCGCAGACCATCTCGCACAGCGGCTCCCTGGCAGGGGAGGATGCCGTTTACGAGGCAGCTTTCAGACGCGCAGGCATCGTGCGAGTCGACACCATGCGTGACCTTTTCGACTGCGCCGAAGCCTTGGCGCGTCAATCTAACCCGAGCGGTCCCAACTTGACAATTGTGACGAACGCTGGGGGTCCTGCGATTATGGCTAGCGACTGCCTCATCTCTAGAGGCGGCAAGCTTTCCTTGCTGAGCAAAGAAACCGTTCAGGCGCTTTCGCAAGCGTTGCCGTCTTACTGCAGCTACGCAAACCCAATCGACCTTGTTGAAGAAGCCAACCCGACAAGATTCCAAACGGTCCTGGACATCTGCCTCAAAGATTCAGGCAGTAACGGATTTCTCATCATATACGCGCCTCAAGCAAATACGGACCACCAAACCCTGGCTAGGCTGGCGGTAGCGGCAAGCAAGAAAACTGACAAGCCACTACTCGTCTGCCTCATCGGCGAGGACATGAACTGCCGAAAAGCAAGGCACCTTCTGCAGCGCCACGGGATTCCTTCTTTTTCAACGCCCGAACAAGCCGTTTCAACCTTCATGTACATGTACAACTACACGCAGAACCTTGAACTCCTGTACCAGACGCCCGAAGACCTTCAAGTGGAGCCAGTTAACCCGCAAGCACTGAGGGAAAGCCTCAAGAACATAACTGGCGAGGGGCGAACGGTCCTCACATTGCCTGAGGCCTTTTGTTTCTTGGAAGCATATGGAATCCCAGCCGTTAAAACCGTGACGGCCGCCAGTCGAGAGGAAGCTGAAGCTGCGGCGTCAAGTGTTGGATACCCCGTCGTCATGAAAGCACTCTCCCCGCAAATCACCCACAAATCCGACGTTCAAGGCGTAATACTTAATGTCTGTTCTTCGTCGCAGGTGCCAGACTTCTTCTATGTACTCGAAAAACGAGTCAAAAACCTGGACGTAAACGCGCATTTCCAGGGGGTGATTATTCAGCCCATGATCTTCGAAAGAAGACACGAACTGCTGATTGGCGCCAAGAAAGATCCACAGTTCGGCCCTGTGATTTTGTTCGGGATGGGCGGTACGAAGGTGGAGCTGTTTCGAGACGTGAGCGTTGGCTTCCCGCCGCTAAACAGGGTCCTTGCAAGGCGTTTAGTTGAATCATCGTCCATTTACAAACACGCGATGTCTTCGGGGCACCCGTTTAACACGCGGCTTCTTGAGGAGGTTCTGGTGAAATTTTCACGGATGATTGTGGATTTCCCAGAAATCAAAGAAGCAGACATAAACCCCCTCATTCTCAACAAGGACATAGCCGTCGCCGTAGATGCTCGCATAGTTTTAGATGAAGAACAGATAAACCACGACAAGCCTGCCAAAGAAACCCTTGCAATCGCCCCTTACCCCCGTGAATACGTCGCGGACTTCAAGCTCAAGAACGGCGTTTCAGTTTTGCTTCGCCCCATAATGCCCGAAGACGAAGGACGCTTCAACGACTTTCTCAAGTCCCTCTCCGAGGAAACCATTCGGTTCAGGTTTTTTGAAATCTTCAAGGAAATGTCGCACGAAACTCTGACTAAATACTGCAATTTAGACTACGACAGGGAAATCGCAATCATAGCCGAGCATCAAGGGCAAACACGCCAACTCGTCGGCGCTGTGCGGTTGACAGTGGAACCGAACGGCAAAGACGCAGAGTTTGCCATAATGGTGAGCGACCAGTTGCAAGGAGCTGGCCTCGGGTCAAAACTCATGGACACTCTCGCCACTATAGCACGGGACAAGAAGCTTGCACAAATCCACGGTTACGTGCTCGCCAACAACTACAAGATGCTTACACTCTGTTACAGGAAGGGGTTCAAATCAACTTTGCTGGATGAGTACACCGTCGAAGTAACCTTGCCTCTCTCCCCAGGCTCGGTGTCTTCATAGCCCAAAACTGCCCAAATTTGCTTAGTTCTTCTTTGTTATCGTGAAAAAAGTAAGCTAAATCTAAAACGAAAATTTCTTTGATTGTTAATTTTATGAAGTTAGCGTGTGCTTACAAAGAACCTTTGTAATGACTTCTTGTAGGGCATCCAACGCACTTTTGGGACTCATAGCGCTTGCATGGGTCGCATTCAACATTGCAGGGAGCAACAGCTTTGTCTTTTGTAGCGAGGCTATCCCTAATTTGAAGGAACGACGAAAAGTAAGTGTCGCTTATAGGGTAGAATTCTGATCTCCGGATTCCTTTGCTGCATCTTAACGAGCATTTCTCCATCGATATGCTCTCCAGTGTTTCTCTCGTTTCTGCAACGACGAGGGCAATCAGGTTATAGCCACCTATTGTTTTGAAGATCTGAACTACCCGAGGGCATTTTTCGAAACGGTCGAGTACGTTTTGCATTGCATCGGCACTTTCCATTTCTAGCATTGCAATTGCTGGGTGAAGGCCAAGGGCATTTGGATTGATTAGGGCGGATATTTTGATTATGCCTTTTTCTATGAGTTTTTCCATTCTCTTCTTTATTCCCATGCTTGAGAACCCTGTGATATTGGCTAATTCTTCAAGAGATGTTCTCCCGTCTTCTTGGAGCTGGGCTATTATTTTCTTATCGACATCGTCCATAAACGATACCTGTTTATTTTCTAAACACAATGTATTAATATAGTTTATATATTAAACTATTTCGTAAGAAAGACGAAGGTTAAAGAAATGACCCAAAGAATAATGATGCCCGTTGAAGATGAAACTGGACTAGATGCTCAATTAGCCCACCACTTTGGAAGGGCACCCTACTTCGCAATTGTAGAATTTGATGAAAAACAAAAACCACTAAAAGTCAAAACTGAACCAAACAGAAGCGAACACATGGGAGGCGCACAAGGACATTCGCATGAAAGCTTTCTGGCATTAAAGCCAGACATTGTAGTAGCGTACACCATGGGACCCGGAGCGCTACGCACATTCCAAGACGCGGGCGTTACGGTTTTGCAGGCCACCTCCAACACTGTAAATGGCAATATTGAATCCTTCAGAGAGGGCAAACTCAAAGGACTTGCAGGAGGATGCGAACATGCTCACCATCACGAACACGAACTCTAAATTAGGCCTAAATCCTAAAGAATAAATTGGTGATGCAATTGCCCAAAATTAAAGCAAAAGCAACATGGGTGGAAAATGTCCGCTCAATCGTCGACAACCAAAGGACCCCCAGCATAGTCTGTGATCTTTCTACATCAGCCGGAGGAACAGACAGCGGCCCAACAGCTCTCGAGCTTAGTATGATGGCTCTGGCAGACTGCGGTGTAACAATATTCGCCGATGTCTGCAAAAAGAGCAATATCCAACCCAGGAAAGTCGAAGTAACCGTAGAAGCTGACAAAGCAGCCGATTCACCTGCAGTGACAGGAATATGCATGAAAGTCAACGTTGTATCTAACGCCAGAAAAGAACTCGTAGAAGCCGCCTGGAGACGCACAGAAGCCAACTGTCCCGTCCTGCTTATCTTCAAAGACCCTACCCCAGTCAAAGTCGAGTTCGAAAGTAAAACCGAATAAGGCAATCGCTTTGTGGAGTAGCCAAGAGCTATTCCTCATTTGAACCCATCGATTTTGCTGTGAAAAACACCTTCAAGGAAGACTTGAAAAAATGAAAGCAATATTGATCCATGCTCAAAAACAGGGTCACAGAGCAATTAAATACTGCAAAAGCGACGTTTTATCACAACGCAAAGGAACTCTGGTTGCGAGCGAGGAAAAAGGGGTGAACAGGGCTTATTGAGAGCATTAATGCTTGGCAATATCTTATGCCTGCTGATGCTTCTTGGTCTTTTAGCAAATATTAACACTGTATCGTCAATACAAGATTCTTGGCCAATGTTTCGTCATGATTCAGCACACATAGGCTTTTCTGCCTCAACAGCTCCAGCTGCAAACCAAACGCTATGGACAAGAACAACCAATGGACCAGTGGGTTCCTCTCCCATCGTTGCAAATGGCGTAGTCTACGTTGGCTCGTTAGATCATAATATTTACGCCCTAAACTTCTCAACAGGTATCATAGAATGGATTTTTGCAACAGACGGCGAAGTTTACTCTTCGCCAGCGTTTTTCAACGGTATAATCTACGTTGGTTCGTTTGACCATAATATGTACGCCTTAAATTCCTCAACTGGTGTTCAACTTTGGAACTTCTCAACGGGTAGCGGAGTTATCTCGTCTCCGGCCATTGCTAACGGCGCAATATACTTTGCTTCCAATGATAGTCTCATCTATGCTTTGAACGCTCAAACGGGCGAACTTTTGTGGAATTATTCAACAGGTGATGTAGTTCAATCGTCAGCCGCGGTTTCGGGCGGCATAGTCTACGTTGGTTCAAACGATTACAACGTCTACGCCTTAAATGCTACCACAGGCAAAAAAATTTGGACATACGCAACAGGTAGCTTTGTTCTGTCTTCCCCTGCTGTTGCTAACGGTGTGGTTTACGTAAACTCTTTCGATAATAATACTTACGCTTTAAACGCCACTACTGGAGTCCCGCTATGGAAAAGGACAATTGGTCACGGCTATTGCATGCAATCTTCTCCCGCAGTTTATGGTGGATTAGTTTACACAGGCTCGTATACTTGGTCGCCTGGTGACAGAGTTTATGCTCTAAACGCTTCAACAGGAGTTGTCGTCTGGAGTTACCTGACTGGAGGAGGTATATGGTCTTCCCCTGCCGTTTCAGATGGCACAGTCTTTGTTGGTTCGGGTGACAACAAACTCTATGCATTGAACGCTCTAACAGGAACTCTTAAGTGGACCTACAAAACAAACGGTCCCATTTACTCTTCTCCGGCCGTAGACGACGGCTGCGTTTTCGTGGGTTCCTTCGACAGCATTATTTATGCTATAGGTCTGCCTACGCCAGCAGATAGTTCTTTCACTTCTATTGACGCTTACTACGTTGTTGCGGTTATGGTTGTCTTGGTTGCTGCCGCGATAATTTTATTAATACTTACTACCTCAGAAAGGAATATGAATTGCTTTCAGATAGAATAGCTTCTAGAAGTCTATCTTAATTGACAACGAACATTTTATCAAGCGCAAGAAAATTGTGTGTTTGCAGGTTTGCTGTTGACGTTCTAGGAGAGTCAATTTAGTCTAAGTTACACCTCTTTTCTTAGGGAACGCAATGGTATCTGGAAATGAAGTTAGCAATGAAAAAGCTGGTCTGAAAGTCACTAGACTCTCTGATTTGGCTGACTATGAAGAAGGGGCAATTGTCAGCACATCTGTTGTTGACAAGAAGGCGGCATAAGTCGCTGTTTATGCCTTCGATAAGTTTCAAGGAATTATTGAACACATTTTGCCTTATGACGCGTTATTCTACGTACTTGAGGGCGAAGCTGAAGTTTACATTTCTGGAAAACCCTACAATGTCAAGACGGGCGAGATGATAGTTTTCCCAGCCAACAAACCACATTCGATAAGCGCAAAAAGCAGATTCAAAATGCTTCTGCTGTCGCTCAAAGAATAGAGATTACATTTTTCTCTGTTATGCACTCAGTTTGGTTTTGTTTTGAAAGAAATGTAAATAAATCCTGAAAACACAAATTATTCAGGTTGTAATTTATGAAGGTCGCAGTTTCTGGAAAAGGCGGCGTTGGCAAAACCCTCATAGCGGGCGGTTTAGCGAAGGGCTTCGTTGAGCGTGGCTTCAAAACTATGGCTATTGACGCGGATTCTTCGCCTAACCTAGCGTTGACGCTGGGGTTGACGGCGGAGGAGGCCCGCAAGATTCTGCCGTTAACGGAGAACAAAGAGCTCGTTGAAAGCAAAACCAGCACAGGGTATTCAGGAGTCTATAATCTGAATTTCACTGTGAACGACATTATCCGGGATTACTCAGTACAAACGCCGTTGGGCGTAAACCTGATAGTGATGGGCACCGTAAAAGCGATGGGCTCAGGCTGCATGTGCGCCCCCAACGCCATAGTTCGCGCTTTGCTCCGGCACCTGATGGTTGAGCGTGACGAAGCCGTTGTCCTCGACCTCGAAGCAGGTGTGGAACACATCGGCAGAGGAACTGCAAGAGCCGTTGATGCCTTGCTTATCGTCGCGGACTCTAACCTGAAGTCTCTGGAGATCGCCAAACACATTCACGACATGTCCGCGGCAGCCGAAATGAAACAGGTTTACCTGGTCGGAAACAGAGTTATGAACCAAGCTCAGGAAGACGCCATCAAAAACTTTGCATCCGCGAACGGTTTAGACCTGCTTGCCCTCGTGCCATTCGACCAGAAAGTAATCGAAGCCGATATGCTGGGAGAAACGCCTTTGAGGAACAAAGAAATCGCCGCGGTTAAAACCATCGACAATATATGCGACACACTGCTTAAGAAAAACGTCAATTAATCGCGAGAGGTTGTTTTGCGTGAAAACTCTTGTTACAATCGGGCGCGGAGGAACAGGAAAATCCAGTTTCACGGCTATGATGGCAAAATGCTTTATTGATATGGGCTGCTCGCCGCTTCTGCTGGTTGATGCTGATCCCGATCAGAACTTGGCGGAAATGATAGGCGTAGACATGAAAGACGCCGGGAAATCGACGATGGCAGAGCTTATCGTTGACACTTTTATCGAGAAAGGCGGAACCACCGTCGGCGTCTCGCCTACTGAGCGCATCGAGAGCCGCATTTGGGCGAATGGGTTGTATGAGGGCGGCCACTTCGATTTCATGTCTGTCGGCACCAAGTGGGTGGAAGGCTGCTACTGCATGCCCAACAGCGCACTGAAAGCGGCGCTGGAGCATCTGACTAAGAACTACCAGTATGTCCTCATCGATTCGCCTGCTGGGTTAGAGCACTTGAACCGCCGCATCACGTCGAAGGTCAACGACGTTTTTGAGATGCTGGATCATTCGAAGAAAAGCATCGACCACGCGAAACGCGCCTACCGGATAGCCAAGGAAGTGGACATGCAATTCGACAATTTCTACCTCATCGGAGGCTACCGGTTCCCACAAGAGCTAAGCAGCAAAGCCGAGGAAGAACTAAAGTTTAAGTATGTCGGTAAAATTGTTGCGGACGAGATAGTTGACGATTACGTTCTTAATGGAAAGTCGCTGCTGGATCTCCCTTCTGACAATGTTGCTTTCGCTTCTGTAAAGGCTATCATGAACGCGACGGGTTACATACAACAATAGCCCCCATTTCTTATGTCTAACTTTCGAGTTTTGAAGCTTACATTTCCATGCACCATCATGACTTTTCAGCGCGGATTTTGGAAAGGTTTAAAACACTGAAGCCCGAGTTTTATCCTCAAAACCTTTACTGAGGTTTGACATTGACCACCAAGAATGTACGTGTCAAGATTGATGAAATGAAGACCAATACTGGTCTTATCAGGAACCTCGAAATTTCTATAGGCAAACTAGTTGATGACTCCTGGACCGAGCCCATGGGACCCACTCCAAAACCTTCGCTTAGCACCCTTAGGGATTGGGACATGAAACTGCTATCCAAGTATAAGCCGTTTTACATGCCCGACTGTGACCTCTGCTGCCTTTGCACTTTTGGTAAGTGCGATTTGACGGCAGGAAAACGGGGCGCATGCGGAATCGACATCGGTGCCCAGTCATCGCGTATCGTGCTCATCGCGTGCTGCATCGGAGCTGCAACGCACACGGCGCACGCTCGTCACATGCTTCATCACCTGATTGAAAAGTATGGCCCCAGATACCCCTTAGACGTTGGCGGCTTAAACATCAAAGTTGAAGCTCCAATCACCCGGCTCGTCACTGGCATAAAGCCTGAGACTCTTGGAGACATGGAAGAAGTTTTGGAGTATGCTGAAGAGCAAATCACTCAAGCAGTAGCAGTAGCCCACACAGGTCAAGAAGGCAACAACCTTGATTTCGAATCCAAAGCATTCCACGTCGGCATGATAGACCATGTCGGTATGGAAGTTGGAGACATCATACAGGTCTCGGCTCTAAACTTTCCAAAAGCTGACCCCGAAGCTCCACTTGTTGCACTCGGCATTGGGAGTGTTGATTTGTCCAAACCGGTTATCATGGCCATCGGACACAACGTAATTCCATCAGTCGGAATTATCGATTATGCGAAAGACCACAAAGTGGACGACAAAATCGAAGTTGTCGGTCTATGCTGCACTGCCTTCGATATCACAAGATACTACAACCGAGGCAAAATCGTCGGGCCAATCAGCTGGCAACTAAAATTCATACGCGGCGGATTCGCAGACGTCGTCGTCCTCGACGAACAATGCGTCCGGACAGATGCATCAGACGAAGCCAGAAAAGTACACGCCCCAGTCATTGCAGCATCAGAAAAGAACTGCATGGGCTTCAAGAACCGCACCAACGACCCGGCAGATGAAATCGTGGCTGACCTCGTAAGCGGCAAAGTTGCAGGCGTACTCATCCTTGACCCCGAAAAAGTCGGCGAAGTCGCAGTCCGTGTGGCCCAAAAAGTGGCACCAATCCGCAAGAAGATGAAAAGCCTCCCCGAAATTCCAGAACTCATTGCCCAGGCGAAGACCTGCAGACAATGTAATATGTGCCAGAGAAGTTGCCCGCAAGACCTTAAAATCCCTGCAGCCCTAAAAGCAGCAGCTAACGGTGACTTAGCTCCACTCACTGAACTCTACGAGTACTGCATCGGATGCGGACGATGCGAAGAAGCTTGCCCAGTCACGCTGAACATCCACAGCTTCATCGTCAAAGCAGGCGAGAAATTCATGCTGGAAGAAAACAACCTTTGCCGCGCTGGTAGAGGTGCCATCCAAGATGTAGAAATCCGCAATGTCGGTAGCCCCATCGTGCTGGGCGAAATCCCTGGCATCGTTGCAGTTGTCGGTTGCAGCAACTATCCGAAAGGCGGCAAAGACGTCTACGACATATGCCGAGAATTCGCGCTCAGACGCTACATTGTGGTCCTCTCAGGATGCTCAGCCATGTCCGCAGGCAGCTATCGCAACAGCGAGGGCAAAACCCTCTACGAGGAATTCCCAGGAGGTTTCGAAGCAGGAGGAGTCCTCAATGTCGGTTCATGCGTCGCTAACAGTCACATTGCAGGTGCGGCCATTAAAGTTGCCAACATTTTCGCTAAACGCCCACTACGCGGAAACTACGAAGAAATCGCCGACTACATACACAACCGGCTTGGCGCAGTTGGCTTAGCTTGGGGTGCATATTCGCAGAAAGCCGCAGCCATCGCTTCAGGATTCTGGCGCTTAGGCATCCCAGTAGTTGTGGGTCCACATGGCAGCAAATACCGCCGTATGCTCTTGGGCAGAGAAGACAAACCCGAAGATTGGGAAGTCCTCGACGCACGCACTGGCAACAAAGTCAACGTCGGTCCATCTCCAGAGCACCTGTTCCAAACCATCGAAACCAAAGAGGAAGCCATGCCCACTATCGCCAAGCTGTGCATTAGGCCCAACGACACCTGGAAAGGCCGAAGCATAAAACTCAGCCACTACGTCGACTTAAGCAAACGCTACTTAGGCGTCATGCCAACTGACCTGCATCTGTTCGTGCGAACGATGGCTGATGTGCCCATGACCATGAAAGACGAATTCGCAAAGATTCTGGAAGCTAACAACTGGAAGGAAACAGTTATCCCCGATCCGACTTTGCTTCCGAGAATGGTCCGAAAGGTGAAGGAGTGATAAGATATGTCATGTGAACCTTGGCAATGTGCAGAAATAGCAGCAACAAAGAAAGCAAACCCCATACAGAAACCCGAAATAGCTGTAGCCCTGATCAAGAAAGCCCAGCGCCCCTTGCTTATTGTGGGCAGCAACGCCACTGAACGTTACATGGGAGGCAAACCACTCATCGAGTTCCTCATTGACTTCGCCAACGCCTCCAAAGTCCCCGTTGTCGCAACCGCGCACATGGTCGGTGAATTCCTCAAACGCGGCTACTCACCCGCAGCATTCATGAACGCCATGGACATCGGCAACCGACTAGTCGACCCATCTTGGCAAGGCTTAGACGGTAAAGGCCACCCGGACCTCGTGTTATTCGTGGGTCTGCCCTACTACATGGAAGGGCTCATCCTGAGCGGTCTGAAGCACTTTGCACCGGACCTGAAAACCATGACGCTGGACAACCTGTTTCACGTGCATGCAAGCTGGTCCTTCCCCAACGCAACGTTGGAGGAATGGGCAAACAACCTCAAAGTCATGACTTCAAAATTTGAAGGAGGACAATAAGAAAATGTCTATGTTCAAAGATATACCTGTAGATGTTGGAGTAATTTACGAAGGAGAAAGAATCCGCAGAAACGACATGCAAGTCGAACTCGGCGGTCCCACAGTCAAAGAGAAATTTGAGCTCGCCAAAGTCAAGCCCCTTGACCAAATCGAAGACGGCAAAGTCACCATCATCGGTCCAGATTTAAAAGACCTCAAAGAAGGCGGCGCCTACCCATTCGGCATCCTGGTGGAAGCCGCAGGCTCAACTCTCGACGCAAGCCTCGAAGGCGTAATCGAGAGACGCATCCACGGCTACCTTAATTACATCGAAGGCTTCATGCACCTGAACCAGCGTTACGACATCTGGATGAGAATCGGCAAGAAATCCTTCCAGAAAGGACTCAACAGCTTCGAATACATCGGCAAAGTTCTCTACAGACTCTTCAAGAGTGAGTTGCCCATCATCGAAAAAGTCCAAATCACCTTCATAACTGACCCGGCCAAAATCCAAGAGATGTACCCCGAAGCAGTCGCAGACTACGAAGCACGCGATGCAAAAGCCAGAGGTCTCAAAGACGAAGACGTCGACAAATTCTACGGCTGCGTCCTGTGCCAGTCATTCGCACCTAGTCACGTCTGTGTCATCACCCCTCAACGCTATAGTAACTGCGGTGCCATCAGTTGGTTCGACGGCAAAGCCTCCGCAAGCATCGACCCCAAGGGCCCAGTGTTTGCCATAGAACGCGGCAACCTCGTCAACGCAGAGAAGGGTGAATTCTCAGGCGTCAACGAAGTCGTCAAGAAACGCACTATGGGCGAAGTCCAGCAAGTCTGGCTCTACACCGCATTCGACCACCCACACACTTCATGCGGATGCTTCGAAGCAGTCGCCTTCTACATCCCAGAAGTCGACGGCATGGGCGTCGTCAACCGCAGCTTCAAAGGCGCAACCGTCAACGGCTTACCCTTCAGCACCCTCGCAGACTCCGCAGCAGGCGGACGACAAATCGACGGCTTCCACGGCATGTCCATCGAATACATGCGTAGCAAGAAGTTCTTCGCCGCAGACGGCGGATGGAACCGCATAGTCTGGCTGCCAAAAGAAATCAAAGAACGCGTTAAAGACTTCATACCCAAAGAAATCGTTGACAAAATCGCCACCGAAGAAAACGCCACCAACATAGACGCCCTCAAAGCCTTCCTGAAAGAGAAGAACCACCCAGTCGTCGCAAGATGGGCCGCAGAAGAAGCACCTGTAGCAGAAGCAGCAGCCGAAACAGAAACCCAACAAGTGTCAGCGGAAGGACAAACCATGATGCCAGTGATGACCGCCTCTTCACTCCCGATAATGGCGGGCGGCTTCAAGATCATCCTCAAAGACGCAAAAATCTACGCCAACAAAGTCATCATTAAGACCGTCAAAGACGAGAAAAGCAAGTAAATGGTGACGACCTTTGCCTCACCAAGACAAAAAAGACGACAAAAAACTGCCTGACACCTTGGGGCTCAGCCCCGAGATTCTGGATCTTCTTGCGAAGTTTCAGGAAATCGAGCTAGAAGACTTCCAGATGGACGTCAAAGAGCTGGAGCTGTCTTTTGAGCCTGGCATGGCTGGACAAATCATGCCCAAGCTGAAACTGCCCTCAGCAGTGAAGCCTGGCAAGCCCATTTCTATGTTGCAGGCAGCTTTCGTGCCCCCAATTGAGACTTACCCAAGCAAAATCGCTGAGGTAAAGCTGGGCGCAACAAAGGCTGAAGGCGGCACCCGTTCCAGGGCAATAATTATCGGCGGAGAAACATCCCCAGCCTTCTACACCTTCGAACGACCAGTCGTTCACACGCCCATCGTAACCTTGGACGTCTTCGACATGGAAGTTCCTCTATCCAAGGCAGTCAAGATGCACGTCAAAGACGTCGTCGGCGACCCTGCAGCCTGGGCAAAACTCGCGGTGGAGAAATTCGGCGCGGATATGGTCACGGTTCACCTCATCAGTATCGACCCGCTATTGAAAGACGCCACACCCAAGGACGCAGTCAAGACAGTTGAAAACATTCTGCAAGCAGTCGACGTACCCCTCGTCATCGGCGGATGCGGAGACCCCATCAAAGACGCAGACGTCTTCGAAGCAATCTGCAACACTTTCCCCAACGAACGCTTCCTCATCAGCTCGATAACCAGGGACATGGACGTTGAACGCTGCGCCAAATACGTCAAGAAAAACGGTCACGTTGCTCTTTCATTCACCCCAATGGACCTCAACTTGGCACGCGAGCTTAACCGCAGACTCTACGACTTCCTAGGCAAAGAAGACATTGTCATGGACTTAACCACCGCTGCGTTAGGCTATGGCTTAGACTATGCATTCACCAACATGGAACGCGCTCGCATGGCTGGCTTAATGGGCGACAGCGAACTCGCACACCCGATGTCCTCAGGAACAACCAACGCCTGGGCAGCAAGAGAAGCATGGCTAAAAATGGCTCCTGAATGGGAACCCCGCGAACTCCGAGGACCCCTCTGGGAAGTCACAACCGCCCTTACGTTGCTGCTCGCAGGCGTAGACCTATTCATGATGATGCACCCTGCCGCAGTAAAGACCCTCAAAGACGTAACTAAAAACCTCGTAAACGGTGGCAAAGTCGACGCGGCCAAATTCGCCGACTGGGTCACCGTCAAGGCGTAGGAGATGGCACCATGAGCAAAAGAGCAAGCATGAAAGAACTTAGCCCAATAGACGTCTACAAACTGCTCCCGAAGACTAACTGCAAAGAATGCGGCCAGGAAAACTGCATGGCGTTCGCCACGAAGATCGTGAACCGCGAAGTCAACATCGACTCGTGCACGCCCCTCTTCAAGAAAGAATATGCGAAAGCCTTTAGCCAACTCAAGGAGTTACTCAAGCCAGCAGTCCAAGAAGTTACCGTGGGCGTTGGCGACAAAGCCAAGAAACTCGGCGGCAAACTTGTCATGTATCGACACGAATTCACTTACACAAACCCAACAGCTATAGCCATCGACGTTACTGACGAAATGCCTGAAAACGAACTTACCTCCCGAATCAAGAAGACCGAAAACTTCAGTTTCGAATACATCGGCTACACGCTAAAACTCGACATGATAGCCGTTCGATGCACCTCAGGAGACGCTGAGAAATTTAAGGCGGCAGTTAAGAAGGTCACTGAAACCACGAGTCTACCCTTCATAATATGCGCACTAAACCCAGCGGTGGCTGAAGCAGGATTAATGGCTGCCCCCAAAGCAAGACCTCTTCTTTACGCAGCTAACTCCGAAAACTGGAAAGACATGGCCGAGTTGGCTCTGATGTACGATTGCCCACTAGTCGTATCCTCGCCCAACGACCTCAACACCCTCGTCTCCCTCGCTAAGACGCTATTAGCATACGGCGTCAAAGACATAGTCCTCGACCCAGGCACCTTCCTAAACGAAGGTATAGGCACCACGCTAAACAACTTTACCATGCTCCGCAGAGCCGCATGCAAAGGCGGCGAAGAACTCGCAGGGTTTCCGCTCATGGCAGTTCCAATGGCGGCTTGGATAGGCAAAGGCGAAACAGCTGATGAAATCGTCAAGTGGAAAGAAGCCTACCTCGCATCAATGCTGGTCGTACGCTATGCAGACATAGTCGTCATGCATGGAAACGACGGCTGGTCATTGCTACCTATCGCAGTGCTCCGACAAAACATCTACACTGACCCACGCAAACCAGTTGCGGTCGCACCAGGACTCAAAGTCTTCGGCACCCCCGACGAAAACGCCCCAGTGCTTTTCACCAGCAACTTCGCATTGACCTACTACACAGTCGCCTCAGATATCGAAAGCAACAAACTCAACGCATACCTCATCGTCGTCGAAACCGAAGGCTCCGCCATAGACAGCGGAGTCGCAGGACGCAAACTCACCGCCGAACGCGTCGCCGAAGCCATCAAAACCAGCGGCGTCGAAGGCAAAGTGAAGCACCGCAAACTCATAATCCCAGGCAAAGCCTCACGCATCAGCGGCGAAATCGAAGAGCTAAGCGGCTGGAAAGTCCAAGTCGGACCACGCGACAGCAGCGAGATACCCAAGTACCTCATAGAAAAATGGCGACCATAATCCCTTTCTTTCTTCTTTTGTTTTAACAAGAAAATTCTGGTGCCTCAGCTTATCATGAGGCAAGGCGCGATTTTCTCAATATAATTTCATATTTATCCCTTCGACGCTTCCCTGGACATTGCAGCCTTTTTATTGGAATCTGTGTAGGCAACGCTTTTATTCGAAAAACACCAACAAACCCTTGGGATCAGACAGTGAAAAGCTTAGTCGTATATTATTCGCGAACGGGTGTAACGAAATTCGTCGCCCAAACCATAGCAGCTGAACTTGGTTCCGACATCGAAGAAGTCGTGGACCTGAAGAGCCGCAGCGGCAAACTCGGCTGGGTCTCTGCCGGCATGGACGCTTCCCGAAGCAAGGAAACCCAGATTTCTCCCCCGAACAAGGTTCCCAGCGACTACGACCTCATCGCAATAGGAACGCCCATATGGGCTTGGAGCCCTTCAGCTGCAATCCGAACCTACTTGGCAAAGAACAATCTATCAGGCAAAAACGTGGCGCTGTTCTTTACTATGGACTCAGGTTTGCGGCAAGCCGTTGAGAAAACTAAGGCGCTGGCCCCTGGAGCTGTCTTTGTAGGTGAATTAGCCTTGGCAAAAGCGTTAGATAACAAGGAGGAAACGGAGAAGAAAATCGGTGAGTGGTGTAGCACCCTCAAAATCGCATAGCAAACCGCGACTACCCTTCTTGCTTAAACGCCATCAGTCGTCTTTCTCGGTTAGCTGAGATCATTGCATCTTAAGCTTATCGGGGTTTTGCCGTCAGCACGAGCCGAGTGGAGTTTACGTCAACTTCTGTAATGGTGCAGTTCTCGAATTCTTTGGTTTCCCCCAACACGTCCTTCACCGTGACGTTGTTACCATCAGATTTGGCGTAAACGACGTCTTTAAACTGGGTTTTCCCATTAAGAATTACATTGAATTCACACATATCAAATCGCCAAATTAGCCTTGTTTTCGTCCGCTATAAGCAATTTGCCACATTTCCCTTCGCGATACGTTGGTTTTCTGGGGTTTGTTGGGATAGGTAATTGTATCGGTGCTTGCAGCTACTGAATAGGTAGTTGTATCCGTGCCTGTAGCTACTGATATTTAGGTTTTGCACTTTTGTTCACCGTTCTGGAGACACGCTCTCCTAAGAAATAAAGCTCTCCCTATGCAAGCTTGTATTGACGAAATCCCGACTCAGTCCTGACATACCGTACGCTAACCTAAAGTAAGCGCTAAAAACTCAGGCGCGCAAGCTATGAGCTTTCCATTTGCTAGCTTGTCGGCTCTGTATCCAACATAGGCTATAGCGCCCAAAATTAGCGCGCACTTTTTGTGTGGGGCGGTTAGAAGGAGAAGGGTCCGATGTAGCTTCTGGATTGGCTGGTTTTTTGTTCTACGTGGTCCATTGCGATGACGTAGCTGAGGATGAGGAAGCGGTCGAAGTCTGGGCGGGTGATTTCTATGTTGTATGAATCTCTTATGGTGACCCATTTCTTGTGTATTTGGGCTATTATGCTTCCATCAGGGGCTAGAATTTGGTAGTCGTGTGCCGTGTAGTTGCCTTTGACCTTGGCTATTTGTTGTCCCTGTGCGTCTTCCATCCACCATTCGCTTCCTATGAGTTTGAGGATTTTCTTCTTAATTTTTGCCTTGAGCTGTCCGTGTTGGTCTTTTACTTCGTACTCGTTGTGGATGGTGACAATCTTACCGTCTATTTCTCCAAGTTGGACGCCGTTGGTGTCTTCGAACCAAAATTTGGGTCCAAAGCTGACAATTTTTGCTTTTACGTAACCTAAAAGGTTCCCGTTCAAGTCTTTGACTCCGTAGGTGTCCCTGAGAGCAACCAACTTTTGCTCTATGGTATACTTATCTTGGTCAAACATGCCTGCGCTTTGTGCTGGAGGTTGAACGTAAGGCTGGGGCTGCGGTTGAGGCGGGGGAGGCGGGGGCGTCGCGTAAGGTTGCTGTTGTGGTTGGGCAGGAGCCTGTTGTGCTGCACCGCATATAGGGCAGTATTTGTTCGTTGGGGATATTTCTGCTCCGCAGTTTTGGCAATACATCTTTTGTGGCACTCCAAATCTTCTCGGATAACCATTGTATCCTATTTTGTATTTAAGGTTTGGAGATTTTTGATTAAAAGAAAGAATACCCTTGATATTGCAGCACTAATTTTTACACCCTGCGCCTTTCGCCTATAATGGTGCAGGGGGTGGGATTTGAACCCCCGCAGAGTAGAGATGTCACCCGCATTTCCACCTCCTTTTTTAATATTTGACCGAGGTGAGGTATCCTTTTTAGTTTGGCGCATATCAATCGTAACCTTTCCTCTTTTTTTGGAGGCGTCTTAGTGGCTGAAGCCGCGCTTGAGGTTTCAGGCGTCAAGCCGCACAATCATGGACTCAAAATCGACTATCGCAAAAAGCAATAAATTCCTGATGAATTGGGATTTTACTTTCAAGTTTATCCGTTGAATTAACTTCGTTCTCTGCGCTACTCTAATGGCAATGAATGAATACAGTGCGAAGAAGGAAAAACCCGAAAACACCCTGCAATAAACAGTCACATATCTCACAAGGATGTAATAACCAACACTAATGACAAAACCTACCATTAATGACTCAAAAGCCACAAGTTTAACTGAGGTTTTTAGCGGCATATCCATATCAGGGAAAGACTCCATTAGTTCCATTATCAATAGGAAGAAAATCATTAACGGTATTACGGCAAGGTCTTCAAATCCGTTGAGTTGAGCGAGAAATGCCGTTAATGCTCCAAAAACTCCAATAGTTTCCAATAATCTATCGCTCTTCTTAATGAAGTCTCTAAGTTCCATTTTTTCGCTCATTATAACCGTATTTGTATATGACATGTCATCTTTTCAATTTTCTGGAAGAGTCAAAAAGTCATTATGTTGAGATAGCAGGTTTCTTTAAATATGCGTTTTGGGCTTCGTGAATCTTGCGGCAAGTGATTAAAAATGAAATGTAAATGTTGCGGCGAACCACCTAAAATCCAAAGTAAAGATGCTAAAAAATTCTTTAGAAAAACGGGTTTCTGTTCTATTGAGTGCCAAGAAAAATACAGATTAAAAAATAGAAAAGAAACTTAAAAAATAATTGGAAAATCGTCCATTTCCTCTTCATCGTGCGTTTTCCATTTGTGACCCGCTGGGATTTGAACCCCCAGTCAGGTGAAGATGTCACCCGCAAAACTCCTTTTCTTTAGGAGTGAACTCAGACCTCTTGTCTTAAGCATGAGTTGTTGCTTGAGGGTTTCTGCATGGGCAAAAAAGGCTATGGTTAACCTGCATCTAGGCAATTAGTCTTTTGGGTTCTCGAACGATAGGTATTAATAGCCATTTAAAAGAATTCCTTGAAAACAGAAAGTGCTATGGCATTAGCCGTGACTTACAAAAGTCAAAACCGCGCCTGAAAGAGACCGCTGATAATGCCTACCCGATAAAAAAGCAAAGGTAGGCAAGCATGAAAATGATTGAATTCATCCTCTTAGCAATTGGCGCGGTAGTCGGAGCCTTTCTCCGTTACAGTCTAGTTGATTCTCCAATGACGATAGGCGGACTTCCCGTGAACGTTTTGGTTGTTAACGTTATAGGCAGTTTTCTGATGGGCTTGTTCTCAGTCTTGGCGATTGCTTTGAATTTGGATGCGAAATACACTTTGCTTTTCGCCACTGGATTTTGCGGCTCATTTACGACGATGTCTTCATTTGCGCTGGAAACAAGCAACCTGATTGACAGCAACCGTTTTAGCCTCGTCCTGCTGAATATTCTGGCTAACGTTGGGTTGTCTTTGAGCGCCGTAATTGGAGGAAGAGCCGTAGGGGATTTTGCTATGGAGCGAATACTATAGTGAAAATGAAGATGTGGAGCCTCACCATACGTATCAAGAAGAATGATGAATTAGGCGGAAAACGCTTGCATGGGCTAATTATGGACTTGCTCAGAAAAGCTGGTGTGTCAGGAGCCACCGTGTGGACGGGCGTGGATGGATTTGGCAAACGTGGCAAATCAACTATGCATCTTGAAGGCGTCATGGTAAACATGCCGCTTATTATTGAAGTAGTGGATGAGCAGTTCAAACTTGAGCCTCTGCTTCCAGAACTCAAAAGAATCGTTGACGACGACGGGCTAGTAACAATACAAGATATTTACGTGCTTTAGAAAAAGCGCGCACTATTTAGGCAATCTTGGTTCCAGTGAATCCCGACTCCGTTCAAACATACCAGCAGTCCTTCTCTACGTCTCGAACCAAATCGCCTATCTGCATCGAAACGTGGTCAAGCCTAATTCGCTGTATCAGATTGACCGCTTCACCTTTCGGTGCCCAGTTTTCGTGCTGCACGGCTATGTAAACTTGGTCAATATTGGCGGCTTTCACCAAGGCGACTTTTGTGTATCCCTCTTCAGGATTACTGTACCAGACCTCATAGGAAATAGTACCTACTTCGAAAGAAGCACCGCTGTAAATTGAAATCTCTACATGGTCCTTCTTGAATTCGGCAGATATGGCGGCAAAGCTCATGGCGGCAGCCCAGCTTTTTTCCTGCGCTCGGCAGCTCGCGCCTTTTCCGCTTCCTGCTCTTCTTTGTCCTTAATCCGCTTTCCACTTCAATCTCGTCCCATATGGCGGCGAGTCTGCGCAGTTCAGCCTCATCTTGCTTTTTCTTGGGCATGGTTTGCTTATCGCTGTGGGAGACTTGTTGCACCAAGAAATAAAGCTCTCCGCAGCCGAGGCTTGTATTCCCGAAATCCGACTCAGTTCTGACACACCACGTGCTAAGCGAAGTGAGCAATGAAGGAAAAGAGTCTTGACGCAAATTCTTATAAGTGATGGTGTTACTCTTATGCAAAAACGTGTTACTGGTAAAATGGTGGGAAAAGAGAATGAACGAATTGAACGACAAGAAGCGCTTCAAAACTCAAGATATAGCTTTAATAAGCATTTTTAGCGCACTCTGGATAGCACTCAATCTAGTTGTTGCACCATTAAGTTTTGCCTTGACAGGTCTGCCAGTCATCCACGACTTTTTAGTTTTCTTTGTTCTTTTGCTAGTTGTTTGGGCAACTGGCAAATTCGGCGCTGCCTCTTTCGTCGGCGTAGTAGGCTCAATAATAGTTCTGCTTGCAGGCGGCCCACTGCCAATGGTTGGATTCGCCGCTTGTTCCGTACTGTTCGACTTAATCTTGATTTTGAACCACCACAAAATAACAACTAAACCTTTCAGCATAGTCATAACAGTCATAGCGACTATTGTGTCAGCTTATGTCGCAGGAAACATCACTGGTCTAGCGTTGTTGGGGCTCCCACTGGCGTTTTCAACCACTGTTTGGAGCGCAGAGAACCTCGCAGGCGCGGCGTTAAGTCTCATAATAGCATTTCCAATCATAGGTTTGCTAGAAAAATCTAAGGTTCAGCAAATCAAAAGCTAATAACAACACTTGGGTCAAGACATTTGGAGCTGGTCAAGTTATCGAACACCGAGAAAAATCATGCCTCTTCTGAGATGGAACGAAAGGCATTCTTCAATCAAGTTGCAGGCAGTTGGGACGAACGATTTGTCAATGCAGATTTGGCAGATTTTTTGAAGGAGTTTGTGCCTAGGTTCAACCTTGAGAATGGGCAGAAGATTTTGGACCTTGGAACAGGTACAGGGGTATTAATTCCATATTTAGTTCAAGCGGTTGGTCCATCTGGGCTAATCGTGGCGGTTGATTTTGCAGAAAAAATGGTGGAAATAAGCAGAAGGAAGTTTTCTGCTTTGCCGAACGTCAAAATTGAGCTTCAAAATGTGGAGGGCCTCGATTTTCCTCAAGATTATTTTGATGCAATCACCTGCTTTGGCTTGTTTCCGCACATCGAAAATAAACAGAGAGCTTTGTCCAAAATGAATTGCGTTCTAAAACTGGAGGGCAAACTCGTAATAGCTCACGCTCTGAGTAGTCACGAAATAAAGGCACACCATCACAATTCATCCTTTGCAGTCGCTAATGATGACATGCCTGAAGAAAAAGAAATGAAGCAACTTCTCAATAGCGCAGGATTCGTCATAGCAAATATAGAGGATGAACCTGGATGTTACCTCTGTTTGGCGACCAAAATGCGGCAGGTCTGATTTTCTATTACACTTTTCACGATGACAATTCATGGCGCGTGCAAACTGGTGGAAATCGTATTTAATCCGATAAATTGACCTTTCCTCATTGAAAAAGTCGTTCTCACCATTTTAAATCCGAAAAGCTGTTTACTCCAATGTTAGGTCGGTATTACACATCCAAAAAACCATTCGAAGCCTAGCCTACTCCATGCTTTTTTGATGGTCTGGCGCAATTTCGAAACAATCCACATCAATCGTTAGGAAAAACTAGATTTCGGATAAAAAATGGTGGTGGCGACTTCTCAATGTGGCAGATATTCTGCGGGTCTGCGTGCTCAAGACGTGTCTTGCTGTTATTTTCGAACTTCGGCGGCTGGCTTCATTGTGAAGAAATAGCCGCTTGCCACAAAAACTGCCCATGTTATGACTGACAGCGTACATAACAATGTTAGGATGAAGAAGAGAAACAGGACAGGTATCAATAAACCGAGCACACTTATTCCCATAAACTCAAGAAAACTGCATATTTTCATGCCTGATACGCGGTCGGTTACTGGGACAATAAGCCGCCGTCAAGCAGGCGCTTTTGCGGGCGCAGTTTTGAGACGGTGAAAGAAACGGAAAACTACTGGAAACTTCAGGTCGTAACATAGTCTAATTTAGACAAGGTTATTCTGCCTTGGCTTTTCTTGGTGCTTTAAGGCAGCCTAAACCGCCCCATTTTTTATTTCAAACTGGGAATATTTCAAACAAAAATCTTGTGAGGGGCTGGTCAAAGAGTTAAATAGGAAATCGTTCTGTGGAAATAGTGAGGTTATTTGTTTTGTCTTGGGAAATATTAGATGAAAATACTCTTAGCAAAATCAAGAAACAGAAGGATTTTGAAGACCAGACTGCTAAGAAGCTCACCCCACTGTATGAATCAGCAAAAAACCCGCTCATTAAGCTGTTTATTCACGGCATTATCTTTGATACAATGAGACACTCAGACATTTATCAAATGCTCATAGACTTGAATTCCAGTGCGCAAATAGGCAAGGAAAGCGAAGATATTGGGGAAGAGGAGCTTGCCAGTCACATTAAAGAAGAAGCAAGAATGTTGAAGCAGACAAAGGACATCAGCGAAGTTGTGAAAGACAAGAAAATCAAGCAACTTATTCTAAACATATTGGAAGATGAGAAGAAACACCACAGGGTTCTGAACGAGTTGCTTGAGATTCTGAAGAAGGAATCAACGGAATGGAACGCTTACTTGTACGACCTAATTACAGGCTTCCCCTAGGCGGGCGCGGTCGGAACTTAGTCTAATTTAGACAAGAGGGTTTACTTGCCTTTTCTTGGCGCTTTACCCTAGCGTAAACCGCCTGAAAATACTACTCTGAAAGAAGAGAATTAATTTAAACTCAGGTTTGTCAAGGTAATCGTTTGGATTTCAGTTTGACAAGGTATTCTTCAAAGACCTGAATTGCAATTACTGCTGCTTCCACTCCTTTTTTCCTTTGTTTTTTGTTTTGCCCTTTGCTTCGTTTTTCGGTTTGTTTTTTGTTTTGTTTTTCATTTTGCTTGCACCTCCACTCTTCTTTCCACAACCGATTATCTACAGTGCCATGCCAATTAATAACAAACTCAAAGAAAACAATGCCGTCTTCTTGTAATTATTTACATTAACTCTTATGCCTACCTGCCTTATACTTCCCCATTCTACAATCAAGACACTTAACGACATCT